>Ga0187803_10001115_pt1 | contig 10518 bp, 12 predicted proteins | sample NC_wetland_sal_i_2_FD_132425 | JGI IMG/M metagenome (GOLD analysis project Ga0187803, IMG submission 132425) | Wetland sediment microbial communities from Neuse River Estuary, North Carolina, USA - Control_3 | ecosystem: Environmental > Aquatic > Freshwater > Wetlands > Sediment | place: USA...
CTCCCTGGAAGCTTCGGCTTCCGGCAACGGGCAGCATTCGTGCGTAAGGCGGAGATAAGGATGTGTTCGCGTCCCGAGAACAGCACGTTCTCTACGCTGGGACTAACTCCCACGCGGTCGAGCCTAATGCCGTGAACCGACTCGGAGGCATCACAAGGAAGAGGGCGGCTCTTGGACTGGTAGCCGTCATCGTCGTAGGTGGCTTCGTGCTGGCTCTCCTTTCCAACATCGGGGTCGTGGCACCAGGGTCTAACCCCGCCTATCTCAGGGGGCTGGGTAGCTCCCTCAACGAGACGGCCGCGTTGTCCGCGGCCGGCAACGCCATGAACGGAGCGGCCGAGGTACCCGGGCTCAACTACGGAGGCCAGGGCTACACGCAGGTCGTGGGAGAATCGACCACGGCGACAGTGACCGAGACCATGACGTCCACAACCACCTGGGCAGGGACGACAACCGCCGGAGGGACGCCTGTGACCCAGGGCTCGCCGAGCGGCGGCGGAGGGTTAATCGAATTCTCCACCGACCTCGCCATTCAATCTTCATCTCCAGAGGAGACGGCGTCAGGTGTCTCTGCTCTGGCCTACTCCGTTGGAGGGTACGTTGCCTACCAGTCCACATACAGCGACTCGGCGTACGTGGTAATCAGAGTCCCAGCGGCGCAATATCAGCACGTCCTGGCTCTGGTGAAGGCCATGGGGGCATTCGTCAGCGAGTCGTCGAACTCCAATGATGTACGGGTACAGTACACGGACCTGAACGCATCTCTGGCGTCGCTGCGGACGGAACAGGGAGCGCTCCTGAAGCTCCTCAATCAGTCCTCTACGATCAACTCCACCCTTGCCATCGAGAATCAGCTGCAGCAGGTCAACCAGCAGATCAATGATATTGAAAGCCAAATCCTCCAGACAAGGACCCTTATCGACTACGCGACAATCAACGTGACAATCAGCCAAACGCCCCAGCAGACCTTGCCTACCATGACACTGACCGCCTCGCCCAGGAACGGGATTGCCCCGCTGAGCGTAACCTTCAGCGCCAACGTCAAAGGTGGGGCGCAGCCCTACATCGTGAACTACAACTTCGGGGACGGATACGCCGCACAGGGGCAGGTCGTCATTCACACCTTCTTCCAGGCCGGCAACTACAACGTGACGACGAACGTCACCGACCAGCTAGGTAACACGACAAGCGCGTGGACCATGATCCGCGTAGCTGCCGCGCCTGCCCAGAGCGGGTTCAGCGCATTCTTCGGGAACGTGGGGAACCTGTTCCTCAACGTGGTCGAGGGAATAGTCGAAGTCGCGGTAGTGGTCCTTCCCCTCGCAGCCGTCGGCCTAGCAATACTGATCCCCATCCAGAGACACGAAAAGGGTCAGAAGAGCATCAAGCCGAGTCAGTAGGCAGAGCCGCTTTCATCCTTTTGTTTTTGCGCCAGTAGTAGTACGTGACGATTGGGCCGGAAACGAGAAAGATTGCCACCACCACGATCATGGTGTAGGCCAGGAAGTTCGCAGTGCCGGCTGGGACGTTGGTGAGTGCTGAATTGAACATCAGCGCCGGGTGTGGGGGTCGGGCTTTTAGGTTTTAGAGCGTTGGAGACCCCACACGAATGGGATTGTTAATGAAGCGGTCGCCAGAGAGGCCAGCTATGGGTGAAGTGTCCAAGGAGGTGGACGCCTACATCTCAGCGGCCCCGAAGTACGTCCAGGAGAAGCTGCGGGCTGTCCGGGACGCGATTTGGGACGCGGCACCAGAGGCCAACGAGAGCATAAGCTACGGGATGCCCTATTACAGCTACAAGGGACGCCTAGCATGGTTCGGCCTTCACACGACCCACATCGGACTCTACCTGCGGCCCCCTGTGGTGGAGGAGCACAGGAAAGAGCTGGCCGGCTACGCGACAACGAAATCTGCGGTACACCTGCGCCTCGACAAGAAGATACCAACCTCGCTGGTCAAGAAGTTGGTGAGGGCCAGAGTAAAGATCAACGAAGCCGAGGCGGCCAGGCGTCGTTAGGAAACCATGGGGATGGGTTCGCGCTCGAAGCCGCAACGCATCGGAGCCGGGTAAGTGATATTAGGTGGGTAGCGCGGCGCGAATCCATGCCGAAGTTCACAGTCCAACCAGCAGACGTCATGCGGAAATACAAAGTAATCGCGGTTGTGGGCGCTTCGAAGAATCCGGAGAAGGAAGCGTATACGGTGCCTGCCTACCTCAGGGCGCACGGATACACCGTTATCCCAGTGAACCCGACAACTGATTCCATAGACGGAGTGAAGGCGTATCCTTCTCTTTCTGACATTCCCCCCGAGCTCGCCGGGAAGGTGGAAGTCGTCGAGGTGTTCAGGCCCTCCGAGGAGTTCCCCCAGGTCGCCCGCCAGGTGGCCGAGATGAAGAGGAGAACGGGGAGGCCCTTCGTCTTTTGGGGTCAGCTCCATCTGGAGAATGAAGAAGCGAAGAAGACATTGGCAGAGGCCAAGGTCGACTACGTGATGGATAGGTGCATGCGCGTCGAGCATCAGGTGATGGGGTAATATCGCAAATGGACGAGATCAACGCCGTCTGGCACAGGACCCACAGGATGCCCACCAACCCTACCAGGGCCCAGAGGGTAGCTTGGCACGCCGAACACGCGGCAGCCTGCGGCTGCAGGCCCGTCCCCCGGAGCCTCGAAGAAGAAGTGAAGGCGCTGAACAGGAAAAAGGCCAATCGGGCTAATTAGCGTCCTCCGTCGAGGCACGCCAGTTGACTAGCCCGGCCTACGCCCTCATCGTAGCCGTGATATGGGCGGTCAGCCCCATCTACTACCGGGTTTATCTCTCGAAATTCGACTTCCTGAGCCTGAACCTACTCAGGACTTCGACGGCGGCCCTCGTTCTCACCCTCCCAGCGGCATACTACTGGAACGCCACAGGGCTGGGCTTCGCTCTCCCCAGCGGCGTCCTTACCCTTGCCCTTGGAGACAGCCTTCTCTTACTTTCACTCAGAGAAGTGGGAGCGTCTGTTGCGACACCCGTGGCCTACACCTACGTTCTCATGATCCAGCTTGTCGGGATGGGCATCGGGCAGAGAATCCCCTACGGCAACCTCGTTGCTGCTGTTATGGTGGTCTTGGGCGTGTTCATGCTTTCTAGGAGAGGAGCAGGGAAGCCTCGCCCCAGGGGAGTCGCCCTTGCCCTATGTGCGGGAGTCATGTGGACCATCGGGCAGGAGCTGACTCAGGCGGCAACGAGCGCAGGAGGGAATTTCGTCGTTGTGACTTTCGCAAGCCGCGCCGCCGCGGCGGCCGCCCTCGGAGTTGCTTTTCTTCTCACGAGGAGGAAATGGACCTGGCCTTCCGGACTTGCACCCCGCGAAATCGGGTTCATGTTCGCAATCATCGTCAGCGACCTTGCCGTCGGCTCGACGCTGTTCGTATACTCGGTCTCCACCGTGGGGGTGGCTCTGACGGTGATACTGACCAGCCTGTCGCCCCTGCTCACCCAGGTCTTCGCCAAGGCGCTGGGGAAGGAGTCCCCGTCCCCCAGGGACTACATCGGAGGGATCCTCATCGTCGCCGGCCTGGTGCTTGCCGTCGCGCTCTGATCGAGAACTCTCATTCGCATTATGCACGGGCGAGAGTGAGAGTCGCCTGCCAGGCACCACAAGCACCATGTGAATTGAAGGGCTCGTGTCATCGACTTGGACGCCTTCGGGATTCAGGCGCGCCATGTCCGAAAAATCTTATCCACAACCCGTTCTGGTGAACTCGAGAATCCCAACCCTTGCAGTACAAGTTCGTGGTGCTGACCAACACTACCATCGGCGCCTTTATGGCCGTGCTCGACGCAAACATAGTGCTAATCGCGCTCCCCACCATAAGCGCTGACCTGCGCGCGAGCCCCTTCGAGTCGGTCTGGATAATTATGGGGTACATACTGGTGAATGCGTCTCTGCTTCTGACCTTCGGAAGGCTCTCCGACATTTTCGGTAGGGTGAAGCTCTACAACCTCGGGTTCGCAGTGTTCACCATTGGCTCGGCTCTCTGCAGCATCTCCCCCAACGGGATATCGCTCGTTCTTTCCAGGCTCATCCAGGGAAGCGGCGGAGCCCTGATTTTTTCCAACGCCGCCGCCCTGCTGACCGACGTGTTCCCTCCCACGGAAAGGGGGAGGGCGCTGGGGCTCAACCAGGTGGCCGGGACATTCGGCTCGGTCCTGGGGCTGGCCCTGGGCGGGATTCTAGCGGGCTCGTTCCTCGGGTGGAGGTCGATATTCTGGATCAACATCCCGTTCGGGACGTTCGCAACACTCTGGGCGTATTTCAGGCTCAGGGAAGTCTCCGAGCCCAGGCGGGGAGAGAAGCTGGACCCTGTCGGCAATGTGCTCTTCGCGGCGGGCCTCGCTGTCTCGCTGGTGGGCCTGATGCTCGGGGCGCTGGTGGGGTGGTCGCTTGCGTTTGTCGGGGCAATGGGTGTTGGAATCCTGTGCATAGCGGGGTTCGTGTTCGTCGAGAGCAGGGTCCGGTTCCCGATGATGGACCTTTCGCTCTTCAGGATCAGGGCGTTCGCGGCAGGAATGGCAAGCAACCTCCTCGCCTCCGTGGCCAGGGGAGGCTTCTCCCTGGTACTCGTGTTCTACTTCCAAGGGGTACTTCTGTACGACGCCTTCAGAGCGGGGTTGCTGCTCATGCCATTCTCGGTTGCTTTCGTCACCTTCGGACCGTTGAGCGGATATCTTTCAGACAGGTTCGGCTCAAGAGGGTTCGCGACAGTGGGGCTCCTGACTGTCTCCGTGGCTCTGTTCTGGCTCGGATTCTTTCCGTTCCCCAGCTACAACCAGATAGTGATCCCCATGATCATAGCAGGCATTGGCGGGGGCATGTTCGTGGCCCCGAACGTCGCCTCGATCATGAACGCGACCCCAGCGCCCAGGAGGGGGGTGGCATCAGGGATGTCGTCCACCCTGATCAACACGGGGTTCCTGATGAGCCTGGGTATCGCATTCGCGGTGATGGCAAACAGCGTCCCCAGCACTGTGCTTCAGGAAATATTTTCGGGCACCGCCGTCGCGATCAACAGCGCCGTCAAAGGGAACTTCGTCAACGCGCTGCACGGACTGTTCCTGCTTATGGGCTTCGTGAGCCTGTTCGCGGCGCTACCAGCGTTCATGGCCAAGAAGGCCAAGCCGAAGTTCGAAGTGGCAGTCCAAACCGAACCAGATTGAGCGGCCGGGGTCCCAGCAAGGAGGAGTCTCACTTCAGGTAGGCATCGAGGATGTCCTCGTTGTTGTCCGCGTGAAAGAAGACCGGGATGTTCTGGGTGGCAGTGGCCTTGAAGCTTGTCAGGAGCCAGTCTCCGTTCTGGAAAGCGAGGGTCCTCTCCATAAACGCGTCGTCTATTGCAAAGGTATCGGAGATGAGCTGGCGGTCGTAGGGCCTGGGCATGGTTGAGACGAAATAGCTGTGGAGCTGCTGGAGTGCGTTCGTGTTCAGGTGGGCCACCCTCTGAGTGCTTATCCAACAGTTGAGGTGGTACTTCCTCCCGTGCCTCAGAAGCCTTTCCATGGCCCTACTCGATTGCTCTGTGCCGTCCTCCTTCCTTGTGATCTGGGGGATGAACTCCTGCGCTTCGTCGATGACGAATAAGACCCTGGGGGTGAGCGTGAAGCTGCGCTTGCGCTTCCTGAATACCTCGTTTATCACGTTGGCAGTCTCGAGTCTGGCGTCCTCGGCCTCAGGGAGGTTCACGATAAAGACCCGGGGGGCGTCCCCGCTGGTCGAGAGAATCTCGTCGGCGAGTTTGTTCCAGGTGTAGCCAGTCTCCTCCTCCGGGGTGTCGGGGATGGCGTCGACGACCTTGGCCAGACTGTCGAATGCCTTCTTGAGGGCGCTGTTGGCCGGAAGGTCGGCAAGAAGGGGCTGAATCCTTCCTATCAGTTCTGTTGTCTTCGGTCCGAACCTGGCTTCAAGTTCGAGCTTGTTCTCCCTCAGGAACTGCTTGATGATATCGACGACCTGGGGGACGAGTATCTTCTGCTGTACGGGCCCGTACTTCTCATTCAATGTATTCGATAGGACTTCGACGAGCCCCTCGTATGTGCTGAATCTGGCGACATCCTCCTCCCCGGCGAGTCGGCTCTGCAGGAACTCGACCTTGCCATTGTCGAAGAGCTTCGAGATCTTCGAGTAGAAGTCTTTCTCGCGGCCGGCGAGGGCCTCGGGGGTGGCGTGGCGTTTGAAGTACTCGGAGGCCAGGTTCTTGCTGTCCTTGAAGGAGTCGGTGAAAAGGACGCGGCTGGGTAGCTCATTGAGGACGTCGAGGATGTGGATGCCATACTCGGCGGAGACATCGAATATGACGACTTTGAGGTCTGGAATCGCTCTCAGCGCCTTCCGTATGACAGTCGCAGTGAGATTGCTCTTGCCGCTGCCGGTGAAGGCGAACGTCCCGCTCATGTAGTGGATAAGGTGCTCGAGGTTCACGGAGAAGGGTATCGAATCGTCGGTGAATCCGAGCAGCTTACCCAGGGAGTAGTTGTCTACGTCCCCCTTCGGAGGCCTGTAGCAGATGAGCTGCTGGATGGATTCCTTGCTGAGGAGCTTCACAATGCTCCCGGTGAGCGGGGCCATTGCCCTTCGCTCGTAGATGACCCCGTCTTCGGCTGTCTTCATTACGTAGCTTATCGGAGCGGCCACTATCTCTATCCAAGTGCTCTTGGAGCCTTTCTCCCACTCCTTCTGGATTAGGTCCATGAATTCGTTCCTGATGGCCGCTGGCTGGGACCGGTCTAGGGTGAGCATCGAGTAGTGCATAGGGTAGACGTCGGCTATCTCGTAAAGTGAGTAGGAGCTGTTGGCCCCTAGGGCCTGGACGTTTGGAATTGCGACAAGCTGGCCCATGGCGAGTCGCTTGATTACCTTGGGAGTGTAGTCGCATTCGATCTTGGCGGTTCTGAACGTCACCGTGGAGTTGTCTACGGTGGATCGGGTAGTGGTGGCTATCTCTCTGAGTCTCGCCATGAACTCGCCGTCGATGTCGTCGAAAGGATGCACGGTCAGCCCCTCCTCTTGCCTTCTATTTGGCTGCGGTAGTCTCTGAACCTGCGGGAGAAGAGCACCTGCTGGTCTAGGTCGGACCTGGCCATCTCTATGGCCACGGCGCCGAGGTAGGCTTGGCGCGTCCCCTCGAGGATAGATTTCGCCTTCTTGTCGGCCAGGAAGAGGGGGTAGTTGTGACCCAGTGCCTCGGGGATGACCTCTTTACCCATCTCGGCCAGCATCGCCATCACCATGTTGGTGAGGGCTGAGCTCCTCAAGAAGTGGAGGACGGGGGCGATCTTGGTGTCTGCGGGTCCGTCCCTGTTGTAAAGAGTCATTTCGTCCCAGTGGTCATAGGCGGGGTAGACGGGCCGGTCATAGGTGAAGACGTGGCTCCTGACGCTTGGGGTCGACGCGCTGCTCCACAGCTGGATGTACGTCTTGAGGTACACCCTTTCAGGGTAGATCACGTTCTCGAAGGCCCCGTTGACTCTGGCCGATCCAGGAGCCAAGTCAGAGTCGCGCTGCGGTGCCATGGTCCTGAACGCGGCGTCAATCTCTGGAGTGTGCCAGGGGGTAGGGATGTCTGCGGCGTTGACGACGCTGTTCGTCTGGAGCAGCATCTTGTCGCTGTTGAAGTTGGGGAATTTGGGTAGCTCCTTGGTCAGGCCGGAGTTGACCAGTAGAGGGATGGTTGCCTTGACAAACTCGAAGGCGTTGGTATCCTTGATGAAGCCGATTGGGAGGACTCTATCAGACCAGGCCTTCCTTGTCAGCGCCCTGATGAATACAAGCACAAGGAAGTCAAGGTCGTCGGCCGTGATCCAGACCTCGGAGCCTCCCTTCCGCACCCTCAGAGGATGGCCATTCTCCGGAGTGAAGATGTGCCTGGAGATAGATAGGGCGGCGTGCAGAACCCTCTCCCAGTAGGCGGCCGTGCCTTCCTTGAGTCTGAATGAAGGCGACGTCTGCTCGAAGGCGCCAAATCGCTCGTTGAGCTCGAAGAGGTCGTCACGGAGCCTATTCACCCACCTCGGGTCTGCCCCTATGCGAGCAATCAGCTGCTCGACGGTGAGAGCTTGGCCCCCGAAGAGTTCCTGGACCGCGGCGAACTTTAGCAACTGGCTGCGGGGAGCGGGGATAGCGAGTTCCTTGTTCGGTAAGAGCATGCGGGCCAGCTCCAAGTCGAAGGCTGTGACCCTGCCCGACGGGGTGTCCTGGCCCTCGAGGACGCAGAGCCTGCTCCCGATGAAGTCTCTGGTGCTCCAGACCAAGTGGGCGACGTCCCCTGCGAGGGTCCTGTCGAGGAGGACGATCTTGGCCATCGGCTCGTTGTTGGCTCCTTCGTAGGCTAGGTAGTATTCTGCAACGTGCATCAATGCCGTGGGAAGGCGCTCGGCATCAACTTCGACACCCGACTCCCGCTTCTGGCCGAAGACCTGGGCCGCGTCCTCCTCAGAAAGAGGAATGGCAGCGGAGGCGGAGAGGCCTGCTTCCCTAGCGCGGGGGGCGCCAACTTCGATTCCGTCAGGCCTGAAGACAACTTTCCCAGAGTAGGCAAAAGCCCCGACATAGAAGACTATGAGGTCGAGTTGCTGGTCGACAGCGTCGGTGCCGTCGATGGCGATGTAGTCGACGGTGTCCGAGCCGAAAAACTCTTTGGCCGTCGAGGCCGCCGAGCTGAGGTCGACCCCGAAACGGAGGAGCTTCCTGATGTCAGGCCCACACTCTTTCAGGGCGGCCATCTTCGCCTTGAACGATTCGAGGAGAAAGCGGGTTGAGGACTGGACCTCGGCTATGGTCCTCGACTCGGCGCCTGCGTCCCCAGCATCGGACAACGGCGAGGAGTCACCCTGCTTAGGAGTTTAAACATTGAAGGGGCAAAATGACGGAAGAAGGGCCCGTCGGCGAAAGTACTCGAAGCAAGGCTAATTAGGCTGGCGCCCCTCGCAAACCTAGGTTGAAGTTCCTCCTCGAGCACAAGCTGCCAAGGAGGCTGAGATACGCCAAGGTCTTCTTCCAGGCGGGCCCCACGTCCCTCCTGTTCTCGCTTGACGGGACGAGCGCAGACTGGCACGCCACCATAGGGAGGAAGCAGGGCGTTCAGCTCACTGACGCCCAGTACTCGCGGTTCAGGTCGGAACTCCCCGCCATCGAGCTGCTAGACGACGACGGCCAGAGGTTCATGATCAGAAACGCGGCCGGGTACGAGGAGACCTGGGACAAGCCGCGCTGGACCCTCTCTCGTGTCCGAAAGGAACGGCAGCGCGTAGAATAAGATACACCTCTCCCCCAAGCAATGACCCCCCGGTTCAACCGAGAGTTCTCTGGGTGCGGAGGTCACTCGTTGAGGAAGCGTTTGATCCTGGTCCCGAACATCAAGATTGTGAACCAGAATCCAACAAGGAGGGCGAACAGAGAATAGATGTCGTAAAGATTCAGGACCACCAGGCCGGCAGCTATCGCTGTCGCTGCTACGAAGTTCGAAAGCCCCCAGAGGATGTTTGTCCGCGGCGGGGACCTCTGTCCGAAGGGACTTCTGAAGACCTTGCCGGCGGCCCCGAACGCGAAGTGGGGCACTCCGTTCCCCAGGAGGAAGCCCATGATGAAGTACCAGATCAGGAAGAGATCGAATGTCAACTACGCCTCATTCTTAGCGAGGCCATGGCTCCCCTGTTCGCCCCTTATTGACTTCAGCACCCTGATGGCCTCCTCGACGTGCTTCGCTGGGTTCGTCTGGGAGTTGAAGATGTGCCTGACGATTCCCCTGGTATCGATTATGTATGTGACCCGGCCCGGGAGAAGACCTAGCGTCGATGGAACTCCGTAGAGCTTCCTCACCCTGCCCCCTTCGTCGCTGAGGAGTGTAAATGGAAGGTCGCACTTCGCCGCGAAGTCTGTGTGCGAATCGACGGAGTCTGAGCTGACGCCGACGACCTCAGCCCCCATCTCCCTGAAGACTTCGTAGCTGTCCCTGAATGCCTTGGCCTCGGCGGTGCACCCGGGAGTGCGGTCCTTCGGATAGAAGTACAGCACGACCTCCCCTGTCCCCAGCATGTCCTTGAGGTTGATGACGTCTCCGTTCTGGGAGGGAAGGGAGAATTCGGGAGCTGCGTCTCCGACGCTCACCTGCTTTGCCAAGCCTGGAGTTCGGCGTCAGGGCACCTTGATAGGTTTGTCGCGGCGTTCGGAATTCCGCGCTCTCGTGGGAGGGTCGGCTAGCTCTTCCTGATCCGGACTATGGCCCCCCCTTCCTTGCCTACCTCGTAGTACACTTTGGCGTCCGAGATGCGCAGGCCCTTGCCCACCCCGGACAGCACCGCCTCGGTGACCTGGGTCCTTTCGCTCTCCGTTATCAGGGACAGCTTGGAGCCTTTCCTTGCGTGCAGCCTGGTCGCCATCTCAGAGGTGAGGAAGATCCCTTCGTCCCCGTCGTCGAACTCCACGTCCACACGCCTCCCCTCGTATGTCGTCGTCCCCACGAAGCCTTTCTTCGTCAG
>Ga0187803_10001116_pt1 | contig 10517 bp, 8 predicted proteins | sample NC_wetland_sal_i_2_FD_132425 | JGI IMG/M metagenome (GOLD analysis project Ga0187803, IMG submission 132425) | Wetland sediment microbial communities from Neuse River Estuary, North Carolina, USA - Control_3 | ecosystem: Environmental > Aquatic > Freshwater > Wetlands > Sediment | place: USA...
GCCGGCGGTATCGCCGAAGCGCTGGTCACCACGGCGTTCGGTTTGCTGGTCGCCGTACCGGCCGTGTGGGCCTACAACTATTTCACCAACAAGGTGGAAGCGTTTGACGTGGAGATGGACAACTCCTCGATGGAGTTGATCAACTACTTCATCCTGCGCCGCGGCGCAAAGAAGTAACCCGGAAGAAGGCATACTATGGCGTATAAGCCACAAGCCGGGGCACAGATGGCGGCGCCCAACGTGATTCCCATGGCGGACATCATGCTGGTGCTGTTGATCATCTTCATGGTGGTCACGCCCATGTTGCAGAAAACCCACCAGGTCGACTTGGCGCCCGTCAACAATCCCCGCGAAATGAAGGATGCGGATAAGGACGACGCCATTGTCGTGGCTGTCACCCGGGATGGCAGCATCTACCTGGGCAACAGCAAGGTCAACAAATCTGACCTCACCGGCCAGATCAAGGATCAGATCGCCACCAAACTCGACAAGACCGTTTACGTCAAAAGCGACGCCCGTGCCAAGTACGGTGACGTCGTCGCCATCGTGGACGAAATTCGCTCCGCGGGCGTCGACTCCCTGGGCCTGCTCACGGAAAAAACCAAGACCTCCGGCCCTCAGAAGCCTGCAACTGCCGGTACCTGAGGCTCATTCGTTTCGCCGTAGTCGTCATTCGTTTGCTGAGTTGATGGCCTCGTGCCGGTTCCCACCCGGCGCGGCCACCTCCTCCGACAACAAGACGTCGCGGTTCGATAGGAGAACTCGCAATGGGGATGGAAGTTGGAACTAGTTCAGGAGCAATGGCCACGCCGAATATCGTGCCGCTCATCGATATTCTGCTTGTGCTGATCATCATTTTCATGGTTATTACGCCGCTGACACCCAAGGGTCTCGATACGCTGGTGCCCCAACCCTCACCCAATCAGCAGCAAAACGTCGAGTTGGAAAACAAGACGGTGGTGGTTCAAGTCCTAATGGGCAACAGGCTCAAGATCAATAACGAAGATTCCTCTTGGGAAACCCTGGAGCCGCGCATGGAACAGATTTTCAAAGATCGCGCGGAGAAGGTGGCCTTCGTCAAGGGCGATAACGACGTCCTGTTCATGGACGTGGCTCGCGCCATCGATCTCATGAAGGAAGCCGGCATTGATAGAGTCGGCTTGATCACCGCCAAGCTCGAGGCCGGTCAGTAGATTCTGTTCGCAGTTCTCGCGGGTTGTGAGAGTCCTCCTCGCCGGGTGTATTTTCTGGCAGCGAGGCGACTCATGGGTATAGGATTGATTGGCGGTAAAGGCGGGATTGTTTCGGAAGTCAATATTGTCCCGCTGATCGATATTCTGCTCGTGCTGCTGGTTATTTTCATGATCATGCCGCACCGGCAGATGGGACTCCAGGCAAGCTTGCCGCAAGAAGCAAGAGGGCCGGTTTTCTTTGAATATCCGGAGACCATTGTGGTTCAGGTCGTTTCGGATGGCTCACTCCGGATCAATGGCTCGGTTGTACAGCTCGATGAACTACGCGGTCGTCTCGAACGAATCTTCGCTCTGCGGGCTCATCGCGTTGCTTTTCTTCAGGGAGATCGTTCCCTCGAGTTTCAGGCGGTTGCCCAGGTTCTCGACCTCATGCATGCTGCGGGCGCTTCCCCCATCGGCTTGCTGACTTCGGAACTGGAAAAAAATCGCTGAACGTGATGGAATGGCCCCTATAGGGCGGATGTGAATCCAAGCGTCGGCCTCAATTGCTCCGAGGCGGTGCTACTCAGGGATGGATGCTTCCATGACTCAAGTAACGGTTTCACGGGAGACCTCTTCGCAGTTCTCCCGCATTACCAGCCAGGTTTTTACCCTGGCGGTGCTGTTCACTCTTGTCGCCGGCGTTTCTGGTTGCAAGAAGCTCCACGCACGCGACCTCCTTAACAAAGGGGTGGCCGCCTTCAAGAGCGCTCAATTTGACACTGCAGTCGAAGACTTCAAGCAGGCCAAGGAACTTGACCCCGACCTTCTCAACGCCAGGCTCTATCTCGCCACGGCTTATGCCAGCCAATACATCCCCGGCGCTCCCTCGGATGAGAACATGCGCCATGGCCAGGAAGCCATCGCGGAATACAAGGAGGTCCTCGAGAAAGACGCCAATAACCTCAGCGCCATCGATGGTCTGGCCTCCATTCTTTACCAGATGGCCGGTCAACCCTTTGACCCCAAGAAGTTCGAGGATTCCAAAACCTACCACGAGAAGCACATTGCTCTGAAGCCGCAGGATCCGGCACCGTATTATTCCGTTGGTGTGATCGACTGGGCGCTGGCCTACCGTGGCAATACCGAACTCCGCGCCGAGTACAACAGGAACAACATCAAGAAGCAGGTGAAGGACACCGATCCTCTGCCTCCCGACGTGCGCAAGGTCTACAACGAGAAATATGGCGCCTTGGTGGACGATGGCATCGACAAACTCAAGAAAGCCTGCATGCTGAAGCCCGACTATGACGATGCCATGACCTATCTCAACCTGCTCTATCGCCGCAAGGCCGACATGGTCGAATCCACCGCCGAGCGCGATGACTTCACCAAGCAGGCCGATGATCTGCTGGACAAGGTCAAAGAGATCAAGCAGAAGCGCTCCGAGCAGCCCCAGCCGGGTGCCTGACACGCTTTCTCTCTGTGTACTTTTCCAGGCCCCGGTTCCTGACGGGGCCTTTTTTTTGCCCCTGCTCGCCGGTCAAGGCAGCCCTCAACCAGAAGTTCTCTCCTGGCAACTTACCTTTCTATGCTGACATTCCCGGCGTAGACTGAATCATGGGATCGCGCGCCAACCTGCCGCTGAACTTTAATCGGGACCGCACCGAGCGCCAGATCAACGCGCGTCTCGAAGAGCTCCTGCAAAAACTCCGCACCAATCGCCCGTCGGAGGATCCCTGGCTGGTTCGCCGCGCCTATGACATAGCCGCGGAGCGCCACCGCGACCAGTTCCGCAGCTCGGGCGATCCCTACATTACGCATCTCCTCGAAGTCGCGCACATCCTCGCGGATATCAGGCTGGATGCCACCACTTTGGCCGCCGCGCTCCTCCACGACGCCATCGAGGATACGGAATATCCACTCTCGCGCATTGAAGAACGCTTTGGCCCGGAGGTAGCCCGCCTGGTCGAGGGCGTCACCAAGATTGGCCGCCTGAACATGATGGCTCCCGAAGCGCGGCAAGCCGAGAACGTCCGAAAAATGTTGCTGGCCATGGTGAACGACGTTCGAGTCGTTTTGGTCAAGCTGGCCGACCGGCTGCACAACATGCGTACGCTGGAATTCCTGGAGCCCGCCAAGCAGCACCGCATTGCGCGCGAGACCATGGACATCTATGCGCCGATCGCCCACCGGCTTGGCATGGCCATGATCAAGGGCGAACTCGAAGACCTTTCGTTCCGCTACCTCGAGCCGGAGACGTATCTTGCCCTGCAGAAAGAGGTCACGGAAAAAGCGCCCCTGCACAAGCGCTTCCTGGAAGATGTGCAGAACACCATCCGAACCAAGCTGGTCGAAAACAGCATTCCCGCCGAGCTGGAAGCGCGGGTCAAAGGTCTTTATTCGCTCCACCGCAAACTCATTCGCCAGGAGCGGGCCCTCGACCAGGTTTACGACTTGCTCGCCATTCGCGTCATCACCGATAACGAGCGCAATTGCTACGCTGCGCTCGGCGTGGTCCACCATATCTGGCGACCCGTTCCCGGCCGCTTCAAAGACTACATCGCCATGCCGCGCCCCAACCTGTACCAGTCGTTGCACACCACGGTCATCCACGGCGGCCAGCCGTTCGAGATCCAAATTCGCACCCAGGAAATGCACCGCATCGCCGAGGAAGGCGTGGCCGCGCACTGGAAATACAAGGATGGCAAACCCGTTTCCAGCGATGACGATCAGCGCATCGCGTGGATGCGCCAACTGATTGAGTGGTCCCAGGAACTTCAGGAGCCGGGCGAATTTCTCTCGACGCTGAAAGTCGATCTTGCACCGGTCGAAGTGTATGCCTTCACGCCCAAGGGACGCGTGCTGGAACTGCCCCGGGGCGCCACGCCGGTGGACTTTGCCTATTCGGTCCACACCGAGGTCGGCCACCAATGCGTCGGCGCGAAGGTGAATGGCCAGATGGTCTCGTTGCGCCACGAAATTGTGAGCGGCGATGTGGTGGAGATTCTTACCCAGAAGGGCCACAAACCCAGCCGGGATTGGCTCAGCTTCGTCAAGTCTTCGCACGCCAAAAGCAAAATCCGGCACTTCATCAATACGCAGGAGCGCGAGGAAGCCACGGAAATGGGCCGGCGGCTGCTCGAAAACGAATCGCGCAATTTCCCCAAGGGTTTGAAGAAGATTCCCGCAGAAGATCTCCAGAAACTCTGCGAGGAATATGGGCTGTCCAGGCCGGAAGACCTGTTCGCCGCTGTCGGTTTCGGGAAATTCTCTGCCCGCCAGGTGCTGGCGCGCTATTTTGGCGAGCCCAGCAAGGAACCGGAAAAGACCGAGGCGGACGCGAAGCCCACGCTCGTCAGGACCGTCAAGCGCATGCTGGGTTTTGGCGAAGCGCCGCTGATCGTCAAGGGCCAGGACGATTTGCTGGTCTTTCGCGCCAAATGCTGCAATCCGATTCCCGGCGACGACATCATTGGCTACGTCACGCGCGGGCGTGGCGTGGCGGTTCATACACGCACATGTCCGAACGTGCAGAACCTGCTGTACCAGACCGAGAGGCGCATTGCCGTCGAGTGGGGCGGCGAACATGCCGCCACTTTCCCCGTGGAACTGATGATTCGCGCCAAGGATCGCCCGGGCTTGCTTGCGGAAATCACCGCGGTGATCAGCAGCGCCGGCTCCAATATCCGCACGCTGGAAAGCCGACCCGACCGCCAGAACGCCCGCGTCGAGGCCAGCCTGGAAATCACCGACAAGCGCCAGTTGGAATCCATTCTCGCGAATATCCGCCGGGTCAACGGTGTCTACGGCGTCGAGCGCATCTACCAGCTCTAACCGCCATTTCCTTTCTCTTTTCAAGCCGCTGGATAGATGGCCTACAACTTAGTGTGCCAACCGATCTTAGGATACCTTTGTAAGCCGGTGTCCCCCGGAGGATTCAGTGCCAGGCAATCGCCGCAGGCAGCTCGGCGAAGGCGATAAAGAAAATCGCTTGACGCGGGGGACACATTGTAATGTAGTGTATTCAATCGTTTCAAAGCGTTTGCGGGGTGGTTACGTTTTTGTCCGCAACAGAACGATATGCTCGGCCAAAAACCAGCGCTGAGAATGTTTGAAGAGAACCGGCGAGGTGCACTGGACCACCGCATGCGCTCCACGATGTAAAGGAGGCTGCGATGAGAAAATTCGTTTCCGCATTCCTATCCCTGTGCCAACAGGGATTCCCGTTGGTATTGCTGGTCGCAATTCTGCTCGTCACGCCCGTAATGACCTTCGGGCAAGCCTACTTCGGAACAGTCAGTGGAGAATTGACGGACGCGACTGGAGCCGTGCTTCAGGGGGCGAAAGTTACCCTGACCGACCAGGACAAGGGGTACACGTTTACCGCGACATCGGATAATAACGGGCGGTACTTGTTTACAGCGATTCCGCCAGGGTTGTATACCGTGTCAGCGGAGATGAAGGGGTTTCAAACCACACAGCGGACAAACATCAAGGTGAACGTCACGGAGAACGTGACGGCGAACCTAAGCCTGAAAGTTGCCGCAGCGACGCAAACCGTTGAGGTCAGCGCCCAGACTCAGAACCTGGCCACCGAGGACGCGGTGACGGGCCAAGTGGTCAACCGCAGGTTCATCAGCGATCTGCCGCTGGTTGACCGTTATGTCCTGGATTTCGTCAGCCTTGCGCCCGGGATTACCAACATGAGCGACTCGAACTCTGTTGGTGACACGGGAACGAACTTTGTATCGAACGGGAGCCGGGGAGCGAGCGCGGACATATTGATGGACGGCGCTTCGATCACCAACTTCGAGCCAAACGGTGGGGTCACCAACGTGACGTACACGCCGTCGGCGGAGGCGGTGGAAGAGTTCAAGGTGCAGCAGACCAACTTCAGCGCGGAATATGGATTTTCCGGGGCGTCGGTGGTCAACATGATCACGCGCTCGGGCGGCAATTCCTTCCACGGGAGCGCGTATGACTACATCCGCAACAAGATTGGCGACTCAAACGACTGGTTCGCCAATGCTTCGGGCCAACCTCTTGGGCCGGTGCACCGCAATAATTACGGCGGCACTGCCGGCGGGCCTATTTTCAAGAACAAAACCTTCTTCTTTTTCGATTGGGACGGTACACGTTCTTCCGACCTGCAAGTACACCAAGCAGGGGTACCCAGCACCGCAGAGCGCGGCGGCGACTTTGGCGAACTGTGTACTGCGTACAGCGGGACTTTCAACGCGAATGGGATGTGCGTGGATTCGAGCAATAATCTAATTCCCCAGGGCCAGCTGTGGGATCCCTATTCCGGCACGTTCCAAACCCCATCGGGCGGGACAGCGGGCGCATACCGCAGCGCTATTATCCCGAACAACAATCTCGCAACCTACACCAGCCAGCCGAATCTCCCGGGGAATGTCAAGCTGGCTGGCACACCCTTCCAGTTGCCGAATACGCCGGGCAACCTGATCGACCCCGTTGCGCAGAACTTGATGAATCTGTTCCCAGCTCCGAACAATTCGAATCCGATTTGCAGCCCTATCATCTATTGCAACTGGATTGGTACCGGTGCCAACCGCAGTTCCGGCGACCAATTCGACGTCAAGATTGACCACCGTTTCAGTGACAAGAATTTGTTAAGCGGGAAATTCTCGAAGGGCTGGAGTCACTATTCTGCTTTTAGCTGTTTCAAGAATTTTGCGGACCCGTGCGGGAGCCCACCGAGCGACAACTGGGCCTACCTCTTCGCCCTCAATGATACGCACACCTTCAGCCCCACTTTGATTTTGACCTCGACGCTGGGATGGAACCGGGGCGGGCAGTTGACCCTAGCCTACAACAAAAGCTTGAATGCCGATCCTCTAGGCGCACTCGGTTTCCCATCCTATCTGTATTCGAACGGGTTTCTGGGTGTCCCGGCGATAGGACTCAACGACTACTTTAGTGCCGGTACCATGAACATCGGGCAGGATCCTTACGGCAACTACAAGCAAGGCCAGGATACGGGCCAATGGAGCGAACTGCTCACCAAGGTCCACGGAACCCATGAGCTGAAGTTTGGTTTCGAGGGACGCATCCACCAGCAGAACTACATTCAGACGAACACCCCGGTTGGATTGTTCGCTTTCAACGCCCTGGGCAGTTCCCAATGTCCGAATACGGACATCACCGTGTGCGGCGGGGACAGCCTGGCCAGCTTCATGATGGGACAGATGTCCAGTTCAGCGGGTGGAGCTTACGCGTATGCGACTACCTACCAAATTCAGTTTGAACCGGCGACGACAAGTTACCAATATGCGGGATTTGCCCAGGACAATTGGAAAGTACGACCCAAGCTGACCTTGAACATCGGGCTGCGTTACGACGTATCGTTGCCGCGCACGGAGCGCCACAACCGCCAGAATTGGTTCGATCCAACGGTGGCAAGTCCGCTGGGAAGCATCAGTTATGCCGACCCACTGACGGGACAGAATGTGAACCGCCAACTCGTGGGTGGAGAAGTGTTCACCAATAGTAATGTACGTACGAATTGGGTCACCGACTGGAAGGACATCCAGCCGCGCCTTGGTTTCTCGTACCTATGGAAGAACAAGACGGTCATTCGGGGGGGCTATGGCATTTACTTCAGCCAGAGCCGCAACGGGGCCAACGGCCTGTTGAGCTACGGTTCACAGGGTTTCACCCAGTCCACCAATCCGGTGCTCACCTATCAGAACGATCGTGCGACACCCTATTTGCATCTGAGCAATCCTTACCCGAACGGATTGATTCAGCCTCCGGGAAGCTCGCTCGGTCTGTTGAACGATGTGGGCTATGGAGCCATCGGGCCGATCCGCAACAGCTTCTACGCGAGAACTCCCTACGAGCAAAGCTGGAGTTTTGGATTCGAGCGGCAATTGCCTTCCAATATCGTGGTGAGCGCGCAATACATCGGCAAGAAAGGAACACGCCTGTACTACAACGGCCTAAATAACTTGAATATTCTGGGGCCGTGGGTGGAGAGCCTGAATTCGACACAGATGGGCAATCTCGTATCGTTGTTACCAGCGTCGCAGAATCCCTTCGCTACGCTTCTCACGGGGCCGTACTACGCGAACAGCGGTCTTACCTCGCAAATATCGGCCTACCAACTGGACCTTCCCTTCCCGCAGTTCACCGGCGTGACCTCAGATGAACCACCGGTGGCCAACTCCATCTACCATGCGTTGCAACTCACGCTGGAGAAGCGTTACTCGAACGGGTTGCAACTGTCCGCGAACTACACGTGGTCGAAATCCATCGATGATTCTTCGATTTACGATGGCAACTTGAGCTGGCTCCAGAATAGTGTCGCCAGCCTTTACGGTCCCCAGGACCCGAATAAGCCGGGGCTCGATCGGAGTCTCTCGGCTTTTGATATCGCACACCTGTTCAAACTGAACTATACGTACGATCTGCCCGTGGGACATGGCAGGCCTTTCTTGAACGGCTTGCCACGGCCGCTCGAGCTCCTCATCGGCGGATGGAAAACCGCCGGGGTATGGACGGTCCATGACGGCTTCCCGCTGACCTTTCTGGTGTCGAATGGCGGGTCACCCATACCGACGTACGGCCAACAGCGACCCAACGTCGTCGGTACACTGAAGCGTACCGGCGGATCGGATGGCAACTGGGTCAACAACTATTTCGCCTGCAGCACACCCGACTGCTCGGATGTCCTAGCGGCACCGGCCGCGTACACTCTGGGCAATATGGCAAGGGCTGTCGGCAGCGTACGGACACCCTTCTTCTTTACTACTAATTTGTCGATCGCGAAGCAATTCGGGCTGTCCAATAGATACGAAGCAATGAAGCTGGAGTTGCGTCTCGAAGCGCAGAACGCCTTCAACCACCCAGTGTTCGGCACTCCAGACACCTACGTTACCGATCCGAGCTTCGGGGTGATCGGCTACACGGCCGTCGGGCCGCGGCAACTGCAACTGTCGCTGAAGTTCTCTTTCTAGCGACAGCGTAAGAGACTGTGAACCAACATAAGGTAGTTCTCTGTCTGATGATGCTTGCGATCGCAACCGGCGGCGACTATGCCGCTATGGCAAGGAGCCAGTCTGCGAGCAATACACTCCACTGGATGGGTCATGAGTGGACCATTACGAATGGCGGGATGGCCGGGGTGGTAAAAGGCAATCCCGCCAATGTATTCGTCGACCGGAACGGATACCTGCACCTAAGAATCGTGAAGCGCGAAGGAACCTACACCGCTTCTGAAGTGTTCTCCGCGGATGGAATGGGTTTCGGTACCTACCAGTGGCAGATTGAAGGCGCCGTCACCACCATGGATAAATCCACGGTGCTGGGCCTGTTTTCTTACGGACCCAAAGCAGGGATTGGCGGGGATGCCGAGAACGAGATTGATATTGAGTTCTCGCAATGGAACAAAACATGCCACGGGTGCAACGCGGACTTTACCTTCTATCCCACGACTGGAAACAAGAAACTGGGTCCCAAGGAAGACAATTTCACCATCAACATGGGTGGTGCAACGCTGACCACCGCGCGCTTTGAGTGGACCTCCACGCGCATTGTTGCGACCATCATGAGCGGCCTCCAGCCTATAGGCACAACGGCAAATGTTCTGCAAACCTTGACGTTCGCTCCGCGCGACTACGCTGCGCGAATCCCGCAGGTTCCGCAACCCCTAGGCATTAATCTATGGTGCTTCAAGACCACACCCACGAGCGACCAGGAGGTCATCCTTCGGAATTTTCAGTACGTGCCCATGCCTGAAAGGGTTGACAGGCGATGAAGGATTCCTCGTGGAGATGCCCAGGTCAGGGCTGAGCTTTGTCCCGTGCCGCGCTGCTGGGTTTGCTGCTCGCGAGTACGCGGATGTACTTGACCAGCCCTTGGATTTGCTGCTCCGTCAGTCCAGTGTGCAGGAACGCGTGGGGATATTCTTTGTGCCGCGTGCCTTGAGCGATCGAATCGTACATGTCGGCATCGCTCATTTCCTTGATCCGCTTCGATCGAAAGTCAGGCACTTCCAGCTTCGCTGCCACGGCCGTGTGACCGCTTCCGTCCTTGGCATGACAACTCGCGCACTTTTGCCCGTAGAGCGCTTCGGAATCCTGGGCGAGGGCGCAGCTTCCGCCCAACCATAGACCAACGAATCCAATTATTACGATTGACCGGTTCATGTTCGGGGCACGCACTCCTCTCAATTTTCAATTGCCTTCTGCTCGGCACTCTACCATCCCTTCAGAACCCCCGAATTCAACTCCTTTAAGGCCGCTGCGCAAAGCGATACCTCCATCGGCGGGCAAACGGCTTAACGAGCGAGACGGCGTTTCGTGAGTGAGGCACGGCCGA
>Ga0187803_10001117_pt1 | contig 10503 bp, 9 predicted proteins | sample NC_wetland_sal_i_2_FD_132425 | JGI IMG/M metagenome (GOLD analysis project Ga0187803, IMG submission 132425) | Wetland sediment microbial communities from Neuse River Estuary, North Carolina, USA - Control_3 | ecosystem: Environmental > Aquatic > Freshwater > Wetlands > Sediment | place: USA...
AATGAGATAAACATAATAATGAAATATTTTAATATAAGTACTTTTGATCGAAAGACAAAATGGAAAAATGCCCGCTAACTCAAAGAATCCAGAAGACCGGGGGGAGGGGGGGGGGATAGCATAGTATTACTATCCAGCCCAAAAACCCGAAAAATCCCAACTGCCATCGGCAATTTGTTGCAACTTTATTTTACGTACTCCGAATCCTTAGTTAACTCCTTTGGCATCACCACCGGAAACGGCGGAAACTCCTCGGAGAAGCCTTTGAACAGCGCAACGGTCTGCTCCAAACGCCGAGTGCCGTCGTGTACAGCGATTTTGTGGCGATTGTTTTTCGAGTAGCCCTCCCACAACGAAACGCCGGCATAGGCGCCGTCTTTGCGCAGGATGTAGTAGGTCATGTCCACAAACTTGAGCTTCGCCATGTCGTTGTTGTAGTTGCGGACGATGCGCTTCAGCGCGTCCATACCGGCTTCCTGCGGCGACATGCCGCGGCGCATGTTTTCGACGATGGTATGCGCTCCAGCGACCTTGATGTTCTCTTCCCCGCTGCCAGTAGCGCCGGCCGAGCCGACATCCTGATCGGTGTAGCATCCCGCGCCGATGATGGGCGAGTCGCCGCAGCGTCCAGGGAGCTTGAAGGCCAGACCGCTGGTACTGGTGGCTCCTGACATTTCTCCCTTAGCGTTGAGCACGGAGCAGTGGACAGTACCGGTCGGCGGATAGACGACGCGGCGAATGGCAGCCATGCGGAATTCCGGCTCGATGCCGAGCGAAGCGGCGCGCTCGTCCAGACGCCGCAGTCGCTCTTCCCATAGCTCAGATTGCGGCGGGGTGGCCGGCGGCTTCCAGTTGGGGTCGGCGATGCCGGGACCCCACCAGTCGTCGGTCGAATGATTTTCTTTCCAGAGCAGCCAGATTTTGCGCGAGCGCTCGGTGAGCAGGTTCTCGCGCGGGAAGCCCATGGCGACGGCAAAGCGTTCCGCGCCTTCTCCCACCAGCATGACGTGGCCGGTGTGCTCCATGACGGCCTTCGATACCAGCGAGACATTCTTTATGTTGCGCACGCCGCCAACCGAACCGGCGCGGCGCGTGGGACCGTGCATGCAGCAGGCATCGAGTTCGACGACGCCTTCCTCGTTGGGCAGGCCGCCGAGGCCTACGCTGTCGTCGTTAGGGTCGTCTTCCGGGCCCTTCATAACGCGCATAGCGGCATCGAGCGTGTCGCGGCCGCTCTTCAGAATCGCGTAGGCATCGTCGAGATAGTTGGCGCCGTTTTTGGAGCTGATGAGGATAGGCCGCTTGTTCTGCGTTACCTCTTGGGCCGGAAGGCTGGTGGCTAGCGATGCGGCGACTGCGGATCCTATAAATCCACGGCGGGTAATGGGCATGAAGGCTCCTGCGTTAAGACGGCAAAAGGATATCACGCGCAACGTTGGGTGCCTGGTACGTCAAAACCGTTTAGCCACGGCGTACCCATTGACTTCGCTATGGGGAGGCACAGGGAGCACGGAGGAATGCTCTTGGTTTCCTCTGTGTTCCTCTGTGTACTCTGTAGTTCAAGGCTTTTTCTGCCGGGAGCAGCCGGGTTGTGGCAGCGACGAAGCGGCCTACTTCCCCATAAATCGAAGTAGGCGGCCAACACCTTCGCGAAAGGTTTCCGGTTCTGTGATCAGGCTCAGCACGAGGTGGCCTTCGCTGGCGAAATCGTAGAAGTGACCAGGGTGCACGCTGACCTGAGCATGACGCACTAATCGAATGGCGAGATCTTCATCGCTTTCGATGGCTGGCACGCGAAGCGTGGCGTACCATCCACCCTCCGTCTGTAATCTTGCGCAGGCGGGGTAGTGAGCAAGCTGAGCATCGAGTTCGGCGAGGTTCGCGCGCAGGCGGTCGAGCAGAATGGGCTGGATTGTCTTGCGCAGTTCGAGGAATACCGGGGCGGCGAGTTGCACCGGTGCGTTCATGGAGAGGAAGGTATCGGCGATGACTTCCAGACGCGCGCCGGCTTCGGCGACCATCTCGCTGGGCCCGCTGGTCACGATCCAGGCCAGCTTCATCTGCGGGAGGGCGGAGATTTTGGAGATTCCACTCAGGGTAAAGGTAGGCGCGTCAGTGTTTCCGGCAAAGCTCGAACGTGGCTCGCCGTCGTGCGCGTAGTCGAGGAACACTTCATCCACGATCAACGCCGTGTTGTAGTCGCGGCAAAAGTCATTCAGGGCGCCGGTTTCCGCCTCTGAGGCATAAGAGCCGGTTGGGTTGTTGGGGTGGACGAGAATTACCGCTCGCGAGCGCGAAGTGGCCGCCTTGTAGAGCGAATCGAAATCAATCTGCCAGCCGTGATCGTAGATGAGCGGGTAGGACACGAGTTTGACGTCGGCGAGGTCGGCGAGGAATTGAAAGAGCGGATAACTGGGCTTCGGGACGAGGATTTCGTCGCCCGGATTCGCGAGCAAACGAAACACGTAGGAGTAGGCCTCGCTGGTGCTGGTGGTCAGGATCAGGCGTTCGGGGTCAAGGTCGAAGACGCGGTGGGCCTCGCGATAGTAGTGGCAAACGGCATTGCGGGCCTCAATCAAGCCGCGCGGTTGCGGCTCGTAGCGCGTGGCCTCAGGATTCACCAGCGCGCCGAGCACGACTTCAGGATCGAGGCGAACGCCGGCTTCGGTCGGGTTGGAAATGGTGAGGTCGAAAATCTCCTGTCCCGAAGCGCGCACATCCTTGAGAACGCGGCTGAGGTCGTTCGGAGCGAGATGCCAGTTGGTGCGGTTCGAGAACATAGCGTGCGTGAATGGCGAGAGTAGCAGGTGAGATCAAGAAGAGACAAGTATTGGGGGCTTGGAAACCAGCGGGGTCCGTCCAGTGAAAGTGAACCGGCATTCCGCCAAACGGAAATCCTCACATTCAGACCGTGATATGCATCACGGCAACGGCTCCCCGGGTCGGCCACACTCTTACTTGAAGACGGACTGGAGAGATCGATGGATCCATGTTGGGTAAACCTCTGCGAGCGCGGGCCAACGAAAGACAAAGAACTTTGGCTCCTCGTCGTATCGGGCATGGGAGACATTGGGTATGAAAGGGCCGCACTAACTATGTCCGGATGGCAATTCGTTTCAGAGCCGGAGTTCACAAAGGTTGTGGCTTGGCTTGCGACAGATCGGCCTCTGTCGAGGCAAGAGGTGTCTGATGTGCCGAAGGGTGGGATTCGATTTTAGAAGGTCGGCTGTCTTTCATTCTCCGCCGCACCAGTTCCTGGTGTCGGTTCTTTCAGCGCCAGAATCGGCGGTGCCGCTGCACGCGGCACTGACGATTTGCCGCACCCTTGACTGAACGGAAAAGGACCTTATGACACGCATGGTGTTGTGTGTTATTGCTCTTGCGGCAGCTTCGGTCGGCCAACAACAACAGACGGCGAAACCGGCGGGCGATATATTCGACCGGGTTGCCGCGCAAAGTTCCACAAAACCATCTTCCCGGGAGAGCCCGCCGCCACCATCGGGCTTTACGGTTGACCCGTCGGAGGTCACACCCGCTCCGCGATCCGCTCAAAGGGGAACGGTGCAGAAGGCCCGATCCAAAGCGCCGACAGCCCTTGATATGCGGCCGGCCGCCGTTTGCTCGCGAGACATGAACGATGTACTCGACAAGCTCGACGCAGACAAGACTTACCTCGCCGGAATGGCACAACCGGAGCGCGAAGACTTGTATAAGTACGCGCTCGATTGTCTTTTTCTCCAACAGGGCACCATGGCTCTGAGGCGGACCGCGGTGGTCCTTGAAGAAACCAGATTGTACCTAGGATTTTTCCGAGGTGTTGACTCCGGCATCTCGCAAGCCTCAGAACTGGAGCAGGCGGCCATAGACAGGATCAAAGACGCGGACGAAAGCGCCAGAAAAGCCCTCATTCACGATTACGACGCGCTCGTAGATCGCTACAACTCTTTGGCAAATGACTACAACAACCATGACGCTGAGCTCGTAAATCGCTACAACTCTTTGGTCAATGACTACAACAGACTGCTGGGGTTGGCGCAACAGCTTGTCGCTTTGCCCCCAATGCGTTCATCTTTTTCGCTCATGCCTCCACCTCCGCCCCCACCACGGGAACTCCACCTTACCTGCACCACCAGCCCGCTGCAGGGAAACATGGCGACCGTCAATTGCTGGTAATAACTGGGTGCCCTGCGCTTCGCGGTTTCGAGATACGGTATGTCAGCATCGCCACCCGCCTCCTACTTCCCGAACGCCTCCTTGTTCACCACATACGGCATCTTGGTAACGTCGCCGCCGTAGTTCCCTTCCAGCACGTCGAGCAGGCCTTGCACGCAGCGCCCGGCCATGCCTTTGTCGGGATCGGCTGAGAGGCGGGTGATGCGGGCGGCGCTGGCGAAATGCGGCATGAGGCGGCAGCGGTCGGCAATGGCCGGATCGCGCAGGGGCGAATCAGCGGGCAGCGGCTCTTTTTCGTAGACGTCGAGGGCGGCGCCAGCGATCCAGTTCTCGCGTAAAGCGCGGGCCAGGGCTCGCTCATCGACAACCGGGCCGCGCGAGGTGTTGACGATCATGGCGGTCGGCTTCATCATCCGCAGCGTGGTTTCGTTGATCAGGTGGTAGGTCGGGGTGTGGCTTTCGCCTTCGCGCAGCAGCGGCACGTGCAGGCTAATGAAATCGGCCGCGCTCAGCGCTTCGTGCAACGTGGTGTACCGAATTGTGGCCCGCTCGCGGCTGATGCCATGCCGGAAGCGGAGGTCCTTGATCTCCTGTATGGCTTTGATGTAATCGCGATTTTCGTAGGCCGGATCGTAGCACAGGATGTTCATGTCAAATCCGGCACACTTCTTGATGAAGGCGAGGCCGATGCGTCCGGTGCCGATGACGGCGACGGTTTTTCCGGTGACTTCATCTCCCAGAAATGGCAGGTAGGGATGCCAGTAGCCCCACTTGTTTTCTCGCGTCAGGCGCTCGGCGGCCCACATTTTTCGGGCCAGGGATGCCATCAGGAAGAAAGCAAACTCGGCCGTCGCTTCGGTGAGCACGTCGGCGGTGTGCGTGAACGGGACTTTGTAGCGGTTGGCGTCGGCGCGGTTGATGTTGTCGAATCCGACGGCGTACTGCGCGACTACTTTGAGCGTTCCATTTCCGGCGGCAAAAACCTCGGCATCGATTTGATCGCGCAGGGTGGTGATCAAACCGTCCATGCCCGACTTCACCTTCTCGAGAATCAGTGTCTTCGGCGGCGCTTCGGGCTGGGGATAGACCTCGAGATCGTATCCTTTGTTGCGCAGAATGTTGAGGGCGTCTCCAATGTCGCAGGTGGCAAAAACGCGGAGTGGTTGGGTCATGGTTTGGTCGCCAGGCGGCGGTCGTTGGTCGTCGTTCGTTGGGCTCTACAGGTAGAAAGCCACGGCTCCGCAGGAGCAATCCAACAACGCTAAAACAAGGACCTTCCCCACCGCTGGTTTGAACAGTGTAACTCAACTAGGGCGTTTGGAGAGGTAGGGGCCCTTCGACTCCACGTTGCCGTTGGCTTCGCCAACGGCAATGTTCCGCTCCGGATGACTCGTGACAAAAAGATCACAGCCTCTCAGGAAGACGGAGTGCGGAAACTGGTCTAGATGACGACCACTAGTGTGCGCTCTCGCTCCGCGGGGCGGGCGCTGCTGAGACGGATTGCGCGTGATGGCGCACATCGGCTCCGAGAACCCAGAAAATCACGTCTTCGGCGATGTTGGTGGAGTGGTCGGCGACACGTTCCAGGTTGCGCGCAACCAGCAGCGCATCTAACGCTTGCTGAGTGACTTGCGGCTCTTCATTCATCCTTCGCACGAGCACGATGAAAGCTTCGTCCCGCATCCGGTCCACGACGTGATCCATTTCAAGCACGGCCTGGGCCAGTTCCGCTTTGCCCTCGACGAACGACTCCAGGGCGCGGCGCACCATGGCGCTGACGGCGGTCGCCATGCGCGGGATATCCACTGGGAGCTCGACCGCCGGTAGCTCAATCATGTCCATGACGCGCTCGGCGATGTTGACGGCCTGATCGCCGACGCGCTCAAGGTCGGCGTTGATCTTGGTTACGGCGAGAATGAAGCGCAAATCCACAGCCGCCGGCTGCTGAGTGGCGAGGATGTCGAAGGCCAGCTCATCAATCTCACGCTCGGCAGCGTTGATGAGGCTCTCGTTTTCCAGAACGAGTTGGCAGCGGGTAAGGTCGCGTTCGGTGTAGGCCTGACAGGCGCGGTCCACGGCTAGTTCCGCGAGACCGCCCATGCGGAGCAGCTTCTCCCGGAGCTCCTCCATCTGCTGCTGAAAGCGCGTGCGCATCATCCAAAACCTCTTTATCCGAATCTGCCTGTGACGTAGTCTTCCGTCCGTTTGTCGGACGGATTCGTAAACACCTTCTCGGTCTTATCAAATTCGATCATCTTGCCGAGCAGGAAAAAGCCAGTAAACTCGGCGACGCGGGCCGCCTGCTGCATATTATGCGTCACAATCACGATCGTGTACTGCTCTTTCAACTGAAAAATGAGTTCTTCGATCTTGCCGGTGGAGATCGGGTCCAGAGCCGAGCAAGGCTCGTCCATGAGCAGCACTTCGGGCTGGACCGCGAGGGCCCGGGCGATGCAGAGGCGCTGTTGCTGGCCTCCAGAAAGGCTGGCGCCGGATTTTTTGTGGAGAAAGTCCTTTACCTCGTCGAAGAGGGCGGAGCTGCGGAGGGATCTTTCCACGATTTCGTTGAGCTCCTTGCGCTTGCGAAAACCATTCAATTTGAGCCCGGCGGCCACGTTGTCATAGATCGACATGGTAGGAAACGGATTGGCCTTCTGAAACACCATGCCCACGCGCCGGCGCAACTGGGTGGCGGAGGTTCCGTTGTAGACGCTGAAGTCCCCGATGCGCACCGTGCCTTCGACGCGCGCCTCCGGGATGGTTTCGTGCATGCGATTCAGACAACGAATGAATGTGGACTTGCCGCAGCCCGACGGACCGATGAGCGCCGTGGCGTGATTGGCCAGCACGCTGATGTTGATGTCGAACAAGGCTTGCGTTTTGCCGTAAAAGGCATTCAGGCGCTCGACTGTGATTCCGACTCCCATACTCGTTAAGCTCCCGCCAGTTTTCCGTGCCGGACCACAATGCGCACGGCTGCCACCGCGCCCACGATGAGCACAATTAAGACTAACGAACCCGCCCAGGCCTGACGATGCCAGTCATCGAAGGGCGAGAGGGCGTAGGTGTAGATTTGCAGCGAGAGAGCTGCGGTCGGCTGGTTGATGTCCCGGTTCCAGAACTGGTTTCCGAAAGCGGTGAACAGTAAGGGCGCGGTTTCTCCAGCGACACGGGCGAAGGCCAGCATGACGCCGGTGATCACGCCGGAGGTGGCCGTGCGCAGCGTAATCGAGAGCGTGGTGCTCCAGCGGGAAACGCCCAGCCCGTAGGCGGCTTCGCGGATCGCCTGTGGAACCAGCAGCAGCATCTGTTCGGTGGTGCGCGCGATGGTGGGAACCATCATGATGGCCAGCGCGACGCCGCCCGCGAGCGCCGAGAAATGCTTTTGCCGGACCACGACGAGTCCGTAGGCGACGATTCCAATGACGATGGACGGCACGCCGTTCAGGACGTCGGAGACAAAACGCACCGCATCGCCGTAGCGGTTGCGACCGTACTCGGAGAGAAAGATGCCGGCGCCGATTCCGAGTGGGACTCCCATCAGGCTGGCAATGGCGAGAATGACCGCCGACCCGACAATCGCGTTCGCCATGCCGCCGCCCGCCTCACCGACGGGCCTCGGAGTCTGAGTCAGAAAAGCGAGATCGATCGAACCGATGCCCTTATAGACCAAGTACGCGAAAATGGCGCCCAGCGGCAGCAGCACGAGGATCACCGTCAGAACCGCCAGGCCGGTCATAAGGTGGTCCGTGGCGCGGCGCCGCCAGCTGATCTTTGAGACGACGATCTTCGGGACAACGCCCTGCGGAACGACTACTTTTGCCGAATTGGAGTTCGTATCAGGCAATGGTTTTCGACGGCTGGCCTCGAGTGACGCTCCACACCATGAGCCGGGCGAGAGCGTTGACCACAATGGTAACCAGGAAGAGCGCCAGGCCGATCTCGATCAAGGCCGAGAGATAGAGATCGCCGGTGGCCTCGGAAAACTCGTTGGCCAGCACGCTGGCCATGGTGTATCCCGGAGCGAACAGAGATTTGGCGATTGCAGGACGGTTGCCGATCACCATGGTGACGGCCATGGTTTCGCCGAGCGCGCGGCCCAGACCAAGGATCACAGCACCCACGATGCCCGCCCGGGCATTACGCAGCACGCCCATCCGGATCATTTCCCAGCGGGTTGCGCCCAGCGCCAGCACCGCTTCACGCTGGTGCTGCGGCACGACGGTCATCACCTCGCGCGTAATGGACGAGATGATGGGAATGATCATGATGGCCAGAATTATGCCCGCTGCCAGCATGCCAATGCCGTAGGGCGGTCCGCTGAACAGAGTGGTCCATCCCAGGGTCTTGGCGAGAAACGGCTGCACATACTGGCGCAGGATCGGCACGAGCACGAAAATTGCCCAAAGTCCATAGATCACGCTGGGGATGGCAGCCAGGAGTTCGGTGGTAAAGGAGAGAATTCCGCGCAGAGCGACAGGACACATCTCGGTGATGAACACCGCTACGCCCACGGACAATGGTACCGCGATGATCAGGGAAAGCAGCGACGAGACCACCGTGCCATAGATAAAGGGCAGCGCTCCATACAGGTCCTCGACCGGGTTCCAGTCCGACTTCGCGAAGAACTTCCAGCCAAAGGCGTGCCAGGAGAGCTGCGATCCGATGAGGAGCTGGTAGACAATCAAGCCGAGAAGGGCAACCACACCGAAGCCGCACAAGCGCATCATGCCGGCAAAGAGCGCGTCGGGGACCTCGCTGACTTTTCCCTGCAGCAGCGGCGCCGTACTGGTTTCGACTTTCAGGGCGGCCTTTGATCCCCGTTCCGGGTCGGGAGCGGTAAAACGCGGCCGGGGCAGGGCTTGATTCGACATTCCCCCAGAGGGTACCAGAGCGTTGTTACAAAACGGTTAAAAAGCGGGGGTGGGTAGTGTCTGAAATGTGCGTGTATAACTCTTAACCGTCCAGTTTGGTTTTCAGGGCATCCCATCCGGCGTCATTCAGGTATTTTGAGAGGTCACGCTTATCGTTCGCGTAGGTGCCGTTCACGATCTGGAGCATGGCATCGTTCCCAAGCCCTCTAGTTTCCCAGCATTTGCTCTTCGTGGAGCTGAGGTAGCTCTGCAGTTTCTCGTTGTCATGGCCGTGAATCTTTTCCATGCACTCCCGCAGTTCTGCCGTGGGCACCACGAGAAAATCAGGCTTATTGCTTGTGAATCCCCGCAACACAAACACCCAAAATTCAGCTTGCGAAGCATTGAGCTTTGCCCAGTTCAACGTGAACCAACTCAGGCAGGAAAACGAATTTCGCAGCACAGCAGACTTTCCGGGCAGGAAGTCTTTGCCAAATTTCACTTGAAGGGAGACAGTTTTCTGATTTTCTCGGTCAGTGACCAGCAAGTCTATGCCAGTGTCCTTAGACGGAATCCATACATTCCAGCGCTCGAAATTGGCCTCGATGTATTCGCCTACCAAGTATTCTCCGGCATGAATCGTGAACATTGGTCTCATAGAGTAGCAGTGTAGTGCAGAGATGTGGCGTATAAATGGCGAGAAGAACAGGCATACAGCAAAAGACCCGCTGGCAGGCGGGTAGTGGCTGGATACTGAATCTGATCGGCGACCCAAGCCCGAAGCTCGTAGCTGACTTGCATCACGCCTCTCAATTGTGAGATGACTGATCGTCACCTCCATGCCCACCTTTGCCGCCATTGACATTGGATCGAACTCGGTCCGGCTCAAGATCGCCCGCCTCGAAAGCGGCCGTCTGAAAAAAGTGCACGAGGATCGCGAGGTCACGCGCCTTGGCGAAGGCGTATTCAACGGCGGGCTGCTTTCGCCCGAGGCGATGTCGGAAACGATTCGCGTGCTGCGGCGCTTCCACCGCGCCACCCAGGAATGCGGGACCGATTCTGTAAAAGTCGTAGCGACGGCTGCGCTGCGCGAGGCCCGTAACTCGCAGGTGTTCTTGGAGTGGGTGCGGACGAGGATGGGATGGACGGCGGAAATCGTCTCCGGGCTTGAGGAGGCGCGCCTGATTCACCTGGGGCTCGTCTCCAGCGGCCGGTTAGGTTCGCACAGCGCGCTGCTGGTAGACCTGGGCGGCGGCAGTTGCGAGTTGACCCTGTCACGCGACGCGCGGATCCGCGACACGGTGAGCCTGTCGCTGGGAGCAGTCCGGTTAACTGGAGAATTTCTGAAGCACGATCCGCCGCGCAAAAGCGAGCTGAAGCAACTCGAAGGCTTTGTGGCGCGGGGGATCGGGCGCATCCAGGAGAGGATCAAGTCAGCACGAGTGAGCGAGGTGATCGCGACCTCGGGAACGGCGGC
>Ga0187803_10001118_pt1 | contig 10502 bp, 11 predicted proteins | sample NC_wetland_sal_i_2_FD_132425 | JGI IMG/M metagenome (GOLD analysis project Ga0187803, IMG submission 132425) | Wetland sediment microbial communities from Neuse River Estuary, North Carolina, USA - Control_3 | ecosystem: Environmental > Aquatic > Freshwater > Wetlands > Sediment | place: USA...
ATCTTCAACGATCCCAACGACCGCATCGCGCTAAACACGCTAGCCGAGTTGTTCCCCGGCCGCGAGATCGTGCCCATTTACTCCGGCGATCTGATCTGGGGTTTCGGGGCGCTGCACTGCATGACTCAGCAGCAACCGGCAGTCAGTAGTCGGTAGTCAGTGGTCAGTAGTCGGGCACAGCTCACAGGCGAGTTCATTGATCTTGCAGGGTAGGCCCAGATCGGTGGTGAAATCACTGTTCGACGACACGTATCTTGATATCATTCAAGCAAAGGGCATTCCATGCGCTTCATGCTTGTCGTTCTGTTCGCGATTTCAACTATGCCCGCTGCAGGGGAAGACCCACTGTGGTCAGAGCTCAACATCAAAACTGTCGCTGGTCCCGATGCAATTGACTGTGGGGCGATAGGGATATACCAGAGTGGGATGCCATCAAGCAGATGCGTGATCGACGCTTTTCGCCAGCGCAAACCCTTCTTTGTGGTTTACTGGCAATTGGGCGTTGACTCTTATCCAGGACGCGCCCTAGCAGGAGATGCTGCGGGGCGGGTGTTTGAGTTCAACTTCGATTTCGGACTTTCCGTCGAACCTAACCCGCACCGGCATGTTGAATCGAAACAGTGTCCTGAGCCGGCACACTTGGTCATGTCGAGGACAGGGCGACTGAGTTGTGAGCAGGGCCACTTCCAGGCTGATGTGGGCCTTTGCGGACCTGTGCCGTTGCGCACCTCCGCATCCTCGTTGTCGAAATACAAGGGCAAAATAGTGTTCGAGCTAGTAGCTCACAGAGAAGGAAACGCATCAGTCTTGAGTGTTTCAAAGTCGGAGTTTACGCCTGAAATCAACGACGCCGCTTTGGCTGAGGTTCGCGAGTGGCGATTCTCCCCCGCATTGAAGGACGGAACACCTGTATCCGTCAGGATGTCGGTGACTCTGAGTTCCGATGGGACGCGAGAAACGGTCGCACTTTCCAACCTCCTTCACTCCGCCGGTTGCCAGGATTCCGAAGCACGAATAGTCCGTCCATAGGATTGACAATGCGTCGCGGAGGGTTCCGATGGCGAGAGATCGCCATCTCACCAGTATTACAAGCTGCGATTAGCAAGAAGGGTCCCTCATAGGGCTTTGCGCCGACTGCTGACTACCGACTCCTTCATTCACGCCTCTACCCGTGACGGCCGAGATCATCTGGTCGGCTGGGAGATGCTCCCGTTCCACCAGCGGGCGCCGTGCTGCATATACATTGGGCATCATGTGATGCTACAATCAGTGCCTAGGAGTTCCCATGAGAACCACGCTTGCCCTTGACGATGATCTCGTACGCACCGCCCAGGAGTTCACTGGGGTGGCGGAAAAAACGGCGCTGATTCGTGAAGCCCTTAAAGCCCTGATCGAGCGGGAGAGCGCGCGCAGACTGGCGTCCCTGGGAGGCACAATGCCGGGATTGAAGAACGTTCCACGCCGCCGGGTACGCACCCATTGATTCTCGCCGATACGTCCGTCTGGATTGACCACTTCCGTTCGGGCAACAAAGAACTGCACAGGCAGCTTAGTCGGGGACAGGTTGTAATCCATCCATTCATCATTGCGGAACTGGCCCTGGGATCCCTGAAAGACCGCACCAAGTCGCTTGCCCTGCTGGATCTATTACCGCACGTTCGAGTGGCGCAGTTGAACGAAATTCGAGCATTGATCGAGGCCCGTCGTTTGTATGGCCACGGTATCGGTCTGACCGACGCACACCTGATCGCTTCCGTTCTTATCAATCCGCCGACGCTTTTGTGGACAAGAGATAAGCAACTTCGCAGACTCGCCGAAGCTCTCGGTATTCACGCGAGCCTGCCTTAGCAGGCAGAGGAACCTCCTTACCACTGCTCCCTTCATTTACACTCTTACCCGTGAACGCCGAGATCATTGCTGTGGGCTCAGAGCTGCTGACTCCACACCGGCAGGACAGCAACTCGCTCTACCTCACCGAGAAGCTGAACGAACTCGGCGTCGAGGTGCGCTTCAAGTCCATCGTGGGCGATGACCACGAAGGCCTCGTCGCCGCCGCCAAGCTGGCTATGCGGCGCTCCGACATCATCATCTTTTCCGGAGGTCTCGGTCCTACCGAAGACGACCTGACGCGCGAAGCGGTTGCTGAAGCGCTCGGCCTCGCGCTCCACCGCGATCCGCAGATCCTGGTCAAGCTCGAAGAGAGGTTTGCCAAGCGTGGCTACAAGATGCCCCCCAACAACGCCAAGCAGGCCGATGTGATCGCAAACGCCATCGTGCTGCCGAATACCATGGGAAGCGCTCCGGGCCAGTGGATCAGCGGAAAATACGATGGCGAGGACCGCATCCTGATTCTTCTGCCCGGGGTGCCGTACGAGCTCAAGGCAATCTTCGAAAGCGAATGCATTCCCCGCCTCCGCGCCAAGGTCCCTGCGCAGCACATTGCGACGCGCACGTTGAAGATGGCGATGATTCCCGAGTCGCAGGTAGACGCGCGGGTGGCTCCGATCTACACGACCTACACCGACGTCCAGACCACGATCCTCGCCGGCGGAGGCGAGATTCAGCTCCACCTGCGCTGCCGCAAAGACTCGCAGGCTGAGGCCGAAGCACGGGTGGAAGAGCTTACCGGCAAAATCGAAGACGAAATGGGCGATGCGATCTTCTCGCGCAAAGGTGAAACCATCGAGCAGATTGTCAGTTACCTGCTGCAGATGCGCAGCATGACTCTGGCGGTGGCGGAATCTTGCACTGGAGGCCTACTGGCCGAACGCATCACGTCTCTCAGCGGAAGCTCGCGCTATTTTCTTGGCGGAGCTATCGTCTATTCCAACGAACTGAAAACGCAATTCGCCAATGTCCCGAAAGCCCTGATTGACAAGCACGGCGCCGTGAGCCGCGAAGTGGCCGCCGCGCTGGCCGAGGGCATTCGCAAGCGCTGCCTGTCGAGCTACGGAGTTGGCATCACGGGCGTGGCCGGGCCTACCGGCGGCACCGAGCAAAAACCGGTCGGGCTGGTCTATATTGCCCTTGCGGGAGACGAGGGGACGCAGGTGGTCGAGCGCAATTTTCCCGGCGACCGCGCTCGCATCCGCCAGTTCGCCACCCAGCAGGCGCTGGAGATGATCCGCAGAGCGTTGCTGTAGTAGTGAGTTGAACTCTGGTTATATCGCGATCTCTGCGAGTTTTGCTCTGCGGACTCTGCGTTAAAAGCTTGACCGCGGAGGTCGCAAAGAAGCTGCGGAGTTCACCTGGATCGGTATTCGAGTCTTATGCGCATCTTCATCGGCATTGATCTTGACGAGGAAATCCGCGGCAGGATTGCGCGCTTCCTCGAAGGCGTCAGCGGCTTTGCGCCCGAGGCTCGCTGGGTGCGCCCGGAGTCGCTGCACCTCACCCTGAAGTTTATCGGCGAGCAGAAGCCGGAGCAGGTGGCAGACATCATCCAAAAGCTGCGTCAGGTGCAGAGCAGCACATGCGAAATCCGCTTCGCCGGATACGGATTTTTCCCGACTGCACGAGCTCCGCGTGTCTTCTGGATTGGCATTCACGCGGAGCCGACTTTGGCCGAACTGGCCACAAAGATTGACGCTGCCGTGGGCGAATTGGGTGTTCTGCGCGAGGAGCGCGAATTCAGTCCACATCTGACGCTGGCGCGCGCCGTCGGGAGATCGGGCGATCCGAAGCGGCGTAAAGGTGACGGGCCAAACTCGACATTCGCGCTGCTCCAGAAGCGGCTGGCTGCGATGGGCGAACTTGAATTCGGCACAATGACCGCCGACAAGTTTATTCTTTACCAGAGCCAGCTTTCACCCGCAGGATCCAAGTACACGAAGCTGGAACGCTTCGCGATGCAACCAGCGGAATCTCACTGACTTACCTGATGAGCACGTTTTCCTATCTCGGCACTGCGGCCGCAAGCTACCTGATGGGCTCCATTCCCTTCGGTTACGTGCTGGTGCGCCTGGTCACGGGCGAGGACGTGCGCGCCAGCGGCAGCGGCAACATTGGCGCTACAAACGTGGCGCGCAGGTCGCCAGCGCTCGGGATCGCGACGCTGTTGCTGGACGCTGCCAAGGGTTTGGCGGCTGTGTTCTTTGCCGGGTTGGTTTTCTCCGGAGTGCACCGGCATCTCCTCATGGCGACGGCTGCGCTCTTTGCCGTGGTGGGTCACCTGTTTCCGGTCTGGCTGAAGTTTAGGGGAGGCAAAGGCGTCGCCACCAGCCTGGGAGCCTTCGCCATGCTTACACCGAAGACGATCCTCTGCCTGCTGGCGTTGTTCCTGTTGCTCGCCGTGGCGTTCCGTTATGTCTCACTGGGCTCGATTAGCGTAGCCGCGGCATTTCCGGTGCTGGCCTGGGCGCTGGGCGAGTACCATGAGCCGTTGGAAATCGCGATGATTGCGGTGGTTTCGGCGCTCGTCATCTGGAGGCACCGGCAAAACATCGGCCGCTTGGCCACCGGAACGGAATCCAAGTTCGGGGAAAAGTCCGGGGAGAAATCCGAAGGAACCTTCAGAGAAAAATCAGGGGCAGAACGCCGATGAGCCGCATGGCCATCATTGGCGCAGGCGCTTGGGGCACCGGACTGGCCATTGCGCTGGCACGCAAGGGCACGCATACGATCCGGCTCTGGGCCTACGAACCGGAGGTCGTGGCGAGCATTGCAAACAGCCGGGTCAACGAACGCTTTCTGCCAGGGTTCCAATTGCCACCTTCTATCAACGCCACCGGCGACCTCGCCACGGCGCTCGAAGCAGCCGACATCGTGGTCAGCGTCATGCCCTCGCAACATTGCCGGGCGCTGTTTGAACGCATGGCGCCGGCGCTCGGTCCGGAGACGCTCGTCGTCAGCTGCACAAAAGGGCTTGAGGACTCGACCCTGCTGCGGATGACGGAAGTGATTTCAGATGTGCTGACGAGGCGTGGCTTCGCGCCTCGAGTCGGAGCCCTCAGCGGTCCTTCGTTCGCTAAGGAAGTCGCGCGCGGCGACCCGACGGCGGTGACCGTGGCCTCGCGCGACCGCGAACTGGCACACGCAGTGCAGCAGGCATTCAACGGTTCGCGCTTCCGCGTTTACACCAACGACGACGTGATTGGCGTCGAACTGGGCGGCGCACTGAAGAACATCATTGCCATCGCTGCTGGCGTCTGCGACGGGTTGGGCCTCGGACACAACTCCGTCGCCGCGCTCATCACGCGCGGCCTGGCCGAAATCGCGCGCCTGGTGATTGCCTGCGGCGGGCGCCTCGACACGATGGCTGGATTAGCAGGGCTGGGCGACCTGGTGCTGACTTGCACGGGCGACCTGTCGCGTAATCGCAGCGTGGGCGTGGAACTGGGCAAAGGACGCAAGCTGCCCGACATCATTGCCGGCATGCATGGCGCGGTGGCAGAGGGCGTATTCACCACCAAGGCCGCGGTCGGGCTGGCTCGCACGAGGAACGTCGAAATGCCGATCACAGAGCAGATGTTCGCCATCCTGGAACAGGGCAAATCGCCGCAGCGGGCGATCGAGGAGTTGATGACGCGAGCGGCTCGGGCCGAGGTCTAGCAGTGAGGTCTAGCAAGTTCTGATGGACTTACGGAACCACTGACTCTGGTGCCCGGAGACGGAATCGAACCGTCACGTCCCTTTCGGGACTCGGGATTTTAAGTCCCGTGCGTCTGCCAGTTTCGCCATCCGGGCTCGTTGCAGTCAATATAAATGAATTCCCTCACAGAAGTACTTTCCCCGCGGCTGGAGACAGCTCGCGCGGACGTGTTTTTTATACAACTTTTCGCTGCGCTTGGGGTTCCATATACTTGAGTGTAGTGTGTGGAGGAAATTTTGAACGGCTTAATGTGTTTTCCCAAGGCACTTAGTTCCGGCTCTGCCGGGAAAGCTGTTGTTCTGTTCTTAGCCATATTCCTGTGGGCGGCGTGCGCCTTTGCTCAAAGCGGCGCGATGAGCCCCTACCAGGGTGAATCCGACGGCGTCAGCGCCGGCGGCAAGTGGCTGGAGTTTCACTCTACCGATAAGATGACCGGCGCCAATAAGGTCCGATTCGAGCTCCAGTCGAACAACTATTTCCGCGAAGACCAAGACTACAAGCCGCGAGTCAATATTTATTGCAGTAACGGCAAGCTTAAGCTGGCAGATTTTAACCCCGGAGTCAGAATAGCGCCCAATCGTCCCCCCGGTTACTGGGGACAACCGCAGGTTGAGGTCAGGGTCCGCATCGATGACGCCCACTACCACAAGGGCTGGAACTGGCTGCGGGGGCATTTCCTCTCCATGGACAAAGGTACGACCCGCGGACTGCTTGGCGCGCAGCTCTTCAATGTGGAAGTGCCCACGCGTAGCGGGCGGCAGATCGCTGAGTTCTCACCCGGTGGACTGCAGTTCGACCGGGTCAAGCAGGCCTGCGACCTGACGCCCAAAAAGCCCAGCTCGGACTGATCTGAGCCGGAACCAGCTTCCAGAGGGGGCCCCGCATCCCAGCCGTTCCTGCCGAGCACCGCGAGGAAATGGACTCGTGCTGAGAACGACCTTATGCCGATTCCAGTTGTTAGCTGCCGCTCGGAGTAGCGATACCCAGGAAGACCAGTACGGCACGATTCAGCCGCACGATATCCTCATCGGCAAGGCGGCCAATACGCACGCCGATCTTAGCCTTCGGAATGGTCGTAATCTTATCCACCATCATTCGACAAGCAGCATGCAAGCCATTGCTTTCGCTTGGCTCGACCGGCAGCCGAAATAGAGGAGCCTCGCTTGGGTCGGTCGTGAAAGCGCACACTGTGATCGAATCTGTCATGTCGAAACGGTCGTCTTGAACCACCACGACCGGACGGGACTTTCCGGCGTAGTCCTTACCGCCCGCGACAGTCCAAATCTCGCCGCGTTTCACACCGCGCCCCAATCGGAGATAGCGTCAATGAAGTCCTGATCATCCTTGGCGTGACGGCTCTTGGCAACCGCGAGGGACTGCCGGTGCGCCTCGGCAACAAAGGCAGGCGAGCGCATGTCGGGAACCCAAATCTGGATAGGTCGCAAACCCTGTCGGCGGAGCCTCTCGCGATACGCTCTGACCTTATCCCGAGACGACTTTGATCGCGTTCGTACGCCCACTCCTCCACCTCCCGCCATGGTTACATGTAACCTATCACAGTTTCCTCCAACGCTTCAAGCCAGGAGCGGATAAGGCGTGTTTAGTGCGGCCGCTAAAGTATTGCCTGGCTGCGCCGACAATCTAAACGGCCTGCCTCGCGTCTTCTGAGATGGATGCCACTCGCATCGCGCGTTTCCTCCATTTTCTGTTGCTAAGCTCCCCTCCATCCAGAATTATGGCTCACACCCCCCTGTGATATGCGGCACTGCTCCCCAGGCGTTCACAGACGAAGATATGATTTAATCGCCATAGGGGTATCTGAATAGGGGTAACTGAATAGGGGTAACTGAATGAAGAAGGTCGTCATCCTGGGAGCCGCAGGCCGGGACTTCCACAACTTTAACGTCGTCTTCCGCGACAACCTGGATTATCACGTGGTGGCGTTTACGGCCACTCAGATTCCCGACATTGCCGGCCGCATGTACCCGCCGGAACTGGCCGGGCGTCTGTACGCGGAAGGCATTCCCATTGTTGAGGAAAAAGACCTGGAGGAACTGATCGCCGATGAGGAAGTGGACATAGTGGTCTTTTCCTACAGCGACGTCGCTCATCCCACGGTCATGCACTTGGCTTCGCGGACGGTCGCGGCTGGCGCCGATTTCTGGCTGCTGGGGACCGAACATACCCAGATCAAGTCGGCGGTCCCCGTGGTCTCGGTCTGCGCGGTTCGCACAGGCTGCGGGAAGAGCCCGGTCTCCCGATTCGTAGCGGCGAACCTGCGGGCACAAGGCCGCAAGCCGGTGGTGATCCGTCATCCCATGCCCTACGGCAACCTGGCTGCGCAGGCGGTGCAGCGCTTCGCCACGCTTCAGGACCTCGATCTGCAGCAATGCACGATTGAGGAGCGCGAAGAATACGAGCCGCACATCGGGCTGGGAACAGTCGTCTATGCGGGTGTGGACTACGAGAAGATCCTGCGCCAGGCCGAGAAAGAAGCCGACGTCATCCTCTGGGACGGCGGCAACAACGACACTCCGTTCTATGCCTCCGACCTGGAAATCGTGGTCGTGGACCCGCACCGCGCCGGCCACGAGCTTGCCTACTTTCCCGGCGAGGTGAATCTAAGGCGCGCCGATGTCATCGTCATCAACAAGGTGGACACGGCCGCACTTCCGGACATCGAAACCGTGCGGAAGAACATTCAGCTCAGCAATCCCAAGGCAACCGTGGTGGAAACGGCCTGCCGCGTGTCGGTGACTTCGCCCGAGATGATCCAAGGCAAGCGCGTGCTGGTAGTCGAAGATGGTCCCACGCTTACGCATGGCGAAATGCCGTATGGCGCTGGCGTGGTCGCGGCTCGGCAATGCGGTGCTCTCGAGTTGGTAGACCCGAGGCCGTTTGCCGTCGGCACCATTCGCGGTGTCTACGAGCGCTACAGCCATCTGACCATCTTGCTTCCAGCTATGGGCTACAGCTCCATGCAGCGCCACGAACTTGAAGAGACGATTCGGGCGACTCCTTGCGATCTGGTGGTGGTGGCAACGCCCATCGACCTGGCGCGCGTGATCAAGATCGACAAGCCGAATCTGCGGGTGACCTACGAGGTCGAAGAGCTGACGAAACCGGGCTTGACCGAGAAGTTAGCCAACCTGACACGACGGAGCCAGCACGCGCTGGCGTGACGGTGGAGGGACGGGCATCCCGCAAGCCTAGTCAGCGCATTCGAAAGGTTCGGTTTGTTGGTGAAGTCAAAGCGGGAATTCCTCCGCAAACTGGCCAGTTAGCTCGACAGTAGCGATTCCGATTATCACGACTCTGGCTTACCGCCGAGACGCCGAGGTCGCCGAGAAAAATCTGGGAACCACCACTCCAATTCCAGTATTCTTGGCGACCTCGGCGTCTCGGCGGTGAAAAGCTCCCATCTGCAAAAGCCGAAGGGATGCCCTTCTGAGTCAGTCTCCCTCCGCTTCCCATCTTGGAAATACTGCACCAGAACTGCTACACTCGCGCAATGTCGGGACCGGGTGAGGTCGTTCTTTATTCCCGCAAGGGATGCCATCTCTGCGAAATCGTCAAGGAGAGCCTCGTCAAACTCGAGAAACACCCCGGTTTCACCTGGCGCGAAATTGATGTCGACTCCGACCCCGAAGTCCGTCGCCGCTACACCGACGAAGTCCCTGTCGTCTTTATCAATGGCCGCAAAGCCTTCAAGTATCGCATGAACGAACGGGAATTCCTCCGCAAACTGGCCAGTTAGCTCGACAGTAGCAATTCCGATTATCACGACTCCGGCTCACCGCCAAGACGCCGAGGTCGCCGAGATAAATCTGAGAACCACAACTCCGATTCCAGTATTCTTGGCCACCTCGGCGTCTCGGCGGTGAAAAGTTGCCTTCTTGCGCAAAACTCTTCACCTCGACACCACCTGTCCAACGCGCTATAGTAGGCGTGCTTGCTTACGCCCTGCTGGCCTGTGGCTGGGCGGCTGGATGTTCCCCCGACTGGCTTCCCTGCTCAGGTTGCGACCTGAACTTCAATTTTTCGCAAACCGATTTTCGAGGACATAATCATGCGCTCATGCACCCGTAGCTCCAACTCCGCCAGAGGTCTCTGCGCCGTGCTCCTGACAACTCTGATTTGCTTGTCTTTCTTATTGCTATGGGCAGTTCCCGCCGGCGCGCAAACCGATCCCGATACCAAAAGCGGGACCGCCAGGATCAGCATCGACAAGTTCACCAATCCCGACAGTACACACAAGACCGAGGTCGAGCCTTCCTCGTTTGCCTGGGGTTCGACGATCGTCAGCACGTTTCACGTTGGTCGCCGGCCCAATAGTGAGGGCTGGGGCAGCGCCGATATCGGCTTCTCCACTTCGACCAACGGCGGCAAAACCTGGAAGTATGGTTATCTGCCCGGTCTGACGGTCAACTATCAGGGGGGCACTTATGGCGCGGCCTCCGATCCCGCCGTGGCCTACGATGCCAAACATGGTCAATGGCTGATCGCATCGCTGCCGTTGGTCGGCCTCAACCCCGAAAGCCAATACATAGGCGACGTGGCCGTCAGCCGCTCCACCGATGGGCTGCATTGGGGTAGTCCCATCATCGTTGACTCCACCCACCTCGACGATAAGGATTGGATCGTCTGCGACAACACGACGTCGAGTCCTTACTATGGCAATTGCTACGTCGAGTGGGACCAGGCGTACGGCACGGGCGAAGTACTCATGAGCACTTCGAGCGACGGCGGACAAACCTGGGGCCCGGGTCTGGCTTCGGCCGATGGAGCCGTCGGATTGGGCGGAGAACCGCAGGTTCAGCCCAACGGCACCGTTATTGTGCCCTTCAACGGATACGACATTGAGGAGTTCACCTCGACCAACGGCGGCAAGGGCTGGAACAAGAGCGTCGTG
>Ga0187803_10001119_pt1 | contig 10491 bp, 11 predicted proteins | sample NC_wetland_sal_i_2_FD_132425 | JGI IMG/M metagenome (GOLD analysis project Ga0187803, IMG submission 132425) | Wetland sediment microbial communities from Neuse River Estuary, North Carolina, USA - Control_3 | ecosystem: Environmental > Aquatic > Freshwater > Wetlands > Sediment | place: USA...
ACGTTGCAGAGCATTGACGCGAAGCTGGGTGGGAGCGCGCCGCAATTGCCGCAACCCTCGGCGCCGTTGGGAGCGCAAGGCGGATCACCCGCGGGAGGACCGACCACCGCCCCGGCGACGAACCCGAGTCCGGGGCCGCCACCATCGGCGGACGTGCTCTACGCTTCCGCGCGGAGGGACTTCGATACCGGGAAATACGATCTGGCGCGGCAGGAGTTTGCGGATTACCTGAAATATTATCCGAGCACGGACCTGGCGGGGAATGCGGAGTTCTACGAGGGGGAAATCAGTTATGCGCAGGGGAATTATCCGGATGCGGTGTCGGCGTATGACCATGTGCTTGTGAATTATCCGAAGAGCTTCAAGCTGGCGGCGGCGCGGCTGAAGAAGGGGTTGGCCCTGCTGGAGATGGGACAGCAGGCCGCGGCGGTGCGGGAGCTGCGGGAAGTGGCGCGGAGACATCCGGGAACGGATGAGGCGCGGAAGGCGAATGCGAAGTTGCATGAGATCGCGACTGGGGGAAGACCGTAGGGGAGAAGTGGCTAGTGGCTGGTGGCTAGAGGAGAGAAGAAGAGAGGAAGGGCTTGGAGAGCGGACGAGGAGCGTGGTAGCGTCTGCGGCGGAGGAAGACTGAGATGTCAGTAAATAAAGTGATCTTGGTGGGACGGCTGGGAAGAGATCCGGAGGTGAGGTACACGTCGTCGGGACAGGCGGTGGCGAACTTCAGCATGGCGACGGATGAGACGTATAAGGATCGCGCGGGGGAGAGGCAGAAGCGAACGGAGTGGCACAAGATTGTGGTTTGGGGAAAGCAGGCGGAGATCGCGCAGAAATATTTGAAGAAGGGATCGTTGATTTATCTGGAGGGACGAATCCAGACGCGGGAGTATACGGACCGGGATCAGAATAAGCGGACGAGTTTTGAGATTGTGTGCAATACCTTCCGGATGCTGGGCGGACGGGGGGATGGAGCAGCGGCGGCGCCGAGCGGCGGCGGAGGCGGGGAGGAAATGGAGGCGCCGGCGGCGCAGCAAGGGGAAGAGACGGGGGCCGGGGCGGGGCCGGACATCGGGGACGAAGATATTCCTTTCTGAGGGATTCCGAGGGACAAACTGAGAGGAACCGGGCTGGGCGTACGGGTGTGCCCGGAAGGACGCGGCGAGCGATAGGAGGGCGCGGTGAACTTTGAGCAGGTGAGGAAGCTAGCGATGGGGCTGCCGGGAGTCGAGGAAGGGACGTCGTACGGGACGGCCGCGTTTAAAGTCGGCGGGAAACTGATTGCGCGATTGAAGGAGGATGGGGAGACGCTGGTTCTGGCCACGACGTTCGAGGAGCGGGAAGGATTGATGGCGGAGGAGGGGGAGACGTACTTCCTTACGGATCACTACCTGAATTACCCGTGGGTTCTGGTGAGGCTGAAGCGAGTGAAGGCGGAAGTACTGCGAGAGTTGGTGGAGCGGGCATACAGGCTGGCCAAGGAAAAGAAGAAAGGAACGACGAAGCAAGGGCGCAAGATGCCGGACTGAAGGCCGGCGCTACCGAGGCAGGCCCACGGTCAGAAAGTCACTGACCGTGGCGACCCGACCTAGAGAGAGGCGACAGGGCTGCGCCCTGCGCTACAACGGAGGGCAGGCACACTGGCCGCCCCTACGAAACTATTTTGAAGTCTGATCTTTCGGCTGGTGCTCGGCCTTGGCGAGGCGTTCGTCGAGATTGCGGATGAAGACCTCGAATTGGGGGATTTGCTCGGGGGTCAGGACGCCGCGGATGCGCTGGCGGCCGCGCTGGCGGGCCTCTTCGAGCTGGGGGTTGACGGTGAGATAGATCGAATGCCAGTCGGTAAGCGTCTGATCCATGATGGCGTGGACCTGGGTGCGCTGGTCGGGCGTTAGGTTGAGCTGCTGGCTGAGTTCCTGGAGCAACTCATCGCGGCTGGGCATGGAGTTTGAGCTCGAGGCGCGCGTGGACCAGATGCGGTCGCCGAACACATGGACGGCGAGGCCGCCGACGACAGCGCCGGTGAGGAAGACGCAGAAAACGAGTGTGGCTGCCTTGAATTTCATCGCGGTTGCCTCCCGCGCTCGCTGGAGAGGAGCGCGATCACAACTTCATCGGGGTTGACAGTGGCCGGATTGGACTCGCTGGAGATGGCGCGAACATCGGAAGCACGACCGCGCGTAGCGGCCTGCTGCCCGGAACGGGTGACTCCTGCAGCGGAAAGCGCGCCAAGGAAGAGGGCGAGCGTGGCGGCGGCGGCCATCAGGCGGAGCGAGACGGTCTGGAGCAGCGGCAGGAATTCTCCGGCGCGGACGGAGTGCTCGCGGACGAGCGCCCCGACGCGCGAGACGAAAAAGGGATTGGCGGCCATGGATTCGGGAACAGGGATGGCGCCTTCGCGAACGAGCGGGCCTGCGGAGCAGGCGAGGTCGAAGGCCTCGCGGCACGCGGCGCAGGCGGAGAGATGCGCCGCGAGATCGGGCGCGGGGCGCGCGGAGGGCGAGGTTTCCAGGGCCTGGAGATAATCCTCCAGGCGAGCCTCGAACTCCGGGCAGGCTTGATCACGACGGTTGAAGAACGGCATGGTTACAACCTTCCTTTCCCAGGTGCCTTCAGGGGGCCGTTGAGCGGGCCACGAACCGGGCCAGTTGCTGCGGCCGCGAGGCGGCGTGGCTGGCCGTAGCGGCGGCGGTAAAGATCGGAAAGACGGCGCCGCGCGCGGAACATGCGCACCTTGACGGTATTGGGATTCATGTCGAGGGCCTCGCTGATCTCCTCGACGGAATACCCTTCGACTTCCTTGAGAACGATCATGAGGCGTTCCTCGGGGGCGAGCTCGGAGAGGAGACGCTCGACGGCCTGGCGGGATTCGGCCTGCTCGAGAGCGGCGGGGGCGGGCTCTTCGGGCGGAATCTGCGCGAGGCGCTCCTCCTGCTCGATGCTGAGGTCGGATTCGTAAACGAGCTTGCGGGCTTTGCGCTTGCGAAGGTAATCGTAGGTCTCGTTGACGGCGATTTTGTAGAGCCAGGTGCCGAAGCTGGAGCGGCCGTCGAAGCGGCGGATGGCCAGGAAGACCTTGAGAAAGACCTGCTGGGAAATGTCTTCGATATCCTCGCTCCAGCGGAGGATGCCGGCGACGATGCCGAGAACGCGGCGCTGATGAAGGCGGACGAGTTCCTCGAAGGCGGGGATGTCGCCCTGCTGGGCCCTACGGATGCAGTCGGATTCGTCTGCCCGCGGGTCCCGCTGTTGCGGGGCCACGGGGCGGGCGGTAGCGATGCGCGGTTGTGCGAGCGCCAAATTCACTCCGCTGGGTGGGACGCGCCGGGAGAGGCTGCGGTTACAAGAGGATAGGGGCGGGTGACCATGGGAGAAGAAAGGGTCAAGGTGCGAAGAGGGCTGTGCCGGGATGGAACGATGGGGATGAGACGCCGTGGCCGGACCACTGGCCCAGCGGGGGCCTGAGGAAAGCTGTGGAAAGCTGCCCGGGGCGCGCGAAGCAGGCTTGCACTGCACGTATAGTTATGATGTAATTGCGGCATGATTATCGGCGACAGAATTCGCTCACTTCGTGAAACCAAGAAACTCTCCCAGGGTGACATCGAGAAGCGCACAGGCTTGCTGCGGTGCTACATCTCGCGTGTCGAGAACGGGCACACGGTGCCCGCGCTGGACACGATCGAGAAGATCGCGCGCGCCCTCGAGGTACCACTCTACCAGATGTTTTATGATGGCGAAGAGCCTCCAGTGCTGCCGAAGCTTCCGCGGCGCCGGTCGGCCGACGACATCATCTGGGGCAGCGCAGGGAAAGATGCGCGGACGCTCACGCGGTTCCGCCGGCTGCTGGGAAAAATTGACGATAAAGACCGGAAGCTTCTGCTCTTCATGGCGCAGAAGCTGGCCCGGCGCGCAGCGGCCTGACGAGACACGGCCGGAGGGCGGGCATCCCGCGAGGCGGGATCCGTCCCTAGTCGAGTTTGCGGGCGCGGCGAGTCCCGAGCCATGGGCAGAAATGCCTGATCCACGGCCGGGACGACTGGCGGAAGGACTTCCCTCCCCCGTCTGATGCATTTCTATTCCCATTCAATTGTGCTGGGCGGCTTGGAGCTGACGTCGTAAACGACGCGGCTGACGCCGCGAACTTCGTTGCCGATGCGCGCGGAGATGCGGGCGAGGACGTCGAAGGGGAGGCGCGTCCAGTCGGCGGTCATGGCGTCTTCGGACTCGACGACGCGGACGGCGATGGTCGCGCCGTAGCTGCGGTCGTCTCCCATCACACCGACGCTGCGCACGGGAAGAAGCACAGCGAAGGCCTGCCAGATTTTTTCGTAGAGACCTGCACGGCGAATTTCCTCGACGACGATGGCGTCCGCTTCGCGGAGGATGGCGAGGCGGTCCTCCGTAACTTCTCCTAAAAGACGGACAGCGATGCCGGGGCCCGGGAACGGGTGCTTGGTGAGCATTTCCTGGGGGATACCGAGGTCGTGGCCGATGCGGCGAACTTCGTCCTTGAAGAGGTCGCGAAGCGGCTCGACGAGCTCGAAGGGGAGTTCCGCGGGCAGGCCGCCGACGTTGTGGTGTGTCTTGATGGTGGCGGAAGGGCCTTTGACGGAGACGGATTCGATGACGTCGGGATAGAGGGTGCCCTGGACGAGGAATTTGATGCCGCCGAGCTTCTGCGCTTCTTCGGCGAAGACGGCGATGAATTCGTGGCCGATGCGGCGGCGCTTCTCTTCCGGGTCGGAGATGCCGGCGAGCCGAGCGAGAAAACGCGGGCCGGCGCGGACGCCGTCCACATTGAGGCTGAGACGATTGCGGAGGAGATCGAGGGTGTGCTCGTACTCGTCTTTGCGGAGGAAACCGGTGTCCACGAAGACGTTGGTGAGGCGAGTGCCGATGGCGCGGTGGACGAGGGCGGCGGCAACGGCGGAATCCACGCCACCGGAAAGAGCGCAGATGGCGTGAGCGTCTCCGATGCGGGCGCGGATGGCTTCAACGGTTTCCGCGATAAAGGCGCCGCCCGACCAGTTGGGGGTGGCGTGGCAAATGTTGAAGACGAAATTGCCGAGCAGATCGGCGCCGTGCTCGGTGTGACGGACTTCGGGATGGAATTCGACGGCGTAGATCTTGCGCGCGGGATCTTCAGCGGCGGAGATGGCGTTGTCCGTGGTGCCGACGACGTGGAAGCCGGAGGGGAGGGCGACAACGTGGTCACCGTGGCTGTTCCAGACGCGGACGGAATGGGGGATGTCGCGGAAGAGTTCGGAGCCGTTGCTGATGATGAGCTGGGCAGGGCCGTATTCCTTGCGGCCGGCAGGCTCGACTTTGCCGCCGAGGGTGTGGGTGATCCACTGCAGGCCGTAACAGATGCCGAGGACGGGGAGGCCGAGATCGAGGACGTGAGGATCGCAGACGGGAGAGGCGGGATCGTAAACGGAGGAAGGGCCGCCGGAGAGGATCACGCCGGAAGGCTTGTAGCGGCGGACTTCATCGAGAGACGTAGTGCAGGGGAGGATGGCGGAAAAGACGTCGCGTTCGCGGATGCGGCGGGCGATGAGCTGGGTGTATTGGGAACCGAAGTCGAGGATGACGATGCCGCCGGGGTGAATCATGGAAGGAATAGTTTAGCAGAAGTGGGGAGAGGGGCGGGTGACCCTCCTACGCGATGAAGCGGCTACGGAGGGCAGGCTGGTGACTGGAGGAGCTGTCCCCGGACCACAGCCGGAGTATGATGGTTACGTTGCTGAAGGGGCTGGTTTATGTCGAAGATCGATGAACTGAAGGCGGAGATCGAGAGACTTCCCAGTGAGGGGATGGCCGAAATTCTCCGTTGGTTGTCGGAAAAGCACTGGGAAAAATGGGACAAGGAAATCGAAGCCGACTCTCAGGCCGGTAGGCTCGATTTCCTGGTGCGCGAGGCCCGAGGGGAGAAGGCCAAGGGGAAGCTCAAGGACCTGTAAATGCATCGCACCACCGGCCGTTTCTGGATTCTGTTTGCCCGCCTGCCAGAAGCTGTGCAATTGATCGCACGCAAGAACTTCCAGCTATTGAAAGACAATCCTTCGCATCCCTCGCTGCACTTCAAAAAGGTGGGAAAGGTATGGTCTGTAAGAGTCGGGCTCAATTACCGGGCACTCGCTGTAGAGGATGGTAAGGACTTCATCTGGGTATGGATTGGCTCCCATGATGAGTACGGACGAATGATCAAGCAGCAGGTCTAACGTTCGACGACGAGTTGGGTATATTGAGAGCCGAAGTCGAGAATGGCGATGCCGCCGGGGACGCTCATCAAAGACAGTGTAGCAGAAGTGATGAGTGGCGAGTGCCTGGTGACGAATGAAGAGCGAGGAGTAAGAAGACTTGGTGATGGAGGGGGTGTCGAAGATTGATGACTTGAAGGCCGAAATCGAAAGGCTTCCTACTGACGAGATTGCGGAGATTTATCGGTGACTGGCGGAGAAGGATTGGGAGAAGTGGGAGCAGGAGATCGAAACCGATTCACGGGTAGGCAAGCTGGACTTTCAGATTCGGGGGGGCGCGCGTGAGGCGAAGGCAAAAGAGAATCTGGAGCACCTGTAGATCCACCGCACCGGCTTGCGGGGCCCTAGTGCCTCGCCGACAGCCTCTTCAGAACTTCCAGCGACAAGAGGCCCAGTCCTATAAGGGCCAATGAAATCGCGGGACTGCTGAGGGGCCAGAGCCAGATTGGCGTGGGAACGATCAGAGCATGCCCCTGGTCTAGCAGCAACTCGTCGGATTCTAATAAGGGGACGGAGGAAATCAAATCGCCGTTCTCATCAAAGATGTAATGCCTCCTCGCTTTGGCGGCAAAGACCTCGACAGCGCCAGCAGGACTGGCCGCGACTTTGAATCCACCTCCTAAGGCATTCACGTTCCATCCCCGCAGGAATCGCCAATGCGGGTCATAGATCTGGACGCGCCCGGCGTCGACCAGCGGGACAACATAGTTTCCATCAGCGGCCGTGATCACATGGGTTACGTAGCCGGCGGGCCATTCGTAGGAGTTAGGCAGATGAACGACTCCCTCGGCGGGAAAGCTCGGAGCAAATAAGCAGGCAACGCCGAGTAAGGCCATAGCGCCGGGCAAAGCAAGCAGCAATTTAGGCCACGCCGTCTCCTCAAGCGCGCGATTCACCCGACGTGCGGCCATAAAGAACCAGACTCCGGCGATAAGCATGAGGAGCAAATCAAGGACTAGCTTCATAGCAGTGGCGACGCTAGCCGACTACGAGGTTCACGAGCTTATCGGGGACGACGATGGTTTTGCGGATGGGCTTGCCGTCCAGCCAGGGGGCGACGCGCTGGTCGGAGCGGGCGCGCTGAACGAGCTGGTCCTCGGGGAGGCCGGGCTCGCATTCGATGCGGGCGCGAACGCGTCCGTTGACCTGGACGACGACTTCCACCATTTCTTCGCGGGCAAGTTCGGCGTCGTAGGAGGGCCATTTGGCGCGAGAGAGGCCGTCCTGGTGGCCGAGCATTTGCCAAAACTCCTCGGAGATGTGCGGGGCGATGGGCGCGAGCATCAGAGTGAACATTTCAAGGATTTCGCGGAGCACGGAGCCGGGAACGGATTTTTCGAGCGGTTCGGCAGCCTGGAGCGAATTGACGAGCTCCATGAGAAGGGCGACAGAGGAATTGAAGTGCCAGCGGATTTCGTAGTCGTTCGAGACGCGGCGAAGCGTTTGATGGGCCTGGCGGAGGAGTGCGCGGGCGGTGTCGGAGAGAGCAGAGGGAGAAGGCGGGCGGACAGGAGTGTCCGCCCCACTGGTGTGGCGGTCGATGATGCGCCAGGCGCGGTTGAGGAAACGCCAGGAGCCTTCGATGCCCTCTTCGCTCCATTCCAGATCTTTTTCGGGAGGAGCGGCGAAGAGGGTATAAACGCGGGCGGTGTCGCAACCGTACTTCGCTGCTATGTCGAGGGCGCCGACGACGTTGCCCTTCGACTTGGACATGGCGGCGCCGTCTTTGAGGACCATGCCCTGGGAGAATAGGCGCGAGAACGGCTCGGAGTGGCGAACAATGCCGAGATCGCGGAAGACGCGGCAAAAGAAGCGCGAGTAGAGCAGGTGAAGGATGGCGTGTTCGATGCCGCCGATGTACTGGTCCACGGGATTCCAGTAGGCGACGACGGAGGGATCGAAGGGGGCACGCTGGTTGTGTGGGTCAGCGTAGCGGTAGTAATACCAGGAGGAGTCGAAGAAGGTGTCCATGGTGTCGGTTTCGCGCCGCGCGGGGCCGCCGCACTTGGGACATTTGACGTTGACGAATTCGGGGACGCTTTCGAGGGGCGAGCGGCCCTGTCCCGTAATGCTGACCGTGGCGGGAAGGCGGACGGGTAGATCGGATTCGGGAACGGGGACGATGCCGTCCGTGGGGCAATAGACAACGGGAATGGGAGTGCCCCAGTAGCGTTGGCGGCTGATGCCCCAGTCCTTGAGGCGGAAGACGATTTCGCCACGGCCGAAACCGCGGGATTCGGCGTCGGCGGTCATGCGGCGGATGGCTTCGTCGGGGGTGAGGCCGGAGTAGGGGCCGGAGTCAACGACGGTTCCTTGGGAATGGTCGTCGAAGGCGGCCTCCATGGTATCGGCGAAGAGCGCGACGGGTGTGAGGGGCTGGACGACGACGCGGATGGGGAGATTGTATTTTTTGCAGAATTCGAAGTCGCGCTGGTCGTGAGCGGGAACTGCCATGACGGCGCCGGTGCCGTAGCCGGAAAGGACGAAGTTGGCGACCCAGATGGGGAGGCGTTCGCCGTTGAAGGGATTGAGCGCGTAATGGCCGGTGAAAAAGCCCTCCTTTTCGGTGGTTTCCAGATCGGCGGCGCGGACGCCCTGGCGGAGTAGCCGGCGGGCTTCGGTTTCCATTGCGGCGCAATTGGGATCTTTGGCGATGAGCTGGGGGAGAAGCGGATGGTCGGCGGCGAGGATGATGGCCGTGGCGCCGTAGATGGTGTCGATGCGCGTGGTGAAGACTTCGATAGAGGGTGCGGGAGAAGTAGCAGACGCAGCCAGTCCCGAAGCTTCGGGAGGCTGCGCCACTTCGAAGCGGACGCGGGCGCCGTGGGATTTGCCGATCCAGTTGCGCTGCATGAGGATGACCCGCTCGGGCCAGCCGCCTTCGAGCTGGTGGAGGTCGTCGAGGAGCTCGTCGGCATATTTCGTGATGCGGAGGAACCACTGCTCGATTTCGCGGGCGTCGACGGGAGTGTCGTCGTGGCGCCAGCAGCAGCCGTTGACGACCTGTTCGTTGGCGAGGACGGTCTGGCACTTGGGGCACCAGTTGACGAGCGACTTCTTGCGATAGGCGAGGCCGCGTTCGAGCATGCGGAGAAAAATCCACTGGTTCCAGCGGTAATACTCGGGTTCGCAGGTGGAGAGCTCGCGGCGCCAGTCGTAGCTGAGGCCGAAGCGGCGGGCGGCGGTACGGATTTCCGCGATGTTGGAGTTGGTCCATTCGCGCGGATGGATGTTGCGCTGCATGGCGGCATTTTCGGCAGGAAGGCCGAAGGAGTCGTAGCCGAGGGGATGGATGACGTTGAAGCCGCGGAGACGGCGGAAACGCGCGACGGCATCGCCAATGGTGTAGTTGCGCATGTGGCCCATGTGCAATGTGCCGGAGGGATAGGGGAGCATTTCGAGGACGTAGTACTTGGGGCGAGCGGGATCGGCTTCGGAGTGGAAGGCGCCTTCGCGCTCCCAGCGGTCCTGCCAGCGCTGTTCGATTTCCTGGGGCTGATATTCGGTCAACGGAAGCTCCTGGAAGATGGGATGCGGCGTGCGCGGCGGGCGGCGCGGGACGCGGCGGATTTGGGGCGACGTGAGCGCGGTGGGGCTGAAGTCTTCGCCGAATGGGGCACGGCATGCCGTGCCCCTGCGGGGACCGCGCGCGGTTTGCGCGAGATGGGCGGTTCCATGCCGAGGAGAGACCAGAGGACGCGGACGTTGCGGCGGTCGTCGCCGGGACGGTCGATGGGCGTTTCTGCGAGGAAGGCGCGATCGGAAGAGCGAAGCAGCGGGTGATTCAGGATGCGCGCGAAGGCCTCCTTGCCGATGTGGCCGCGGCCGATGTGCTGGTGGCGGTCGATGCGGGCGCCGAGCGGGGCTTTGGAATCGTTGACGTGGATGACGCGAACGTTTTCCAGGCCGAAGGCCGAATCGGCTTCGGCGAGGGTGCGGTCGAGACCCTCAGGCGTGCGGATTTCGAATCCGGCGGCGAGGAGATGAGCCGTGTCGAGACAGATGCCGGGTTGGGGCGTGACGCCGCGAGCGCGACAGGCGTCGAGCATCGCGCGGAGATGAGCGAATTCGGAAGCGAGGCCAGTTCCCTGCCCTGCGGTGTTTTCGAAGAGGACGCGGACGGGGACGCGAGAAGAAGGACTAAAGGCCGGCGAGACGCCGACGCTACCAGACGCGCGGGAGACGGCTTCGGCGACGTTTTCGATGCCGCGAGCGATGCCGGCATCACGGGCGG
>Ga0187803_10001120_pt1 | contig 10489 bp, 9 predicted proteins | sample NC_wetland_sal_i_2_FD_132425 | JGI IMG/M metagenome (GOLD analysis project Ga0187803, IMG submission 132425) | Wetland sediment microbial communities from Neuse River Estuary, North Carolina, USA - Control_3 | ecosystem: Environmental > Aquatic > Freshwater > Wetlands > Sediment | place: USA...
CTGGAGGATGCTGGCTTGGGTGCAAGCTGCTGCCCTTTATGAGTAACCGGCTCTCGGTGACGTATGTAAGTTTGCTCCGGGACAGTTTGGAAGTCTGCGGCGGGCGCGGCTTTTCGCGAACCGGCGGTTTGGGAGATCCATAGATTACCGGGCGGAGTTTACTGGGCGAAGTTTATTGGGCGAGAGTGGTTGTTTCCTGGCGATGGCTGCAACTTTGTTGTCCCTACCGCATCTGTTCTCTGGGGATCAAACATGACCAACAAAGTAACCGATACCACCCAGAATGCGAAGCTGCAGAAGACCGACGAAGAGTGGCAGCAACAGCTCACGCCGGAGCAGTATCAGGTAGCTCGCCAGTGCGGCACGGAGCGCGCTTTCACCGGCCAGTACTGGAACAAACACGACGACGGAACGTACCACTGCGTCTGTTGTGGCGCTCTGCTGTTTGGCTCGGGCACAAAATTCGATTCCGGAACCGGCTGGCCGAGCTTCTATGACGCCGCCGACAAGCAAAACATCGTTGAACATACCGACCGCAGCTACGGGATGACCAGGACGGAAGTGCGCTGCGCGCATTGCGACGCTCATCTGGGCCACCTGTTTCCGGATGGTCCCCGGCCGACAGGGATGCGGTATTGCATAAACTCGGCGGCCTTGGACTTTAAGCCAAAGCAGTAATGGCTTTGGGCGTTCGGTTTTGGGCTTGGGCGAGAAAGGCAAAGGGACGGGCCTGGCGCCCGTCCCTTTGCCTGTCGGTCTCCGAATCGTCGGTTAACGAATTCGATTCCGAAAAAGCTATCCAACACGCTGCCTTTCGCGTGTTGGGGTGGTTTTATGCGCTGCCAGCGGTGGCGGCCATCGCCTTCGGAGCCTCGGCGGTTTTGCCCTGGTTTTGCTGAATCTGGTTCTGCGGATTCTGCTGGCTATGTTGGTTTTGCGCCTTCTGATCTTTCTTCTCCGGGTTGCGCACTTCGACGCCACCCTTGAGAATGGCGCCTTCCTCGACGCTGATGCGGTGCGTGATGACGTCGCCGGAGAGCTGGCCCTCGCTGCGAATGTCGAGGCGATCGGCACATTCGACGTTGCCCTGGACCTTGCCCATGATGACGACTTCCTTGGCGACGATGTTGGCGGTGACGTTGCCATTGCGGCCAACCGTGACGCGATTGTCGGGGAAGGTAAGGGTGCCTTCCACACGACCGTCAATGAAGAGTGATTCGGCGCCCGACACGTCGCCCTTGATCACCAGCGTGCGGCCAATCGTGGCCTGATCCATGGGCGAAGTGGCCGGCTTTACCGAAGTGTAATTGGAGTTGGGGGCGACGGCTGGAGAGTACTTGGGTTCCGGAGACTGCAACATGACTACCTCACTTGAGTTCCGCGGCCCCAGAGGGAGTTGGCTCTCGAGCCGCGGTTTGATGGGCTTCTTGAACGGCGAGAGCAGAATCGCACGAAGGGACGTGTTACGTACAGATTACCGAAGTGTCGGAACGTTGGCGGAGGGCGGTGGGCCTTCTTTGGACTCGGTGAGGTCGCGTGTTAGGTCAGGTTCTCTTACTCCGTTCTTGCCAGGATCGAGGCTTGACCAATTTTCTTGTTGCGGGAACGACTTGGAGCTCAAAGGTCGAATTTCTGCTCGCTGTTTACTGATTAGTACTGGTACCCCCCCCTCCCCCGGTCTTTTGGAATCAAAGACTTAGATGCTGATCCCGCCAGGTCTTTGAGATCAAATGGGTTACGGGTAAAGTCTTTATTTCTTAATAAGTTACGGGCGCACATTGGCTAGGCCCACCACGGAGGCACGGAGACACGGAGTAGCTTTATGCCTTGTCATTCCGAACGAAGTGAGGAATCTGCTTCCTGCTGACTCGGCTCTCCGGACTTTATTCCAGCCTTTGGGGGTACCCCCCCTCCCCCGGTCTTTTGGAATCAAAGACTTAGGGGCTAATCCCGCCAGGTCTTTGAGATTAAATGGGTTACGGGTAAAGTCTTTATTTGTTAATAAGTTATGAGCGCTCCTGCGGAGTTGGTTCGTTCTCTCCAAGTCGCTGGTCGCGGACTCCGACTAACTAAGTGGCCGGAGGGCCGCGCGCTCGAAATTAATTGTCGGCGATACTTTTAGTATAAGGGAGGGTGTCAAGGACTTGGATCACAAATGTGAGACAAGCGCGGTGATCGCGGCACCCCATTGTCTGGGCCGCCCGCCCGTTTTGCTCAGCCCTTAGTAAGCCAGCCATGAAGGTCCAGCGGCCATTTAAAGAAAACCCCACTAAATATCAGGGATACGGTGGCAATCGTGGCGAACATAGAGAACCATGCGAGAGCGATCAGGGGACCTAGGAAGTACTGCGGTTTGGCGCCCGCGAGTTTGGCGAACACCAAGAGCAGCACCATCATCACAATTATGATGGGGAACCCGATCACTGCGACCCTGTAATTGATGCCAAAACTGCCGATAATCGCAATGAGCGAAACGACGCCGCCAACCCCGAGCGCGTACTTGACCGCAGGAACAGCTGCGATTGCCTCTTTTAGGAACCCAAATGGGCCTGGCGGTGCTGGGCTGTCCACTAGAGCCTCCCTTTGAAGGATGATAGTCTCAGCTGCGGTCCGATACGGCTCAGGAAACTTTGCGATCTCGGCGTCGAAATAGGCGAGTTTCTGGCCTTTTGGAATCCTCAGCAATGCCTGTACAAGCAAGCCAACTTCTCTGCCGTACCTCTCGGGAGTCCACTCACGGTCGGCCGAGTTTGGTGCCATGTTGGGGTACCTTGAAGAGGACGCGGAGATTGTCAGGCTCAACTTCTATTTCGCGATTCGAATGGAAGTCGTAGATTCTTCCAGGGACGTCAGCGACGGACCGAAAATCCTTTATACCGCCCCCGGTGAAGGGGGACTCGACTCGAACCAGTTTTTCAAGAAGGCCGCGTTGGACCAACTCGGAAAGTATCAGCGAAAGCGCTTGTGGAGATGAAGGCGACACCTCCTGGTACAAGTGATCAAAGGTATACACTTCGCCGGGTTGCCAGTTCGATGCGAGCTTGTTCAGCCGCACCGTGGTGCCGAGGCCCTCGTGGAATTTACTTGTTATGCTTCCTAAGTTGATCGAGGACATACTCGTAGTCCTGCTTGGAGCACTTCGCGGTAACGGCAAACTCGTTTATGGCACCCTTGAGGAGGACGTGGACGTCTTTAGATGGTAGCATGTCGAACTCGTTTTCGGCCTGCCTCCCTCCTCCTCTCAGCCACCATACGTTGGATGCGTCGCAGTAGGCTTTGTACTTCAGAAATTCGTCGAGACTGTTCGACGCGCCCTGATCGTCAAACAGGCTTTGCTGCTCGGACCCGGTTGAAGCGGACAGCGCCGTTCCCAGTGCATTTCGCAGGGTGGAATCACTGTAGCGAATCACTGATCTTAGGGAGTTCCGGTTCTTCCACAGGTTCGTCTTGGCCTTAGCGATAGACAACTCTTTGAAGTCACCGGGCGAGAATAAAAAGCTGGCAGTACTCCACATCTTCGTGACGTCATTGCGGTAGTCAGAGGAATTGTCGTGCGTGTAAATCCGCAACTCAAGCAGGCCGTCGTCGCTCAGTCTGAACAGATTAACCGCACGAACCGTCAGTTCGCGGTATCGTCGGACGACGAAGTCCCCCTCGATACGCTGGTCGACGAATCGTTGGTACGTCCTTCGCTCCACGACCTTCGCTACGAGGCTTTCATCCAAACGTACGTCTGTGATTGTTGGCGACGATGGTTGATCAAGAATCCGCGGATGGCTCAGCAGAGAAGACAGTCCCATCTTCTCCAGCGCCGATTCTACTCTGCCTCTATCAACGAGTTGAGCAGCGCGCCTTTGTGTCGCAAGGTAAAGGAACACATGTTGCGTTCCGAACTCCTCAGACAGCCTTATAAGGTCGACTAGGTCCTCTCGCGTTAGTTCTTTCTCCTCGAGAGCCTTCGACACTCGCTTGCCGAATAGTTCATCCCAACTTCCTGCGGAATAGTGAAGCCCTTTGCGCTTGAGATATTGGGCGACTTGTCCTAGGGTCGAGTTTTCCTGCAACAACTTGAAGACAAGCTCGCGTTCGCCGGTGTCTGGTTTCATGCTTCTCCCTTGGGGAACCTGTCAAACCCGGGTCGGAACTAATCAGAGCGACGTAACAGTTTACATCTCAGAACCCGCTTGTCAACATGTCAACAAGATAGCGAAGATATCCTGAAGGACAGGGGCGTGCTCTAACGACAGACCTAAGCTTTTTGGATTAGCGTAGGACTGCCGCAGAAGCTCTCTTCGACGTTCGATCTGATACCTTCTAGACTCCAGCATCGTTTCATCCCCGCTGGGCGGCATGCCGTTCTAGTTACTCGCTGAAGACGTCGGGCCGTGTGGCCGAGACAATGTTTGGGTGCCCTACTCATTTGCGCACCTTGCGAATGAGTGGGCCCTCGACTTCGGCAAAGCTCGACCGGAGGACGCTTGATTTCCGGCGCCCACTCCTGAAACTTCACCCTCACCGGCTCTGTCTCTCCGTAACAGTAGGCTCGGAAACTATTCCACTTTCACGGCTGGGGCCGCTCCTGGTCTCATAAATAGTCTCAGGGCCGGCGGCTTTGGCCCCTCAGGGGCTAAAGCCCGCATCATTGGCGGCCACTAGCGGCACGGCTGAAGCCGTGCCCTTCCACAAAACCTATTTATGTAACCAGTTCCAGGGTAGCGTCGGAGAAATTTTGCGCCATTGTGTTGCGACATCGAAAATCCCCACCCTAACGTCCCACACCCCATCACGCCAAAACCGGGCGTGCTGGGGACCCCGGTCGCAAAAAGCGCGGCGTTAGGATGGGGCACCCGCCGGTCAGTTGCGGGCGGCGAAGTTCGGACCAAAAAAAGCGGGACACCGCCCCACGCGGTGTCCCTTGCCTACCAGCAACTTGAAATTAGAGCCGAGATCCTCAGGGGCTAAAGCCCACAGCGATTATGGCTCTGATCGGCACGGCTGAAGCCGCGCCCTACCCAAACCCAATTTTGCAGACTTGCGGCACGGCCTGCGGAAAAAGTCAAAAACGTAACCCCAGCCCCTAAAGGGGCGGTTGATAATGCTCGGCTTACGGCATCGCTAAAGCGATGCCCTGATACAAAACACGAATTTTTCGGCGCTTCCCAAAACCTGTTCGGCTCGGAGTTTTTCCGCGGCCTGTAAAGCCGTGCCCTACCCGAACCAGTTCTACTTATTCTCGTTGAGCGAACCGGCTCCAAACTCCTTGCGCTGGATGACCGTGCGCGCGGCTCGGGCCGTGGCGGCAGCCGGGACAGCGGCGGCGGCTCCGTAGCGCTCCAGCAGCACCGGCACCATGGCGCCTTCGGCTTCCTTTACAAACGTGAGCTTGCATTCGCCGAGCAGGTCTACGCGGATGAAATCTCCCAGCTTCACCTGTCCGGTGGCCACCAGGTTCGCCAGCGGATAGACGAGATGGCGCTCGATGGCGCGCTTCAGATGGCGCGCTCCGTACTTCGGGTCAGTGCCTTCGCGGAGCAGGAATTCTTTGACTTTGGCGGTGCAGTTGAAAACGAACTGGTGGGCGCCGGCGGCCATCAGCACACGCTGCTGCACCATGCCCAGTTCGATTTCGAGGATCTTCTCGAGATGCTCGGGGCGCAGCGTCTTGAAGACGACGACCTTGTCAATGCGGTTCATGAACTCGGGGGTGAACTTGCGCCGGGCGGCTTCGACCGCGGTGCGGTTGATCTTCTCGTCGAGCGAGTTGTCCACCTGGACGGGTTTGGGCGCAAACCCAAAACCGGCTTCGACCAGGCCGGTCATTTCGGACGCACCCAGGTTCGAGGTCATGATGATGATGCAAGCCGAAAGATCCACGCGGCGGTTATCGCCGAGCGTCAAGGTGGCTTTGTCGAGAATGCCGAGCAGCAACTGCCACAGCGAATCGGAAGCTTTTTCGATTTCGTCGAACAGCAGGATGGAAAGCTTCAGCTTTTCGGTATGCCACTGGTTCAGCGCTTCCTGAGTCAGCAGCGGATGCGTCTCGCGGTGTCCCAAATATCCGGGAGGCGAACCAATCAGTTTGGCAATCTCGTGGGAGTGCTGGAACTCGGCGCAATCGATCTTGATGCAGGCGCGGGCGTCGCCAAACAGAGACTCGGCGACCGCTTCCACCACGCGGGTCTTGCCGGAACCGGTCGGACCCAGGAACAGGAGGTTGCCCACCGGACGGCCGGGGGCATTCATGCCCGCCAGAAACATCTGGTAAATCTCTGCGATCTTTTCCAGCGCCTGATCCTGGCCGACAATCTTGCGGCGCAGGTTGGCTTCAAAGTCGCGGGCGTCATTGCTGCGGCGGGCTGGGTCAAGCACGGTGCCAAGGTTCGTTCTCATCGCTTCGGACCGCTGTTTCCTTTCCGGGAGATGCACGCTTTCAGGGGAACTGCTCATAGTCGTTGCTCGGGTAAAAGGCTCAACTCCGCCTCACGCACTGCTTGGTTGTGCAAGCCATTCGCCAACCTGCCGATGGGGGCTATTCCCCTGTTTCTCATCGTTTTAGATGCGTCTAGCGGTAGTCGCGTCGGAACCGGCCGGTTCCCCACAGCGGGCGCATGAGCAATTCTTTGCAGACAAGCGGGAAGTTCCATCACGCCCGACTTTCCCTATGCCCATGTACCGCGAACCGGGAAAACCCTGAACCGACGTAACTGGCAGGCCGTATTACCCAGGCCCACAATCGAGATTTAGACCTTGTTCCTGGAGAAACACTTTGTCTCGACTCATGACCACGAGGGCTGTTGGCCTGCCGCTCCGTCTGGCTTTAGTTGCGTTTGGCGTTCTTTGTTCTGTTGCCCCGGGGGCGCAGACTCCGCACGCCGCCAAGCTGATTCAGGCCAAAGCGGACACCAGCAAGAGGGTCACGCCCCCGCCGCCACTGATCGCACCCCCAGGCAGCGACGTGTATCAGGCGCAGCGTGGCGATAGTATTCCGTCGGTGGCGCGCCGGTATCTTAAGAAGACCAAATACTTGACTTCAAGCGAACTGGCAGACGCAATTCGCGCCACCAACCAACGTCAGGGTGCGTTTCTCAAACCCGGAGAGCAAATCCTGATCCCCGGTATTCTCGAAGCGCCTATTGTAGAGAAGCCGGTGCCAGTTGCAAGAGATTTCGAAGTGCGCGCAGTTTATTTGACGGGCGTGATGGCGGGCAGCGAGCACGGCGAGCGCATCATCCGGCATTGGCGCGAAGTGGGCGGAAATGGCGTTGTCTTTGACGTTAAAGACAGCGACGGCATCGTCAATGTCGCCTTCGACCATGCGCTGGCTACCGGGCAGCGGCACTACATTTCCGACCTGCCCAAGTTCATTCGGTTCCTGCACTCCCTGAACATGCACGCCATTGCCCGCATTGCCATATTTCGCGACGAGCACCTGGTCACCGCGCATCCGGAACTGGCGGTAAAGTCGCACCGCACCGGCCAGGCCTGGCGCGAGAACGGCAAGCTGGTCTGGACTGATCCGTCGAATCGCAAGGTGCAGGATTACGACATCGCGCTGGCGAAATTCGTGGCCCAGGCGGGCGTGGACGAAGTGCAGTTCGACTATGTGCGCTTCCCCGCTGAGGGGGACCAGAAGGACGCGAGTTTCGCGTTTCAAGCGGAGCACGCTCAGGCCGACCACGCCAAGTGGCAGCGCTCCGATGTGATCGCCGATTTCCTGAAGCGAACTTACGCCGAGATTCACCCCACCGGCGTGCTGTTCTCGCTCGATGTATTTGGCGTGATGGCCTGGCAGCGGCCGATAGATCTGTCGCACACCGGGCAGGACATTGTGGCCATGGCAAAGCATTGCGATGTGCTTTCGCCGATGATTTATCCCTCGCACTTTTTCGGGATGGACGGCATTGCACGGCCCGGAGACGCGCCCGAACACTTCATCGGCGAATCCATGGACCGCTTCAGACTGATCACCAAGGACAGCGGTGTCGTGATTCGTCCCTGGCTGCAGGCCTTCGCCTGGCGCACGAAGACTTATTCGCCGAAGTATGTTGAAGTGCAGGTCGAGGTGGCGAAACAAAAGGGCGGCGTCGGCTTCCTGTTTTGGAACGCCAATAACGACTATTCAAAGCCCTACACCGCGATGCCTGACATGCGAGCAGCCAACGCCAAGCAAAAAGGCAGATTCTTCCGCGGGGATGAGATTGGATCAAAAGCGGAATCGGGCGTAGCCAGCCTGGCGCCAGCCGTACGCTCCGTGGTGGCTGCGCCGGCCGCAAGCGCCCCGCCGGCCGCGTCCAGCGTCAACATTGGGACGGCAGCGCGGGAACCGGCTTCGGCAGGCGCCACTCCGAACGCTCAGAGGATTTGGCGCCACTGACAGGTTGCGCCGAGTCATGAGCTAGAGCAGTTTTCTTGAGGGTGTAGAGCGACAGCCCTCAGCGGTTTAGGCCGAGAACTCTTTGCGGGACTTTCCGCACGACTGAAAGAGGCTGCGGAAAAAGTCCTTGAGCGAACCGAAGACGACCACGAGGGCTAAAGCCCGTACTCAATCGAAACGACTACGCGGCCCTCAAGGGCCGCTCTTCCACGGTTGCGTGAAGGAGTTTTTCCCAGCCTGTGAAAGTCGTGCCCTTCCGGTTCTCGATTCGCACTCTCGGGCAACTCGAGAAATGCTCCAGCTCAGAAGGCGCGAACTCCACCTGCGCTTTGGCGCCTATTTGAGAACGCCCTGCACGGTGTAAACGACACCGCTGAAGGAACTGTTATACCCGGCACACCAGACCTGAAAGGTCTTTCCCGTCTTCACGCTGTCGCAGGCATCCATTTCAGAGCCCTTACTATCCAGGTCGAGCGACCAAGTCTTTCCGCCATCACTGCTGAAGTAAATGCCCCCCACGTTGCTGTAGATATTTCCTCCGGCTGCCCAGCCCAGTTTCGGATTCAGGAAGCGAATCTCCCGAATCGGCCACGGATCGTCAAGCGTCCGGCCGCTCCAGGTTGCGCCGCCATCGGTCGTGCGATGCAGCCACCCCTCAACATTCGGAGAGATCTCGCCGCCGCCAACCCACCCAGCTTTGTCGTTTGCGAAGAAGACAGGTCCGTCAAAGACAGAATCTATGGACGGACGGCAACTCCAGTCCGCCCCCAGATCCAGGCTCTCGCAATACGTGATCCCAGCAACGCGAGCATGCAGGTTCGAAAGCAAGCTGAACTGATTGCCGAACCACCCGCCGTTTGGATCGGGCACCACAGCAGTCCAATCACCTGCGGTCGCTCCTCCGTCCGTCGTGTAGTGGGCGCGATTCGGAGCCTGCAGGTCTACACCGTCCACCACCAGCCAGTCTTTGCCTTTGGCCCGCCGAATCCGGTACGACCATCCATCAGGGTTGAGCACGATGTCGGAGGTCCAGGTTGCGCCGCCGTTCTTACTCCAGCGAATGATGCCTTGGAAATTGGAATCGTTGAACCCGGAAATGACCACGACCTTGGCATTCATTGCTTTCACACCGAACCAGTAATACGGGAACCCCAGGTTCATGATCTCGGTCCAATGGGCGCCGCCGTCGGTGGTTTTCCAGACCTGTCCCAGTTCGGCCGCTGCGTATCCCACAGACGAGGTGGCAAAAGAAAGGTCGTGAATTACGGCTCCGGGAAGAGTTGCTTGCAGGGTCCACGGATTCGCCTCCGGAGAGACGGCCTCGGCGGCCCTGGACGCAACGGCCCCGGGCTGCGCACGTTCCGCCGCCATTTCTCGGGCCGCCCCTTGCACGGGAAGTCGACTGCTGACGTGATGTTCGGTTGCGGTGCCCTGACCAAAGAACGGAGTGACCAAAAGCAAGCTCAACAAGAGCGCAAGAACACTGGAGGCCTTCATGATATGTATCTCCTTCGTTGAACCGGCGAAAAGTCTTGCTGGACGCCCATTCTAGCACTCTTAGCCGACTTCAAGAAAAAAGTGTGGGATAATTCCAACAAGGAAGTTGATCTTTCGTTTCGCTGCCGGACTTTATGGCGTCCTGCACCTCGACGTGGGGTAGAAGCTGCTTCCGAACACAATTGCGGCACTGAAGGAGCTTTCATGGGCATTCAGAAGACGGAAAAAGTCTGGCACAACGGCCGGTTCATTGCCTGGGACGATGCCACCATCCATGTCATGTCGCATGTGGTCCACTACGGCTCTTCCGTGTTTGAAGGCATTCGCTGTTACGCGCCGCCCAGCGGTCCGGCAATTTTCCGCGCCCAGGAGCACATCCAGCGGCTGCTCGACTCGGCCCGCATCTACCGCATTGACATCCCCTTCACTCGCGACGAGATCGTCGGCGGGATGCTGGAGCTGGTGAAACGCAACGGCGTATGGCCGTGCTACATCCGGCCGGTCGTTTTGCGCGGGTATGGCGAAGTGGGCGTCAATCCGTTAACCTCGCCCGTCGAGGTCTATATCTGCAATTACCCCTGGGGCAAATATCTGGGCCACGCGGATCCGAGCCTGGGC
>Ga0187803_10001121_pt1 | contig 10488 bp, 9 predicted proteins | sample NC_wetland_sal_i_2_FD_132425 | JGI IMG/M metagenome (GOLD analysis project Ga0187803, IMG submission 132425) | Wetland sediment microbial communities from Neuse River Estuary, North Carolina, USA - Control_3 | ecosystem: Environmental > Aquatic > Freshwater > Wetlands > Sediment | place: USA...
CCTTGAATCCATGACGCGCGAAGAGCTGCGCTGCTGCCTCAACAATGCGCTCTTCCGTGACGCTCTTAGCGGCAGATCTCGGCTCCGTCATGTTATCGGTTGTTGGCCACCGTCGTGGAAGCGGCGAAATCAGGATGGGTAAGTTACATGCCCGGCGACCTTGGGAATTGTTGTCTCCCTCGTTTGCCCAGCATACGCAGCGCTATTGGTCGGGTGAATGTAGAGCGTTCAAGCCATTAGCTGAGATAGATATTCACTAAGGATTCATGTGGAGCTACAAACCCGGCGGGCGATTGCCGGTTCGACATCCTGGGCATCAACCTCGACGGCCACGCTCCGCTTGATCAAATCCAGGGTCAGGACCACGCGCAGCGCATTCTTTTTGCGAATCAGGATGCCCTCCATACCTTCCATCGCCCCGGTTTTGATCCGCACCCGCTCGCCCGCCGTCAAATAAGGGTGCGGTTCAAGCTGGCGCAGCCGCAGGGCGGTCCGTAATGATTCGATTTCGGCATCGGGGATGGCCGACGGACTGTGTCCTCGGCCCACCATACACAGTACGCCCGGCACCGCCAAAGCCGAGTTTCGCTCCCGCGGTGCAATATGCACAAACACATAATTGGGGAACAGCGGCAAATCCAGACGGACATTATTATGTTTCGTCCAGTGATGCACCTTCTGGTAAAGGGGCAGAAAACTCTCAATTTGGCGCTCATGGAAATGTTTGGCCACGCATTTTTCATGACGCGAGTTGGTGTAGACCGCAAACCATCTGGCATCGTTGCCCTCCACCTGGTTAAGAACCAGTGGCAGGTCGTTTTCCGCCAGCGCTGCTCCAAGTTGATGCAAAGCTTCGCTATCCTTCTGTCGGCAAGGTGTTTTGCACAGCTTCGATTGGGGTGATATTCAGTGGCAGCGAATCCACACTCGCCCCAAAGGGCGTGTGTGTGCAAACGCTCACTTTCAAATCACCGGGCCAGAATAGGATTCAGGTACTCAGGCCGTCAAGTAACGTATGGCTCAGCCTCTACTTACACGCGATGCAATCAGCGATCTTGAAACGGACATAGCGCGGCGACCGCGTCGCGCTTCACGCTCAGCTGAACGAATCGGTGGAGAGTCCTTAACTTATGCTGTACAAAACAGCGAACCTTTATCCTCGGGATCTGGCCAGCATGAAGCGCGATTGCGCAGGGCGTCACTTTCCCGCGTGAGTGAGATCACTGAGCCGCCGGCTGGTCTGTGCGAAGGTTTGCGCTGGTGCCGTTCAGGAGCGCAATGTTCGCATTGAGGATGTGGTGGATAAGGATGTGGAGGCTAAGCCGTTGCCTGCCGGCTGTCGCGGCTTTACTTGGCTTTGCGAGCGCCACAGAGAATGGCGGCAGTGTTTATCCGGTCGGTGTGGAAACGGTGATGACCGGACTGCAGCCCGGTCCCGGACAAACCGCGCTTTACGAATACACCTGCTTTTACATGGCGAATGAGTTCGACGATGCGAAGGGCAAGAGCGCGGTTGCGGAATTCAAGCTCAGAGTTTTCGCCAACGCCATCAAGGTAACCCATAACTGGGGAGTTCACTTCCTGGGCGGGACGGTCGAGAGCCAGGTCGGGGTGCCGTTTGTGTACGAGCAATTGCGCACCCAATCCGGCAAGTTCAGCCAGTTCGGCCTCACCAATGTGAATCTGATTCCGGTCAGCGTCACCTACCGGAAAGGCAGTTTGCACTGGTATTACGAAGCCGATTTGTTTACCTCGGGAGCAGCTTATTCAGCGGCGCACGTGGTGAACATCGGACAGCACAACCAGGCGGTTACTCCTGTAGCTGGGTTCACTTATCTGCCGCGGCAGGGCAAGGGCGAAGTCAGTTCGCGGTTTAGCTACATCTTCAACGGCTACGATAAAGATACCCACTACCACAGCGGCAACGAATTTATGTGGGAGTACAACGCCGACTATGAGATTTCAAGGAAGGTAGCGGCGGGTTTCAATGGATACTTCTACCGGCAAACTACCGATGACTACTTAAAAGGGGTGGTTTTCCAGGGCGGGTTTCGCGGCCGCGATCTGGCCGTGGGGCCGCAATTGCGGTTTCCGCTAGGCGAGCATGGAGGGTTTGCCGTCAAGTACTACCGCGACACTTTGGTCGAAAGCAAACCTCGCGGAAACGCGTTTTGGTTTCAGTTGTCCGTACCGGTCGGGAAACGCGTCCCTTAGAAGCTGCCCCAGAAACCTCAGCTCAGCCCGCGCTGAAAGCGTTTCAATCCCCACGGCACGAGGCCAGCTTGCGCCCGGGAAAGCCCCACTCAAGCCAAAAGAAGGCTTGAGTGGGCCACCCCGGGAGAAGTGGGGCACCGCCGATTCGGTGAGATGGGGGCGGAAGAAAAGTTCCCGGCGAACCGGCGAGATGGGTGTACGATGGATCGTTTTTGAACTCAAAATGGACGGCTTCCGATCAGCGCCAATAGCGCGAGGTGCTTTGTGAAACGAGCGATTTTCATTACCCTTCTGCTGTCGTTCTACTTTGTCGCCGCTGGCTTTGCCCAGCAAACCATCACGCTGGGATTCACGGTGTCGAAGACCGGTGCGCTGAATGTCGACTCGGTGGAGCAATACCGCGGATTCGAACTCTGGCGCGACCAGATCAACGCGGCCGGCGGCATCAAGGCGGGCGGCAAAAGCTACAAGATCCAGTTTGCCAGCTACGACGATGAATCCAATTCCAAGCGCGTGCAGCAGCTTTACACCCGCATGATCCTGGAGGACAAGGCCGACTTTCTGTTCAGCCCCTATTCCTCCCCTTTAACTGCCACGGCAGCGATCGTGACCGAGCAGTACGAGAAAATCATGCTGACCACCGGCGCCGCGGAAGAAAAGACCTACAAACTGGGCAATCAGCACCTCTACCAGATGTTTGCGCCCGCCACGCAATACCTCACCGTGGCGCTTGACGCGTTGAAGGCCAAAGATCCGAAAGCCGCCGTCGCCTTCGTCTATGAGGACAGCTCGTTCTCCGTGGCCGTGGTGACACCGGCAAAGGCGTATGCCCAGCAGCTCGGCTTCAACGTGGTGTACAGCGAAGCCTACGCTCCCAATACCACCGACTTCGGCGCCATCATAGACAAGGTCATTGGCTCCAAGGCCACCGTTTTGTTGGGAGGCGGACATTATGCCGATGGTTCGACCCTGGCACGTCAGCTCTACAGCCACAAAGTCCCGCTGAAGATGATCGCGCTGTTGGTGGCTCCCGACAGCCCGCAATGGACGGAGCTGGGCGATGCGGCGGCGGGCGTGATCGTGCCGTCGCAGTGGGAACCGCAGTCAACATTCAAAGCGCAGTACGGCCCTGGCGGCGCCGACTTCGGAAAAGCGTACACGGCAAAGTACAACGCTCCGCCCAGTTATGAATCGGCTGGCGGCTACGCTTCAGGATTGGTTTTGCAACGCGCCATCGAGCAGGCGGGTGGAATTGACACGGCCAAAGTGGCGCAGGCGCTGAACTCGACCGACATCACGACCTTCTACGGCCGCACGAAATTCTCCACCGTGGCCAGCGAACACGGCCTGCAGGTGGGCCACACGATTTCTCTGGCCCAGTGGCAGAAGGACAAGTCTGGCAAGCTGGTCAAACAGGTGGTCTGGCCGCTGGCGGGCAAGAGCGCGGATTTGGTGTACCCGATTCACTGAGTGGTCGTCGGTCGTCGGTCGTCGGGCGTCAGCGGCCTGCAGGAGCATACGTAGGACCCGGTTTGCCGACGACTGACGACTGACGACCGACGACCGTCAGCAGGGCGCACGAGGTGAAACATGTCTGGCATCCTCGCCTCCATGATTGATGGTGTGCTGATCGGCTCGGTCTACGGGCTGGCCGCCATGGGACTGAGCCTGATCTGGGGAGTCATGGACGTCATCAACTTGACGCATGGCTCCATGATCGCGCTTGGCATGTTTGGAATGTATTTGCTGTTTACTGCGATCACAGGAAGCAGCGCATACTTCTTGTTGATACCCGTCATCGCTGCGGGATTGGTTCTTGGCATCATCGTGTACTGGCTGTCAGTAAGTTGGGTAATCGGCCGTCCAATCTTGACCAGTCTGCTCTCTACTTTCGCCGTCAACATGATGGTGATCGGCATCGGCACGGCCATCTGGAGCACCAGCCCTTACAACGTGAACTTCAGCCTGCCCGGCATCACCGTGGGCGCCTACACGTTCACTGGAAACCACATTGCCGCGGCCGTCTCGGCCGTGGTCATCGCGCTGCTGCTGGAATTGTTTCTGTATCGAACGCGGGCGGGCAAAGCCATTCGCGCTGTCTCCGACAATCGCGACGCCGCCGAATTGATGGGCATTTCCTCGACTCGCGTGTTGATGATCGCCTTTGCCATTGGCATCGCCTTGGCGGCGTCTTCGGGCGCGCTGGTTTCGACGCTGTTTCCTTTCACTATCCTTTCCGGCGCCGGTTATCAATTGAAGAGCTTTGTGGTGACCGTTCTGGCCGGACTGGGCAAGCCTTTCGGCGCGCTGGTGGCGGGCGTTCTGCTGGGGCTGCTGGAAGGAGCCGTGTCGCCGTTCATCGCCGTCAGTTGGATTCCGCTGATTGAGTTTGGACTGTTTGTGCTGGTGCTGATCGTTTTCCCGCGCGGCATCTTCGGAAGGGCAACGGCATGATCCTGCGGCGGCCGTTACTCTGGGCGATTCTGTTGCTGGCGGCGCTGTTCGCCTGGCTTCCCCTGCGCGCCAATAACGTGGCTTTGCGCGAGGACCTCATTCTGGTTGCGGTCGCCATCATCCTGACCAGCAACCTCAACTTGATGATCGGCTACACCGGCTACGTGAATTTTGGCCACATCGTGTTTTATGGCCTGGGCGGCTACGTTGGGCTGTATCTGGCGACTGTGCGCGGCTGGCACCTGGTTTTGGCGGCGTTGGTCGCGGGCGTGGCGGTCAGCCTGCTGGCGTTCCTGTTTGGAATCGGCATTCTGCGCCTGCGCGGCGCTTATTTCGCGCTGGCCACCATCGGCGTGCTGGTCGCGGTGCAAGCCTTCGTTTCCAATTTCGAACCTTGGGGCCGGTCCACCGGGATGTACGTTTCGTTCGACGCGTATGCGCCGCTGGGGGGCCCGCGGCATGCGCTCTGGACCACTTACTTCCTCATCATTACGGTGATGGCGCTGTCGCTGATTCTGAGCCTGGCCATTAAGTCTTCGAAGTTCGGCCTGGGCTTGTTCGCCATCCGCGAAGACGAAGACGCCGCCATTGTGCTGGGTGTGAACGCTACCGTCCATAAGGCAATCATCTACAGCGTGTCGGCGTTTTTGCCCGCGGTGGCCGGGGCGCTGATGTTCTTCAAGAACGGCATGATTGATCCTTCGATCGCCTTCGAATACATGCTGTCGCTTGAAGGCATCGTCATGCTGATGCTGGGCGGGTCGGGTACGGTGGCTGGTTCGGCGCTGGGCGCGGGCCTGTACGAACGGCTGCGCTCTTACCTGCTGACTTCTCCGCGGTTGTCGGAGTTCCACCTGGTGATTGCCGGCGCTTTGCTGTTGTTGGTGATGCGGCTTGCGCCCGGCGGTCTGATCGGCTGGCTTTATCGCCTGGTTCCACGCTCGCGCGAGGTGGTCGAATGACCGACTTGCTCGAGGTCCGCGGAGTCAGCAAACGTTTCGGCGGGCTGTTGGCCGTTGCCGACGTGAGCTTCACGCTGCACGAGGGCGAGATTCTGGGCCTGATCGGGCCGAACGGCGCGGGCAAAACTACGCTGTTCAATGTGGTGAACGGTGTTTACAAATCCGACGGTGGAACCATCACCTTCCAGGGAAAGGACATCACGGGACGATCCCCCGATCAAGTTGTTCACCTTGGCCTGGCTCGCACCCACCAGATCGTGCGTCCGCTGAGCGGCATGACCGTAATTGAGAACGTCATTGTGGGCGCCTGCTTTGGGCGTGAGTACCAATCCATGCGCGAGGCGCGGGCCACCGCGCTGGAGGTGCTGGAACGGGTCGGCCTCGCCAGCCGCGCCGATACGTCGGCTCGTTCTCTCACACTGGCCGCCAAGAAACGGCTGGAGGTCGCGCGCGCTCTGGCGGCAAGGCCGAAACTCCTGCTGCTCGATGAAGTACTGGCGGGCTTGAATCCCACCGAGATCGATCTGATGATCACCCTGGTGCGGAGCATCCGCGACAGCGGCATCTCGGTATTCATGATCGAGCACGTCATGCAGGCCATCATGAATCTTTCCGATCGCATCGTCGTGCTGAACCTGGGCCGCAAGATCGCCGAAGCTCCTCCCGCCGAGGTGGTGCAAAATGCCGATGTCGTCGAGGCCTACCTGGGATTTCCCGACATCGTCGACAAGTTGCGAGGAGCGCAACCCCAATGACCGAAGTTGCCCTGGAACTGGACAAGCTCGAATCCGGTTATGGCGAAGTGCAGGTTTTGTGGGGCATATCGCTGAAAGCGCGCGCTGGCAAGTTGACCACGATTATCGGCGCGAATGGCGCCGGGAAAACTACCACGCTGCGTACGATCATGGGTAGCATTCGCCCCTGGGGCGGCCACGTCCGGCTCAAGGGCGAGGATGTCACCAGACTTTCTCCTCATACCAAGGCGGCGCGTGGCCTGGTGCTGGTGCCTGAGGGACGGCAGCTTTTCCCGGATATGTCGGTGGTGGAGAACCTGGAGATGGGCGCCTACTCGCGCCGTTCCCGGCCGCGGCAAAAGGAAAACCTGGAGCGCGTCTATCAGACGTTCCCCCGCCTCAAGGAACGGGCGAAACAGAGGGCGTCCACACTTTCCGGCGGCGAGCAGCAGATGCTGGCCATGGGCCGCGGACTCATGCAGGAGCCGGTCGTGCTGATGATCGACGAACTTTCTCTGGGGCTGGCGCCGGTGCTGGCGCAGCAGCTCTTCCTGGCTTTGAAGACGCTCAAGGAGCAGGGAATCACGATTATTCTGGTCGAGCAAAACGTGCACCTTGCCCTAGCCGTCAGCGACTACACCTACGTGTTCGCCGAAGGCCGCGTGCCCATCGAAGGCGAATCCCAGCAAGTTGCGCGCATGGACGAAGTCCGCCGGGCCTACCTTGGCCTATAGAAGACGCTGCCATAAAGACCAACCGCCCGGTTATCCACTCCCACAGGGTGATCTTCGTCACAGCGCCGGTAAGCTCGAAGCGCTTAATTTTCTGAGTGGCCGCACGGATAGCAGGCGTCTGGGAGAGTCAACACCCTAGCCAGGAGCGCAAGCGTGAGCGACGTAGCCAGAAAAGGTCGGCGCCAAGCCTCACATCGGTCCCCAGCAGTCGAGGAAGCGTTGCGAGAATTGGCGCAACAAGCGCTCACGGAAGCGTGCGTATCGGGTGCTTGTGACATTTGTCTTTTCCAGACAGACCCCTGCAACACTGTCGGCCAGCGCCGGGAGGATTCGCATCCGTCCGGGCGTTCAGGGGAAAAGAAAAACAAATAATAAGGAGCAATACAGTGAGGGATGTAGCCATAGTAGGCGCAGGCATGACCCCATGCCGATCCCGCTGGGTTGAAAAAACCTTTTGGGAATTGGCACAAATGGCGGTCAGTGAGGCGGTCCACGACGCAGGCATCCACATCCAGGAGGTCGAGGCGGGCGTCGCGGGAATCTACAACGACATCTTTGAATTTCAGGCAATCCCCGAAAGCGGATTCCAGGGAATTATTGGGCTTCAGAACAAGCCGCTGATGAGGGTTACGAATGGCGGCGCCACCGGAGCGTACGCCATGCTGGCGGCCCGCAACATGGTCGCGAGTGGACAGCACGATCTGGTGCTTGTCCTGGGAGTGGAGAAGGCGCTCGATTGCTACGACTTTGAAGCCGAGAGCAACACGCCGGCTGTGGTTCAGACCATTGGTTATTCGTGGGATCCGTGGTTTGAACGGCCGCTTGGGGCGCATGCCTCGGAGAGTTATGCGGAGGTCATCCAGGCCTACATGGACGAGCATCCGGGAGACCTGGCGCCCATGGCGCGCGCCAAAATCGTCGAGCTCCTCTGCCAACAGGCGCAAAACAATCCCTACGCGCAGCGCCTCGGCGAGAAAGTAACCGCGGACCAGGTGCTCCATTCACGCTACGTGGTTTACCCCGTTCGCGTGCTGGAGACCTGCGTATACACGGAGGGGGCGTGCGCGTTGATTTTCGCCTCCTCGGAAATGGCGCAGAAGATCAAAGAGCGCAAGGGCCGCGAACCGATTTGGCTGACTGGCGTAGGCGCTGCCAACGAGCCCTACTTCGTGGGCAACGACATCACCCGATACAAGGTCCTGCATCGCATCTATTCCGACCACGTGGCAACGAAGAAAGCGTTGAAGATGGCGGGCATCACCATTGAAGACGTTGGCGTGATCGAATTGCACGACGCTTTCATTCCGCAGCTGATGATCACGCTGGCCGAAATGGGCGTGGTGCCATTTGGCAAGGCCAACGACCTGGTGGAAGAAGGCATCATTTTTCCGGGCGGAAGATTGCTGGTGAATCCCTCGGGCGGGCTCGTGTTCGGCGGACACTTCGTCGGTGGATCCAACATGATGTCAACCTGGAGCGCCATGCGCGAGATGAGAGGCAGGGGCATTGAGCATGGGCTGATTCATGGCACGGGCGCGTCGCTCTCGATGTATGGCGTGGCCATCGTGCTGGAGAGGAGAGCTTGATTATGGCGCAAACCAAGAAAACAGTGGCTTCCGCAAAAAGCAAAGGCAAGCCGGTGATCTCCCCGGCGATGCTGCCCATGGCAGCAATCACCGAAGTCCAAGCCGCCGACGGCGTGTACCTCCAGCGCAACGACGTGATGTTCACGGCCATGAAGCACACGCAGGGCGAATTCTCGGATTTCTTCCGCGCCCTGCGCGACGAGGGCAAAGTGTTCGGCCATCGTTGTGTCGAGTGCCAGCACCTGATCATCCCGCCGTTCATGCGGCGCTGCCCGGCATGTAATTTCGTCGAGATGAAAAAGGAGTACGTCAAAGACACGGGCATCATGGCCGCGACTCCGGTCATCACGGTTTTTGCACCCAGCCGTTATAAGGGCCAGGAACCGTTCGGCACCGGACGGGTATTTCTGGAAACCGCAGACGGCAAATTGAGCGACACCGCGATGCTGGTTCGCGTCCGCACCACACGGGGAACTATAAGGCCGGGGATCTACAAGAGGGGGACACCGGTCAAACTTGCTTTCTGCGATTCCCGGCAAGGGGAGATGCTGGACCTCTTTGCCGTGCCTCAGAGTGAACTGACGAAGAAGCAACTGCGCAAGAGTCCGCTTCTGGAAAGCGAGATAGAGTGGGGGCGGATTTCGGAGATGGAACTCGGCAAACCCTCCGCGCAACTGCGGAAGACCTTGCAGGAAGTGGTAGTACATTTCCAGAAACTAGCCGAGATGATCCCCCACAGCCCACGGGCGACGGCCAATCTCGCCAACTGGCGCCGTACGGTTGCTGTCCGCACGGGCGGCGGGACGTTCAGTTTTGCGGTAGGCCAGGGAAAATTGCGGGTGCAGAATGTCGTCGTGAAGAACCCGGATCTCGTAGTGGCAATCCAAGATCCATCCATTCTGCTCACCTGGCTGCACGATAGTACGGAACCAGTCGGAGAGGGCGTGAAGAGCCCCGCGTTAACGGATTTGGTTATTGAGGGAACCCTCGTGCTCAACAAGCCCGAACTGGAGACGATTACGCGTCTGGACCGCGTTCCTCGTTCGCTACGCCGGGACAACGTGGTGAAATTGCCGTCAGTCAAGGTTAGCGAGGGAACACCTGTCTTGGCGGTTTGACAATTTCGGTCTGCATGCTGACTCGGGCAGTCTCGCTCGATCCCAGGCGCGAGCGCGTTAGCGTCACACCCGGCAGCAGAAGTAAAAGAGGACATCCGGAGGGGCAGTTTGCCCCTCGCCGCGGAAGCGCGCTGCGCGGCGCTTTCCGGATGTCCTCCAGTCCGATCGAACGCTAGGCATGGTACCGTGCGCCGACCGAAAGGACCGGGCACGGGGCCTGGCAGACCACCTTGTACGCGATGCCCGCGCCCAGGTGCGTGGTCAAGGCTGCTGGCCGTTTTACGCCCAGCACGATCATGTCGGCCTTCTCAGCAGCCTTCACGATGGTTTCTGCCGGTGAACCGAAGTGCACCATGTACTCGGGCTCGTGCCAAAGCTGGTTGGCTTCGGGAATCAAGTCACGGAGATGCTTCTCGGTGGAAACCGCCATCTCCTCCTTGTCGAACACGGGCAGCGCTCCCGGTTCCGGCTCGGGCAGCGCGACACCCGGTTCTGGCGCCACATGCAGCAGAGTCAGACGAGCCCGATTCTCCTCTGCCAACGAAATGGCGTAAGGCAAGCCGTGCACCGACTCGGGCCCGAAATCGGTGGCAAACAGGATGTGATTCAGATGGCCGGGCCCCCAAGGAATGCAATGCGGCCCGACCGTGAGCACGGGGCACTCGGCATTGCGAAAGACCTTTTCC
>Ga0187803_10001122_pt1 | contig 10486 bp, 5 predicted proteins | sample NC_wetland_sal_i_2_FD_132425 | JGI IMG/M metagenome (GOLD analysis project Ga0187803, IMG submission 132425) | Wetland sediment microbial communities from Neuse River Estuary, North Carolina, USA - Control_3 | ecosystem: Environmental > Aquatic > Freshwater > Wetlands > Sediment | place: USA...
CCAGATCATGCGCCTCAGCCCGCTCTGGGCATGCCGATGACAAATATCGAGTGGACGCACAGTTTCCTCCATCGAGCTCCTGAAACCCCTCCAGCCCAGATCTCTCAAGGGACTTTCTGCGTTCTTAGCTTGGCCTTCTACCATGTTTGCGCCGTAAATTGCCTTTGATAACAGGCCAACCAAAGCTTGGGCCGCCCTCATTATTTCTGTGCAGGCGGCTTAAACAAAACCTGATCGAACAGATCGCGGTTCATCAGTACATAGTCCAGGAAATCCTGGTAAGAGACATTTGTAAGCTTGTAAGAGCCGGACGTAGTGTCTCGGACGACGTACTCGTACGGCAGCTTGCCGGGCGTCCAGTCGTTTCCCTTGTGCGACGAGTAAAAGAGCAGGTAAATCGGGTCCGCCTTTATGACAAATTTCACATAACGGGGCGCCGTATACATGTTGTAATACTGGTCGAAGACTGGCTTGGTCATGCCCGAAAAGCTCTTCTTGAGTTTTGTCGCGCTCTTTGGGGTGTGCATCGACTCAAACTCGTCCAGATTCCTGTTCTTGAAGGCCAGGTAGGCAGTTCGGTAAGAGTCCAGCACCGGATCCGGAGCCACAGCGCTAGGATTAAAAACGTCGAAATTGACCCGCTCGCCATCAAACTCCAAATAGACCGCGTCTTTGCCCGGATTCCCTCTCCCATCGAGCGGTAGCGCGTAATGGTAGGGGAGTTTGGGGTCGGGGACGGCCTTGAAGTTCGCCGGATCGTCTCCCATCTCCAGCATGGTGAAGATAATCAGGTAGTCCCCAGGATCTGTTTCCGAGTCCGAGGCTCCGACTCTCGGCTGACCTGAGGCAGTAGTCCCCACGACAAAATCGGTCCGTAGATGGCCCATCTTCGAGTCCGCTTCCCAAATGAAAATACTTCTCGAACCTGCCAGCACCTGCGAGACGATCTTCATCGAGGCAAAATTCCCAAAATTAGCCCGGTACGCCGTCAAGTCGCCTTGCGGAGTGACGTCCGTCGGCCCGAGCACCACCGGCTTAGCGTTCTTTGGACCAGCTACTGTGGGTGCGGGGCGCACCGGCCCCCATAACTTGCTAAATGCTGGCAGGTCATTCGAACGCAGGGCTTCGACCGCTTGGATGAAGAGCTGCTCGCGCAGCTCCTTGGCCTGAACCTTGAATGCATCCAGTGGCAAGTTGTACTCCTTCACTTTGCACTGCAGGTAAATCCCGGATGGGGTCTCCTGTCCGTCAACCCCGGCAGGCACGGGAAAAGTCCTCAGCGCGAACTCGCTGCCCCAGGCGGATGCCGAAAAACACAGTAGCAGGCACCCACACCACAGCAGCCTGGTGTGCCACACTTGACGTATTGTTGCGCGGAGTTCAGGTAACATCAGATCCGCTCGTCTCCATTCATCTTGCTCCGCTCGCAACCGACTCAACTTTCCGGCGCACACGAGAGCCCACTCCCGGAAATCGTGCACACGAATGCCGGCAGCACCTTCTTCTGAACCTGGAAGGTCTGCTTGGTGGGAATATCAAATTCCAAGCCGAAGAACAGGGTCAGTTGGCCAATCCCGGCCTGCCCCTGCAGCCCGGTGTCGCAGTCGGGTTCGTGAATTCTGAGATTGGCAGAGATGTCGATGGATGCGCCACCCGGAACAATGCTGAAACCAACACATCTTTGCTTGGTCCCGAACAGTTGCTCACAAACGATGGCCTCGATTTTGATATCGAGCGTAAAACCCAGTTTGCCGCCGAAGTCTCCGAAGAAGCAATCCTGGTTCTTGCACTGGTCTTTGCGACCACCGATTTTGACGCCTACGGTGAGCTCAGCGCTGGCAAACAAGTTGGCATCCCAGGTTACGTGAACCTGACCTATGTACTTCACACCGAATTTGAAATCGAAGCTGGGAAGGTTCGGAATGACCGGAACTTCGTTCGCGGATAGTACCAGGTTGGCATTCCCGTTCCCCTCCTTTTTACCGTTGGTAATAATATTGCCACTGCTCGGGTCGCAGCAGTCTTCTTGCGAGGCTTCGGCGCCGACCTTCGCGCTCTGAACGCTTACGCCGCCGAGGCCAGGAATATAGTGGATGACCGTGTTAACCGCGCTGGTGATCCCGTCCGGCAGCTCGACCGAAGCCGCATAGGTTGGATCCGAAATGAACTTGGGCTTGAAGGGGTCGCCCGTGCACTGGCCGTTTTTGCAATGCGGATTCTTAAGGCATTTGTCCGTTGGCGTGCAAGCCATGCCGTCAGTGTTATTCGACGGCACGCAGGCCCCACCTTGGCAGTAAGCTTTTCCGCAAACATTGCTTCCGTCGTCGCATTCGGTGCCGTCTGCCACGTTCGTCGGCTGGCAAGCCCCATTGACGCAGGCCAGCGTCTGGCACGGATTCGTAGAGACGCAGGCACTCGCGCACGTTGGCGGAGGTGGCTTCGGCGGCGCAAAATGCCATCCTGATTTGCTGATGCCAAAGCCCGGATCGGAAACGATCACCGAGCCGTCCGCGACGACGCGGCCGAGGCCCTGCGAAACCCAGTCCATCTGCTCGTGGTCATACGAAAAGATGTCCACTACCGTGCCGGGCGGAAGTCCGCCACTGTTGGGGAACTGCGTCTTGACGGGCGGGTTGAAGCGCAGATTCGGCGGCTGTAGCGTGCCGGCGATCGACGGCGCCGTGCCGTTCGGCGGCGCCATGGGAACCCGGTCGGCGTGGACCTGAGAAAGCGAAAGCGGGCCGGTGTAAGGAGTACCGTCCGGATTGAATACGGAATGCGGATAGACGGTGAATTGGTAACCATTAATCCCCGTCATCTGAAGCGTCAGCGGCTGATTGGAAGTCGGATCGTATTGCTGGACCGAAGTCGGGTCGAGGGGAGGAAGGCAAACCGGCATCCCGAGCGTATTGTTCAGACCCGCCACCGTCGTGATCGAATAAACCAGGGTCGGAAAGGTCGCGTCGGTGCGCGTACTGGTGTGACCATCGACCTTCAGAAGGAAAGTGCCCACCGGAACGCCCGCCATTGAGAAGTTGCCGTTCTGGTCGGACATCGCGGAGAAGGTGGTTCCTTCCAGCGTAACAGTAGCGCCGGGCACAGGGAGACTGGAATTGTCTTCCACCAAACCACTGATGCCGGTTGAAGCGGCAGGTCCCCCGAGTTGTCCGGAGGCGATGAAGGTTGCCGGCACGCCCGTGTATCCCGAAAACGTGGCCATCACGTTATTGTTGTTGATTCCCTCTTGTTGCCCGAGCGTCAGCACCGCGCTCGCCACGCCGTTGACATCGGTGCTTGCCGTCAGTTGGGTGTTGCCGCCGAAGTTGCCGCCGCCCTGCTCCACGGTGAAGGTGACAGGTACTGCCGAGACTGGGTTGCCCCCCGCGTCAAGCACGATCACCATGAACGGCGATGGCAGCGCCTGTCCCACTACACCGGTTTGGTTGTCGCCCATGTTCACCAGGATTTGCGTGGGAGGCCCCACCGTTGCGGAGGCCGAGAAGATCAATTCTCCGACAAATCCAAGGGCGGTAACGGCCACCTGGTTGTTGGCGATGCCTACGCGATTCCCCAACTGGAACTGCACGCTGGCCATCCCGTTCTGGTCGGTCTGGACCGTCACCTGCTGCCCCTGCTGGTTGCTGGAAGTCAGCGTGCCGTCGCTCTTGACCACTGAAAAAGTTACCGGCTGGTTGGGAATGGAGGCACCGTTTGAGTTCACAACTTGCACCACCAGCGGGTTCGGCAACATCGTACTGATAACTCCACTCTGGTTGTCGCCAGAAATTCCCAGGATCTTTTGAATCGGGATCGAGCCCATGTAGTTGACATGAATCTGCGCCTGGCCATTGTTGCCCGCCAGGTCCGTGGCAATCACCGTGATGGTGTTCTGGCCTTGCACGAGCGGCACATTGGCCGCGGAGAAGGTGCGATTGGATACGGTGGCGGCTATGCCGTTCACCGTCACGGTCACTTGCTTCGCATTAACCGTGCCGGGTACCAACTGGTTGATGTTTCCCGAAACTGTTACGGTCGAAGTCATGAGCATGGCCCCATCGCTGGGCGCCAGTATCCCGACTTGCGGCGGGGTTGTGCTGAGCGTCACCGTCTCCGAGGCGGTTCCTACGGTGCCGCTCGGATCGGTGGCGGTTGCCGTGATAACGTTTTGGCCTTCACGAAGCTGAACGCCCTGTGCGGTGAACGTCCCGCTGCCCACTGAGGCCACGACTCCGTTGACTGTAACGGTGTCCTGAGGGCCGTTCACCGTCCCCTCCACCGTGATCGGATTCCCAGAGGCGTTGAAGATGGCGAGCGGCGCGGGACTGGTAATCGAAACCTGGGGTGGAGCAGCCGACTGAACGGTGAAACCGCCGGTCAGAGATTCTTGCTGCGTGCCCGTCTTCACGGTCACGGTGTTGGGCCCGATCGGCGCTGCCGGATCGATTACCAGGGTTGCCGAAGCTGCGGTCGCGCTGGTCACTTTCACCTTACCGTAGCCGCCCTTCGGGCCGCCGTTCACCGATATTCCAGGTCCAAAAGTCGCCTGAGTGGCGCCTACAGCAAAATGCGTATACAGGCCCGTAATGCCCACGGCTATGGTCTTTCCTTGGATACCCGAGTTGGGAGATATCAGGCTGATAGAAGGCGGAGGGGTTACGGTCAGAGCTGAGGTGTTCGTGCTCGCAAAGGCAGAGCCGCCGCTCGTTTTGCCTGAGACCCCGACGGCGTAAATCGTGGGCGAGGTAACCGAGATTGACGCGGGAATAGCAAATCCGATTATTCTCGTGCTGCCAACAATCGTCCCTACGGACGATGCCGTAACGCTGACAGCGTTGCCGCCCGACGGCGTGAGAGTGACGGTAACGTTGCCGGGCGAGATCGTGCCGCTCGGGAACCCGGAACCTGTCACAGCCACACTGCTGCCGGCCTGCGCCGACTTCGGGTTGGTGGTGGCGCTGAGTTTCACCTTGGCAGTCGACGCCTCCGCGAGAGGCACCACAGCCCATAAGATGACAACAGAAACTAACAAGCTTTTCCGCTTTGGAGTCATGCCGCTGTGCCCTCGAAACCGCTTTTAGCGAGCTGCCGCCAGTTGGCCCGACCTCAGCTTGCCGTCAATGATGGTTTGGAACGCGCGCAGGTCCTGCACGCCATCCACGCGTTCCCCGTTGACAAAGAAAACAGGAACTCCGAATACGTTGGATCGCCTGGCCTCCGAGAGGTCGGCTTCCACGCGGGCCCGATAGACTCGCTGGTTGAGATCATCCGAGAACTTCCGGGAGTCCAGGCCCAGCTTGCTTGCGTAACCCAGCAGGTCGGTCGCGCTCAAGGCCTTCTGATGGGCGAGCAGCAAATCGTGCATCGCCCAAAACTTCCCCTGCGCGTCCGCAGCCATCAGCGCCTCGTGCGCCAGGTAGGCGTCATGATGAAATTCGAGCGGACGATTCTTGAATATCACTCGCACCGCTCCTGGGTTCGCGTTCACGATCTGGTCTATAAGCTGCGCCGCCTTCACCTGGAGCGGACTCGCGATGTCCGAATACCAGACGATAGTCACCGGCGCACCGTCGCGCCCCTTTGTGGGGCCGGCGTTCGCAGGAATGGGAACCCTCGCAGGCGGTGCAATGCCCTTGGCCAGCAGACCCTGGTCGACCATCTCCTCGAACCGGGCCTGCGTTCCCGCCCCCTCGAGCTCCTTGCCGTCCACAAAAAAGGTTGGCGTTCCTTCGACACCCAGGCGAGCCCCTTCCAATCGGTCGGCCTCGACTGTCGCCCGCAAACTGTCGCTATCCAGATCGGCCACGAACTTGCCCATGTCCAGGCCGAGTCCCCTTGCCATGCGAATCAAATCGTCACGCTTCATGGCCCGCTGACCGGCGAAGATTGCGTCGTGCATTTCCCAAAACCTGCCCTGTGCTCCGGCTGCCAGCGCGGCGCGATGGGCCAGCATAGAATCTTCGTGAAAACTCAACGGAAAGCTCTTGAAAACCAGTTTAACGCCCGTGGGGTATTCCATGAGGAGCCGATTTAAGGTGCCCTGAACACTCGCGCAATACGGACACTGGAAGTCCGCGAACTCAACCACCGTTACCGGAGCTGTCGGCGCGCCTCGAACCGGAGCCTGTGCCATGTTAATTTCTCGCGGGAGCTGATTCTGCGCTGGAGTTTGGGGAGTGCCGTTCGCCGCGCCACTCGCGCCCAGCACCTGATCCACTTGTTCTTTGAGAGTATCAAAGGATTTCGCCCCTACCAGTTTCTGCCCGTTGATAAAAAGCGTCGGCGTCGCCCCCACCCCCAGGCCCTTTCCCTCAGCGACGCTCTCGGCGACTAGTGACCCAAAGGTATGCGCATCAAGAGCTTCTCGAAATGTATCGACGTTCAGACCCAATTGCGCGGCGTAGCGCAACAAGTCCGCTTCTTCCAGATGGTCTTGGTTGGCGAAAAGAAGATGGTACATTTCCCAAAACTGACCTTGCACCCCAGCGGCCACTGAAGCTTCATGCGCGAGCTGGGCATGAGCGTGCATGGGCAGCGGGTAGTGCTTGAAAATCACCCGGACTTTGTCCGGATAGGCTTTCACAATCTGGTCCAGCACTGGAATCAACTGTCCGCAGTAAGGGCACTCGAAATCGGTGAATTCAACGATCGTCACCGGAGCGTCAGCCTTACCTAATGCCGGTATCGAGAGGATTTGAGGCCCTGGCGTAGCAGTCTGATGCGATGTGTCTGGGTTGGATTTTGCGCCGTCGGAAGCCGATGCTGTTTTCGCCGAGGAGTCGTCAGGTCCATCAGCACGCGACAAGATTGGGAAGGCTAACAGAAACGTGCCCAGCACAAGGCCCAGCACGACTTCGAGACTCGCTCTCAACTTCGATCGAGGGCACCACCTACGCAACTTGGTGAGACCTGTCCGCACAACCATCCGTAGCTCTTTCTTCCGTCGGATCGGCGAGAACAGCAGACCGGCCGACAATTCTCCGAGCGCTACTCGAGTGCTGGCCGGTACCTTCGTCCAAGCGCTGCCCTGACCCTTCCTTGAGCTGCGATACAAGCGGCTAGCGCTTCAGGCAAACGATCAATTGTTCGGTGCAAAAACGAATGACTGTAAGTTAACAGAAAACATGCCGACGGCGCGTGTGCTTGCGCTTTTGTCGGCTTAGTCCTACTTTCGCATCCACCGTCTCAGACTTCGAGACTTCGTCTTATAGACGCCAAAAAGCGCGGTTGCAATCAAGACGAATGAACTCGGTTCCGGCACTGACGGAGACCGATCGAACAGGATTGCCTTGTCGAATCCCTTACCTGGGTTGCTCAGATCAAAAGGAACCAGATACTGTCCGTTCTTGTGGGGCGAGAGGGTATCTGAGAACGAGGCGGAGCCAGTGAAAGGAACAGACCCTCCGATCCCATTGTCTATGTTCAAGTGAGTGAGGCTAAGATCCGCCGTCACAGTGATAGAGGAAAACAGGTCTGTCGAAGAGAAAACCTGAGAAGAATCGCTGTTTCCAGAAGCCAGAGTGCCCAAGGGGATCGTCTCGGACGCGCCGCCAAGATCCGTCTGGCAATCTCCGACTGCTGTGAAGCAGTTGAGTGTGAGCATTACATTACTGAAATCCAGCGAGTCGAGAACTGGGAAAGTCGGAAAAGATTCACCCGATGGCCCAGTGTTGTTGTCTACGGTGACGGTGACTGTGCCTGAGGAAGAGTCCAAGAGTAGATATATATCTCCGATGCCGACGGGGTTCGCGCGAGCCACTGTTGCCATGCCAAGCATCAGTCCCAAAAAAATGCACAACCTTCTCATCGCTACGCCTCGCCCTAACGAGTTATTGGGCTTCTCCCCATTCAGAGCAACCTCTGGCACAACTTGAAACTCGAAGTGCTGCAGCCACATATGAGCCGGGAACTGCCGCGGAGCCCCACGGCCGAATTCGACACTCTACCTCGTTCAGGGATTGCTTAAAACGACCGCCACTAAAGTACTTTGCAAGCCATCGGCCAATTGGCAGATGATTCTGCTCTTACTCTAATGCACACTGCGGAAGCCATTTGTGCCTCGTTGGTCGTTGGAAGATACCTGGCAGCTTCCCAGCGGAGGTGCAAAACTTTGCACAAATTGTCCAAATCTCTTCCACGTCGGAGCAAATTGGATTTAAACGGAACATAGCGGTAGCGCCGGGCTTCAGCCCGGCATCTTTAGGCAGAGGTCATCGCGGTGATCGCTGCTGCGTCGCATCAGCGGTAGCGCCGGGCTTCAGCCCGGCATCTTTAGGCAGAGGAGTGGGCTGGGGCGAAACGGATCCCGAGGCGAACGCCTTCACTTGAAACTTGCGGGAGTTAACGCTGAGCATTAGAATGCGCGCAGCGCCGTGGACCGCGGCAGCGCAGGCGACCTTTTTGGTTGCTCGCATTCTCGGATTGGAGGAGAACAGATGAAACTCCGAATTCATGGCAATTCGCTACGCCTGCGGTTGACGCGAAAGGAAGTCGGGCAATTGCACGACGGCGGGCGCGTCGAATCGATGATCGAGTTTGCGCCGGGCCGCGCACTCGCTTACGTGCTGGAAGGTTCGCACGGCGACAGTTCGGTAACCGCCAGTTTCGACGGACGGACGATTGTGGTTGGTGTTCCCGTGCCGATGATGAAGACCTGGGCGGAGGGCGAGGAGGTGAGCATCGAAGGTTCGGCGCCGTCCGGCGTGCAGTTGCTGATCGAAAAAGATTTCCAATGCATGCACAAACCGGGCCATCAGGATCCCGACGCTTATCCCAATCCGCTGGCATCCTGAAGCCGCAAGCTGATGAAAAAGGCTGTAAGAAAATCACCCGGAACATCGTTGGCCTGTGAGAACAGGCTGGAAAAGAACGGTAGGCCGTAGGCACAAGGCAGATGGCTGTAGGGAAGATTCTACAAAGTCTGCAAAGCCGCAACCAAACGTGCCCTGTGGGTCGAGTTCGCCTCGCCGAACCGAAACTCCGGCCAAGGCCGACGTTGTGCCCAGCGAGACCGGCCCGTCATCACCCGCGAAATCGGTCCGCGCCTTTTCTCCATTCACACCCTTTTTTCTACACTTCAGGCCCCAAAATCTACACTTGGGGGCTTTTTCCTTGACGTCGATGGGATTTTATGTATACTCAGTTACGGCAAGCGCGGCGTGTGGAAGCAGTAGCCGAGGAAAGGGTCATGTGGCGGATCGAAACACACAAAGTCAGAAGACACGCGCGAAAACGGTAATGTTCGTGAAAATAAAGGACATTCGATGACAATGGGAACTTTTTTCGTGCCGCTAACCACTTTTAGAATCAACACATTTACTCGGGCTGAGAGGCAATTCGCGAAAAAATAAAAAAATCAGGAACGATCCGGTAATGTGTATGAAAACAAAGGAAAATGGTTTGGAACGAACCCAGAATCTTGGAATGTTAGAGAAAGAAAAGTGGTTAGTCTGAGTTAGCGGACTATCGGTATTGAAAACAAATGACTTTCAAAACGGTCGATTTGCGCTTGAGCGCAGTTTCGGGCGAAGGCAGCAATGCCAGTTGTCGATTGTCAGTCGAGCGTGGTCGTCGATTCTTCCCAATATCTTAATATATCATCATGATATATTAAATGTTATAATATATCCTTTAGTTAAACACGGTGCCCTTATGCCGCCAGCGGCACCAAGGTTTCGATGGCCTCGTACAGCTCCTTGGCTTGGACGGGCTTAGAGACGTATCCGTCCATTCCCGCGGCAAGGCATCGGTCGCGATCTCCTTTCATGGCGTGGGCCGTTATGGCGATGATGGGCACGTGCGTCGCCTTGCTCTTCTCCCTCGCTCGTATGATTGCCGCCGCTTCAAGCCCATCCATCTCCGGCATGGAGACGTCCATGACCACCAGATCGAATTTCTGCGTCTCCACCGCTTCCACCGCTTCTCGTCCGTTCGAAGCCACCACCACGGTGTGGCCTCTTTTCTCCATAAGCCTGGACGTCAGCTTCTGATTGACCGAGTTGTCCTCCGCCAGCAGGATGCGCAAGGCACGTCGCTCTTCGCGCAGCGAGTGACGCGTCACCAATCGTTCTTCCCTTGCACGTTCGCCGGGCAGCGCAGTCGATCCCAAAACTGTCAAGATGGCCTCCAGCAACTGCGACTGCTCGATAGGCTTGATAAGGTAAGCCGCGATGCCCAATGCCCGGCACCGCGCGGCGTCGCCCCGCTGTCCCGCCGAGGTCAGCATCATGATCATGGGCTTGGAGAGTTCAGGATGCCAACGGATCTGCTCCACGAGCGCGAAGCCGTCCATCTGCGGCATGTTCGCGTCGGTCAACAGCAAGGCACTCGGGCTGGCGGAGTGCGCAGCCTCCCGCAAAGCCGCCAGAGCCTCTGCCCCACTTGCGGCCGAGATGGGCTTCATGCCCCATCGCTCCAGCATGTCAGCGACGATGCGGCGGTTGGTGGCATTGTCATCCACCACGAGCACCGCTAGCCCAGCTAACTGGAC
>Ga0187803_10001123_pt1 | contig 10482 bp, 6 predicted proteins | sample NC_wetland_sal_i_2_FD_132425 | JGI IMG/M metagenome (GOLD analysis project Ga0187803, IMG submission 132425) | Wetland sediment microbial communities from Neuse River Estuary, North Carolina, USA - Control_3 | ecosystem: Environmental > Aquatic > Freshwater > Wetlands > Sediment | place: USA...
AGGTTGATGTCAAGATTCGACGGTGGTTTGATCGCAGGGTAATTATGGAGTTGGTGGATTGAGAGGGTGAAGACTGTCGGGTCGGCATGAAAGATTTCGGCGGTCCCATTCCCATGGTGCACATCGCAATCGACGGTCATGGCCGCGCGGATGGCTTGTTCCTTTTGAAGAGTGCGAATGGCGATCGCCACGTCGTTCAAAACACAAAAGCCTTCCCCGTGGTCTGGAAAGGCATGGTGAAATCCGCCGCCCAGATTAATGCTGACTGCTTCGGAAAGTGCATGGCGGCACGCTGCAACAGTGCCGCCTGCTGAAAGCCAAACCGCCGCAACGCCCTCCCGGGAGTAGGGAATTTCCATTCGCAAGATCTCCTCCCGGCTTAACTTCCCTTTCCTCAGTTTACGAATGTACTCCCGGCTGTGAACCAAGGCGACCTCTTCATCCGTGGCTGGCGGAGGACTCACCATCTCGGCAGGGGAACATAGCCCCTCGTTGAGTAAATGATCCCTGGTCTTTCGATACTTGACCGAGGGAAAGACATGGTCGCCGAGGTTGAGGTCATACCCATCCGAATATATGATCTTCATTCGTCATTTCTTTCCGGATTTCCTGGGGGTGGGTTCCCGGTATGTGAGGATCGTCTCAAGAATCTTATCCAGGGTGGTCGTGGCGATCTTCGACTCCTGCGAGTGATTGTTGACGAACATTGAAAACACAAAATGCTCAGCCTCGGGGGAAGTTGCATAACCTGACAGCGCATTTACATGAGTCAGGGTTCCCGTCTTTGCAAAGACCCTTTCAGCAAGCGGCGTCCCTTTGAACCGGGACGCAATCGTGCCGTCCACGCCGGCGACCGGTAGCAATTCGATGAAGACATCGCGATAGGGTTGCGACCAAACATATTTCAACAGTTGGACCATGGCGTGAGGCGCTACCAGATTTTGAGAATCCATCCCGGAGCCGTCATTGAGGAGGTATTCACTCTCTTCCACCCCGGCCTCCTTTAGAAATTCTTTTTCAACCTGGAGGCCGGCTCGCACCGATCCCTCCTCTTTGAGTTGTGCCCCGAGCAGTCTGAGCAGCATTTCCGCGTGCAGATTTTGCGAGACCTTGGCGATGACCTTCAAATCTTCCCGGAACGGATGCGAAACGATCTCAGCAAGAACCGTGCGGTTTGGTCTTTCTAAGAAAGAGGCTCCAATCTTGGGCCCCAGCTCCCAAACTTCGCGGTGATGAACGCGGACGTCTCCGTACACACGAATCCCTCTTGTCAGCAAAGCGTCACGAAGCGCTTCAGCAGCCAATCGTGCAGGCTCTTCGACGGCCAACAATTCCTGCTCGGGTTTCGCATCCAGAGGAACGGCCCCCCAGAAATGGAGCACGGAGCGGCCAGGCAGGCGTTCGATGTGAATGTGGCGTTCTCTCCCCGAGGCGGTCGTGTACAAATCATTTTGAATCCTCAGGGACAGATAGAATGGCTCCATGGCAATGAACGGACGGTCCCCAACGACTTCTCCGGGAAAGATCGTGACCGAGAAGACATTATCGTTGAGGGTCAGCGCACTCACAGGCGCTCCCCACGACCACGTCAGGTCGTCCCATCCCCAGTGGTCGCCATAGGGTTCGTTCACGTAGAAGGAATCGTCCCCAACCACATCACCGTCAATCACCCTGATCCCCCGGGCCGCCAGCTGGTTGGCAAGAGTCTCCACGGCCATCAGTGGGGGCTCGGGACGGGATGCCTTGGGGTCAAAGGGCAACGGACGGTTGGAAAGGTTGGGATCGCCACGACCGACAAAAATCAAGTCGCCATTCAGCCGGCCATATTTATCAATTTTTCCCGCCGATTCCAGCGTAGTATGAACGCGCAAATCGGCAGGCAAACGGGCCAGGGCCGTGGTCGTCACAAAAATCTTTGTATTCGACGCCGGAACGAAACGCTGACGCGGGTTTTTTTCTTAAACCACTCTATTGCGCTCGATGGAATAAACTTCAATCCCCCAGAATCCTTTGGAAATCGGCGAGGCATTCACAATCTGCTCAATTTGCTGCGTGAGCGGCTGGGGTGGTTCCTTTTTCTTGCGTGCCCAGATCGTGGAGGGAAAAACGAAAATAGGGATCAAAAGGAATACAACCGCTTTGGGAGTTCTTCTGGATGACCGGGCGCGAGTAAACATGTCTCTAAAGTTGGTGGATCCGGCTCGAGTTATTGAGATGAAGAGGCCTACTTATTGCTATGCGTTCGATGGCACAGTGCGTCAAAACGATGTTAGCCCGGTATTATAGCGACATGATCCATGAGTTGGAAGGTGAATTAAGAAACAGGACAGATGGTCAAGGCGGTGGCCACCGCCCCGCAGTGGGTCAGCCTCGCCGGGATATCAAAACCGCTTGACATCGCCCTCCAGCGAAGCGTAGATTGGCCGTACAGTCCTTCCCCCCACGATTGGAATTCACTGTGGTTGAATTGCGTTCTTGGGTGGCGCTTTCTTTAGTGAGTGGGCTGGGGTTGCACTCTATCCACAAGCTTCTGACGCATTTTGAGACTCCGGAGCAGATCTTGACCCTGAGCCTCTCACAGCTTGCGGATGCTGGCGTCGGTAAGGAGGTGGCTTCACGGCTTTCAAGTCCGAAGTTGACAGAAGATGCGGAGGAAGAGATTTCGAAGGCACACCAACTCGGGGTCACCTTGATCTCGTTGGACAATCCGGGCTATCCTCCGCTGCTCCAAGAGATTTTTGATCCTCCCATTCTGCTCTACGTGCTGGGGAATGCCGGTGAGCTCGGCGGAGATTCGATTTCGGTCGTGGGGGCGCGGCGGGCTACGACCTACGGTTTGCAGGTGGCAGCCCGGTTGGCGCGTGAACTCGCTTCGCGGGGGCTGACCATCATCAGCGGTCTTGCCCGTGGGATCGACTCGGCAGCACACCGGGGAGCCCTTGAGGGGAAGGGAAAGACCGTGGCGGTGTTGGGTTCCGGAATTGACCTGATCTATCCCAAGGAGAACCGAAAGCTGGCAGGAGAGATTTTGAAGGAAGGCGCCATCATCAGCGAGTTTCCAATAGGGTCCTTTCCAGCCCCGCAGAATTTCCCCATCCGAAACCGGATTATCAGCGGCCTTTCGTTGGGGACCGTCATCGTGGAGGCAGCGGAGTACAGTGGTTCCTTAATCACGGCCCGGCTGGCCTGTGAACAGAACCGGGAGGTGTTTGCCGTGCCCGGTAACATTACTCAAAGGTCGGCCTTCGGGCCGAACCTGTGGATTAAGCAGGGAGCAAAGCTGGTACAATCCTGGCAAGATGTGGTAGAAGAATGCCCCACGCGCGTGAAGGAGCGCCTGCTCACGGTACAACCGATCAACGTCCTCGAGGCATCATTGTTTGATGCGTCGATGAACAGCGTGGAGAGTAAGGTCTACGGGGCATTGACGGCAGATGAACCGGTGCACATCGACGTCGTGGTGAAACGGACCAGACTGTCGCACTCCGAGCTGATGGGAGCGCTTCTGGAGTTGGAGCTCAAGGAGAGGATCCAGCAGCTGCCGGGAAAGTGCTTCGTGCGAAAGATCTGAAAGGGGTAGTGGCGCCGCCCTCAAGAGTTGGATCCAAGAGGGTTAAAAATTTCGGCAGAAAAGATTCAGTATAGGTGGTTATGGCCAAAGCACTCGTAGTAGTTGAATCGCCCGCCAAGGCGAAAACAATTAACAAATATCTGGGGAAAGAGTATGCCGTCAAGGCATCGATGGGACACATCCGCGACCTTCCGCGCCGCAAATTGGGCGTGGAGGTCAAGATGAATTTTAAGCCCACCTATGAGACGATCCCCGGCAAGGAAAAAGTCGTCAAAGAACTGAAGGCGGCCGCAGAAAAAGCGGAAACGATTTACATTGCGACGGACCCGGATCGCGAAGGCGAAGCCATCGGTTATCATGTGGCGGAAGCTCTGGGGGGCAATCATGGACGCGGAAAGAAGAAAACGCCCTCCAAAGATATTTATCGAGTGATGTTCAACGAGATCACCAAGAAGGCGATCCTGGAGGCGTTCCAGCATGCCGGCAAGATCGACCAAAAACTGGTTGAAGCTCAGCAGGCACGTCGCCTTCTCGATCGGTTGGTGGGCTACATGGTATCCCCGCTGTTGTGGGAAAAAGTTCGTCGGGGAATTTCCGCAGGTCGGGTTCAAACCGTGGCCGTCCGGCTGATCGTTGAACGGGAGCGCGAAATCAAGGCCTTTATCGCGCAGGAATATTGGACCATCGATGCCAATCTCTCCGCGCATGTCCCCCCAAGTTTCGACGCGCGCCTGATCAAGTTTGCCGGTCATAAGCTGGAGATTTCCAGGCAAGAGCAGGCCAACGAGGCCGTTGAGGCGCTCAAGCGATCGACATTCATCGTCGACGAAGTCAGCATCAAGGAGAAGAAACGCTATCCGGTTCCCGCCTTCATCACTTCGAAATTGCAGCAGGAGGCCTCGCGGAAGCTGCGATTCACTGTAAAGAAGACGATGTCGTTGGCCCAGCGGTTGTATGAAGGAATTGATCTCGGAGTGGAAGGGAGCGTTGGGTTGATCACTTACATGCGAACTGATTCCACTCGCGTCTCGGAGGAGGCGCTTGCCGAATGCCGCCGGTGTGTGGGGTCGATTTATGGGGAACGATATCTTCCGGAAAAGGCGATCCATTACCGCTCCAAGAAGGGCGCGCAGGATGCCCACGAGGCCATCCGGCCGACCTCGGTCCACCGAACCCCGGAATCAGTCCAGCCCTTCCTGGAACCCGATCTGTATAAGCTTTATAAATTGATCTGGCAGCGCTTTGTTGCCTCTCAGATGATGCCGGCGCTGTTTGATCAGACTACTATTGACATTGCTGCGGGGAAATACCTGCTCCGGGCGACCGGGTCGGTTTTGAAGTTCGACGGATTCCTGGCTGTTTATGACGAGTCCAAGGATGAGGACGAAAAAGATGAAGAGTCCGAGGAGTTAGGTCACAAGCTGCCGCCCGTCAGTACAGGCGAACAATTAAATCTGAATGAGGTCAAGCCGGAGCAGCACTTTACTGAACCCCCGCCGCGCTTTAACGAGGCGACCCTGGTCAAGACTCTCGAAGAGAAGGGCATTGGGCGGCCCTCGACATATGCCACCATCATCAATACCATCCAGGAACGCGAGTATGTCAAGAAACACCAGGGGAGATTTTATCCGACAGAGTTGGGGATGATTACCAACGATCTCCTCGTGGAGCACTTTGAAGACATCTTCGACGTGCAGTACACGGCGCGCATGGAAGAGGAGCTGGACGAAATCGAGGATGGGAAGCTTGCTTGGACGGAAGCCATGCGTGAGTTCTATCAGAAGTTTGAAAAGGACCTAAACCTTGCCCGAAAGAACATGCGCGATGTCAAGCGGGAAGAAAAGCCCACGGACGAAGTGTGCGAAAAATGCGGCCAACCTATGGTCATCAAGTGGGGGCGCCACGGCAGCTTCCTGGCCTGCAGCGGGTACCCCGAGTGTAAGAACACCCGAGAGCTGACCCAGGAAATCGCGGATACGAACGGAGCCGTCCAGACACCCCTCGATGAGGGGATGCCCGATGTTTCAGAAGAGGTGTGCGAGAACTGCGGCAAGCCGATGGTTCTGAAGCGGGGGCGGTTCGGAACGTTCCTGGCCTGCAGCGGATACCCTGACTGCAGGACCACGAAGAAAATTGTCACGCACAAAGGGACCAAGAAAATTGTGGCCGATGTTCCGCTGGACGAGAAATGTCCGGAATGCGGGAACCAGCTCGTGATCAAACACGGCCGGTATGGGGAATTCACCGCTTGCAGCAATTATCCCAAGTGCAAATATGTGAAGCACAAGACCGTCGGTCTGACCTGTCCCGAGTGCGGAGAAGGAGACGTCGCCGAACGCAAATCAAGGTTCGGGAGGGCATTCTACGGATGCACGCGCTATCCTGACTGTAAGTTTACTCTTTGGGACAAGCCGGTCCTCGAACCCTGCCCCGCCTGTGGGGCGAAATACATCCTTGAACATCACACGAAAAAAGGTGGGACGACACGGAGATGCTCCAATCCGGCCTGCCATTGGAAATTGCGGATTCCTCTTCAGGAAGAGTCCGTGGGGGCGTTAACCCAATAGCGAATGTCATGAGCCTTGACAAGATTTTGTCATAATTCTCTTGGATACTGAGTCCAGCCATTCACCCTGTTGGGTCTTTAAGGATCAGGATCCAAAAGTCTTTGGTCGATGAACTCAGCGGAAGCTCAATACGGTGGATGGCTCAATCGCACCCTCGATAGACATGTCTTGAACAAAAGCGGGGATGGATATGCGTCGCCTTTTCGGCACGGATGGCATTCGAGGCTTGGCGAATCGATTTCCGATTACGCCCGAAGTGGCGTTGAAACTGGGTAAAGCCACAGCGGAAGTATTTAAGACCGACAAAGAACAGCACCTCATTTTGATCGGAAAAGACACCCGGCGGAGCGGGTACATGCTGGAGAACGCCCTCACGGCCGGGATCTGTTCCATGGGGGTTCATGTGCTTTTGGTCGGGCCGATGCCAACTCCTGCCATTTCGCACTTAACCAAGAGCTTTGCTGCCGATGCGGGCATGATGATCTCCGCTTCTCACAACCCTGCCGCTGACAATGGCATCAAGATCTTTTCGCGCGATGGTTCAAAGCTGCCTGACGAACTGGAAGAACGAATTGAGAAGATATTCTTTCAGGAGGAAGTTCCCAATCACCACATCATTGGCGGCGCGCTGGGCCGCGCCCAGCGCATCGACGACGCCCGGGGGCGGTATATCGAGTTCGCCAAGGCCACGATCGGAAATCAGTCGCTTCGGGGCATCAAGATGGTGCTGGACTGCGCCAACGGAGGCGCATATTGTGTCTCCCCATTCATTTTCCGGGAATTGGGTGCCGAGATGGTCGTCATTAATGACGAACCCAACGGGTTGAATATCAATCTCAATTGCGGGTCCGAGCATCCCGACGCGATGCGGACGCGCACGTTGGATGAGCACGCCGATGTGGGAGTGTCTGTCGATGGCGATGCCGATCGGGTTGTGATGGTGGATGAGCGAGGAGAGTTCGTGGATGGGGACATGCTGATGGTGATGCTGGCCCCCCATTTAAAGTCCCAGGGGCGCCTGAAGCGAGACACGGTGGTGGCCACCGAAATGTCAAATGGCGGGCTGGAAATCGCCTTGCGGGAGCAGGCTATTTCCGTTGTGCGAACCTGCGTGGGCGACCGCTACGTCTTTGACGAAATGGTCAAGAGCGACTACAACTTTGGCGGGGAACAGTCCGGTCACATTATTTTTCGGGATTACTGCGCCACGGGTGACGGAACGATTGCCGCATTGCAGGTGATCAGCATGATGAAACAAACCGGAAGGAAGCTGTCGGAGTTGGCCGGAATGATGCCGCGACTTCCCCAGGTATTAATCAATGTGGAAGTCCAGGAAAAAGTCCCATTTGAGAAATTACCTGCCCTCAAGAAAACGATCGACCTTGCCCACCAGGAACTGAATGGAATGGGACGTGTCAGTGTCCGGTATTCCGGCACTCAGAACATGTTGAGGATCATGCTGGAGGGGACCTCCGAGAAGTTGATCCATACGCATGCCCGTTCCATCGCTCAGGAAGCCCGCAAAGCACTCACCCCTGCTGTCTTGAAAAAATAAGGCCGGATTTTCCCTTCCTCCAGATCGAATGGCTTGCCTGGATCCTTCGGTGTGCCCGCTCCAGAAGACGGTGGGTTAGGATTCAGTTTCGATTCCATGAATTTCACAAATGAGAAGTCGGGGGGCATTTTTTCAACAACTAGAGCTTCTTAGATCGAATCCTCCTCACCCGCCTTCACCGGGTCGTCGCCGTAGGCTTTGAACAAGGCGTCCAGAGCATACCGCGCTGGCGTTTCACTGACTCCTTTTAACGCGATGGAACGCGCCAGGTCCCAAGCAGCGGCATCATATTTCTTATCGTAGGTATAAGCCAACCCCAAGCGATAATAGAATGTCGGTTCGGCGGGCATGTAACTGACAGCTTTCTCCAGTTCCTCCTCGGCCCCGGGGTAGTTCTTTCTTAGAAGCTCAATGAAACCGAGGGCTGCATGAGGCCTTCCATTCAGCTCTTTGACCTGGACGTTCCATTGTTCGTCGGTTTGGTCCGCTGGTTTCTGAAGTGTTGCCACAACCTCCAATAACTTCTTTGCAGCCTCGGCAGCCTCCTTGAGCTTGACATCTCGCTGGGGATCATTATCAGTCGCCCGTTCGGGGATCCAGGAGGAAATCACCAGCAAAGAGAGGACATCGTCCGGGTAGACCTGGAGGGTCTTGCGAGAATAGTCCACGGCCTTCTCGTAATCGTTGCTCATCTGGGCTCCGCGGAGCCCCTGTTGATACGCTGCCCCTTTCAGCTCGGAATCGGGGAAATCAGCAACAAACTTGTCCACCAGGTCCATTTTCAGTTTCGGGTCAGTCGTGGCGTCGATTCGTTGATAAGCATCGTATTCCACCTGGGTTTTGGCTTGAGGGGCTTTCTTGGGTGTCAGAGTCTGGGGTTTTTCCGTAGAGGGAGCCTGACTGCCTTTCTCACCGCTTTGGGGCGGGGGCGTCTGCCCGATCAACCAAACAGGGAAAATCAAAGCGAAATTCAGGAGCGTCATACCGCTGAGCTTTCGGAGACCGCAAGAGTAGTCAGAAGTGAGTGTTGTCATCTCTTCCTCCATGTTTGCGTATCGTCCTGATTTTACAACAGTCAACGCTCAGTTTCTGCTATCTTTTTAATGTTGCATCGGCGCAACAGAAACGGCCGCAGAGGGTCATGAGATTACTGGGTGAAACCTCCAAGTACCCGCCAGGTTTGAAATCATAGGACACCGGAAAGACTGGATGAATTAATTCTTTTGGTTGGGACATTCAATTGATATAGAATACAAACCACCGAGGGAGAGGCTTGTCACCTTGAATCATTCCTACTTCATAAGCCATATGAAAATCGGGGGTCATTTAATGGAAGGGAGACCGCATGGTGGATGTTGTTATTATTCGCATTTTTTTTGTCCTGCTGATCTCGGTCATTGCGTTTTTCAATGCCCCGTTTGATTTAGCCAAGCCGATTGCCGGGGGCCTCGGTCTGCTCTTAGGGATTGCGATCGTCCTTTTCGAAATTCGATTGAGAAGGGCGTCGCTGAAACGCTTGATCGGAGCCGCCGTCGGTTCCCTGATGGGAATCATCGGGGCGTATTTCGCCAGTGCACTGATCAGTCGGACCATGCTTCCGGTTCACAGTAAATCCTTCATCGAGCTGGTGGTCCTCCTGCTGATGGGATACGTCGGGCTGGCCGTTGGCGCCTCCAAGGGGGAACTGTTGAACCTTGCGGCGCTGGGAGGCCTGATCGGAGGGGAGCGCCCCCCCAAGAGAGACTATAAGATCCTCGACACAAGTGTCATTATTGATGGACGCATCGCCGATATCTGCGAGACGGGTTTCCTCGATGGTAGCCTGGTGATCCCACAATTCGTCCTCCGGGAGCTACAGCTGGTAGCTGATTCGGCGGATTCACTGAAGCGCAACCGGGGTCGCCGGGGACTGGACATTCTCCAGCGCATCCAGAAGATTACCAAGATCAATGTCCAGATCCTGGAAACGGACTTCCCGAATATCCGTGAAGTCGATATGAAACTGATTGAGCTTGCCAAGGGATTGGAAGGGAAGATCGTGACGAACGACTTCAACCTGAACAAGGTCGCACAGCTCCAGGGCGTTGAAGTGTTGAACATCAACGAGCTGGCCAATGCGATGAAACCCGTGGTGCTCCCGGGCGAGGTCATGAAGGTTTTCATTCTCAAAGAGGGCAAAGAGTATAATCAAGGAATCGCGTACCTGGACGATGGCACGATGGTGGTTGTCGACAACGCACGTAAACTGATTGGGAAAACGATCGAAACGAGTGTCACCAGTGTCCTGCAGACCACGGCGGGAAAGATGATCTTCGGAAAGTATGAAGAACGCAACTTTCCACGCGCGCACACGCCCCCGGGCGGCGTGTCAGGACCACAAGCAGCGCCGACTACTTCACAACAGGGCCAACAGTCACAAACCGCACCGGCTCCAAGCACGAACGCCGTAAATTCCTGATCGAGACGCTCCAAAGCTTCGGATTTTTGACCAGGGGGGTCGACTCCGACGGATGGGGCGTCGACCTCCTCGAAACGAGATTTCCGTTTAAGCAGGAATATTCACGGGGGATTCCTTTGACCGTCACTTCAAAGGGGTCAGCCGGACGGGATTTCCCGCTTTCCAGACTATCGTGTAGTCATTCCCCAAAGGTAGAATCGATGTCGATCGCTGCAATCATCCCTGCCGCTGGCGTGGGAACCCGAATGGGGGGAGACCGGCCAAAGCAGTTTTATGAACTGGGCGGCGTACCCATCCTGATTCGCACCTTGCGGAAATTCCAGTCCTCTCC
>Ga0187803_10001124_pt1 | contig 10480 bp, 12 predicted proteins | sample NC_wetland_sal_i_2_FD_132425 | JGI IMG/M metagenome (GOLD analysis project Ga0187803, IMG submission 132425) | Wetland sediment microbial communities from Neuse River Estuary, North Carolina, USA - Control_3 | ecosystem: Environmental > Aquatic > Freshwater > Wetlands > Sediment | place: USA...
CCACGGCGCCCGTGAAGACCGCCGTCCACCGCCCTGCTCGCCGTCCACGCAGGCGGGGCTTCGGTGAAGCCCTTTGATGGACAGGCCTTCGCGCGGGGATTCGGGCGCTGAGGCGCCGGGGGTGCCGGCCTTGCCGGTCAGCGGGCGCCCGGCAGAGCTCGAGTCGCGCCTGATCGCGCTGGTCCGCTCCTCCTCGGTCTTGATGCGCGCGCTGCGCGCCGCACGGACGGTCGATCCGCCCGACTGGCTGATCGGGGCGGGGGCGGTCCGCGAGCGTGTGTGGGACCACCTGCACGGCTTTGCGCACCAGGCCGCCTCGCGGGACCTCGATCTGGCGTTCTTCGATCCTGACCGGCTCGGCAGCGACGCCGAGCGCAGCGTGCAGATGGCGCTGACCGAGCAGGCGCCCGACATCTCCTGGGATGTGACCAACCACGCCGCGGCGCACCTGTGGTACCCGGACGTCTTCGGCGTCGCCCTGGCGCCGCTGAGCTCCTGCGCCGAGGGGGTGGGCACGTGGCCGGAGACCGCGACGGCGGTGGGCGTCCGCCTGCTCGCGGACGAGCGCATCGAGGTCATCGCCCCGTGCGGCCTCGAGGATCTGTTCGGCCTGATCTGCCGGCCCAACCCCCGCCTGCCCGCCCCCGAGCGCTACCGCCGGCGCGTGCACAGGCTGCAGATCGCCGAGCGCTGGCCCCGCGTCCAGATCCTCGACGCGCCGGACTGACCCCGGCGAGTGCGATCGCGCGGTAGGGCACCCGCAGGCGGGCGCCGCCAGCGCATGCTTTGCGGGCGATGCGAGCGCGTCACTACCTCTGCGCTTCGCTTGCGCTCTCGGTGGCGATCGGAGTCGAACGACCAGCCGAAGGGAAGCATGGCCATGACGTCTTTCACAGTTCCACCCGGCGGGGCTACGAGTACGAGATCCATCCCGGCCACATCAAGCAGCTCGGGACCGGGCAGGCCGTCGTGATCACCCCCGGCTCGGGCCAGCCCACCATTGCCCAGATCTGCCACCCGCAGCAGGCGCGGTCATGACCCCGGAGACCAACAAGAGCAATCAGCCCACGTCGGTGCCTCGGCCCCTGATGGGACCGCTGTTGCGGCCCGATCAGGCGGCCGTGCTGCTCGCCGTGAAGACGAGCTTGGTTTATGACGCGGTCCGCACGGGAAGCCTGTCGTGCATACGCGTGGGGCGCCACATCCGCTTCACCCGCTGCATGCTCGAAGAGTGGCTGCAGGATAGGTGCGGGGCGTGACATCCGGGTCCAGCATCGATGGCACGGGAGCGCAGTTCGCACGGTGCGGTCGGCCGGAAAGAGATCAAGCTCACACCGATCACCCTGCACGAGGCGCGGCACAGCTCCGCTTGGCGCACGTCCCTGAGGCTGGGCTCTTTCCACCCACCCAAAGCAGACATATTGTCCGCGCAAAGTCTAGACATTTTGTCCGCCAGAGTGCTATCCTGTGGACCATGAACTTCCAGGGGCTCGGATTCGTAACGCATCGTGAGGTTGACGCCCTTCTCGGCGGCGGGGCGACTGGCGCGCGTCAGCGCCGCCGACTAGTCGCGCGCGGCTGGCTCCCCGAGGCGCCCACGATTTTCGCGGATCGGCGACGCGCGGTCATCTATCCAGAGTTCGCACTCTCTGCCCTCGTCGTTGCAGGAACCGCGGCAGCGGGACTCCGCCGACCGATTGAGCACGCAGCGCGTAGCGCACAGCGCCTTTACGACTCGGACGCGTATCACCAGCTGCATAGCTGTCTCGTGCAGGCGCTGAATATCTCTGGGATTGAGGACGTCGTCGCGCTTGCTCGCAGCGCCGCTGAACTCGACGCTAACGTCGTCATTGCGTGGCGCGATGAGGTAGCGGAGTGCGTCGATACGCTCGCCAGGATCGGCGTGGAGCTTGACGTTTTGAGAGCACAGGTCAAGGAGGCCGGCGCTGCGTACGTCGTAGAGGTGGCCGGGGAGCCGGAGTCGCACCCCGTAGAGGATGCCCCGCAGGCCCTCAAACTTGGCGACTTCGTCACACGCGACCGTGTGCGCGTAGCTTCGGCGGTACGCCACTTCCTGCTTCCCGTCCCGGATCTCTCCGGGATCGGGCTCGGCGTTTGGCGTGATGTCGCTGACGACGACGCCGACAAGCTGGCACTCGCGCTCTTCTCCGGGCTCTCCGAGCACGTCCGCGTACTGCCACATCTGGGCGCGGCGCGCGAGCCCGTAGATGCTGTGGGATTCGAGATCAAGATGCCGTGGGACCTCATAGCCGGCGGGAATTCGATGTCGCGGCGGGGGCGACCCCGGCCGTAGATGTGCTTCCGCGAGGCGCCAGCCGCAGAGTTGAGCTTCGGCGACTTTTGTCAAAGCACCGTCTTCCACGATGCTTACCTGCGCGCTGATGCCTCGGTGTTGCGAGAGCGCATCGTCAGCGGCGGGTTCGTGAGGCGACAGTTCGGTCGCGACGAGTTGACGTCTTACGTTCCCGTCGACGACAGCGTTCCTGAACTCAAAGCCCAGGCCGGCAAGGACTTCCTACTCGCGCACGGCGCGTCGTTCGACGAAGCCGTGTGCGTCTCCGACGACTGCGAGATCGCGACTCGCCTCGGTCGCGACGACACGCGCGAGCCGACCGGTCGCCTGCTGTTCACGCCCGTCTCAGCTCTGAGGGAGGAGGAGCGCTCTACGCTCACGGAGACGAATTGGGGAAGGATGCGGTTAGGAGATTCCGTCGTTGAGCTACGTCGCGTGTTCGCAGTCGCCTCCGAGGATGTCGCTGGACTCCTCGGAGGAGCTATGGCGCGTCGGAGCCTCGACGACGACCACGCGCTGCGTCTCGCCGCATGGTGGGCGGCTTACGCAACAAGGCGGGGACCGCTAGTTGACGCCGTGAATCTACGTAAGCTCGCCTGGATCGCAGAAGCACAGGGGGACGAGCGCGTCACGCAGCTTGCGGACGCACTCATCGGTGTGCTCGCTCTGGCATGGCGATTCCAGGGGCGTGCGGTTGAGAGAGCTGGCGCGGAGTACGACGACCGTCACGACGATCCTTCCATCGTCGATTACGGGGCGCTTCTCGATCTCATTCGTGCCGACTTCGCAGATCTGGACGCGGCGGTCGCAACAGCCCGTGGGCTGCTCGTGAAGTGACACGCGCAGCTCGTCGGTGCAGAAGCTACGCAAACGCAAGATCAACCGCGTCAGCCTCGGCCTCCGACGGCTGGTAGTGCGCGTAGACCTGCGTGGTCTTTGAGTCCGCGTGGCCCATCCAGTGTTGGAGAGTCCGCAGCGGAACGCCGTTCGCGGACATGCGTGTGCCGAAGGTGTGGCGCAGCTCGTGGAAGGTGATCCTGCGCACCTCCGCTCGCTCCAGCGCCTTCTTGAAGCGCCGGACGAGCTTCGATCGATCGAGCGGGTGTCCGGTCTCGGCGTGTCCGAACACGAGGTCGTTGTCCGCGGGATACAGGGACCCCTCGCGCAGGTCAGCCAGTGCGTCGGCGACGCGCTTGGCCATCGGCACCGAGCGTCCCGAGTCCTCGGACTTCGGATCGTTGAACTCGCCACGGACGTAGGGAGACACCACGCGCACTTTCCGGGCGGCGAAGTCGACATCGCGCCAGCGCAGGCCGATCAGCTCGCCCTGGCGTAGTCCGGTCATCGCGGCCGTCAGGTAGAGCGTCGGCTCGATCTGGCCGAACGCGTCGTCGGGGTAGGGGAGGGCGAGGAGCTTCTCGAGCTCGGTCTGGTCGAGGAACTTGATCCGCGTCTCGGTCATCTTGATGACGGGCCTGTCGGCGAGCTTGACGGGATTACGCTCACACCAGCCCATCCGCAGGCCGAGCTCGAATACCGAGTGCATCGTGTTCAGGTGGTTGCGAACCGTCTTCGGCGCCAAGGTCTTCAGCTTCAGCGCGATGTAGCGCTCGATGTCTCGGGGCTCGATCCTGTCGAGCTCGGTTCCCGCGAAGAAGGGCGCGATGTGGTTGCGCAGGTCTGACGCGACGGTCATCCGATGAGACTTCTTGCGCCCGCGTATCTCCAGGCGCCGCGAGAGCTCCTCGCCGGCCTCGGCCATCCTCACGCGGTCCGTCGACGTGCGCGGCTGCTCGGCGCCCCGCATCTTGCGGAACCGCTCCTCGGCCTGGCTCTTCGTCAGGCCATCGCGCTCGCCCGGCGTGCGCGCCGGGCCGACCTTGCGGCGGATCTTCCGTCCATCTACGCCGTACCACGAGCCGATCCACGAGCTGCCCTCGACGCGAAGCGAGCCAGTGCCATACCCGCGCCGTCCTCTCGTTGTGGTTGCCACCGCGCCAGACCTCCGCTCGCCATGTTCTATTCATGTTCTATCTTGAGCCGATCATACCGGAGGCAACGGACAGAAATCCCGCTCTAGAGCGGGAAATCGCGGTAGGCCAGAACCACAGGATCCGGCTGGGGGCCGGGCGGTCGCAGGTTCAAATCCTGTCTCCCCGATTTCGAGAAGTGGCTGCAAATGCGTATGTTTCGGTTGTTTCGGCGCGCGCTGGGCGCTTTGGAAACGCGCGACGGAGTCCAAACGGGGTCCAATTGCTTCCCCAAAACGCGAAGGTGGTTGCCCTGAGTTGCTCTCAGGTGCTCTCAGTTGGGCTGAGGTGCGCTGGCTTGGGCTGAGGGAGGCGAATCCTCGCGCTCAGCAACAGGGCATGGCGCACGAGATTGCGCCCGAATCAGGTGGCCGCTAACCGGCTGCTCCGCACTCGGGTTGAGATCTGTTGGCCACCAGGCAAGACGCCCACGTCACGGAGGACGCCCACTTGATCGCAGTACCGGCACGAAGATGGTCGCGCCATCGCGAGGAACTCGGGCCAACTGACAGCGTTTTGTTCTGGAACTCTGACATCCGTAGGATGGGCCCATGGCCACACGGCATCATTCGCGCGAGGACCTGACCTGGCTCGCGCTGTCGCCGTGGAGGTCCGCTCCGTGCCTGGGACGGACCTTACTCGTCGTGATCGGCGATGTGAGCATCCATGCCCACAAGCGCCTGATCGCGGTACGGGTACCGGAGCTGCTCGATGCGTGAGCGACAGGTAGTGCAACAGACAAGAGGCAAGGAGATACTGGGGCGCCGCGAGCTAATCCCCATTTTCGCCGCCCTGATGTTGGGAATGTTTCTGGCTGCCCTGGACCAGACGATTATTGCCACGGCCCTGCCCACGATCGTTGGCGACCTGGGCGGTCTATCCCACCTTTCGTGGGTGGTGACCAGTTATCTGCTGGCGACAACAATCTCAATCCCGTTGTATGGCAAGCTGGGCGACATGTACGGACGGAAGAAATTGTTCCAGGCGGCGATTATGATCTTCCTGCTGGGCTCCATCTGCTCGGGGCTGTCGCGGAGCATGGACGAGCTGATCGGCTTCCGCGCGCTGCAGGGACTGGGGGCCGGCGGACTGATGGTCGGCGCGCAGGCGATCATCGGCGACGTCATCCCCCCGCGGGAACGAGGCAAGTACATGGGACTGATTGGTGCCGTTTTCGGGGTGGCCTCCATAATCGGGCCGCTCCTAGGCGGGTTCCTAGTGGACGGCGTGGGCTGGCGCTGGGTCTTCTACGTCAACATGCCGATCGGACTGGTAGCCCTGATAGTCACTGCGACCAGGTTGCATCTGCGAAAGCTGCGGACCCCCCACCGCATTGATTACCCAGGAATTTCGCTCCTGGCTGTCGCGGTGACCACGATCATCCTACTTACCACGTGGGCAGGAACGCAGTACGCCTGGGGCTCAACGACGATTATCGGACTGGGGCTTGTCAGTCTCGTTTTTGTTGTCTTGTTTGTCCTGCGAGAGTGTCGTGCAGTCGAGCCGGTCATTCCCCTGGAGTTGTTCCGACGACGGGTCTTCAGCGTTGCGACCGCGTTGAGTTTCCTGGTGGGCCTAGCGATGTTTGGCGCGATTATCTTCATCCCCCTGTTCTTGCAGATCGTCTACGAGGCGTCAGCCACCTCCTCGGGGCTGCGGCTGATACCGCTGGTTATCGGTTTGCTGATCACAGTGGTCGGCTCCGGGCAAATAATCAGCAAAACAGGACACTACAAGAGCTTTCCCATCATGGGAACCGCGATTATGACAATCGGGATGTACCTCCTGTCGTTGATGACCGCCACTACCCCGAGCTGGGTAACAGCCGCTTTTATGCTTGTTGTTGGGCTGGGGATTGGGCTGATCATGCAGTTGCTGATTCTAGTTGCTCAGAATGATGCCCGACCAGAGAATCTGGGTGTCGTAACCGCGACTATCACCTTCTTTCGTACGATCGGGGGGGCCTTTGGCGTGGCCATCTTCGGAGAGATTTTTGCCACCCGCCTAATCGCCCGCCTGAAGGTTCTGCCGACCCGCGTCACCCACCACTTCCACCTGCAAGCCGGGGTGCAGCTGAACCCCCTGCAAGTGAAGGCCCTCCCCCCGACCATCCACAACACTTTCTTGCAGATTTTCTCCCACTCTCTCAGCGGAGTGTTCCTGTGGGGGGTGGGGTTTGGTGTCGTGGCGTTCCTCCTGTCGTGGGCCCTGCCCGCGGTGTCGTTGAGGACGAAGACTTTCGCCCCAAGAACCGAAGGTTGAAAGTGCGCACCGTGTCGCGAGCACGCCGTCGTCGGGCGGGCGGAGGCTCCACGACGATGACCTGCGCCGGCGCGTGCCCGCGCAGGTAGCGGGCGACGCCGCCGGTGAGGCGAGTGCAGATGCCGCGGTGTGACCCGATGACGATCGCGTCGGCGCAGAGCCGTGTGGCTTCCCGCGCGAGCGCGGGCCCCGCCGCTCCATGCACCGCGAGCGAGGCCACCGAGATGTCGGCGGGGAGCTCGGCGGCGGCGCGGCGCAGCTCGTCGCTCGCGTTGCGCTCAAGAAGCTCGAGCGGAAGCGCGGCGCCGGTGAAAACGCTGGCGGCGGCGAGCCGTGGCACATCGAGCGCCAAGAGGAGCGTGAGGCACGCGTTGTCGTGCCGCGCGATGTGCGCCGCGCGGCGCAGCGCGATGCGCGCCGGCGGCGAGCCGTCGAAGCCAACCAGCAGCTGGCGTGTCGCGGGCATCGCCTCACGCCTCCGCGGGCGCCTCCGCCTGGGGCGCTGGCTGGCGCGAGCGGGCACCTGCGCGCCGGCTGGGGATCAGCAGCCCGACGAGGAACGCGACGAACACCCCGACCGCGGACATGGCGAAGGCGGCCGTGTAGCTGGACTCGGCGGGGATCCCGGTCCGCGCGTTGACGTGAGCGGCGATGATCGACGCGGCGATCGTGGCGCCGAGCGCGCCGCCGATGCTGCGCATGATCGTGTTGATCCCGGTCGCCTCTCCGGTGTGCGTCTGCGGGACGGCCTCGACGATCAGGTTCGCCATTGACGCGAACGCAAAGCCGATGCCGATGCCGAGCAGCAGGCCGGCGAGGTAGATCTCCCAGCGCTGGCTGTGAGCCGCAGCGAGCAGCACGAACGAGCCCGTCGCGAACAGCGAGCCAATCGACAGCGGCAGCTTCGAGCCGAAGCGATTGGCAAGCCACCCCGCCAGCGGACCCGCGAGCAGCATCATGCCCGCCGAGGGGAGCAGGAACACGCCGGCCTGCGTGACGCTGGCGGCGAAGCCGTACCCGGCCCGCGGCGCCGTCTCCACGAACTGCGGGATCAGGATGAAGGAGCCGAACATCCCGAAGCCGATCAGCAGCCCAGCCAGATCAGTGGTCCACACGCCGCGCAGGCGCATCAGGCCCATGTCGACGAGCGGCTCGCGCACGCGCCGCTCCAGCACGGCAAACAGAGCGAGGATGACCGCGGCGGCGGCAAACAGACCGACGATGCGCGCCGAGCCCCAACCCCAGGCCGGGCCCTCGCTGACAGCGAGCAGCAGACAGACAAGCCCGGCCGAGAGCATCACCGTCCCGCCCCAGTCGATCCGCGCCGGGCTCTTTACCGGCGACTCGGGGACGAACAGCTGCGTCGCCACGAGCGCAATGACCGTGACGATCAGCCCGAACCAGAAGATCCACGCGTAGGAGAGCTGGTCCACGATCACACCGCTGAGCACCAGCCCCGCCCCGCCACCGATCCCGAAGGTGGCCGAGATCAGGCCGATGCCGGTGGCCACTCGCTCCTTGGGAAACTCGTCACGGATCACGCCGAACGCCAGTGGGAACACCGCGCCGGCCGCACCCTGGATGGCCCGGCCGACGATCAGCAGCGCAAGCGAGTGCGACACGGCGGCCACCAGCAGGCCAACGCTGAAGATCCCCAACACAGCTACGAGCAGGCGCTCCTTACCGAACATGTCACCCAGGCGGCCGAGCACAGGCGTGGCCACCGATGCGCTCAGCAGGTACACGGTCAGCACCCAGGTGACGGAGTTCGTGGAGGTATGGAGGCTGTGCTGGATCGCCGGCAGCGCCGGCACGACCATCGTCTGCAGCAGGGCAAAGGCGAGCGCGCTGACAGCGAGCACGGCGAGCGTAAGGCCGTAGTGCTGACGTGGCGCCTCGCTCGTCACCACCGTCTCCTTCCCGTCGACCGAGCCAGCGGCGACACCTCGGGCTGTGGAGTGCGCGCGCCGCGGCCGGTCAGCGACTCGCACGTGGCGAGGTTGGCCGGGACATCCGCGAGCGCTACGTCGAGCTGGACAGCCGCGACCCGCATGCTGTGATCGTACCCTTCCCAAACGACCCGAGAGCGCGCCCGCAGGCGGAGACGCGATGGTCGGTCGCGCGCAGTTCGCGAGAGGCCGTAGATCGCCTCCTGTGGCGTCGGCTTCGGGCGGGTGGTCCTCGACGGGCGTGACTTTGCCGCTTTTTGGGGCGCGACGTCGACGCCGCGCGTGACGGCATCTCGCTGAGCGGCGTGGTGGGCGTTAGGCTGCTGACGGGCGCGAGTCGATGACGAGTCGAAGCGAAGACGTCAGGGGCTCGTAATCTGCCCTGCCGCGCGATCACTGGCGTTCCGTCCGCCCACGCGCTAGATTCGCGCCATGGCACACGTCGCTGTCTCCACCTCGGGGGCTGCGGTGGGGGACGGGCCTCCTGCCGCGCTCGAGCGCCCAGATTTCCAGATCGTGCCCCGCGCTGGACTGCCCATCGTCGCGGTCGTCCTAGGCCTGCTGATCGCGGGCATCGCCGTCGACAAGCTGTGGCCGCTGGAGTTCCTCCACGTGGTCGGCGGCGCGGCGTGGACGGTCATCGACCTGTTCCTCGGCTTCGTTCTCGGACCGATCATCGGACGGCTGTCGATCCCGGCTCGGGTCGAGTTCACCACGCGGCTGATGCCGAAGATGGTGCTGATCATGCCCACGGTCGTGACCGTCACGCTCGCGGCGGGATGGCAGCTTGGCACCAAGTTGGGAACCGTCCAGACGAGTTACCACCTGCATGGCTGGGTGGTAGCGAGCTACATCGTGGTCGGCGTGATGGCCGTGATCGCCCTCGGCCTGCTCGAGCCCGCGAACATCGCGGTGCTCGTCGAGATGAAGAAGCCCCGTCCAAACCTCGAGGTGATCGAGCGGCTTATGAAACGCTTTATCTACACGGCCGGCGCCACCGGTCTCATGCAGGTGGCGACGTTCGTGATCATGACCAGGCTGGCCGCCGGATGAGCGAGCGCCGCCTGCCTCCGGTCACCCAGGTCGGCATGGCCTCGCTCGCGCTGATCGTGGCCGGCGGCATCTACCTCTCGGCCCACCTCCCGAACCACGTCTCGCTGGGCCCGGCGATCGCGCTACTGGCCACCTCGGCACTGCTCCTCGCCGGCAACCTCGCGGTGCTCGCCCGCGTGCACGGATTCCCCTGGCGCCGCTTCTTCGAGATTGCCAGATGGGCGCTGGTGGCGTACGTGATCATCGCGGGAATGATCGAGTACGCCTTCCTTCGCAACCACCTGAGCGGCGGGCCGCTCGTCGTGCTCACCCTCTCGCTGGTCGTGTTCGCGGTGCACGTGCCAGTCCTCATCGGCTTCACCGTCGCGCGCTATCAGGAAAGCTAGCATCGAGCGGATACTTGCCCTGACCGCTGCTCCCGGGGCTCCGGGAAACGTCGAGCTCCGAGAGGTTCCCGAGCCCCGGCTGCTGCCCGACCAGGCACTCGCGCGGGTGAGCGCCTTCTCGCTCCGGCGCGCGCGACCTCGGCCGGCTGGTCGAGCTCGTGGTTGACGGGCGCCTGGAGTGCTCGATCGACCGCGAGGCGTCCTGGCGCGGGGCGCCGAGGCGATCGCCGTGCTGCTACGGCGCCGCCGGGACCACCGCGACCGGGCATCCTCGACCGGCAGCGCTGCGGTGTCGAAGACCGCCCCCGGCAGGCGCTCCACATGGGCCACGAGCTCGAGAAAGGCGTCCGCGGTCTCCAGGAACCCGATGCGTGGTGTGCGGTAGTGCATCGGGACGACCCAGCCCGGTGACAGACGATCGACGATCGCTTCGGCCTGCTGCGCTCCGACCGTGGGACCACCGCCCACGGGAACGAACAAAAGGTC
>Ga0187803_10001125_pt1 | contig 10477 bp, 7 predicted proteins | sample NC_wetland_sal_i_2_FD_132425 | JGI IMG/M metagenome (GOLD analysis project Ga0187803, IMG submission 132425) | Wetland sediment microbial communities from Neuse River Estuary, North Carolina, USA - Control_3 | ecosystem: Environmental > Aquatic > Freshwater > Wetlands > Sediment | place: USA...
CTTCACCGACACTTGGAAAAAACATAGCCCTCGCTTATGTGCCTCCGGCAATGTCCGCGCTCGGGACACCCATTTACGTGGAGATCCGCGCACAGAAGTGCAAGGCTCAAGTTGTGGCAACACCGTTTTATAAACGGCTGAAGAAAGCGAGCGCGAAGTAAGCGGTCGGCAGCCGATCCAGAGCAAGGAGTGGTCGCATGGGGTATCCAACGCAATTTCGCTACACCAAAGAGCACGAATGGATAGAGGCAAAGGGAGACCTGGCCACGATCGGCATCACCGATTACGCGCAACACGAACTGGGCGACGTTGTTTTCGTCGAACTGCCCTCGGCCGGAAGCAACTTGGTGACGGGCAAGACATTCAGCTCGGTGGAATCGGTGAAGGCCGTCAGCGAGATTTATGCGCCCGCCAACGGCCAGGTGGTTGAAGCTAACACCGCCCTCCAGAATAAGCCGGAGGTCATCAACAGCGATCCCCATGGCGCTGGGTGGCTGGTCAAAATAAAACTTTCCAATCCCGCGGAGGCCAGCTCCTTGATGGACGCAGCGGCATATGAAGCGTACATCGAGGAAAAAAAGAAGGAAGCGTCGGCCTGATGCGCTATCTTCCGAAGAGCCCCGCCGAGCGCCAGGAGATGCTTGCCGCGATCGGGGCAAAATCTATTGAAGAACTTTTCTCCTCGATTCCCGAGGCCTATCGACTGAAGAAGCCGCTGAGTCTTCCGGGACCCCTTTCCGAAACAGAGGTCATTCAATACTTCCAAGCGCGGGGGGCGGAAAATTCCACCGGGTACACGAGATTCCTCGGTGCGGGGGTCTACTCTCATCTCCGTTCGGTGGTGACGGACGCGATTCTGCAGCGCGGCGAGTTTCTGACTTCGTACACCCCGTACCAGGCAGAAATTTCGCAAGGCACGCTGCAGGCCATCTTCGAATTTCAAACGCTGATGTGCCAGTTGACGGGGCAGGAAGTCGCGAACGCTTCTATGTACGACGGTTCCACGGCGACGACGGAAGCGGTGCTGATGGCGGAGCGCGTGACGGGGCGGGAGCGCGTGCTGGTGGCAAGGTCCTTGCATCCGGAATATCGCGAAGTGCTCCGAACCTACGCAAAGAATTCTGGCTTGAAAGTGGAGGAACTCCCGTACATCGCGAGAGGAACTCTCGATGTCAATGCGTTGAAGGCTGCGCTGCGTGAGGATGTCTGCGCCGTGGTCGTGCAATCGCCGAACTTTTTTGGCGCAATCGAGAGCTATGCGCCCGTGGCAGAGGCCGCGCATGCTGCGGGTGCACTGCTTGTGGTTGCGGTGGCCGAGGCCCTGTCCCTGGGGATCGTGAAACCGCCGGCAGAGGCGGACATCGTGGCAATGGAGGGGCAAAGCTTTGGCCTGGCGCCGAGCTACGGCGGCCCGTTTGTTGGTGTGATTGCTTCCCGGGAAACATTTGTGCGGCAAATGCCGGGAAGGCTCGCAGGACAGACGACGGATTCTGACGGACGCCGCGGTTTTGTGCTCACTTTGGCGACGCGCGAGCAGCATATCCGGCGGGAAAAGGCGACTTCCAATATCTGCACGAACCAGGCGCTGTGCGCGCTGGCGGCCACGGTTCACCTCTCGTTACTGGGAAAAGAGGGCATCCGCGAATTGGCAGAGCAAAATCTGGCCAAAGCGCGATTTGCCCTGGGAGAGCTGGAGAAAATTCCCGGAGTGAGACGCAGCTTTGCCGCGCCGTTCTTCAATGAATTTGCGGTGGAGCTGCCGCGCTCGGTCAAGATCGTGAATGCGGAGCTTTTGAAATCGAAAATTGTGGGGCCGTATGTGCTCGGCACGGCTTATCCGGAACTCAGCAAACATGCGCTGGTCTGCGTGACGGAAACAACCACTCGTGTAGAAATCGAGAAATTTACCGCTGCAGTGAAATCTGCACTGGAGAGTCCGCTCTAAAGGAGCGGGATTGGAAACAAGTGAGATCGCGGAAGCGTTGCAACGGAAAGCAAGGATGAGCGACAAGATCAAGAATGCTTCGAGGCATACCAACCGGAGCGAAGGACTGATTTTTGAAAAGTCCTCGCCGGGGAAACGAGCCTTCGACCTTCCACTGCTCGACGTTCCTCCCTTGGATGCGAGCGGGACTTTGGGCGAGTCACACCGGCGGGCTGGTGTTGAGGGTTTTCCGGAGGTGAGTGAAATTGAGGTAATTCGCCACTTCACTCGCCTTTCCACGTGGAATTACGCCATTGATCTCGGGATGTACCCGCTGGGCTCCTGCACGATGAAATACAACCCGCGCGTGAATGAATATGTGGCGCGACTGGACGGCATCGCCACCGAACACCCGTATCAACCTCAAGAACTATCGCAGGGCTGCCTCAGAATTCTTTGGCTGCTGGAAAAGTGCCTCCTGGAAATTACCGGGATGGATGCCATTACGCTGCAACCTGCAGCCGGAGCACAGGGTGAACTTACGGGGCTGCTATTGATCCGTGCCTACCATCAGAAGCACGGCAATCCGCGCAAGAAGGTGTTGATCCCGGACTCCGCGCATGGAACGAATCCGGCAACTGCGGTGATCGCGGGCTATGAAGTCGAAAACATCAAGTCCAACGCCGATGGCCAGGTGGACATTGCGAAGTTGCGCGAACAGGTGACAGAGGATGTGGCGGCGCTCATGCTGACAAATCCCTCGACGCTTGGCATTTATGAGCAGCGGATTCCGGAGATTGCGGAAGTTCTCCATTCCAAGGGGGCGTTGCTGTACATGGACGGCGCCAATATGAATGCGCTTGCAGGGATCACGCGCCCGGGTGACCTTGGCGTTGACGTGATGCACCTGAACCTGCACAAGACTTTTTCAACGCCGCACGGCGGAGGTGGTCCCGGCGCAGGGCCGGTAGCAATGAAGAAGATCCTGGAGCCTTTCTTGCCGCTTCCCGTTCTGATCGAGAAGGATGGTGGAAGATTGGCGCAGGACTTCCAGCGGAAAGAGAGCATCGGCCGGGTGCGTGCCTTCGGGGGAAATTTCGGAGTCCTGGTGCGCGCGCTCGCGTACATTCTGGCTTACGGACCGGGCCTGCGGCAGGCGACGGAGGATGCGGTGCTCAATGCCAACTACATTCGCAAGCACCTGGAAGGCGCATACGATCTGCCGTATACACGTCCCTCGATGCACGAGGTTGTATTCAGCGACGCCATTCAGAAGAAGCATGGCGTCAACACCATGGACATCGCCAAAAGGCTGATCGACTACGGATTTCACCCCTACACCACCGCGTTTCCGCTGATCGTGTCCGGGGCGCTGATGATTGAGCCGACGGAGTCCGAAAGTAAAGAAGAGTGCGATTATTTCATTGAGGCCATGAAATCGATCGCCGAGGAAGTGGAGAAGACCCCGGAACTGGTCAAGACCGCGCCACATACCACGCGCGTCCGGCGCCTAGATGAAGTTGGCGCCGCGCGTAGACCTATCTTGCGCTGGAAGCCGGCAACGAAGCAAAGCGAAGCGGCCGATTAGTGCCCATTCCGCGTTTTTCTCCTCAGCCGCAAGGCATATTGTTTTTCGGACATCATCCTGGCCGAATTTCCGCGCATGCGTTACCCACCTGCTAAACTATTAGTCTATCCCGACGGGAGCAGGTTCTTAAGAATAATGAGTGTCGAGCTCGATGCGTGGTTACCGAAGTCGGTCATCCTTCTTCGCGATTACAATTCTGAAAAATTCGTTCACGATCTGATTGCCGGCGTGACCGTGGGCCTAGTGGCGCTGCCACTGGCCATGGCCTTTGCCATCGCGTCCGGCGTCCCGCCCCAGGCAGGCATCTACTGCGCAATTGTCACGGGCTTCTTGGTCTCTGCGCTGGGTGGATCGAAGACGCAGATCGGCGGTCCCACAGGCGCATTCGTAGTGGTGGTCCTGGGCATCATCACGCGCTATGGCATCGATGGCCTGTTCACGTGCACCATGTTGGCGGGCGTACTGCTCGTGCTCATGGGCGTAACCGGCCTCGGCGCCATGGTCAGATATTTCCCGCGGCCCGTCGTTGCCGGTTTCACAAATGGAATCGCCATCCTCATTGCCAGCACCCAGATTCGCGACTTCTTTGGCTTGCGGATGGAGCATGTGCCCGGAGATTTTTTCCACCGCATGGGAGCCATTGCGGAAAATTTCTACACGCTGAATTGGGCCGCAAGCGCTGTTGGTGTCGCTTCTCTGCTTGTGATGATTCTGTGCCTGCGTTTTTTCAAGAAGATTCCAGGCGCGATTGTGGTCTGCTTCGGATCGATTGCAGCGGTTAGTTTTCTCCACATTCCCGTGGAAACCATTGGCACGCGGTTTGGTGGGATCCCGAGCGGCTTACCTCATATTGCAATTCCTAGGTTCCAGCCAAGCCTGCTCCTGCACCTATTGTCACCCGCGGTGACCGTCGCGATGCTCGGCGCGATCGAATCTCTGTTTTCTGCGGTCGTTTCCGACAAGATGAGCAATGACAAGCACAACCCGAATGTGGAATTGATGGCGCAAGGTGTAGCTAACGTCTTTTCGCCGTTATTTGGCGGATTGCCTGCCACAGGTGCGATTGCGCGGACCGCCACCAACGTGCGTTCCGGCGCGAAAACACCCGTTGCCGGGATGATCCATGCGCTGACCTTGCTGGCCGTAATTGTTTTCGCCGCGCCGCTGGTCAAGAACTTGCCACTTGCCGCGCTTTCGGGAATTCTCTTCATAGTCTCTTACAACATGGGGGACTGGGGAGAAATCCCCGAAATCCTGAAGTTGAGCAAGGCCGATATCGCCGTGTGGCTCCTTACACTCAGCCTTACCGTTTTTGCGGACCTGACGGTCGCTGTGGAAGTCGGCATGATTCTTGCTGCTTTCAGCTTTATTCGCAAGATTTCGCAGACAACTACGGTTTCTCGTGTAACGGAAGATTACGTGGAAGATGGTAGGGTACACATCTTGCAGGACAAGGATATTCCGGACTACATCGCCGTTTATCGCATCCATGGCCCATTCCTGTTTGGCGTAACCGACAAGATATCTGCGGTCATGGAGGATCTCGCGACATTGCCAGCCATCGTGATTCTCCGCCTTCGCAATATGACGGCAATCGACGCAACCGGCATCGCAGCGCTTGAGGAACTCGCGGACCAATTGCACAAGAGCGGGCGTTCAATGATGGTATGCGGCGCCAGGCCCCAGCCCGCGGCGCTGATGCAGGAGGCCGGCTTCGATCGTCATGTTGGAGCGGAGAACATCTGCGAAAACATCACCGCTGCCCTGAAACGCGCCGAGACCATTCATAAACAAAAACTGGCGCTGACCTCGTCGCGGCTCGACGCCTAGTACCGTCCTGACTCATTGAGAATATGGATTTTCCAGGCTTCTGGGCGGGAAGAGTGGATTCGGGGATGAACGCCAAGCGGTTGGATCGGCACCAGTAGTTCCGGACCTCGTATCTAAACACTCATTCATCTGAGAGAAACGTGCAGCCTAATGATTTTTTCTTTTATCTTCTGCAAACATGGCCGTCTACATAGCGTAACAATCTCCGCCTAGGCTTCTCCCCCTGGGGAATTCCAGTTACTGTCCCACTCCCCTTCTTTGGAAGATTTGCAAACACTCAAGGAGACACACATGATGAAGAAGTTTCTTTCGGCTGCCCTTTCGCTCGGGCTGATCGGAGCCACTTTACCGGTGCCGGTGCACGCCAATGACGATCGGGATCGGGATGGACGAGCGAAATTCAAACACGTTTTGCTCGTCAGCATTGATGGAATGCACGCAGTAGACTACTTGAACTGCTCGAAGGGAATCAGCGGTGTGAACGAGGGGGAGCCCTACTGCCCGAATCTGGCGGAATTGGGCGAAAACGGAATCACCTATCGGGATACGTCAACGTCGAGACCGTCCGATTCTTTTCCTGGACTCACGGCCATCATATCCGGATCCTCGCCGCGAACAGCCGGGGCGTTCTACGACGTCGCGTATGATCGCGTTCTGGCTCCTCCCACGATAACCACCGGAAATGGCGTTGCTGGCGGTACCTGCACTCCCGGCGTGCCCAACGGCACTACAACCGAGTACGAAGAGGGCATCGACAAGAACCAGGGATTTGTGAACGGCATCGATGGCATCAGCACCGCGAACGGTGATGGCGGAATCAATTCCATCGATCCTATGAAATTGATTCGCGATCCGTTCAAGAATTGCGCCCCGGTCTATCCTTGGAATTTCGTGCGTACCAACACCATTTTCGGCGTGGCTCACGCTGCCGGTCTTTACACCGCCTGGGCGGACAAACATCCCGCCTACGCTTCAGTCAACGGTCCCGGCGATGGCAAGAACGTGAATGACTTTTACGGTCCGGAAATCAATTCCAACGTCGTCGGCCTTCCCGGCGTTGCCACCGTGGAGGGCGTGGACTGCTCGACAGTGCAAGACACCAACTCTGACCTCTCGGCCTGGACCAACGGCTTCCAGAACATCAAGTGCTACGACACCCTGAAGGTGAACGCCGTTTTGAACCAGATCGACGGGTACAACCACAACCGTTCGAAGAAAACCAAAGTGCCGGCGATCTTCGGAATGAACTTTCAGGCCGTAAGCGTCGGGCAAAAGTTGATTCAAAAAGATCCGACGACAAAAGCGGTTGTGGCCACCGGCGGTTATCTGGACTCCACGGGCACTCCCACGGCACCGTTGCTGAGCGATATTCAATTCACGGACAAAGCCATCGGCGCCTGGGTCCACGAACTGAAAAAGGAAGGGCTGTACGAATCCACGTTGATTATCATTACGGCGAAGCATGGGCAGAGCCCCATCGATTCCGCGCGTTATCTGGGAATTGCCAATTCGACCGATGATCCGATCTCGAACGACCCCGCCACGATTCTGGACAATGCCGGGTGCTTGCCCTTCTCCGAAGCTCCGCCCAATCCAACGGGAATTGGGCCCACTGAAGATGACGTCGCGTTGCTTTGGCTCAACAACAGCTGTTCCACGGCTGACGCGGTCAGTTTGCTGCGCTCGACCTCTCCGACCACGACCAACATAGCCGGCATCGGCGAGATTTTCTCTGGCCGGTTACTGACGAGCTACTTCAACGCGCCCGGGATACCGCCCAACGGTGATCCGCGCACTCCGGACATTGTCGTGACGCCCAACATTGGCGTGACATACTCCGGGAGCACCAAGAAGCTGGCGGAACATGGCGGATTCTCCCGCGACGACACCAATGTGATGATGCTCATCGCCAATCCGAGCTTCGATCGCAAGACCGTCACCAGCCCCGTCGAAACCATGCAAGTGGCTCCGACCATTTTGAAAGCTCTCGGACTCGATCCCGAGGCACTGGACGGAGTTCGCCTGGAAGGCACGCAATCATTGCCGTCGTTGCCGTTCTAACAGTTCCAGCAGCAACGAAAAAAACGGATCAACAAAGATTGGGCGCTGGGGAGGGCTCCAGCGCCCTCTGTTTTTGGAAAGGGCTGAGGTGTACCTTGCGGCGCTTCACCCAACCTCATCGGATGGTCTCATGTGACACCAATGGGGTCTGAATGTAGGAAAAAAGAAGAAGGGCCCGGGCAGTTGCCCACCCGGGCTTTCGAGAGGAGGAACAGAGAAGATTTAGCGCGCCAGACGCGGCGCCGGTTCCGGCGAAACTTGCAGGCCAGGGGCTTCCACGGGACGGCCGCCACGCGCCTGCGTCGAGCGTGCAGCCACCGATGGTTCCTGCCGACGGGCCGGCATGGTCAGGTTCTCGCCTTCGCGCACAAAATTGAGCTTATCTTCCTCGTGGTCCCAATCGATGCAAATGAGGTCGCCACTATGCACTTGATCCGTGGCCAGGAGGTTGGCCATCGGATAGACCACGTGCCGCTCAATCGCACGCTTCAGATGCCGGGCGCCGTAGCGCTGATCGGTGCCTTCCTTCAAGAGGAAATCACGGCCTGCTTCGGTCACACGGAAGAGGAATTGTCCCTTCGCGGTTTCCAGGACACGCTGCTGAACCATGGAAAGTTCAATGTCCAGCACCTGTTCCAATTGGGTGCGCTGGAGAGGATGAAAGACAACGACCTTGTCCAGGCGATTCATGAATTCGGGCGAGAACTTGCGGCGCGCGGCTTCCGTGGCGGTGCGTTCGACTTTTTCGTCAAGATTGGTCTTGGGCTTGTCGTCAGACTTGATGAAGCCGTACCCACCGGCCATCAACTCCGTGATTTCGCCACCACCGAGGTTGGAGGTCATGAAAATGACAGTTTGGGAAAGATCCACGCGGCGATTGTCGCCCAGGGTCAGCGTGGCCTTGTCCAACATGCCAAGAAGAAGTTGCCAGAGAGCGTCACTGGCCTTCTCGATTTCATCAAAGAGCAGAAACGAAAGCTTCAATTTGTCCGAATGAGAAGCCGCCAGGGCCTCCTGGGTTATCAGAGGATGAGTTTCCCGATGCCCGAGGTAGCCCGGGGGTGAACCAATCAGTTTCGCGATTTCGTGGGAGTGCTGGAATTCCCCGCAATCCACTTTAATTACCAGGCGTGGGTCCCCAAACAGAATCTCAGCCGCGGCTTCGACGATGCGGGTCTTGCCGGATCCCGTTGGACCGAGAAAAAGCAGGTTACCCACCGGGCGTCCCGGCGAGTTCAGACCAGCACAGAACACCTGATAAAGATCCACGAGGGCTTGTACGCCCTCTTCCTGCCCAACAATCTTTGCGCGAAGAGCCTGGTGGAAGTCGCGCGTGTCGTTGCTGCGGATGGTGGGGTCCAGTTGCTGTCGAACCGCTGCTTTCATATCATTTACCTCGGCCGTACCGGCCCTTTTCTTGACTCCCCAGAACACTGCAGGGCCTAGCACGCTATCAACGTCTCAGCGACGCCTTCCAAATGAAGAAAGCATGAGGCGTGCCATTCCGACAACTTTTGCAGCGTTTGAGAAAAGGCTCTGCACTCAACAACATACCATTGTTGCAGTTATGGAAACTGTCTCACCCCGTGAGACGGTGTTTCAAACCTGCTTCAAACTGAGAGAATAGAAACACATAGTGGCTTTCCCCACATGACAAAAAGGGGCGTTCCTGCACTGGAACGCCCCTAAAACCAGCATTTGTCTGACCCCTTAGCGAGTTTCTTTCTTGCGTCCTTGCAACGGTTGCCGTGCCGAGGCAGGGGTCGTCGCCGGCATCGCCGCGGGCCGAGCCGGCTCTTCCGCTACAGCCTCTACCGGTGCGTTCTTCCCGAGTCCGTCCGCGCCCGCAGTGGCTGCAACGCTCTCTTCTGCCGGGGCTTCTGGGTTGACGAGGGCTCCTTCTTGCTCGCGGACAAAAGTCAGTTCCTTGTGAACCCCGTCCCAATCGACGCGCACCAGGTCGCCCATACGAACTTGCTGCGTGGCCAAGAGGTTGGCCAGGGGGTAAACCAAGTAGCGTTCGATGGCGCGTTTGAGGTGCCGCGCGCCGTAACGCTGGTCCGTGCCCTCCTGGAGGAGGAAATCGCAGCCCGCCTCCGTGACGCGGAAGAGGAACTTGCCGGTCGCGGTGTCCAGAACGCGCTTCTGCACCATGCCGAGTTCGATTTCCAGAACCGACTCCAGTTCGCCACGATTCAGCGGATGGAAGACCACCAGCTTATCAATGCGGTTCATAAACTCGGGGGAGAACTTCCGGCGGGCCGCCTCGACCGCGGTACGCTCCACCTTGCGATCGAGGTTTTCCTGCGGCTTGTCTTCCGCCTTGATGAACCCATAGCCACCACCCATCAGGTCGGCGATGTCCGTGGCACCAAGATTGGAGGTCATGAAAATGACGGTCTGGGACAGATCAACACGCCGATTGTCCCCCAGCGTGAGAGTGGCCTTGTCCAGCATGCCCAGCAGGAGCTGCCAAAGAGCGTCGCTGGCCTTTTCAATTTCATCGAAGAGCAGAAAGCTGAGTTTCAAATCCTCGCGATGATTGGCCGCCAGCGCTTCTTGGGTAATCAAGGGGTGCGTTTCGCGGTGCCCGAGGTAACCCGGAGGCGAACCGATCAGTTTCGCGATCTCGTGGGAATGCTGAAATTCGGCGCAATCGATCTTGATCACGGCCCGCGGGCTGCCAAACAGAATCTCTGCGGCGGCTTCCACAAGGCGGGTCTTTCCAGAACCTGTGGGACCCAGGAAAAGCAAGTTTCCCACGGGGCGGCCCGGTGAATTGAGTCCCGCGGTGAAGACCTGGAAGAGTTCCACGAGCGCTTGTACACCCTCGTCCTGCCCTACGATCTTCGCGCGCAGGGCCTTCTGAAACTCAATGGTCTCCGCGCTGCGAATGTTCGGATTCAGGGATAGATCGCCTGTGGCCATAACCGCCTCCTAGCGCTCCCGCAAAGCGGAGTGCGCGTTCCCAAAACGTCCGCCATCCCGGGTGATTCTCTTCAGATCATTCTTATGCTTGAACTGATCGAGCTTCACCTGGATAGTGGAATTGAGCAACCGCAGCTGCACGAGCA
>Ga0187803_10001126_pt1 | contig 10469 bp, 7 predicted proteins | sample NC_wetland_sal_i_2_FD_132425 | JGI IMG/M metagenome (GOLD analysis project Ga0187803, IMG submission 132425) | Wetland sediment microbial communities from Neuse River Estuary, North Carolina, USA - Control_3 | ecosystem: Environmental > Aquatic > Freshwater > Wetlands > Sediment | place: USA...
AAAACCAAAGCGATCGACGACTGGCGCAAGACGCTGCTGCCCGCGATTGCGCCCACGATGGTCTTTGTCGGGCTGATCGTGGCGCAGCCCGACCTGGGTACAGCGATTGCCTGCGCCGGCATCACCGCTTGCGTTCTGTTCATTGCGGGAACTCGTTTGCGCTACTTCGGATACGCGTGTTTGGCCTCGCTGCCGCCGCTCTACTTCCTGATCTTCCACGTGGCCTACCGGCGCGATCGCATGCTGGCTTTTCTGAATCCCTATTCCGACCCGCAAGGACACGGCTTCCACATCATCCAGTCGCTGATTGCCGTTTCCACCGGCGGCGTGACTGGCCTCGGCCTGATGGAGGGCAAGCAGAAGCTGTTTTATCTGCCGGAGCCTCACACGGATTTCATTTTTGCGGTTACGGCGGAAGAACTCGGCATGGTTGGGGCGCTGACAGTCATCATCCTGTTTGCAATCTTTCTGTGGCGGGGAACTCGCGCCGCCTTGCGTACCCAGGACAACTTCGGCCGCTTCCTCGCGGTCGGCGTCACCAGCATGATCGTGCTCCAGGCCTTCATCAACATCAGCGTAGTGCTCGGCCTGATGCCAACCAAGGGCATCCCGCTGCCATTCGTCTCCTACGGCGGATCGTCGCTGTTTGTGACGCTGGCCTGCGTAGGAGTGCTGCTGAATATCACAAAGCAGGCGGAGTAGCCACGACACACCAACTACTGCGACGTGAAAAGAAAACTCACCACGGAGACACGGAGTCACGGAGGGAGATCTTCAAAGCGCTTTTCTCCGTGTCTCTGTGCCTCCGTAGTGAAATCTGGGTCTTGGTGCTGCTCTCGGTTTTGGTTCCTATCAGGGCATCGCTTTAGCGATGCCGCCATGCGACACTCTCTTAAGCGCCCTCAGGCGCTGAGAAATTCATGCGCATCGTCATCGCGGGCGGCGGCACCGGCGGACACGTCATCCCTGCTCTCGCCATCGCCCAGCAACTCAAAAAGCAGTTCGCCGCGGAAGTGCTGTTCATCGGCACCGCACGCGGCATTGAAACACGGCTCGTCCCGCAAGCGGGATTCCCGCTCGAACTGATCAAAGTTGGCGCGCTCAAGAATGTCAGCCTCCTGACCCGCGCGAAAACGATGTTCGACCTGCCGCGTGCTCTCTGGGCTTCGGGCCGTATGCTTTCGGATTTCGATCCCGACGTCGTCATTGGCGTAGGCGGATATGCTTCTGGTCCTGCGATGTTTGCGGCAATTCGCCGACGCATTCCAACGCTCGCCTTCGAACCCAACGTCGTTCCCGGATTTGCCAATCGCCTGATTGCCCGCTGGGTCTCGGCCGCGGCGGTGCACTTTGAGGAGACCTGCGAGTATTTTCCACACTGCCGCATCACCGGTGTTCCGGTGCGCGAGGCTTTCTTTGAAATCCAGGCACCTCTGCTGCTCTCACGACGTCCGACGTTATTGGTGTTCGGAGGCAGTCAGGGCGCGCGTGCCATCAATCAGGCCATGATCGAGTCCCTCGGCGGATTGAAACAGAAGATTCCGGGCATCCAAGTCATTCACCAGACCGGCCAGCGCGACTACGACAACGTCCTCACGGCTTACCAGCAGTCAGGGATTTTGGGCGAAGTGCACAGGTTCATCGACGACATGCCCGGCACCTTCGCCCGCGCCGATTTGCTGGTCTGCCGTTCCGGTGCGAGCACGGTCGGCGAGATCACAGCTGCCGGCAAGCCCGCGATCTTCGTTCCCTTTCCCCACGCTGCCGACGATCACCAGAATGTAAACGCCCGCGCCCTGGAGCGCGCTGGGGCCGCGGTCGTGGTTGAGGAATCGAATCTCGGGGCGGCGTATCTGGTCGATACAATCGCGGCCCTGCTGGCCGATCCGAACCATCTGCAAAGAATGGCGGCAGCGGCGAAGTCGCTGGCTCACCCCAAAGCGCTGGAAGAAATCGCAGCCATGGTGAAGAGCTTGGTGCAACGCGAGTAAACCCTTGACCACAGAGGCCACAGAGGTACACAGAGGAATCGGCAAGTCGACCCTTCCTCTGTGTCCCTCTGTGTCCTCTGTGGTTAAGCTCTTCTCCGCGTCTCGGCGGTGAAATGCTTTATCATCTGCCTTTGCATGTTCGCCAAGATTCAACGCATTCATTTCGTGGGAATCGGGGGCATCGGCATGAGCGGCATTGCCGAAGTCTTGCTGAATCTTGGCTACAAGATTTCCGGCTCTGATCTCAAAAGTTCCGCAGTCACGCAGCGGCTGGCCTCTCTCGGCGCGCAGACGTTCGAAGGCCACGCTGCGGCGAACCTCGCCGGTGCCGACGTCGTGGTTACCAGTTCCGCCATTTCCGTCGATAATCCCGAGGTCGTCGAAGCCCGCCGTCTGCATATTCCCGTGATTCCGCGTGCCGAGATGCTGGCCGAGTTGATGCGCCTGAAATACGGCATCGCCATCGCCGGCATGCATGGCAAGACCACGACCACCTCGATGGTTGCCGCCGTGCTGGCTGCCGGAGGCCTCGATCCCACCGTGGTGGTCGGCGGACGGGTTGACGCGCTCGGCTCCAATGCCCGCCTCGGCAAGTCGCAGTACCTGGTCGCCGAAGCGGACGAAAGCGACCGGTCCTTTTTGAAGCTTTCGCCCATCCTCTCAGTCGTGACCAATATCGACCGCGAGCACATGGATTGCTACCGCGACATGCATGACGTCCGCCGCACCTTTCTCGAGTTCATGGAGCGCGTGCCCTTCTATGGGCTGGTCGTGGGATGCAATGATGACCCCACTCTCCACCGTCTGTTGCCGCGCGCTCATCGCCGCGTGACTACGTACGGCTCGACCCGCGGCTCCGACTTCCTGATTCGCCTGGAAAACCCGCAGATCCAATTGCCCGCGAGCCCGACCGCCGACCATCGCCCGCTCAGCCGATTTGGTGTTACCTATAAGGGAACAGACCTGGGCGTCTTCACGCTGCACGTTCCCGGAATCCACAACGTGCTGAATGCGACGGCTGCCATTGCGGTGGGAACAGTGCTCGACATTTCCGCAGACCCGATTCGCGCGGCGCTGGACGGCTTCCGCGGCGTCGATCGCCGCTTTCAACTTAGGGGCCAGGCCGCCGGCGTCAGCGTGATCGACGACTACGGCCACCATCCCACCGAGATTCGAGCGACGCTCGCCGCGGCGCGCCTGTGCGGGTTTCGCCGCATTCACGCTGTCTTTCAGCCGCACCGCTACACCCGAACCCGCGATTTGATGGACGAGTTCGCCACCGCCTTTGCCGATGCTGACTCGCTCTTCGTCCTGGACATCTATGCCGCCAGCGAGAAGCCGATCGCAGGCATCACCGCGACGGTTCTCACTCAGCAGATTGCTGAGAAGGGGCACCGTACTGCCGTTTACATGCCTTCCTTTGCCGACGCCACTACCGCGGTAGCGACCCAAGCCCAGCCTGGCGACATGATCCTGACGCTGGGGGCTGGCAGCATATCGCAGCTCGGGCCGATGATTCTGGAGAAGTTGGGGTCGCGAGTGGCGAGGCGCGAGTAGCGAGACGCCAGTAGCGAGTCTTTACCTTCATTTACCTTCCACTGCCAAGTCGGTTATTGGAGGGGTCCACATCCCCCAAGCGAAGCTTTGCCTCGGCCGTTCTCGAAACTTGGTTCCATCGCTGCTACCCACTCGCTACTCGCCACTGGCAACTGTCTGTTGACCTTTTTCCCGCCCGCTCGTCCAACTTGGCAAAGGCGAGGACGAGGCTATGAACACGAACAAAGTCTTGTATTGGGTGGTACTTGGAGTATTCGTCCTGGGGTTTCGCAGCGAATACCGGAGTGGAAGATTTCCTGCGCTTCGTCGGGTGGCGGAACACGCCGAGTTCACGCTTTGTCGGATAGTCACCCGCGCCGAGCAGACCGTGGCGCTGGCGCGAGTTCTGACTGGTGATCAGCCTTCGTCTGCGAATGATGTGTTAGCGTCAGCCCGGGACCAGGAATTGGCGCAGGCTGAACTGCTGCGCGATCAAGCGCAGGCGCACGCTGAACGTCTTCGGGACCAAGTTCGCGGCCAAGCCGATCTGTTTCGCGCGCAAGCGGAGGTGCAACGGTCGCAAATCGAGCGGTTCCACCGGGGCACGCAGTCGCAATTCCAGTGGACGGATGCGGCGAACCGCCGAGTCATCTTGGTCTGCCCGAAGACCGGCGCCAGAATCTCAGTCAACGCCGGACCCACAGACGTTGAAGTGGGCGATTCGTTCTAGGTGGCGCCTCCGTCTTGGTGGCTGTCCGTAGCACCCCCATCACCAGTGAGGGGAAAAATACAGTGCTGATAGCCGGCAGGATGCCGGCGCTACGTCCCGCCACCAAACTTTGCACTGTCTCAATCCGCGAAATCCCGTTATAGTGATTGTGCTCAGCGGTTTTCTGTCGACAACTGACCGGAACGAGTGGCGCGGAGATCTAGTAGCACCGCCGTCCAGGAAGAGTTGTACTCGCTTCCCAGCGAGGCTCGCGAGCGCGAACCTTTCGACGACTCGCGTCTGGGCGACTTAGAAGCCGATCAGGAATCGCCTTTTCTGCGCGGACAGAAAAGGGTTTCAGCCCGGCGCGGCTCCTTCCAGAGAAGAACCTGGATTCGCCTGAAGTGGGTTGGGGTGGCGCTGGTTGCGCTCGCGATCCTGGCAGCCATCGGCGCCAACCTTTACGCCTACGGGAAGCATTCCTGGCGTTTTCGCATCAATTCCAGCGACCAGATTGAAGTCTCGGGCGCACAGCACGTCACGCGCTCACAAATCATGGAAGTAATGGGCGGGGACATCGGCCGGAATATTTTCTTCGTGCCGCTGGCCCAGCGCAAACAGCAACTCGAGCAGATTCCCTGGATCGAATCCGCCAGCGTGATGCGTTTCGTGCCCAACCGCCTGCGCGTTGAAATCCACGAACGCATCCCGGTCGCCTTTGCCCGCATCGGCTCGCATGTCTCCCTCATCGACTCCGGTGGCACTCTGATGGACCTTCCGCCCGGTGGCAAGTACAAATACTCGTTTCCGGTGATCGCGGGGATGAATGCGGGAGAGCCGCACTCTACTCGTGCCGCGCGCATGAAGAATTACAACGAACTGGTTCGACAGCTCGATTCCGATGGCGCCCACTATTCCCAGGAACTCAGCGAAGTCGATCTCACCGACACCGACGACGTAAAGGTAGTGGCCGCCGACTCGAACGGCGACGTGCTGGTGCATCTCGGTGCGAACAACTATCTGCAACGCTATAAGACCTACGTCACGCACGTGCAACAGTGGCGCCAGCAGTTCAGCAAACTGGAGTCGGTGGACCTGCGCTACGACGGGCAAATCATCGTCAATCCCGATCTGGAAGGCATGCCCCGCCAGCCCGCGCTGACCCCGGCGGCTGCGAAGGTAGCGATCGCAGCGGGTGTGAAGCAGGCAGCCATTGTGAACTACGAGAAGTATGTGACGCATCCGCCATTGCCTGCTCCGGCGAAGCCCGTTAAGGCTCACAAAACGGCGGCGAGACGCGCGTTGAAAAGGACCGCGCACAAGCCGCAAAAAGTGACGAGGAAGCCGCTGGCCTCCACCGCCTCCAGGAATCAACCAGCGCCCACGCACGCGGCCGCACGTCCGCCTGCTGCTGCGCCCCCAAAGCCTCTCGCAGGGGAGCCTTCGACTCCTTCGCCTTCACGAGCGCCTGCGGTCACACCCATAGGCCAGAAGAAACCCAGCGCCGCAATTCCCAAGGAGACTGCGCCCAACTGACATGCTGAGCCATTCGTCCAACTGCATCACCGCGATTGACGTAGGCAGCTCGAAGACGAGTGTCCTCGTGGCCGACCTGAGCGACAACGGACTGCGCTATCGCGGGCATGGCATCAGCGAGTCTCGCGGCCTGCGCAAGGGTGTGATCACGGAACTCGACAAAGCCGTCAGCAGCATTCAGAAGGCAGTCGAGAAGGCGGAAGACGTCGCAGGAATCCCGGTGGAACGTGCGATCGTGGGTATAGCCGGAGCGCATGTTCGCGGCGTGAACAGCCACGGTGGCATCAGTTTCGGCACCCGTTCTCGTGAAATTGGGCGCGATGAAATCCGTCAATCGGTGGACAAGGCCCGCACCATCCCCCTGCCCGCCGACCGCGAAATTCTCCACTTGCTTCCCCAGGAATTCATTCTCGACGATCAGCCGGGCGTGCAGGATCCGACGGGCATGATGGCGACCCGCCTTGAAGTTCGCGTGCACATCGTGACCGTCTCTTCCAGCGCCGCGCAGAACGTTGTCACCGCGGTGAACAAGGCTGGCGTTCACGTGGACGACTCAGTTTTTGAGCCGCTGGCCTGCGCCGATTCCGTATTGCGGTCGGACGAGCGCGACCTCGGCGTATGCCTCGCGGATATCGGCGCCGGTTCCTGCGATCTGATCGTTTTCCAGCAGAGTGCAGTAGCGCACACCGCCGTGATTCCAGTCGGCGGCGACCACTTCACCAGCGACCTTTCTGTCGGCATGTGCACGGCACTCGCGGATGCGGAAGCGCTCAAGAAGAATTTTGGCAACGCGGTGGTGACGCTGATTCCCGAGGGCAACCAAGTTGAAGTGCCGTCGGTGGGCGATCGTCCTTCGCGCATGATGCCGCAGCGCATGGTGGGCGAGATTCTTGAGCCGCGCGCCCGCGAACTGTTTGAGCTGCTGCGCGAAAACCTGCGCCACGCGGGCGTTTTCGATCACTGTGTCGCGGGATTCGTGTTCAGCGGCGGCGCCTCCCGACTGCCCGGCATTTTGGACGTCGCTGAATCCGTACTCCGCAAAGCCGCGCGTTTCGCGTTCCCAACGCCCATGGCGAAGATGCCGGCGCTGCTGGCGGAGCCTGAGTTTGCGGCCGTGCTGGGCATGGTGTATTACGGCCACCGCGCTCGCCTGGCGCGCGGCTTGCAGGAACCAGGCTTCGGTTCGCGGATGAAAGCACTGTTCGCCAAGAAAGGCGCGTAATTCGTAGTTCGGAGTTCGTAGTTCGGAGTTCGCGCCTCGCAGTCCTCAGAGCGAGAGCGCTACGAACTTCAAGGTACGAACTCGGAGAACCACTAAGAGCTGACAGCTGCGAACTAAGACTGGCAACCGAGAACTGAGAACTGATTTTACGAGGTGTTCAAATGATCGAAGAAAACGGACTCCGCATCAGCTTCAACGAAGACGCTCGCAACGACGCTCGCATCAAAGTCATCGGTGTCGGCGGCGGGGGCAACAACGCCGTCAATCGCATGATCGACTCCGGCATGGAGCACATCGAGTTCATCGTGGCCAACACCGACCTACAGGCTCTGCGCATGTCTCGTGCCGCCGCCAAGATCCAACTCGGCGTGAAGTTGACCAATGGCCTCGGGGCGGGAGCGAATCCGGAAATCGGCCGCAAGGCTGCGCTCGAGGACTCCGACAAAATCATCGAAGCCCTCGAAGGCGCGGACATGGTTTTCGTCACCGCCGGACTTGGCGGTGGCACCGGCACCGGCGCTACCCCGATCATTGCTTCGCTCGCGAGCGAAATGGGGGCGCTGACGGTGGCGGTTGTGACCAAGCCCTTCGCGTTCGAAGGCAAACGCCGTATGCAGCAGGCCGAGCGCGGCATCGCGGAACTGATGGAGTCGGTTGACACCACCATCGTCATCCCGAATGAAAAGCTGCTGGCGGTCGCCGAGAACGCCGGCTTCTTCGAGTCCTTCCGCATTGCCGACGACATCCTGCGGCAGGGTGTGCAAGGCATCTCCGACATCATCACCATTCCCGGTATCATCAACCGCGACTTTGCCGACGTGAAGGCCATCATGGCCGGCATGGGCTACGCCGTAATGGGCGCTGCGACCGCGTCCGGCGAGCGCCGCACGACCGACGCCGCTCAGCGTGCCATTGCTTCGCCGCTGCTCGAGGCCGGCGCCATCGACGGCGCCCGCGGCATCCTCATCAACATCACCGGATCGAGTTCGCTGAAGCTGGCCGAGGTGCAGCAGGCGTGCACCATCATCCAGGGCGCAGCTCACGAAGACGCGAACATCATTTTTGGCGCCGTACTCGACGAGAAAATGAAAGACTCGGTGAAGATCACCGTTATCGCTACCGGATTCAAAGAATCCGCAACGAGCAGTTCGCGCCGCGGCGAGAACTTCGATTCAGTTATGGTGTCGCGGCATCACGAGCGATTGCGTGTGCCGGAGCCGGTATTCGAGCCTGAGCCTGCGTTCGAACCAGATCCCGCGCCAGCAGCGTTTCAGGAGGCGGCAGCGCCCGCGCCGGTGAGCGCGCCCCACGCCGAAGTGATTTCGCTCAACGCAATGCGGGCAGATCCGCCCAGCTATTTGCCCGATGACCTCGACGTCCCCGCCTTCATGCGCAAGCGCAGTGAGGTGATGTAAACAAAGGTCTCGGGTCTTAGGTCTCAGGTCTCAGGAAAGGGCAGCAGCTGACAGGCAAAACCTGACACTGGACACCCTCTCACTGCTGCTGCGCCGGCGCTGCCTGCGTCGCCGCGATCCACGCGTTGATCTTCGTTTCCAGAATGTCCAGCGGCAGCGGTCCCTGGTCGAGCACGGCGTCGTGAAATTTGCGCAGATCGAATTTCTCGCCCAGTTCGCGGTGCGCTTTTCCCCGCAGCTCCATGATCTTCATCTGCCCCATTTTGTAGGAGAGCGCCTGCGCGGGCCACGCGATATAGCGATCGACTTCGGTGTCGATGTTCTGATCGTCCATCGCGGTGTGTTCGCGGAAGAAGTCCACCATCTTCTGCCGCGACCAATGCTTGGAGTGCACGCCGGTATCGACCACCCACCGTACCGCTCGCCACATCTCGTTTTCCAGCCGCCCGTATTCGCTGTACGGGTCGGTATAGAAGCCCAATTCCTTTCCCAGCCGTTCGGAGTAGAACGCCCATCCTTCGGTGTAGGCATTGAGATCGAGGTCAAACTTTCGGAACGGCGGCAGATCCGTCAGTTCCTGCGCAATCGAAAATTGCAGGTGATGCCCGGGCACGCCTTCGTGGTATGCGATGGCCTCTACGTTGAGCAACAGCCGCTTTTCGGGAGCATATTCGTTCACGTTGATGCGTCCCGGCCGCGATCCATCGCCCGCGCCGATCGAGTAATCAGCAGGCACGCTGTCGGCGCTGCGAAACGACTCCATCGGCACGACCTCCACCTTGTTCTTCGGAAGCCTCCCGAAAATTTCGGGCAGCTTCTTGTACATCTGGTCGCAATAGTGGCTGTACAGGTCGAGCAGCTGCTGCCCAGATTTTGCGTGCAGCGCAGGGTCCTGCCGGATGTGCGCGTTGAACGATTTCAGATCCTTGAAGCCCTGAGCCTTGGCGATCTTGAGCATGTCGTCCTCGATCTGCACCACACTTTTCAGGCCGAGCTGATGAATTTGGTCGGGAGTGAGATTGCTGGTGGTCTGGTGCTCCACCGCGACCTTGTAACGAATTTCGCCATCGGGCAGCGCCCACACGCCGGGCTCGAGCCGCCCGTGCGGCGCGTATTCTTCGCGTATAAATTTAGCGAACTTCGCGTAAGCAGGAGCAACCTCGCCCTTGACGACATTTTCAATGCTTTCGCGCAGGCGCGTCCGATCTGCTTCGGAAATCGTGTCTGGGAACTTTCGTAGCGCGTCCGTGAACGGACTCTTGTCCAGCGGAGTATCGGCGATTCCCTGCGCCTGGCCGGCCACTTTTTCCAACAGATATTTCGGCGGCATCAGGTGGTCGCGCAGTCCCTGGCGCATGTGAGCCGTCGCCTGTTCCAGCACGCGCGGAATCTGCTGCAAGCGCGCACGATAATTGTCGTAGTCCTTCACATTGCGAAACGGCGTGTCGAACGGCAGGGATGCGTACTCCAGGTGGACGCCGCCAAACTGTGTGGCAGGCATTTCCCAGTCTTTGAACTGGGCGGCTTTCAGAGTCTCCGTCAGTTCGCGAACCATCAATTCGCGGTTGAGCACCTCCTGCTCCGGAAATCCCGTGACGTCAATTGCCTGGAAACGGCGCAGCATCTGGCGCGCGTGCAGCAAGTCATCCGCGATTGACTTGTCGGAGAAATCACTGAGGCGGTCGTTATAACGATCGTCTCCTACGTGTGTCGCCAACTCCGGCTGCGTGCGCAGCGTGTACTCCCACTCGTCGGCCAGCAGGCTCTGCAATTGTCGCCGCCGCTCCTCCAGACTCCGCACCGCGCCATAGGCGAGCGCCGGAACCAGCAGAGTCACCAGTGCAACTACCAACGAGATTCGCAACATGAAGCCCTCGGCGAGAAGTCGTCAGAGAGTATCAGAGAACTTGCAACCCTAGCGCAACTGCTTGCTATCCCCAGAACCCGCCAAATGTGCAAACCGTTGCAGCGTGCGGGGTGCCTTGTAAGGTAACCGGCGACCGACGTTACCAAAGTGCTTGTACTGCGACGAATCCGAGTTAACTATCTCAGCTTCAATA
>Ga0187803_10001127_pt1 | contig 10467 bp, 9 predicted proteins | sample NC_wetland_sal_i_2_FD_132425 | JGI IMG/M metagenome (GOLD analysis project Ga0187803, IMG submission 132425) | Wetland sediment microbial communities from Neuse River Estuary, North Carolina, USA - Control_3 | ecosystem: Environmental > Aquatic > Freshwater > Wetlands > Sediment | place: USA...
AGGTCTCGCGTTCCCACCCCGATCGGGTCGAATTCCTGCACCACGGCGAGCGCGTCTTCCAGATCATCCTGCGAATACTTTCCGTCTTGCGACAACTCTTCCATCGATGCCGTCAGGTACCCGTTTTCATCCAGGTTCCCGATAATGTTCTCGGCAATTTCCTTCACCTCGTCCGAACAGATCGTGACGCTCAATTGCCATGCAAGGTGATCGGTCAGGCCCGACGGCGAGGACAAAAACTTCTCAAACGACGGCCGTTCCGAAATTTCCCGCTCCTGCGATTGTCCGCCGTCTCCCCCGGTGTCCAGGTACTGGTTGAAAAACGAGCCCACATCGAATTCGTCGAACGGATTGGCCTCTTTCTTCTCCGGCACCTTTTCCGTCTCCGCCTTCAAAAATGTTTCGTCGCTGTAATTATCGGTGGGGCTGGGCTCTTCGGTAAGTTCCTCAAGGACAGGGTTCGCGATCATCTCCTGATTGATCATTTCGCGCAGTTCCAGCCGGTTCAGCGCCAGCACGCTGACCATCTGCACCAATCCGGGCGTCAGGATCTGCTTCTGCGTCACTCGGAGGTTAAGTTTGAGTCCCTGCCAAGCCATCGCTTGCTTTCCCAGCCTCTAGGATAGTCCTAATTCAGCCGGAAGTTGTCTCCCAAATAGACACGGCGAACTTCCGGATCATTGCTCAGGTCCTGCGGCGTACCCCGCTTCATGATTTTCCCATGATTCACAATATATGCGCGATCCGTCACGGTGAGTGTTTCCCTCACGTTATGGTCGGTGATCAAAACACCGATCCCGGACCGGCTCAAATCCCGGATAAGATCTTGTAAGTCCTTTACGGTCAGTGGGTCAATCCCCGAGAACGGCTCATCGAGCAGGATAAATGACGGCTGCAAGGTCAGCGAACGAGCAATTTCCAGTCTCCGCCGCTCGCCCCCGGAGAGCATGTATGCCTTGCTGTGCCGCACAGTTTCCAATCCCATCTGGGCCAACAATTCTTCCAGCCGGTCCCGCTGCTCCTCGGGGGTCAAGGGGAGCGTTTCCAGCACCGCCAACAGATTCTCTTCACTGGTAAGCTGCCGGAATACGGATGGCTCTTGTGGAAGGTAGCTAATCCCGTTCCGCGCTCGCAGGTACATCGGCAGGTCGGTGATCTCTTCCCCGTTCAAAAGCACCCGCCCGGAATCCGGCCGGGCCAGACCCACGATCATGTAGAAGGTGGTTGTTTTCCCGGCTCCGTTTGGGCCGAGCAAACCCACTACTTCTCCCTGAGCGATTTCGAGTTCTACGTTATCGACTACTTTGCGTCCCCGGTAGGACTTGCTGAGTTCGACGCCTTGGAGTGTGGGCATTCCGCTTCACGTGGGATCGCGGGGCGGTCCCCATTATCTCTGGACCCGGTGCTTGGTCAGCGTGCGCATTCCATTCCCCGAATCCACGATGATCGTATCATCCGCATTATTGAAGGTCAATTCGCGCCCCGTCGTCGTCCCTTCGCTGGCGTCGTAAAGTGTAGGAGTTCCCCCGCTCAACACGAATTTATCGTCTTCCGCCGTGTACACGCCCTGGTCCGCCGTCCCTCGACGGTCGCCCTGCTCCACCACCACGCCTCCCGTGGAGACCGCCTTGTTGATCTGGGAAGCGCCGCCACGCCCGCTCTTCCCGTTCTCCCCTCGCGTAAAGTACAAATCCAGAACCGGCCCTCTCATGCGTTCGTCCGCCGATTGCACCACCACATTCTTTTCCAGATGGGCGCGATTTTCCGCATCCCAATACGACAGCGTTCCGGACGAGATGTGCCAAATGGCCGCCTCTTTTCTTTTCTTGCTGTCTGTCCCCGCCTTTGGAAACACCGCACGCACATTCCCGTTCGCGTTCAAGACCCGGCTGTTCCTCAACAATTCGATCGAATCCGCCTCCAGCACGGAAGGCCCCTGCCACATTCTTGCGTGTCCCGTATACAGCGCCCGTCCGTCCTTGGAATTCCCGGCCATGTGATCGGCCGTGATGCTGGATGGCGCGGAACTTAACTCGATGCTGGGCTTGTTCTCCCCAAGATCGGTTGAGCGCACCTTTCCTTCGGCTTGAATTTCGCCTGTATCCTGATGAAACGTAATCTTAGATGCGCGCGTCTCGCTGCTCTCATCCCGCGCAACCGCCTGGCCCGTCAGCACCGCGGTTTTCGCAGCGCGAACAAACAACGCTTGCTGTGCCTCCGCGTTGCGATCGCCTTCTTTCATGCGGACATTCCCGCGGAGCATCATCTGGCTCCATCCGCCGGCAGGTGTCAATTGGACATCTCCATTCGCTGCGGTAGCTGTCTGCGTTGGCCTCCCCTCCAGTTCGCGTTGCGTTTCGACGTTTCCTGTTGCGACCACATGTTGCGCTCTCCCTGCCTGGCCAAAATCCGCCGCCAATTTATCCGCGCTCAGCTTGGACTGCACCTCGGCCGAATCGCTCCATTCCATCGTTCCTCGATCCAGCGTTTCCGCATGTTGCATGGAGTTCGATCCCCCGGCGTTTCCTCCCGCAAAGCTCATTTGCAATGCGTTGGTCGTCAACTTCCTACCCGTACCCGTCTTCGCATCCTGCTGGTTCACCCGCACATTCCCTCGCAGCGTCACCGTCTTGGCCTGGTTCACTCCCGGCCACATTTCCACGCTTCCACGCTCTGCTTCCATTTCCCCGCTTTGCGAGTCTCCCCGGACATTTCCCTCCGCCTCAATCGTGCGGATCCAGCCCTCGGGCGCCAGTTCGGCCCTCAGCAAGTCCGCGCGCAGCGTCTCCGGGCCGGCACCCTTCCCCGCTTGAGAATGCACCTCCGGCGTTTGGCCGTGATTTCCCAGAGCAGCCACCAACGTCTGTGCCCGCGACTGCGCATCGAGAATCACCGTCAGCTCTCCCGCAGTCAGCTGGTGTGTGGTCGACGTCGCCGTCGCTGGGCCAAACAGCACCACTTTCCTCGTATGCTTTCCCAGTTCCAGACTGCTTCCGAGCAGTTCCACGCCGGTCGCCGACGGTACTTGCTTCTTCCTTCTCCCCGCGGGTTCCGTCGCCTGCAGTGTAATTCGCACATCTTTCATCAGTTTCAGCAGGCCGTTTTCCGAAAAATAAGTGGCTCCCAGGCCTTCTCCTTCGCCGTTCGCAAGCGAAAACTTTACCGGCTGTCCGGTTTCCGCCCGGCCGGTGGCCTTCTCAAACGTCACTCCGCTGGTCTCCACATGAATCACGCCTGCCCGGTGGTCGCCCTGTGCTTGCGCGCGTTGCGCATCGGCGGCGCTCTGCAAGTCCAATTCCACTTTTCCGCTGCACTGAATCGATCCACTCTCCGCCTTCGCATATTTGCAACTCTGCGTGTGGATTACGTCGTGCCGATCGCCCAGCTTCCCGAACGCCGTCACCCTCACGTCCTCCAGCAGGCTGATGTCCTGCCCCTTCAAGTCGGATGACTTCGACGCTTGCACCGTAAAGATCGTGCGGTCGCCCTCGACCTTTGAGAGCGTCAGGCCAATCGATTGCCGCTCCTTGTCCTCTTCCAGCGGAGGAGGAGCCTTCTTGATTTCCACGTGCGCGATCCACTGCCGGCGCAGGTACATACCTCCGGTGATCACCGCCAGGCACAAGGCCGTGAGCGCGGACCATCGCGCGTATCGCGCCGCTTCACTTCTCTTCATGATTTCAGTTAATCAGAATTCCCGGAAGCTGTACACTGCCTGCACGATGGTAAAGCAACCACGACTATTCAGAAATCATCTCTTCTGAGAGGAATGATGTGGAGTACATAGGAATTTCCAGTCAGGTGTGTCTCCTCCTGTGCGCGGGTCTTCTTATCGCCCAGGCACAAAAGGCACCGGCCCATTCTTCCGCCACTGGCGAACTCAGCGTGAACGGGGCTTCCGCGAAAGCACCTGTGATCGTGGTCGGCTTCGTCGGCGGTTTTGTCCGGCATGACAACGCCGTGCATAGTCCGGTGCAACTGGCCGCGCATATCCGCAACAATTTCACGTCGGGTGTGTACGTAGAAGTATTTGAGAATCGCCGCCGCGAACAGGCTTACCAGAGGATTTTGAAGATTCTGGACGCCGACCACAATGGAACATTGTCAGAAGAAGAGAAACGGGATGCCCGCATCATCATCTACGGAATGAGCTGGGGTGGGTCAGAGACGGTCGCGTTGGCGCGTGAATTGGAAGCACAGCGAATTCCCGTTCTCCTGACCGTCCAGGTGGACAGCATAGCCAAAATGGGGCAGGACGACGCCTTGATTCCCGCCAACGTTGCCGAAGCAATAAATTTTTATCAGCCGCATGGGCTTCTCCACGGGCAGCCCGAAATTCGGGCCGTGGATCCGTCGCACACGCGGATTCTCGGCAATTTCCGCTCTGAATACGGTTCGAAGCCGCTCCAATGCGAGAAGTATCCGTGGTACGACCGAATTATATGGAGACAACACACAGAAATCGAGTGCGATCTGGCTGTTTGGAAGCAGGTGGAGTCGCTCATTCGTTCGAAACTGCCACCAATCAGGGAGAGCGCATCAGCTGTGCGATAGAATTACCAGTCATTTTCGATTTGCCGCAAAGGGCTTGCGGCTGCGACAAGGCGATTCGCTCGGTTTCAACAGGATCTCAGTTCGTGCCACCACCCAGCGCCATGCCGTGGGCGTTGTAAGGGACGGCATTCCGGGCTGTAGCGTTCTCGTCGCCCGTAGAGGCGCGCTGCAGGCTGGCCCAATCTTGCTGGAACTCAAGCATCGTCTCGCGCCGGTGCTTTGGGCTTTTCAGAAAAGTCCAGGTGCGGGCGAGTAACAATTCGAAGGATAGGTTGGGGTTGGACCCTTGGGCCACAGCGTTGCTTGCGCTCACGCCCACACTCAGGGGCTCGCCATTCTCCCAAAGTTCCATCCAGGCGGCGCCATCGCTGTCCACAGAGGCCGTTCCCGCTTCGTCAAGATGCTTGAAGAAACGGGACAGCTCGCGGCGTTCTATGACGTCCTTGTTTTCCTCGACAACCGAGTCAAGGGCTTTGCGATATTTCTTCCATTCCGAGGACATGCCAACGATTTGGCTTCGCTCGTCCGGCAACGTAGCGGCCTGCCGCCCAGGATAGGTGGTAGTAATCTCTAGACCTGGCTGGGCGGCGGGATGCTCCTCAAACTGGTGCTCTGGATTGAACCGCCCCGTGAAGAGGTTGGAGGCAGCAACCACAGGCAATTCGTAATCGGCAAAAATGAACATGGGAACCAGGAATTTCTTGGAGCGAAACAGCTGTTCGGTTCCTGCACGGACTTCGCGACTGCGCTTGATGGTTCCGGGCACTTGCGCGAAGTGCATAACGCGGAAATTGGATTCCGGGTGTCGCAGGGCAAAGCGCGTGAAGGTGCGGGCTACCGCTTTCGGGCTAGTCATTCCAAAATCGTTGATGTAATCGCGATTGACCGCGTGCGGAAAATAAGCATTGATGACGTGCCGCGTAAAATCCGCGCAATTGTTCGTAGCGCCGTTAAAGTGATTCTTGTTCGCCGATTCGTTGAACTCAGCGATAAGCTCGCGATCCTGCTCGACCGAGGTATGCACGACAAAAATGTAGACGCCGCGGATCAGAGTTGCCGCCACCATTTCCCGCCACTCGGCCGTGCGGCTGGTTCGGCAACCTGGGCTAGCGCAATATTCCGACAGGTACTTCTCCCGGTATCGTTCCTCCAGCAGGTGCTTGATTTTATTCGAGCCGAAAATGGGACGATTCCGCGGATCCTCGACTCCGTATAGATAAATGTTTAGCGGAACGATGTTCCATTCGAATGGCTGGTCTTCCCCGATATTGATATAAGTGCCCATTACGGATCCAAATTCTCCGGGGCGGCACAACCTGAGTTTTATGGGTGAATCCGCGCAAATGCCTGAGAAATAGATGGCGCTATGCCCCGTGCCCGTGATCCGGTCCATGCTCTCGTCCAGCGACTCGTTGAGTACCACTCCCACATCGCCGTGCGCGCCGGGGCACGCAAGAACAGCAACCAAGAATGCAAGGATAACGGGGAAAGTGGCCGCGCCGAATGCTCGGCCAGCCAAGAAACATCGCTTGACTAAGCGGGCGGTGTTCCAGACGAACGAGAACAAGGTAGCTCCTCGGCCAGGCTACGTCTCCGCTTTAGTACTGAACACCTCCGCAAGGGAAAAGTTGCCCACCTTCTGCCGCCGGGCACCAGGTGGATTCTTCCTGGAGACGTCACCCTTATCCCGCATGGCAACTTTCTTGTAAGAGCTCACGGAGCCTGCCGCGAGCGTGGTGGAGTTGCGCCTTGGAAGTCCCAATCGAACAATCCAAGATTTCGGCAATTTCTTTGTGTTTGTAGCCTTGGACATCGTGAAGCTCAACGACCAATCTGTGCTTCGGCAACAATCGCTTCATCGCGCGCTGCAGATTGACCCGGTCGATCGATCCGGCAAGCATCAGATCGTGCGTCCCAATATCCAGGCGTAGCCCTCCGTTAGCGTCAACTCCTCCCGCAGTTCCTGCGATTGGAACTTCCGGGAGAGGCTTCCTTCGCAGGCGCATGAGCACCAGGTTTGCAGCGATGCGGTGCAACCAGGTGGAAAAGGCTGATTCGCCGCGAAAGGTCTGGATCTTGCGAAATACGGTTAAGAATGTCTCCTGGGAGAGGTCCTCGGCTTCGGCCTGATTTCCCGTCATGCGCAGGCACAGGCCGTAGACTCGGCGGCAGTGTAACTGGTAGAGACGTTCAAACGCGCGTTCATCTCCGCGCTGAGCGCCTCGAATCGCTTCCTGCTCTGACAATTCGGCAGACTTAGGCCTGGAAAGTCTGAAGACTTTTGCATGTTCCAAGTATGCGTGCTGCTCGCTAGCGCTAGAACCGATCATGGAGTCCCCCAAGCGCGAATTTGGACCTGAGCCTTGCGAAGCGAGGTAGCGAGGGTGGGTGAGCTAACCTTCAGTTAATACTTTGATTCACGCGAAATTTCTTGAATCGAGTGGCCTTCCACTGCTCTTTCGGAGCAACATGGCGGCGTTGCCTCCTTAATGCCCAAACAGGTTAGGCAGAATGCTGCGCCCGCCCCCGCCTGGAGCTGGCCGGATGTCATGCTGGCGCCGCAGCGCAGAAGCAATCGCGCGGTCCGCTGGACGATTGGCGATGCGCTCGAGTGCGTCTGCAATGCGGGATAATTCGAGCGTGAGTTGATCCACTCCGCTGGAGCTTTTCAGGACGACGACCCGTTTCCGGCTGAAGTAAAGCGCGATCCAAAACACCACACCAATTACAAGAGAGACGGCTGTCATCAGAATGTCGTGACCTGTGATCGTGAAACTTTTTCCGGCAACGGTAACCACGTAGTCCGAAAACATAGCTTCCTCCCGGCCAGGAATTCCAGTCTGTTTGTCCGCAATAGCGGGGCAACGGTTGCGCGGCGCGGTTCGTCAGCACTTCTCGATGCGCGCCACTTAACGACTCTTGTTTTTCTCCGCGCAGAACCTCTATCTTCATTTCGAGCGGGCTGATCACCGAAACGTGTTTGATCCCCTTGTTTGACGGGCAACTTCACTTCCAGACTTGCACGGAGATTGGTAATGAACTGAAAAATCAGTCGCATAGGACGATCCTCTGGGGCGCAACAAACGGTGGGCCCTGGATGCGAAGTGTGTAGAAAATACAAACAACTGCGAGGGAAGGTTGCTCTTTCTGCGTACTGGAACCCACGCTCAGAGAGGCTGCGGAGCGTCTCATAATTCTCAAAACTCGCGACTTACCTGCCCTGGCGAACAAAATGCACGGACCTTAATGCTGCACAGGAGATTTTTCATGAATCACACAGGACACACGACTGTTTACTTTCTCATGGGCCTTGGAATCGGAGCGGGACTCGCCGTGCTGTTTGCACCCAAGTCCGGTGAGGAAACACGAGAATGGATTGCCGACACGGCGGAACGAAACTATAAGTTGCTACGCCGAAAAGGCGGCCGGTCGATTAAACAACTCCAGGGCGCTCTCACCAAGGGAGAAGAAAAGGTTGCCGACGTTCTGAGAAGCGGCAAGGAAGCGCTCGAATCGGTAGCCGCCAGGCTGGACTAACAAAGAGCCAGTTGACAGCGAAGTTCCCAAACTTCAGGATGCCAGTGTCGGAGGTCGGTCATGCCCCAAGCACAGATGAAGGAGTCCTATGTCGGTGTGACTGTTTCCTGCAGCCATTGCAAGCAGGAACAGGTGGTCCATTTACGGGACCGCGGCGGATTTTGGTCCACGGCCCATCAGCGGATTGAGTGTTTGAAGTGCAAGCAGGTGTTTGAAGTCAAACTTCCCGACGCCATTGTCGCCGGCCCGTTTTTCCCCTGGTAAGCACTCGGACAAATGAACCGACAACGTCTTCTAAGCAGTCCGTAGAAAACGTCCCGTCTGTCCCCGGTTTCGCCTGGTGTCCCTTTAAACTCACAAGGGATGCGGCACCCAAAACCCTCTCCTCGGTTATCGCGTTGGCCACACGCCCGCCTGTCATCCAATCAGCCAGTGGAATCGTCCATCACTGGATTTCGTTCCTGCGTTCCCTGTCATCGTCGGGTCGGATTGTCGTGGAAGCCAAGTCGAGCTTGCTCACGTCCACCAAGAACATCACTGCTTTTTTCAGGGAAGCCAGACTCGACGTGCCGCGACAAACCACGTGATAGGACCTTTCTTTTTCTCCCTCGAACATCCAACCGGGTTCGCCCATCACAACGTGGTGGGGATCGATGGTTTCAAACACCGGCATCGACCAGAAGCCCGAATCCGCCAATTGCTTGAGGAACTCGTCTATCTCCGTCTGTGAAACCTTCGCAGTTCGGTTTACGGTCAAAATATCCGGGAATCGAGGGCTGTGACCTATCTTGCCGATTACCTCTCCCGTCCCATCGGGCGCGATCGAGAACCGCACGACAACCGGAATGCCGTAGGGGCGAGTCTCAACCAGCAGACGGTAGACCTGGGTGGCTTGCAACCCCGTCGTCTCGACTAACGGTCTCTCTCCCATAAGGTGCAAATACCGAGCGTTGTCACGGGCCCAGACGTTGCCCGCTGGAAGCTTCCCTTGAAAGAATCTCGAAATCTCATCTGGCGAAGCAACGTAGCGCAGCCGACCGAGGTCCTGACCATCAGACTGGTAAGGTCCCACCATACCGATCACGAGGATAATCGCCACGGCTAGATGTCTAGCTCGGATAACATCCTCCATAAGAATCCATCATACTGCGACCGCTCGTTGTCACAGGATCCATCACTGCGCGCTTCTCTCTCACTTAGGGCAGGCTCCTAGAATTCCATGGAACGGCACCGGTCCTGCAAGCAAGCACTCGTATCCTGAATTGAAGCCTTGGCGGGTCGCGCACCTTTGTGATGGATCTGGAATTCACGGCGGAAGGATATCACTGTCGAGCTTAACCAGGGAGTGATAGAAAGGCGAGAATCGGGTGGTGTTCAATAAGAGCGAAGGCCACCCGAGGTCGTCTTAGCGCTTGAAAGCTGCGCCACCCACGCGATTACCTTCGGCAGGTACTCGCTCAGCCCAGTTCGCTGGTCATCAGGAAGAGCGGCTTCATTTCAAAGCTTTGGTACACCGGCCGCAGCCGTTCGATGCTGTAGTGTTCCTTGACGTTGACGACCTTCTTGGTGGAGGTCACCGTTTCGATGGGCATGTTGTCGTAACGCCCGTTCTTGAGGACCACCAGTCGCCCGTGGATGCGATTGAGGAGCAAGTCCAGGGCGAGGTTGCCATAGGCCATCGGCACGATGGAATCGATGGCATCGGGATCGCCGCAACGAACCAGATAGCCGAGCTTCTGGTTGATGCATTCAATTTTCTTGCCATTGTTGAACTTGGGAGAGAGTTCGGTGAGTTCCTCGGAGACGAGATCGCCGATACCGCCCAGTTTCTTGTGCCCGAAAGCGTCCGCGGCATCTTTTTGGAAGATCATTTCTCCGCCCTCGAACATGGCGCCCTCGGAAACCAACACGATGGAGTAGCGGCTGGGATTGCGCCTGCGGTCGTTGACGAGCAGTTCGGTCAGCCGTTCGATGTTGAACTTGTGCTCGGGAATCACACAGCGATTCGCTGCGCCCGCCATCGTCGGGAGCATGGCGGTGAATCCGGCGTACCGACCGAATACTTCGAGGACCATGAAGCGCTCGTGAGACCCCGCCGAAGTGCGCAGCGCATTGGTCATCTGAATCGTGCGCGTGATACAAGTGCTGAAGCCAATACAGTAGTCGGTGCCCGGAACATCGTTGTCCATGGTCTTGGGGATGGCCACGACGCGAACACCTTCCTGGTACAGGCGGACGCCATAGCTCAGCGTGTCGTCACCGCCGATCGGAATCATGTACTCGATGCCAAGCCACGCAAGATTCTTCAGAACTTCCGGAGTCAAATCGTTCTTCTCTTGATTGAACTCCGCCTTCAGGTGGTCGGGAACGCTGCTC
>Ga0187803_10001128_pt1 | contig 10464 bp, 8 predicted proteins | sample NC_wetland_sal_i_2_FD_132425 | JGI IMG/M metagenome (GOLD analysis project Ga0187803, IMG submission 132425) | Wetland sediment microbial communities from Neuse River Estuary, North Carolina, USA - Control_3 | ecosystem: Environmental > Aquatic > Freshwater > Wetlands > Sediment | place: USA...
CCTGACGGACGGACCTTCTGGGGTTCAGCGATGACGCCGGGTTCTGGAAAACCATCTGGATATCCCTCCTAAGTTGAATCGGCCTGTCCATCGCCCTGCTCGGGAGGGGTTGGCCCTTGAAGGAGATTCGCCCAGAGGTGGGTGGGTAGATCCCCATTATCATGTTCCCAAGTGTCGTCTTGCCAGAGCCTGATTCCCCGACTACTCCGAGGACCTCCCCCTCGGCCATCTTGAATTCGACGTCGTCTACCGCCTTGATGACCCCGTTTCGGACCGGGAAGTACTTCTTCAGCCCCTCTCCGGCCAGGATTGGTATGCTCATTTGTGTGGATGACCTTCGTCGAAAAGAAAACAGGCGGCCATCTGATCTGTCCCGGCCCTGTACCTTTGTGGAACGGTGTCGCAAATCTCCATCCTGTACGGGCATCTCGTGATGAACCTGCATCCTGGTGGAGGGGAGAGGTAGCTCGGCACCCGGCCAAGTATGCCCTCCGGCATCCCGCCGCCGGTGAGCTTGGGCACCGCTTTAATCAACATCTGCGTGTATGGGTGCTGCGGGTTGTTGAAAACCTCCCTCGTCGGCCCTTCTTCCACAATCGTCCCCGCGTACATGACGTAGATCCTGTCTACGAAGTTCTTGACCGTCCCGAGCGCTTGGGTGATGAGTATCACCGAGATTCCCTTCTCTTCAACTATCTTCTTGAGGAGCCTCATTATCTGATCCTCGATTGTGACGTCCAGCGAGGTCCCCGGCTCGTCAGCAATCAGCAGTTCGTTCGCCGAGACCAGACCCATCGCTATGTTGACGCGCTGCTTCATGCCCCCGCTCAGCTGGAACGGGTAGCTGTCGAGAATCCTGTCGGGTTCCGGGAGGGCGGCCTGCTTCAGGTACATCATGGCCCTTTCGTGCGTCTCCGCCTTCGACAGATGGTCGTCCGTCGAGAACTTGATCACGTCGTAAAGTTGCTGTTTGATTGTGAAGACTGGGTTCAGCGCCGCGGACGGGTCCTGGAAGACCATGGACATCTTCTTCCTGCGCAGGTCTGAGAGCTTCTTCTTCGGCATCTTGAGGACGTCCTCCCCGGCATATCTTACCTCGCCTCCGGCAATCTTCGAGTTGCTCGCCAAGATCCGCATGATTGACTTGACGGTGGTCGTCTTGCCGCAGGCGGACTCCCCAATGATCCCCACCTTCTCCCCCTTTTCCAGGGTCAGGTTGACCCCGTTGAGTACCTTGAGCATGCCCTCGTAGACCTGGTACTGGACCCTCAGGTCCTTCACCTCGAGGAGGGGCATTAGGGCGCCTCTCTGGACTTCATGCACCAATCACGTAATCCCGGCGGAGAACATGTCGTTGATTCCGTCGCCAAGGAGATTGAAGCCCAAAATCACGATGACAATCGCGAAGGCTGGGGAGATGCTGATCCACCACTGCGCGGGCAAATACGTGGAGCCCTCGGCTATCATCGTACCGAGGTCAGGGGTCGGCGCCTGCGCCCCTAGCCCGACATAGCTCAGCGCGGCTCCTATCAGTATGACCCAGCCACAATCGAGTGTGACCTTGGTGAGAATCGACCCGAGCGCGTTCGGAAGTATCTCCTTGAACATTATGTGCCATCTGCTCGCACCCACAAGCTCGGCAGCTCTCACGAAGTCCTCGTTCCTGATTGATGATGCGGAGCTATAGACCAACCTGGTATACCAGGGCCACCAGGCCAAGGAGACGGCGAGCATGGCGTTTACCGCACTGGGGGTGAGCACCGAAGCCACAGATAGCGCCAGGAGCAGAGGAGGGACGGCGACGAAAACGTCGGCTAGCCTCATTATCAAAGTGCTGAGTCTCCTCCCGTTGTAATACCCTGCAATCAGGCCCAGCACCACTCCTGCTGGTACCGTTACCGTAAGAACAACGACCATCAGCATCAGAGAGTATCTGAACCCGAACATGATGCGACTGAAGATATCACGCCCGATTTCATCCGTGCCGAAAATGTGGGCCGACGATGGGGGTTGGCCCGAAGCCGCGAAGTTGACGTAGAGACCCGCGCTGCTGGGGTACGGAGCAAGCCAGCTGGCGAACAAGGCAACTAAGATAATCCCGACGATTGCGGCCAGCCCGAAGACGGACAGTTTGTTCCTTCTGAACTTGTACCAGTACCTGCCGTACCTTTCTGAGAGACTCCTCCCAGACTTCATTCCTATTCTTCGCTCCTCCCCTGAAGCCTGATTCTGGGGTCCAGGTAGCCGACTAGCACGTCAACGAGGATGTTGGCGATGGCAAACATGATGCCGGCCACCAGCACCACGGCTACTATCGCGTTCAGGTCCTTGCTCAACATCGCGTTGAGGCCGTATCTTGAAAACCCGGGCCAGTTGAAGATCAGTTCTATGAGGAACGCGTTGGCGATTAACGCAGAGATGTCGAGGGCGTAGATTGTGACGGTGGGAATGAGAGACGGCTTCATGAGATACTTCAATGAGATGGTGCTCTCCGGAAAGCCGTGGGAGATCTCCGACAGCGTGTAGTCCCTGCGCATGTTCTCCACGACGGCTGAACGCATGATTCTAGCCTCCTGCGCAATCGGTCCGAGGGCAAGGGCGAAAGCAGGCAGGATTAGGTGCCAGAGTGAGTCTCCAAAGGATCCGAAGTTCCCGGAGAGCAGCGAGTCGATGGTGTAAAGGCCCGTGATGGATGGAGGCGGAGTCGTGCTCTGGCTCAGCCTTCCTATTATGGGGAAGAGATGCGTCCCATACCCGAGGAAGAGCTGGAGTAGTATGGCGACGACAAATGAAGGGATGGCTATCCCGACATACGACAGGATTCTTACACCATTGTCGACCGCTGAATTGGCGTACCTTCCCGCGATAAGACCTAGAGGCACCGCAATCAGTATGTCGATTATCGCCGCACACATGATCAGCTCCACCGTGGCGGGCAGGAACTCCTGGACGTCTATGAGGACGTTCCGCTGCGTGAAGAGTGCTATGCCCCAGTTCCCGGTGAATAGACCCTGAATCCAATAGAAGTACTGAATCCATATCGGGTCGTTGAGGTGCATGGCCGCGCGTAACGCGTCCACCGCCGATTGCGGCGCGCGGGGGCCAAGGGCAAGCCTTGCTGGGTCACCCGGGAGGACCCTAGCTATCACGAAGATCAGGATAGAAAGGCCAACCAAAGAGATGACCGAGAAGCCGACCCTCTTCAGAATGAAGGTCCACGATCTCACGCGTGTGCTCGTCCTAGACCGCCGCCTTCCCCTCACCGCGGTGCATTTTCAACCTGACCGTTGAGGGAACAAAAACGGAGGACCGCACTGGGCTCTTAGCCGAGTGCGGCCAGTTGCGATGGGAAGAATTGGATGTCCCTGAAGTAGAAGTCGTACCCCAGAAGGACGATTGGGTGGCCGTTGGCTGCGTACCAGTTGACAACGCTCGGGTAGTAGGCCCTCGCCTCGTAGACGTTGAAGGCATAGATTGTTGGGAACTGGTTGAAGATTTGCTGCTGGACATTGTTGTAGGCCCCGAAGCGAGCCGTCTGATCCTGTATCGCCAGCGCGTTGGTGATGAGGGTGTCTAGTGTCTTGTTCTGGAGCCACTCGTTCTGCTCCCACGTCCCGTCCGCCGCCGAGGTGTACCTTGACTGCAGCACAGAGCCAGCCTCGAAGTAGCTCGCGCCGTCCTCGATTGACACGATGTTGGGGGAGCTCGACACAGTAGCCAAGTCAGATACCACCGTAAGCCAGGGCGTTCCGACGACATTGACGGTTATTCCGATTTTCTGCATGTCAGAGGCGAACTCCAGTGCCAGCTTCTGTTCGGCCGGCACCTGGGTGACCCAGTAGTACTTCACGGGGTAGTTGCCGAGCTGGCCGGCATACTTCGACTTGGCTATGAACTGTTGGGCAAGGGCGAGGTTCTGTGCATTAGCGGGGATGTTCGAGTTGTGTCCTGGCAGGGCTGTCGGGACTGGGCCCGCGGAGGGCTTGGATCCCTGGAAAATGTTGTTGACGATTGCTGAGTAGTTCAACGCGTAGAACATCGCTTCCCTGACGTAGATGTCGTCTGTCGGAGCCTGTTTGGTGTTAATCATCAGATACATCTCGTTGACTGTCGGGATTGTGACCAGCTTGGCTCCCTTCAGCTGGCCTAGCGACGAGACTGTGGAATACTCCTGCCACTGGTCAGTTATCTGGATCGAATGGCTGCTGAAGAGGGCCTGCGTCGAGGACGTGCTCCCCAACATTGTGATGGTGCTCGGCTGGTTCGGCAGGGTGCCGTTCCAGTACTTCGGGTAGGCAGCGAGGGTCATCTGAGATTCTAGGTTGGTTGGAGAACCGATCGAGTAGGCTCCTGAACCAGCGTCGTTGGTGAGCAGCCAGGTCGATCCGTAGTCCCCGTTGGCTCCGTAAGTCGCCGTCGGGCCTGTGTGCACCTCGTTGGCCACCACCTGCTTCTGGTCAAGCACGTAGAGCCGCACCAGAGCCGTGAGGAATGGACCGAACGGCTGCTTCAGCGTGATAACGACCGTCGAGCTGTTGGGCGCTGTTATGTTCTTGACGTTCGGCGAGAAGAGGTACGAGTACCCCTGTCCGATTGCTATCATTCTGTTCATGGAGAAGACGACGTCACTCGCAGTGACCGGGTCCCCGTTGTGGAAGGTCACCCCTGATCTGAGGTTGAAGGTGTAGGTCAGGCCGTCGGAGGAGGTTTGCCATGAGGTCGCCAGGTCAGGCTGAAGCGTTCCCGACGCTGTCGGGAAGACCAGACTGTCGTACAGGTTGGCAAGCGCCGCGGAGCCCGCTTCGTCCGACCCCTTGGCGGGGTCAGTAACCGGGACGTTGGCGAATGTTATGCTCAGCACGCCCGAGGCGAGCCCCGTGGTCGACGTGGTTGTCGTTGTGATGGGGGGCGTGGTCGACGTGGTTGTAGTTGTGATGGGGGGCGTGGTCGACGTGGTTGTACTGGGGCCTCTCGTCGAGACATAATAGGCGGAGATTCCGACGATGGCGATGATGATTATGATTGCAACTGCTGCTGTTGCTCTACCTATCGCAGATCTTTCATGAAGACCTAGGATTTTCATCCGGAAGCACGCAGAAAGCTCCGAGCGTTATTTACGTCTTGCCCGGTGCTTCGGCGAAGCAGTCAGTCGCCGCAGTTGTCCTAGCGTGCCCTAAGCTGTTTCGTAGCTTCGGCATCTATTTTCATGGAATTTCCGTCGATGACTACACCGTAGTCGTTCTTGGCTTGTTCGACGGTGATGTACCCGTCGATTACGTCGTTGAGAACCTTTTCAGGTTCCCGTTGCATCGGGTCCCCGAAGCCACCCCCTCCCCCTGTCCTGAGGCTGATGAGGTCGTTCACCTTCATTGATTCGGCCGCGACTTTGCGCAGCCTGCGCGGGGCCTGGTCCCCCTTTTCGATTATGAAGTAGTTCGGGGTCCCATTCCCTCCTCCGTTAATCCCCCAGCAGGGGTAGAGGGAGCGACCCATGGACGAGGTGAAACTTGCGTTCGAGTTGTTTATCCTGTAATCCTTCACCACCCCGAAGCCGCCCCGGAACTTCCCTTTCCCGGCGCCGCCTCCGATGTTCAGAGCGTACTGCTCGACCACAATGGGATACCTAACCTCGATCACTTCGTTCGACATGATGTAGGTCTCTCCGTCCCCTGAGCAGACGAGCCCACTTTCACCATCCTTGCCGAGCGCCCCTCCCCATCCTCCCGGCTGCGGCTCGACTATGGCGAACGCCTGCTTTGTCCTGTCGTCCACCCCTCCTACTATGGTGCCGCAGACGCTGAGGAAGTGACCGGCTGAGAGCTTTTCAGGCACGAGCGGAGCCAGGGCATGCCAGACCATGTCGGTGATGAACGCCATCGCCTCCCAGTAGGTCGAAGTCGGAGCAGGAGGGAGTGGGTTGAAGATAGTTCCGGGGTCGGCAAGTATCTTTAGCGCCCTGAAGTTCCCGTCGCTTACCGGGCCGTGAATATCAGTGACAGACTTGAAGACAGCCCTCGCAGCCGAGACCGTCGCGCACCAGGGGCAGTTGATTGAGCCCTTCGCCTCTGGCCCCGACCCTCTCAGGTCGATTACGAAGGACGTGTCGGAAATGGTCACCTTCGCCTTGATGGGTATCGGGTTGTCGGTGATGCCGTCGTCGTCAATCGTATCCGCCACCTCGAAGGTCCCATGCGGGAGTTCCTTCAGCTTGAGTTTTGTGAGCTTCTCTCCCTTCTCCTGAATCCTGTCCATCGCCTCCAGGACAGTGTTGACGCCGTACTTCTTGCAGATGTCCTCAATCCTCTTCCCCCCCACCCTCAGCGAGGCTGCGTGGGCTTCCATGTCTCCGAGGGTCATTTCCGGGGTCCTGACGTTGGCCCTGATCATGTCGACCATCGCCTGGACTATCTTCCCTCTCTCGAACAGCTTGATGGGAGGGAAGATCAGGCCCTCCTGGTAAATCTCTGTGGAATCGGGGGTCCAGCTCCCGAAGTGCATCCCCCCGACCTCGCTCCAGTGCCCCTTGATTGCTGAGAAAGCGACAATGCGTCCCTGGGCGAAGACAGGCATGATCAGATTGACGTCGTTTAGGTGGGTCCCGCTGGTGTAAGGGATGTTAACTATGCAGATGTCCCCAGGAGAGAAGCCGTCCTTCCCGAACTTCTTGATGCAATCCTGGACAGCGAGATCAAGGGTCCCAAGGAAACCTGGGACCCCGTTCGCCTGGGCGACGAGCAGTCCATTCGCGTCTGTGAGACCTGCCGCGTAGTCGAGGACCTCGTAGATGACAGGGCTCTTGCTCGCCCTCCCGAAGGCAGAAAAGGTCTCCTCCGCGGAAGCGATCAGGCTGCTCTCGATGATGTCCAGGGTGAAGTCCGATATCTTGGCCAATTCTAGACCTCCACCACCAGGTTCCCGTACTTGTCGTTGGTCATAAGGTTCCCTTTCCTGATTATCGTCGTTGCAGTCGGCTCTTCTATGATGGCAGGCCCGCGTATCTTCGCCCCTATGGGGATTGAATCCCTTGAATAGACCGGGAGCCGCTTGAACCCTGACTCGTCGAGGTACACAGACCTAGTCTTGGCAGGCTTCGCTCTTTTGTTCCTTGACGCCTTCATCACCCTCGGCGGGTGCTTCTTGACCTTGCCGAAGGCGACTACTCGGATGTTGACCACCTCGGTTGGATCCTTCAGGTTGAAGGTATAGGCCTTGTAGTGGAGCTCCTGGAACCGCTTGTGGATTACTGCGAGGGATCCGGCTGCAGCAACTTCCATTGGCACTGGGGTGGATATCGTGTGTTCCTGTCCCCGATAGCGGATGTCGAAGTAGCCCTCGAACCTCATGTCCTTCACGTCGATCTCCTCGGATTTCAGCTCCTTCGTGGCCTCATCCTTCATCTCGTCCAATATGCCCTGGAGCTCCTTCAGGTTGCTCGGCTCGAGGCTGACGACCTTGGTGCGAATGAAGTCGTGCCTCAGGTCGGTCATGAGCATCCCCCAGGCCGAGAAGACCCCCGGCACCCTCGGCACGATTACCTTCCTGATGCCCAGCTCTTCGGCCAGGGACGCCGCGAACATCGGGCCCCCTCCACCGAAGGCCACCATGGCGAAGTCCCTCGGGTCGTACCCCCGGCGCACCGAAACGAGCTTGATGGCGTTCACCATGTTCGCAGTCGCTATCTCGATGGCACCTATGGCTGCGTCTATGGCCTTCATGTGCAACTTGGCCCCCACCTTCTCGTAGGCCTTGGCCGACAGCTCAGGCCTGAGCTTGATCTCCCCGCCAAGGAAGTAGTTGGGGTCTATGACCCCGGTCAGGACGAAGGCGTCTGTAAGAGTCGGCTCCGTTCCCCCTTTGTTCTCGCAGGCTGGGCCCGGGTCGGCACCTGCGCTCTGCGGCCCGACCTTGAGCGAACCGAGCGCGTCGGCCCAGGCGATGCTCCCTCCCCCGGCGCCTATCTCGACGATGTCCACCACAGGAACCTTGACCGGGTAGCCTGAGAAGAACTGGTGCCGCCCGATGAAGTACTCGGTGTTTATTTTCATGCGCCCGGAGTCGATAAGGGAGGTCTTGGCCGTGGTCCCACCTACGTCGAAGGTGATCACGTTGGCAGTCCCCACCGTCTTCCCAATGACCCGGGCGCCGATGACCCCACCTATGGGGCCTGACTCCACCTGGTAGATTGGGGTCTTTCTCCCCTGTTCAAACGTCGAGACCCCGCCATTGCTCTGCATCACGTGGGCCCCTACCTTGCTGCCGAGGCTTCTGAGCTCGCTCTCGAGGGTCGTGAGGTACATGTGGACCTTCGGCTGGACGAATGCGTTCATGACGGCCGTGTTCATCCGCTCGTATTCGCGCCACTCCCTCGAGAGGTCATGCGACATGGTGATGTACTGGGTTTTGACTCTGCGCCTGAGAATGTCGTAGCACTCGAGCTCGTGCTTCGGGTTAGCGTAGGCATTGTAGAAGGCGATGGCTATCGCTTCAGCGCCGTTCTCGTTGCAGGCATCGGCAACCTTCAGCACGTCGTCTCTGTTCAGCGGGCGCATTTCTTCCCCGTTGTAGCTGGTCCTTTCGTCGACTTCGAACCTGAGGTGCCTCGGAACGAAAGGCTTCGGCTTCTCGTAGCGGAGATTGTAGATGTCGGTTCTGTTGGACCTTTGTAGCTCCAGGACGTCACGGAAACCCTTGGTGGTAACGAGGACGGTCTTGGCACCCTTCTTCTCGGTGAGCGCGTTTATCACCATGGTGGAGCCGGTCCCGATGAACCGGTTCATCTCCTCCCCCTTTATCCCGCTCCTCCGGACGACGTTGATCACCCCGGTGGCGTAGTTCTCAGGAGTGGTCGAATCCTTCACGAAAGTATACTCGCCGGTGGCCTCGTTGAGGCCGCATAGGTCGGTGAAGGTGCCACCGACATCGATGGCTACCCTGACAGACAAAGCACGAACGCGTCTCGCGCCGCTTGAGGCATTATTAAGAATCGTCCCAAAAACGCACGAGGAAGCTGAGAAGATACCCCTTGCGCTGGAGGCCGCTTGCCCCCAGTTCCTCGACACGCTACGCTTATCTTGACGCCGAGGACGGTGGCACCCATGGCCCAAAGAAGGTTCGCACGAATCATCACGATGAAAGCCAAACCGGGGAAGGGGGACGAGTTTCTGAAGCGTTTCAGAGACGGCGTGGCAGCGACGGCGGGCGAAATAGAAGGGATGAGGAGGCTCTACCTTCTCCGCCCTGTGGGGAAGACCAACGAATTCGTTGCCATCTCCATGTGGGACGATAAAGCGGCTGCCGAGAAGTACGCCAAGAGCGGAAGGAACGAGCAATATGGGCAGACGCTGGCCGCGGTTCAGGAAGGGAAAGAGAGGGTAAGGAAGTTCGATGTAGAAATGCACGTTGTCGGCGAGCGAACAAAGGGTCTAAGAGAGTAGGCCCCCGCTCTCTTCTGCTGGTCGAGAGAAACCCGAGGTCAACTAAGACGGCAGTGGGCTGGGAGCGATGTCCCCTGGAAGTCGCCTGTGTTCGTTTCATTCTGAGGCACGTGCCTACTGCCTAATGCCTGTCCGAGCAAGATTTGGCGGCCTTGAGTAAAGAGCTCTCGAGAGAAGAAGTCGAAGACCTGGTCGCCGGCGCGACAATCCTAGGAGTGGGGGGCGGAGGAAACCCGGACAAAGGACTGGCCCGAGCGCCCCCCCGCGGCTGACGTCCTCGACGAACCACGTCAAAGAGCCCCTCAGCCGGGTCGGGGCGAGCAGGGCGGTCCAGGAAGCGGCCAGGAAGGCCGGGATAAAGAAGGAGAGGGTGCACATGTACATGTTCCGCCACGGCTCGGCCACCAGGAACGCGAAATACCTGACAGACTCGGAGCTGAAGTTGATGTACGGGTGGACCATGGACCCGAGGATGCCCTCGGTCTACATCCACCTGTCGGGCGGAGACCTCGACCAGGTGCCAGCAGGTTTACGGATCAGGGAAGCCGGTCGAGCCCCAGGAGCCTTCGTTCTCCCGGCGAGATCAGCGTCGCCTGGCTGAAGGTCCTACCTCGCCTGGTCGTCTGGGTCTAGCCTGAACAGGACCGTGGCATTTCTAACCCCCATCGGGATTAATCATTGACACATTGGAACCCGGAACTGACGGAAAAAGTGCCGGGAACCGACCTCGAGTGAGTGCGGGCCCGACGGGACCCGGACCGAAAACGGTCCCAGACTTGGTATCACGGGTTCGGTCTTCCATGGGTTCGAACCCGTTGGCGTTGAACACTATGAGCATATTGAACTATACCGAACGTCTGTAAGGGCCAGGTTCCGATGACGGAGCTAATGCTGGCGAGTAAGATACGCGTGCGTCAAGGCTTGTCTCAGGGGCCGAGAGCTTTATCCCACACCTTCAAGGTGTGGCTGAAGCTTGTTCCAGAGCGGCGTCTCTGAACTGGATGCCCTCCTCATGGGAGGTTACCCGGAG
>Ga0187803_10001129_pt1 | contig 10462 bp, 10 predicted proteins | sample NC_wetland_sal_i_2_FD_132425 | JGI IMG/M metagenome (GOLD analysis project Ga0187803, IMG submission 132425) | Wetland sediment microbial communities from Neuse River Estuary, North Carolina, USA - Control_3 | ecosystem: Environmental > Aquatic > Freshwater > Wetlands > Sediment | place: USA...
ATCGGCCGCCCCCTTACCGCCGACGAGCGGTTCGGCATCTATCTCAACCGAAACGTCATCTATGCCCGCCGAACCCTTGTCGTCGCCAACGCCATCGGGATCGCCCTCGGAGGCAAGCCCCCCGCCGACTGGTGGGACCTGATCGCCGACTCGCCGGGTCAGGCCCAGGCGCTGGCCGGGGCTGCGGAGAGCGCCGCGGCAGCAGAGCGGGATGCCGTCAACCGTGAGGCGAGCATGTTCGCAAGCCGTGGAGGCATGTAAGTGCCGGCTCCTTCTGAACCCAATTTGACGGCATTTGTTGCTCCCCCGGGTCCGAGCGGGAATCTCCAGGAGCAATTGAGGGCACTCAATGCGAATTTCGTCACGGGGTTCGGCAACGTAACGACGCTTCTTTCTGCCATCTTGACGCAGTTGCAATCGAAGCCGGGAACCGGAACCGGAGGACCGAGTGCTGGCACAAAAAAGCCGAAGAAGCCCAGCAGTGGCAAAATTGGCGGCGGTCTCGGTGGTGCTCTATCGTCTCTGGCGGCAGCGATGCCAAAGGACTTCCAATCGCTGATTGCCCGGATCAGTTCCGCGCTCGAGGCCCCGATGGCAATCATTAGCGGGGCCGGGAAGCTGGCGGGGTTCCTGTCGGGCGGTGGGGAGAAAGCGGTTCCGAATGGTTCCGGGTCAGGGATTGCCGCCCACGTCGCGGCGGCATTACAGAGTGCTGGCCAGTATTTCATCCCGCGGCAGCAAGAGGACCGGCAGTGGACCGCCCCGGGACAGTCCCAGCAGGCGCAGCCCGCGCAACCAGAGGCTGTGCCGGCCGACACCGATCAATTTGAATCGACCCTGCGCTCGCTCGTGCAGGCCATCAGCGAGACGATCCGGCAGATCGCCAGCGCTGGCCACTGGCTGACGCAGTTCGTGATGAGGACCGGCGGCGGCGAACCGGCAATGGGTGGCGAGCGGCGCGGCAGCTTCCACGTTCCGGCAAGCGGCGGCATGGGGGGCGGGGCACGGGGCGGTTTTCCGGCGCGTCCTGGCGGCTTCGAGACGCCGGGCGGCATAGGCGGAGGTGGTTCTGGCGAGGCGGCGGCCGGGGCCGGTGAGGGGATCGGTCGCCTGGCGGGTGGTCTCGGCGGAGCAGAGGGCGGGTTCGTCGCCGGGGGCGCTAGAGCGGGTGCCGGCCTCGCCGGCGCTGGCGAGGCAGCGGCTGGGGGCGCAGCAGGCGCCAGCGGGACTGCGGCCGGGGCCGGCATTGCGGCCCTGGCGTCCAACCCCGTCGGATGGGCCATCGCGGCGGTCGCAGCCGTCGTGGCAGTCACGGTGGCGCTGGTGGCGCTGCCGAAGCTGCTTGAAGATTGGGGTAGGGGGATACGGGAATCGCAGCGGCACCTGGCGTCGTTCAGCGGCGAGATTGCGGGTATTTTCGCCTTGGCTGAACAGAGGGAAATCCTGCGCGGCATAGAAACCGGCGAACGGACGGCGGCCAGCACACAAGAGCTGTCCGACCGCTTGGAGGATTTGTCGGACACGAACAATGAGATGTTGATCCTCTGGACCAACATCAAGAACGTCGTCGCTGCGGGGTTTCTGAGAGACATAAAGACTCTTCTGGGAGATGTGTTAAACGGATTTGCCGCTCGGTTTAACACCGCGCTTGCTAAAGCCTTCCCGAAATTCTTTGGAGAGGCAAAAGGGTCCAACGTGGCGCAGTGGCTTGAGGGCATCAGGGACGATGCCGAGAAGGGCCACAATCAGGGGACGCGGCCGGAAGATTATTCATGGCCCAGGTAGGGAATCATGGCAGAGGTTCAGTACAACGGAGTCATCCTGTCGAACTGTCGCACCGTCGATTTCCGCCAAGAGCCGGTGTTTTCCGGCGACGGGTCCGGAGACTATCTCTACACGAAATACACGGTCTCGGTCGATAGTGTTTTCAATTCTGAAACCCATCCCGGCCTAGATTTTGACTTGGTCAACGCTTCGGCAACTTCCGTGATGCAGGCGGTCAAGCAACAGTTGGCCACGCCGCGGGCGTCTTTCGTCTACGCGATCAATGGCGAGGACTTGCTGGTATCGCCTCCAGCCGGGGCCAGGACTTCCACGCAAGCGGGAAAGACAGTGGACGCCAATCTCGGGCCGGTCACAAGCGTTCACGTCAAGTCGTTATCAGAAAATACCTTCATCGTCTGCCTGACAGTCACGACGTGGATTTGCGACTGCTCGGGTGGGTCTGCGATTATCTCGAATCGGTGGACGAGCGACTTCGAGATAGACGAGGAGCAGTACGTCAGGATCGTCGTCCAGGGCAAGGTCGTGACCCGCGCCGACCTGAATGTCAACCCCGATACGCTTAGGGGCGTGCTTGCCCCGAGTATCTTCTACGGCTTCGTGCGTAAGTCGGCCCACTACACGATTCACGAGAATGGACTGTCTCTCGACTACCGCTACGAGGATCAAGAGGTCTATCGAGTTCCACCACAGCCGGCCTACACGGCGGAGGGCGACTTCAAGATGAGTTCCCCAGAGGGGGCGCAACTTTTCTCCGAAGGGCGCCTCAAGCTGACCTCGTGGAAGGGCCAGAGCAACCAGGCGCTCCTCGGCCTGTGTTTGATGCTTCTCATGAGGAAAGTGATCGGCAAGGACCGGTTGGTGCAGGCCGGTGGCGTGCCGAAGAAGAAGAACGGCTATATCCTGCGCGGCTTTTCTATGGGACAGCGCTATGAGGCCAACGAAGTCGAGGCATCAATGCGGGTTTCACGGAGGCCACCGCAGAAGGTCGTCAAGGACAATGATGGGCACACGATGGTCACGGACCTAGCTGGCTTTCTCAATAGCGATGACCGGAACTGGTATTTCCAGGACAAGACCACGAACATGGCGGATGTCAACAATCAAATTCCACCAACGCCGGCTCTCTACGGAAGTTCAGCCTTGTTGGCGAACCTGGCCTACCTGCGCGACCCCTGCACGAGCAAGGCGGCGCGGCCGCCGGCCTCATTCGCCATCGCCACATCCGTGTCCAGGGCCACGGGCGGCCCCGGTGTTCCGACGACCGGGAGATGACCGTGCCGACGAAAACATCCGTACAGACGCTAACTCCCGATCCGCAGCCCCTGCTGTCGGCGAACGCGACGGCCACGCTGATCGACGGTCTCGGGCAAGAGCCTGGCGTATACGCCGACAACTACGACGGCGTTTATACGAATTACTGGATCAGGATGAAATTCTTCTCGGACAAAAACGTGTTCCAGATGCCGACCGCTCAGCCGTCCGGTTCCGGCAATTCCCTGCCGTCTATCGTCCAATACGCGGACCCGTGCGACATGCTGACCATCGAATGGGCGGCGGTTCGCTCTGGTCTGCCGCCCATCGTGCCCGATCCCAACCACGCCGACCCGCAGTTGATCTTGGCGCGGGCGACGGTCAATCCTCAGTCCGACCCCACTCAGGCCGAGAAGGACGGCGAGACGCTACGATACATCATCTCCGGGATGTACCTGTACTATGTCATCGACCGCAGCAAGGTCGTGCTCCAGCACGCTTTGCTGCCGTGGATCGACAAGAGCATGGCCAGCCAGATGATCTTGCCGCAGTCGATTTTCCAGCATGGGATCACCGATGCCGGGAACGGTCGGACGGTTCTGAATCCCAATCCCGTTACGGGCACGATCGCGACGCTCGGCGGCACGACCCAACTCAATCGGGTGCCGTGACCGCTCACGGCCGAACGGACGGGACAGTGCCGCCGACGAAGCCCCTTGGGAGGCGGCTGTTGTCCTGGGCCTGTTGAGGCGCCGGCGGATCGGTGTCTTCCTCGACGTATTCTTCGTGGGGCACGATTTCGACCTGCACCCTGCGCGGAGTGGGTTCTTTGCCGGCGCGGCTAATCGACCAGCCCGCGACGGCACCGATCAGGAGCCCCGGAAAGAACGTGATGGCCAACAAGAGAGCGAAGGCCGCGACGGTGCTGGGCAGGCCGAAGCGCACTAACCGTGCGGGGGTTGTCGGCTGGGGCGGAAGTGTGAGGTTCAGTATCGAACCGCACTTCGGGCATTTGCAACGCATGAGAGGCTCCGGTGAGGGGCGATCAGATGAGGGTGTTCGTCAGCGTGGGGCTACCGGTGGTGCTGGGCAGCAATAGGCCCAACCCGGACGTATTGTAGAGCGCATCAAAGGCGCTTTGAAATGACAGGAGATGATTGACTGCCCCGCAATACGAATTCGTCGTCACGACCGAGAACCCGTCAGCCGTGGTGGCTGAATACGAACCCGTGATGAAATTGACTTTGGCTGCGAAGATCGCAATCGACGGTCCCATCCCGTTGCCATACAGCTCCGTCATCGGCCCCCAGGCGGCGAAATCCACGAAGGCCGACTTCCCCGATGAGATGGCGGTGCTCTGCCGGATGCGCAGGCTGATCGACGTGGGCAGGTCGTTGGGCAGCCGGAACACGCCGTTGATCGCCACGAACACCCCTGACGTGAGGCCCGTCAGTGACTGAGTGAATGAGTTGGCAATCCCTTGCTGATCGTTGATGACGTTGTTATTGCCGTCGATCAGCGCCACCTCCAGCACGCCGGTGGCTGGCGTCACGTCCACGGTCACGAAGGCGTTGAAGGCCAGTTGCGAGTTCGGCGTCGGGTTGAAGGCCGTACCGGTCGATGCGCTGTTGAACAGTTGCTTGACGCCGGCCAGAGTCGAGCTGTCCCCCTTGATCTGGAGCGAGGCCGATCCCAAGTAGACATATGTGGCGTTCGTGTTCTCCAGGATATTCGTGCCCGCCACGCCACCGCCCGTGATGGTCCACTTGTCCGGGATGTTGGCGACCGTCCAGGTCTCGAAGTTGCCGTTCTGGAGCACGGTCAAGCCGTCGTTATTGTTGGCGGCGTTGATGACGGTCAGGGTCGCGGTGGCGCCGGACCCCTGCGGGTAGGTCGGATCGAAGATGCCCGGTGCCGCCACGGCCCCCTGGAATTGGAACGTCTCGTTGCCGGCCGTAGCGCCGCCACCCGGCTGGCCGTCGGCGGTGCAGATGAGGCGGGCCGTCTCGGGGACGATCAACTCGTTCAGCAGGCCGCTGGGCTGCTTGACCGACGTGACCACGATGCCATTGCCAACATTGTTCGCATAGGCACTACTGGAGGCGGTGATGGTGGAGCGCTTCACGGTCTGCGCGTTCAGGTTCATCTGCCGGATCAGTTCGGACAGCGCGCCGGGTACATCGCCCTGCGCTACGAGAGGCTGATCGGCGTTGACCGTGTAGGTGAGGATCGTGGCCGCGACCTGCTGGAGCAGCGTATTGCCTGCCGACAAGGCGGCCTGGAAGCTGGTGCGGTTGGGCCAGAAGGGCTCGGCATACGCCTGGAGGCTGCTCCACTGGCCGGCGACGTTGTTGAGGTCGGTCGTGAGGGTGCCGTTCTGGAACATCTCGATATCGCCGGCGACCCTGGCGAGGGTGCCAAGTTCGGTGAATAGGGGCGTGAACGCGATGGTCACGGATCAACCCTCTTGCCGTTTCCTTTCGGTCTCGCGTATGTTATCCTATCGACGCTCTGAGCAAAAGGGAATTCCCGTATGGCCGCGCGCCTGCCGTCGTACCTGGAGGACATTCTGGCCGCCGTCGCGGCCCAGCTCGCGTCGGCGACCGGCCTGCCGCCGTCGGCGATTCATATGACGCTCGATCCCAACGAGCCGCCGCCGGTCAAGACCGGGCAGACGATGGTGACCTACACGCCAACCAACTTCCCGCTGGACCTGCCGGAGTTCGCCGGGGCCGGCATCGTGGCCCCGACGTTCAACGGCGTGCTGGAGGTGTCGGTGTGGCTCCACATCTTGCTCGACCAGCCCAATCGTGCAGAGGCGTATCTAACGAACCAGCTCAAAGGCGGGCTGGCGCTGATGCGCAAGATCATGGGCAGCAACACGCAGCCGACGACTGGCCTCCTGGGCTTCGATCCCCTGGACGACCAGGGCAACCCACTGCTCAAGCAGCCGATGCGCATGACGGCCGCCGGCTGGCGGACCATGCCGGGCCAGAGGCCGCCGGACTGGCGGCGGATCGCATCGGCGTGGGAGATCGCATATACTCAGAAATTGCCTTGAATTCAACCTGAGGGGATCAGTTGATGAGTAGGTCGCTTCCTGAATATGCGGAATTTGATGAGTGGTGGAAGAAGGCCACGAGTGCCGAGAAGGACGAGGCCATGGCGGTTCACGTCATGCAGTGGGAACGATATTCCGAAGGCCGTTTCTGGATGAACAGAAGGGACGATGGAAACCAGTTCGGTCAACCGTTCGTGCGGCAGGGAACCAGAGTGCGCGCCATCGAGGATTCGTGGTCGCCGACAACAAAATTGGGTGATGCCAAGGATGTTCTCACCAAACTTCGTCTGACTGTCACGCCCAAACAGGACGCGACTGAAACTTCGTCCTGGCTTGCCGATGTCGAATTGAAGCGGCAAGATCAACTTTGGCTCGGCTCCGGCCGGACGCCGCAGGAAGCGATTTGCAAGGCGGCGTTGATCGTCGCACTATTCTTCCCCGAGAAGCTGGTCCATTCTGACCTGGAGGCATCATGAGAGAAAGAAACTGCTGCTGCGGCTCCTACGCTTTCGCATTCGTGTGTGATTGCGGCCAGGAATGGGAGTTGTGCCGTCCTGGCAATCCAATCGATTCGATTCGAGGCCATAACAACTGTTTTTGTGGCAGAAGTTTGCCGCACTCCTCAGAGGGTCTTGAGCGATGCTCCGATCCGAATGTTTTCGGTTCGTGGTATCGTCGGCCACTCAGTGCCCCATTCCTCGCGAAACTCGCGGATTAGTCGAGATGATGTGTACGCAGAGACCAACGGCGAGTGACACGGGCGTCTTGATTTTGGCATCAAGACGCCATCAGGTACAGGAGTCTTTGCCATGTTGATCGCGCTCTCTCCGACCCGCTTCCTGAACCTGGACGCCATCGCCGAAATCCGCCGCGGAACGGACACGCGCAATTCGCAGACCGGCCTGCCCGAGCGGACGGCATCGGTCTTGCTGCTGCATGGCGGCATGCGGTCGATGCAGACCATCGGCGTGCAGGGGGAGGAGTTGGAGGCGCTGGAAAAGTCGATTCATCACAATTGGATCGAATACCGGTGTGGCTTCTGGGTCGAAGTATCGCCTGGCCACCATGTCAACCTGGAAGCCATCCAGTCCGCGACGATCACGACGAAGGCCGATGACCGCCCCCCATGGGCTAAGGCCGCGATGGCGACGTTCGCCCCGCTGCCGTGCGTCAAGGGCCGCTGGCGGGTCAGTCTGGCCGGGGCGGCGTCGGTCGATGCCGATGCCTTCGAGTTCGTTGGCGACGAGGCGGTGCGGCTAAAAGAGGCGATGATGGGCGGAAAGTCCGAGGCGGCGGTCAAGGGCGAATGATGTGGCCAATAGCAAGTCCTATGCGCTCACCTACGCTGGCCAGCCGTTGTCATTGCCGTCTGGGTTGCCCGACTCGGCTCGCGCCGCGCTGGCGCGCTTCCGCTACTTGCCCGAGCTGCGCGACCAGGTAACTTTCCCGTTCCGACCCGGCGGTCGCCTGCGGACCATCGCGTTCCCGCGCTATCCCGATCTGCCCGAACTGTCCCTCAATTCGTTCTTCTACCCGACCGGCGCCTCCCGCTGGGCCATCGGCCGGTTCCTGGCCACGAAGACCGCCGTGGCGTCGATGGAAACTGTGGCCCTGCCGTCCGGTGCGAATCCTGTCGCCAGCGCATTCGTGATGCAGGCTGACGATCTGGTCCACAAATCGACCGACGCATTGTCGGCTGGCGGCATCACGACGAACCTGTTCATGTTGCCATCGAGGCCATTGGGCATCACCGCCAGCAAGGGAGCGCTCGACGGCTTCCTGCTGGTGACGCTGGTGGACGCGCGCTACTACTGGCAATTCGCGCCGGCTGGGATCATCGATAGCGCCAGCCTCACGTCCTGGACGGCCCTAATCGCGTCGCTGGCCACGGCCCTCGGGGTGACGATCAGCGTGCCGCTGATCGCGGCGGCCTATGGTAGCCCGGAGCCGGACAGCGACCTCTGGAGCAATAACGAGAACGCAGCGCTCTTGTTGGATGCCGTTTTGTGGAACGTGGGCCTGACGCTCGTGCGGACTTTCGACGGCACGTTTTCTGCCGTTCGCACGGCGACCGGAGACGCGACCATCACGGCCAACCGTCCGGCGGCGCCGCGCTGCCGCGTCTTCGGAGGCAACATCCTCGACCCGAGCGAAGCGGGCACTGCATCGCCCGCGCGCATGAACGCGGTGCTGCCGCAGTCATTCAAGGTCACATTTCCCTCTTGGCAAACAAACGTCGGCTACATCGATCCCGTGCGATCAGGTTACTTCACGAAGGATTCCTATGGGCAGGTCTGGACCGAAACTGTCCTTCTATCGGCGCTGGGGGCGCCGTATTCGAGCTACACCGGCTTTGTCGGCTCGAAAGAGTTCCACACGACCGCCAAGGCGCTGTTCAGCAACTCCGTGGGGTCCGGCACCCCGACGAACGCCGTGGCGATAACTGCGCTGGCCCAGCAACTCGCCAAGGATTACTGCGATGCCCAGCTGGAGGGGCTGGACGAGACCTACGCAGGCATCCGCAACTGGGCGCCCGACCCGACCAATGACGTGACCTGGCACTTCGGCGGCGAATGCGCTGCTGACACTGTGTCGGGCCGCATTGGCGAAGTTTTCACGCGCATCCAACGCAAGCCGTGGAATTGGGAAGTCCGGGAATTCCAGCACAGTTTCGGCTTGCAGAGCATAACCGCATGTCCCGGGACGGTTCTGTTTGAAACTGATGTGAGATGCGAGGGAGGAAACATCAATGTCTATCGGCGAGATGTGACGCTGGGCATCATCAATGATTGCTTGCAAGTAGCAGCAACAACCGAATGGTATTTCTACGCACAGCAGGGATGTTGCTTATGTCCTGGGCAATCGAGCATCACAAGCAGTATTCCCGGCAGCAGCAGCATGACGATTGTGGTTGACTGCTGTGCTGGAATCGACCTGCCTTATGTGTTGTGTGGTACATTCTCTACGTCTCCGTCGGTTTCCGCCACTTTTAATTTCGGTACTAACGGTTTTTCTTGCGCTGGTGGCGCCTGGGCTCCTGATGGATGGTCCAGCGGAATTGTCGTGTTCACGTATGTACAGGACTCTCAGTCGCGGTCGTTTTATGTGTTTTGTCTTTCAGGCGTATGGTATCTGGTCGTATGTTCTGCTGGTGAATTCATTCCTTCGGTGATACCGGCGACTTCGGCCAGTTGCAATCCATTCCAGATAGTATTTACGATATCGAATGATCCATACGGGTTCTGGCCCACTCCGGTGACGCTGACTCTCGTTCCTGGATCATGTGCCAGCAGTTCCGGTAGCGGCGGCATCAGCCGATCAGCCCTCGGGACGGCCACAAACTACGGTGCCGGCGTCGGCAACACGCTCAACGCGACGCTGTCCGTTGCCGGCGGCGCATTGCTCGTGGTCGAGACCGCCATCGCGGTGACGAGCACGGGATTGGGCTCGCTGGTGCCGACGCTGGAATACAACGGCGTCTTCATGACCGGGTTCATCAACTCTGAATCCACCGGGCAGGTTGCCGGTCACAACGACGGCGTGAGGACGGACATTTGGTATCTGTATGTTGCGGCCGACACGTCAAATGCCCCGCTGGTGTTTAAAACCAACGCCTCCAATGGCGGGCTTGCCCTCTGCGCAGTCGAGGTTCTGGGCCTGGCAAACAATGCGCCCGACACTCCGGCGACAGCAGCAGCAAATGATGCTGGTACACCGTCCAAACCAGACACCGGGGCCTCGCCCACGACCGCGATAGCCCACGAATACGTCCAGGCGGCGTGCGTAGCCGAGACAAGCAATACGTCGTTCGGTTATGTTGCACCTTTTGCGAAAGGGCAGCAGGTATTGCTCCAGGGGCCGGATGGGAACACGTTCATCTTGTCTGAGGGCTTCGACATCTTGTCGTCAGTCGGCACGCCGGAGGCCAAGCTCGACACCTCATACAATCAGTGGGCGGCTTGCGAAGGAGCATTCAAGTGATAAGATTCATTCTCTGTCTTCTTGGTTTTCACTCTGTCGAGGATGATGGTCAAGAGAACTGTCCTCAGTATCTTCGATGTCTAAAATGCGGAAAACTGGTTGAGGTAAGACTGAAACGGTGAGCGAGCCATGTCATTTCGCATCATCCCGACCGGTCCGCACACGCACCGCAAGGAGTGGGTCGATGATCCCCTGCCCGATCCGAATGCGCCGCGTCCGCACCCCTGCGAGTTCCGCGGGGCCGACGCGCGCGACAAGAGCGGCCGGGCCATCACCCGTCCTTGTCCACCTGGTTTCCGGTCTGGCCTCGGCTGAAGCGGACAGCTGAAGGTGTTCGCGTGCGAACACGAGAAGCGCCGGGGCGAGCGGGTGACGCCGGCCGAC
>Ga0187803_10001130_pt1 | contig 10456 bp, 11 predicted proteins | sample NC_wetland_sal_i_2_FD_132425 | JGI IMG/M metagenome (GOLD analysis project Ga0187803, IMG submission 132425) | Wetland sediment microbial communities from Neuse River Estuary, North Carolina, USA - Control_3 | ecosystem: Environmental > Aquatic > Freshwater > Wetlands > Sediment | place: USA...
CGCGCATCTCTTCAAACATTTCGGCCGTGGCGGGATACGATTCGCGCAAGGCATCGGCAAATTCGCCGTAGATGCGGCCATCCTCTTCTTCGCTGGTGATGGCCAGGGCTAGAATCTCTCTTTCAGTCAAATCCTTGAATCGCTTGGGCATAGTTCCTTTTCCGGGTGAAGTTGCGGGAAGAGAGAGAATGGCATAAAAGCCTTTGGGAAGCCATCCTGGACGCGCGTTTGGCGGGGTTTTCCTCAGAGAGGCTGCTGAGGCGCATTTGCCCGAACGGTACTTTCGTACTACCATTTATGAGAAATGGGCTACTTTTTGCCGGGTACGGCCCCGCTATAGGTTTACTGCAGTCGCCCAACTATCCTGCTCTCAGACGTAAGGATGTTCTGTCGGGGAGAGGTGAAAGGGAATGGCATCTCCGGTCGATATCATGGGTAAGGCAGATTCAACAAAGGGTGGAAATTTGGCGCGGCCGTCGAAGGCGGAGCGGCGCGGCAGCCGGCGCTGCAAGATTAACCAGTTGATGCGCATCCGGCCGTCGGATCCGGAGCGTGAACCATTTGATGATATCCGCGGATCGCTCAGCGTTTCGCGGACCGGAGTGTATTTTCAGTCCAGCGAGCCTGGGTATGAGTTGGGAATGCGGCTGTTCGTGTCCATGCCGTACTCGAAGGAGCCCGCATCCATGGCCCGGGAATACCTGGCGGAGGTAGTGCGGCGCGACACCCTCCCGAACGGGCTATTTGGCGTCGGGTTCAAGATACTTATGGAGATGGGGCTTCAGGGTGGCTACAGTTTTGGCTACGCCCACCAACGAAAGTAACCAGCAGCAGCCCCGACAGAAAATTTAAGGGAAACAAAAAGGGCGGATGGCACGAGGCCACCCGCCCTTCTTGCGTTTGGGGGTGGTGGGGAAATTCGATGACGTCTAGGTTCGGCCGAAGGCCCGAAGCGTCTTGTACCGCAGCATGCCAAAATGCCGGTTAAGCGGATGCTTCCTTTCGAGGAAGGTGAAGACCGGAGGGCGGCGCGAAGTGAGTTTGGCCATGGCGATGTTCAGGCGGATGTCGCGGCGGGCGAATTTCATGCCGGCGACCAGGGCATCGCGCGCATCTTCCCTACGTCCCGAGGCAATGTAGACTTCCGCCAGGTTGAGATAGAGCTGAGCCTGATTGCGCTTCATGCGAACCGCAGTATCACATAGCCGCTCTGCGTCGGCCCAGCGCTGTTGCGTGCGGGCGAGAGCAACACCCAGATAGGACATGTAATAAGGATTGTTTTTTTCCAGTTCCGAGGCACGCTTAATGTGATCGAGGGCCCGGTTGGCATAATTGTCACGAAGGAAAGTCAGTCCGGTCTTGAATTCGCGGAAGGCTTCCGTATCCATCATCTTTCCACCTCGGCGTTATAAGAGAATTCCACCGGGAAGCTAAAAACTCCAGGCAATGTGGCGACCCGCAACCGAAAGATGGGGTAAATGCGCGGTAGAAGAACAGCCAACAGTGCCTCCGGATTTCGCGATTCCCAGTCAGGCAACACTACGGCTTCCGAAGCGGGGAATCTACTGACCGATGGGACAGACTTCGTCCAAGGACTATAGGTCCTACTCACGATGGAAAGTACTAGGGAAGTGGGATTAGTACGAACCGCCACGGCGGTCCCACTTGCGGTGCCAGTCCTTCCAGTCAGCAAGGGTGACTTTTTGCATGGCCTTGGCGGCTTTGTGGAGCCAACGGCCCTTGCGTTTGGCGAGGTCGCGTTTGACTGCCGGAATGGCTTTAGGGCTCCCAAGATGGATGTTGGCGGTCTCCCAGCCCATGTAATAGGCAAGCTTTTCTTCGTCGCGCTCTTCCGGCAGTGACTGGATTTCGATGTGGCAGCAATCCGGGGCCAGGCGGCGAACGATCCAATGGGGCGCAAAGTGGACGTGCGGATCCGAGATGCGCACGGCACTTTCGACGAGTTTGCGGCACAACACTGTCGAAGAGGGAAGATGGCCGGCCCAGATCCAGGCGGATGGCGTGAGTTGTTTGGCTTCACGCACGACGTGCGCGCCATCCCACGTGGCAAGAGCAAGAACGCGCGGGTGGCCCAGACTCCCGAGGCCGGCGATGCGCGATTTCAGCTCGTAATTCAGGGTGCGGAGGGGCATGGAGTTGTGGACCAGCTTCCAAACGTCCTCGGGCAGCTTGCCCTTGTATTTTGGGCAGGCCAGAATTTTCTTCCAGAAGACAACGGGATCGCGGAGCTTGTTCAATGCGATCCGTCGGAGCCAACGGTGGTGCTCGGCAAGAATGAAGGGGCCGCCGCCTTTGGCGATTGCGTCGCGATAACCCTCTTCCATGGCCCGAACGGCGTCCTTGCGGGTAAGCGCCAGGTGCTCCCCCTGGATGGCGAGGTAGGCGCTGGTCACCAAGCGCACCAAGTCCACGGTATAAGCGGCAGGCCAGGCTTCGTCAAAATCGTTCACTCCCCAGATCAAACGGCCTTCGAGATCGCGCCAAGTGCCAAAATTTTCGATGTGCAGGTCGCCGACGGCTAGAACTTGAGGAGCATGCGCGAGGTCAGGGCAAATGAGCGGCCACCATTGCGCCCAGCGGTAAAAGGTTGCGCGCAGGAAAGGGAAAGGAGCATCGGCCATGAAGCGATGCTTCAGGTGCACGTCCGTGCGGATGAGATTGACGTGGCGCGCAGCCCATTTCTCGAAGTCCGCGGTCGCCTGGACGACGTCAGGTGGTTGCACTTTTTTTGCGCTCATTCTCTCTCAGCCGGCACGATCACACACGCCGACAGGTGAAACAGTGTATAACTTTTTGAGGCATTCTGGCCGATCTGAAGATCGGCCACTACAAAAGCAAGATCTGCACTCGGGGCTAAAGTCCATTCCTTTTAGATCTGCTTAGACGCGGGCGTGTGCGGCTTCTGCGTGGAAGCGCGATTCGTAGATCGGGAAGCGCGCGGCCAAAGCGGCCACCTGCTGGCGCACCTTCTGTTCAACGGCGGCATCGCCGACGTGGCTCAGGATTTCCGCCACCCAGCCGCCGATCATCTCCATTTCCGGTTCTTTCATTCCGCGCGTGGTGACCGAAGGACTGCCGAGGCGAATTCCACCGGCCTTCATCGGGGGAAGGGGATCGAACGGAATGGAATTCTTATTGACGGTGATGCCAGCGCGATCCAGAGCCTTTTCTGCGTCGTTGCCGGTGATGCCGCGCGAATGAACTTCGATCAGGAAGAGGTGATTGTCCGTGCCGCCAGTTACGATACGAAAACCCTGATTGGCAACGGCGGCGGCCATGACCTTGGCGTTGGCCGCAACCTGTCTCTGATACTCCTTGAAGGAGGGCTCCATGGCTTCCTTCAGGCACACCGCTTTCGCCGCAATGGTGTGGACTAAGGGGCCCCCTTGGGTGCCGGGGAAGGTGAGCTTGTCGAGTTCCTTCGCGAAGGCGGAGCGGCACAACACCAGGCCGCCGCGAGGGCCGCGAAGGGTTTTGTGCGTGGTGGTGGAAACGATGTCCGCGTGGGGCACCGGGGTTGGATGCACACCAGCGGCAACGAGGCCGGCAATATGCGCCATGTCCACAAAAAAGAGGGCGTCGACGGACTTCGCGATTTTGGCCATGCGTTCGAAATCAATAATCCGGGAATAAGCGCTGGCGCCCGCAACAATCATTTTGGGTTTGTGCTGGTGTGCCAGCTCCTCGATTTCGCTGTAATCGATCTGTTCGGTATCGCGGCGCACGTGGTACTCGATGAATTTGTACATGCGCCCGGAAAAGTTCAGCGGGTGGCCGTGAGTGAGGTGGCCGCCATGAGCCAGAGCCATGCCCAGAACGGTGTCGCCGGGCTGGAGCACGGACATATAGACCGCTACGTTTGCCGATGTGCCGGAGTGCGCCTGAACGTTGGCGTGCTCCGCGCCAAACAATTCCTTCGCGCGGTCTATGGCCAATTGTTCGACCTTGTCGGTGAATTCGCAGCCGCCGTAGTAGCGCCTGCCCGGATATCCTTCGGCATATTTGTTGGTAAAAATCGAGCCCATGGCTTCCAGCACGGCTTCGGAGACCAAATTCTCCGAGGGAATCAACTCCAGTCCAGTGGCTTGCCGTCTGGCTTCATCGCCAAATAGGGAGGCAATCTGAGGATCGACTGCTTCCATAGGCCTTTTCATTCTTTCATTCGCTTCCGTGGTCATCGCTTCTCCTGACTCTTCCGCCAATCCCGGCAGGTTGTCCATATATCCGACGGGAAGGCGACCCCGACGTAGTGAGGGCCGCCACAGAACCATTGTCGATAAAAGACTTTCTTCCGCAGCCCGTAAACCCTTGCCATCCTTGGGCAATCTGAGGCTTTCGAGAGGGTCCGGTCACATTCACCTCATGGCGGAATTCTATCGGAGTGCGCAACCAACCGCAATCCGGCGCATCGGATTCATAAGGAAAATAAATGCCGCGGATTCAAGTTTTGGATGCACCTCTGCGGCATCTTTTTCCCCCAGGAGTTCTATACTTAAGGGGCTGTCCCGATACAGCAAATTCACTTTACTGAGGCTTACTTATGTCAAACATATACGCAGACAATTCGTTAAGCATTGGAAGAACCCCTCTGATCAAACTGAATCGCGTGACCGACGGTGCGAAGGCGACGGTACTCGCGAAGATCGAGGGGAGAAATCCTGCGTACTCGGTGAAGTGTCGTATCGGGGCTGCGATGATTTGGGATGCGGAAAAGCGCGGTGTGCTGAAGCCGGGGATCGAGATCGTGGAGCCGACCAGCGGCAACACCGGAATCGCACTGGCGTACGTTGCAGCGGCGCGGGGCTATGCCATTACGTTGACCATGCCGGAGACGATGTCTTTGGAGAGGCGGCGCGTGCTGGCGGCCTTCGGCGCGAAGCTGGTACTCACGCCCGGGCCGGAAGGCATGAAGGGCGCGATCAAAAAAGCGACGGAAATCTACGAATCGGACAAGCAGCACTATTTCCTGCCGCAGCAATTCGACAATCCAGCCAACCCGGAAATCCATGAGAAAACCACTGGGCCGGAAATCTGGAATGACACCGACGGCTCGATAGACGTCTTGGTGAGCGGCGTGGGCACCGGAGGAACGCTCACGGGAGTCAGCCGCTACATCAAGAATACAAAGGGAAAACGGATCACATCTGTAGCCGTAGAACCAACGGTGAGCCCGGTGATCAAACAGACCATTGCCGGTCAGCCGCTTACACCGGCACCGCACAAGATTCAGGGGATCGGCGGAGGTTTCGTGCCGAAGAACCTGGATTTGAGCCTGGTGGACCGTGTGGAATTGGTGACCAACGAGGAATCCGTCGAATACGCCCGCCGGCTGGCGCGGGAAGAAGGTATTCTCTCCGGCATCTCCTGTGGCGCGGCGGCTGCCGTGGCTGTGCGGCTGGCAAAGCTGCCGGAGTTCGCGGGCAAGACGATCGTGGCCGTATTACCCGATGCCGGCGAACGGTACCTCTCCACCATCCTGTTTGAAGGGATTGGCTAAGCCGCCGGAGCCCGAGCGTGGATGCCATGCGGGACAGGGGAAAAGGCATGCTGTGTCCCTGTCCCGGCATCGCGCAACCAGAGAATCGTGAACTTCCATGACGACACCTAATAACGATTTGCGAACCTTGGCGAGGGAATTTCGCGTGGCGCTGGAAGCGCGGCTACAAGACGCCAGCATGTGGGAATACCGGTTGCCATCCAAGGATGAGGTGGCAGCGTTCTGCCGGTCGTACCTGGATGCCCTTTTTCCCTTGTACTACGCCAAAGAAGACGTGAACAACCCGGACGCGGCTGGGTTTTTGGCACAACTGGATTTGCAATTGGCGGAACAGATTGTCTATGCGATGCGGTTTGATCTGAACTGCTGCGGGAAGGCGATACCTGCAAACCTCTCGGAAAGTGCCAGCGACCTGGTGGAAGCATTGCGTGCAAAATTGCCGAAGCTAGCGCAGCTATTGGCGACCGATTTACAGGCTGCTTTGAAGAACGATCCGGCAGCAAGCGGCTACGAAGAAATATTGCTGAGCTATCCCGGGGTGGAAGCGATCACCGTACAGCGCTTGGCGCATGAACTGTACCTGTTGAAAGTGCCGTATTTGCCGCGGATGATGACAGAAATCGCGCACAGCCGGACGGGGATCGATATTCATCCAGGCGCTTCGATCGATGAGTCGTTTTTTATCGACCATGGAACGGGCGTGGTGATTGGAGAAACCGCAACGATCGGGAAGCACGTCACGTTGTATCACGGTGTGACGCTCGGTGCGTTCAATCCCACCAGCCGGCGCGATACCGGCGGGGAGTTGGTGAGGGGCATGGCCAACAAACGGCACCCAGACATCGAAGATCACGTGACCATCTATGCGGGCGCGACGATCATCGGGGGAGATACGCGTATCGGCCACCACAGCATCATTGGCGGGAATGTGTGGCTGACGCACTCGGTCGCACCTTACAGCCGCGTGGCCATGAGCGAGCCGGAATTGGTGATTCGCACCAGTACAAAGGGATCGGACTGGGAATGGTTTTTGGGGAGCTCGATTTAGGGCAATTCCCTGAGTTCCGAATGCTATAGCATTTGTCTTTTCTCAAAAATTCCGTAACCACGTATATTGCCTATAAAGTATAATAATCTATAATTAATAGTTGGCGGACCTCATGCCTCAGTTGTCGTGCATAGGCGGAGGGCTAGACGCATGTGGTATAAGTGTTATACTGGTTTACGGTTGAATTTCGACGACGAAAAAAGCCGCAAGCTGCGTGCGAACCGGAAACGAGGGATCGGCTTTGAAGAGGCTGCGGAGCTATTTTGCCAGCCCCACTGTATTGACCAACGCAGCGACATTCCCGAGCAATATCGTGCTGTTGGATGGGTTGGCGGAAAGCTCTATACCGTGATTTTCGAAGTCAGGCACGACACTCTTGGAGAATACTACCACCTGGTGACGCTCTGGAGAGCGACCTCCGAGGATAGAAGGCTATATGAAACAAACTCCTAAGAAGCGAAAACCAACCAGTGCCGAGGCCATCGCCCGGATGGCGGACCAGGGGAAGGATATCAGCCGGTTCTTCACAAACAAGGGCCGGATGGTCTATCCGATTCAACGGGTGAATGTAGACTTCACGGCGGAGATGCTGGAGGAACTCGACCAGGAGGCGGCTGGCTTAAACATCAGCCGTCAGGCGGTGATTAAAACGCTTGTGCGCGAGGGACTCGACCGCCGGTCCTCGCGTCAGGCTTTTTCGAGACAGCAAGCCCCCCGCATTCGCGGTGCAAACCGTTCGCGCCGAGCAATTACAAAGTAAGAAGAGCGGTTTCCCGATTTATACTGAATTCTGCTTATAAGCCGGGAGTCATTTCTGGCGTTTGGATTTTGCGCGGAGACGTTTGTACATGACCGCGATGAGGCCCTTGGAAAAGGTCTTGTTTTCGAGAAGCGCGAAATCGCGCTGAGGGAAGCCACTAGGGAAAAGCGGAAGGCCTCCACCGAGCAAGACAGGCACAACACCCAGATAGAGTTCATCGATCAGGTCAGCTTTAAGGAATTCGCGAGCGAGTTCTCCGCCGCCCATCATCCAGATGTTCTTTCCGGGGCGTTTGCGGATCTGCTCGATGAGCGCGGCAGGAGATTGATTGGTGAAGATGATCCCATCTCGTTCGCCGGGAGGTTGAGAGCGGGACATGATGAAGGAAGTCATGGCATAGCTACGGAAGGAGCCACTTCCGCCCATTTTAAGGCCCACCTCATGGGTCTTGCGCCCCATAATGGCCGTCTCAACCGTTTTGAAGAAAGGCCCCATCGAGTAGTGCTTGGGCATGAACAGGAAGTCAACGGAGCCATCCAGGCGGGCGATATACCCGTCCAGACTGATGCCCAGGCCGAGGACCACTTTGCGCATGCGCCGGATTGTAACCCGGCCAATGTCTTCCTGAAAAGAGGCCGCTAAGAGAGCTACGAAGCCGGTATTCAGGTAAGCCGCGTTGACAGTGGGAGAGGCTGTCCGCTACGCTCGAATGCTTGGTTGATGGGGTGAGAAGAGACAGGGAGAAGCATGGCTGACGAGAAGCTACCAACAAGGGCGGAAGATTTTTCGGAGTGGTACAACCAACTGGTTTTGAGGGCGCAGCTAGCCGACTACGCACCGGTGCGCGGCTGCATGATCGTGCGCCCTTACGGTTGGGCGCTGTGGGAAAACATCCAAGGAGCGCTGGACCGGCGCTTCAAAGCCACCGGGCACCAAAACGTGGCGTTTCCTCTGCTCATTCCCAAGAGCTTCATTGAAAAAGAGAAGCATCACGTCGAGGGATTCTCACCTGAATTGGCGGTGGTCACCATCGGAGGCGGGGAGGAACTTGCCGAACCGCTGATTGTGCGGCCCACCTCGGAAACCATCATCGGGCACATGTGGTCGAAGTGGATTCAGTCGTACCGCGACTTGCCGGTGTTGATGAACCAGTGGAACAGCGTGGTGCGGTGGGAGTTGCGCACGAAGCTGTTCCTGCGCACCTTGGAATTTTACTGGCAGGAAGGGCACACCGCGCACGCCACGCGCCAGGAAGCGGTCGATGAGACCAAGCAGATGCTGGATGTGTACAACGACTTTGCGATGAATGATGCGGCGATTCCGGTGATCCCGGGCGTGAAATCGGAAGCGGAAAAATTTGCCGGCGCAGACACCACCTATGCTCTCGAAGCCATGATGGGCGATCGCAAGGCGTTGCAATTCTGCACCTCTCATTTCCTCGGACAAAACTTCGCGCAGGCCTTCGAAGTAAAATACCTCGACCAGAACGGGCAGCTGCAGCATTGTTGGACCACGTCCTGGGGGCTTTCCACACGCGTCATTGGCGGAATCATCATGGTGCATGGCGACGATCAAGGGCTGGTGATGCCGCCCAAGATCGCGCCCACGCAGGTGGTGATCGTGCCGATTTACAGGACGGACGAGGAGAAGGCCAGCGTTCTAAAAGTCGCCAAGGATTTGAAGACGCGATTGATTCAGGCGTGTTTGCGCGTGACGTTGGACGAACGCGAAGGCTTCAGCCCTGGATGGAAGTTCAACGATTGGGAAATGCGGGGCGTGCCCGTGCGCGTGGAGCTTGGCCCAAAGGATGTAGTCAAGCAGGCGGCTATGCTGGCGCGGCGCGACAAGCCGGGCAGGGAAGGAAAAGTCAGCGCAGCACTAGCGGATCTGCCCGCCACAATCGAGAAGCTGCTGGCCGAAATACAGCAAGCCCTGTTTGACAAGGCATTGGCGTTCCGCAGGGCCAATACCCACGAAGCCAGGACGTATGAAGAGTTCAAGAAGGCCGTGGAGGGTGGCTTTGCGTTCGCGTACTGGTGCGGCAATGGCGAGTGCGAGGAAAAGGTCAAGGAAGAAACGCGTGCGACAATGCGCTGCATCCCGCTGGACCCGGGCGCGGTGATGGGTAATGGCGGGAGCAGCGGCTCCGGTACGTGTATTTATTGCGGCAAAGCCGCAAAGGATCGCGCCATTTTTGCCCGCGCATACTGAGCCAGGGTAATCCAGCCGCTTTTCCCGATCAGGCCGGGGACGTTACCCCCGAAGAACAACCGGTTGCGCCCAACCTCGACAGCGAGTCCGCGGGGTGCTAGCGTAAGTTTATTGGCCAGAAAATCTCGGCCCGCCGGCTAGAGGCCGGAAGCGGCCCATGGAGTACGAGTTCGTGAACTGGAAATTGCAAACAACCCGGCGTGGACAACGAGGCGAAGGCAGATTGAAAGCTGTGATTTATTTTACGGTCCTCATCCTGGGGGTCTTGGCGGCTATCAAGGTGGTACCCGCGTATGTGAATGACTACCAGTTGAAAGACAAAATGTCAGAACAGGCCCGCTTCGGAGTCGTGAATCACTACACGCACGATCAGATCAAAGACAACATCTACCGCACCATTCAGGACCTGGACATTCCCGCCCAGCGCGATGACGTGAAGGTAGAGGACACCAATCACGGCATCCTCATCACTGTGAATTACTCGGTCCCCGTGGATTTGCTGGTGTACAAAACCGACCTTAATTTTTCGACCTCGTCGGAAGGCCGGGATCTCCTGAAGTAACCGCGCCGCCCGAATCCCCTGGCGCGAAAGTGCTCGTTTTTTTTCGAACGAACTGCGGCTTTGTTCCGCTTCTGTGTTGCGAGACAATAGGAGTTGGCCAGCTCCAGGGGGAATTTCATTGCGACTTCGTCTTCAAAAGGGTTTTTGGACCTCTACCTTTGGGCTTGGCCTGCTCGCGTTCCTAGGGCTGTGCGTCCTGATTGCTGCCGGCACCTTCACTTTCTTCTACGTCAAGTTTTCCCGGATGATCGATGCCCGATTGTCCGGGCACATTCTTCAGAACACCACGCAGATCTTCTCCGCCCCGGGGCGAATTTCCGACGGGCAAGCCTGGAGCGCCGAGGACCTGGTGACGTA
>Ga0187803_10001131_pt1 | contig 10451 bp, 9 predicted proteins | sample NC_wetland_sal_i_2_FD_132425 | JGI IMG/M metagenome (GOLD analysis project Ga0187803, IMG submission 132425) | Wetland sediment microbial communities from Neuse River Estuary, North Carolina, USA - Control_3 | ecosystem: Environmental > Aquatic > Freshwater > Wetlands > Sediment | place: USA...
CTTCGGCCGCCGAAGATGTACACCATTTCGTCGAAAAGGCTTTGGTGGAAGAACTCGGCCCCTTGGGGTGGAAGCTGCATACCGGCCGCAGCCGCAATGAACTCGTTGCCACGGATTTTCGCCTTTTCGTAATGGATGCCGCGGCAGAGATTCGCGGCGCGGTTATCGTTCTCATCCACGTTCTCTTAACGCAGGCAAAAAACAACCTAAAAATCCCCATGGCGGGCATGACCCACATGCAGCATGCTCAGCCGATTCTTCTTTCGCATTTCCTGATGGCCCATGCGCAAGCCTTCACGCGCGACCTTGCGCGCTTGCAAAACGCCATTACCTCCGCCGATGCCTGTCCCATGGGCTCGGGGGCGCTCGCCGGCTGTGCATTTGCCATCGATCGCGAAGCCCTGGCCCGCGATTTAGGCTTCTCCCATATCACCGCCAACAGCCTCGACGCGGTCAGCGACCGCGATTTCGCTCTTGACTATCTCTTCGCTCTTTCCGCCATCGCCACACATCTTTCCCGGCTCGCGGAAGATTTTGTTCTTTTCGCTTCGCAAGAATTTTCGTACGTCCTGCTTCCCGACGAGTATTCCACGGGCAGCAGCCTGATGCCGCAAAAGAAAAACCCCGATTCCTGGGAGCTTCTGCGTGGAAAAACTGGCCGCGTTACAAGCGCACTCTTCAGCCTCTTCACTACTTTGAAAGGCCTGCCGAGCAGCTACCAGCGCGACCTCCAGGAAGACAAGGAAGCTCTCTTTGCCGCGCACGATCAGGTCAACGACATGCTGACCGTGGCCGCGGGGGCGATTGCGAAAACAAAATTTCGCGAGGACCGTCTGCGCGCCGCGGCTTCGAATCCCGCCTTGCTCGCCACCGACGCCGCCGATTACCTCGTCCATCGCGGCGTTCCATTCCGCCAAGCCCATGACGTTGTCGGCCAAGTGCTCCGTGAAGCGGAAAAACAGGACAAGTCCTGGACAAAGCTTTCGTTGAAAGACCTTCGCAAAATCTCGCCGCATTTTGCGGAGGACTTTTTGAAGGGCCTCTCGGTCGAAAATGCCATCGCCTCCAAATCTGTGCCTGGTGGCACAGCAGAAGAGTCTGTTCGCGCTGCCATCACGCAGCTCGAGCAAAATCTCACACAACGGGAGAAACAACCATGAGCCTCGGCTCCGTAGTCTATATCGTCGAAACTGCTTCCTGCCACGCGGAGGATCGGAGGTCCCTTCCGTGAGTACCGCGTGCGCCCTGCGGATCCCCCGCCTATGAAACAAGCTCCCTCCGAAGCGGCGCTGCCCCGCGGATTCCGTTTCTCTGCGACAGCCTGTGGATTGAAGAAGACCGGCGCGCTGGATCTGGCCCTGCTTTCCAGTGACGTACCGGCGTCCGTGGCCGCGGTATTCACGCAAAATCTAGTCGCCGCCGCGCCGGTGGTCCTCTCCAAAGCCCATTTGAAGGCCTCGAAGGGCCGTATGCGGGCGGTCATCGTCAACGCCGGCAACGCCAACTGCGCCACCGGTGCGGCGGGTTACGCTGCCTCTGTCACAACTGTGGAAGAGACGGCCCGGCATCTTCGCTGCCGCCCTGTTGAAGTCGCCGTCTGCTCCACTGGCGTCATTGGAGTGACTCTTCCCGTCGAAAAAATTCTTCGCGCGCTGCCCGGCGTTGCCCGGAATCGCCGACCTTCTGCCCGATCGTTTGCTGAGTTTTCGTTGGCCATTTGCACCACGGACACTCGCCCAAAAACTGCGGCTGCCTCATTCAGCATGACGGGGAAGCGCATCCATCTGGTGGGCTGCGCGAAGGGCGCGGGCATGATCCACCCTAACATGGCCACAACACTCGCTTTCGTCGCCACCGATGCCAATATTTTACCGGCGCTCCTTCAGAAAACACTGCGCGACGTAACCACACGGACGTTCAATGCCATCAGCATCGACGGCGACACCTCCACAAACGACACGCTGCTGGTGCTGGCCAATGGCGCGGCCGGAGCTCCACCAATCAAGTCCGGTTCCACCGCGCACAGCGCGTTTTCAAGAGCACTCGAGGAAGTCTGCCATTCGCTGGCCTTGCAAATCGTTGCCGATGGTGAAGGCGCGCAGCGCGTGATCGAGATCGAAGTGCGTGGCGCCAAAACCGAGGGCGCAGCTCGCCGCATCGGCCAGACCATCGCTACTTCCCCTCTCGTCAAAACCGCCTTTGCCGGCGGCGATCCGAACTGGGGACGCATCTTCGCTGCGGCCGGGCGCGCAGGGGTAAAATTCGATCCCGATCGCGTGGACATCCACATGGCCGGCATCCCGGTTCTGCGCCGCGGCCAGCCGCTCGATTTCAACGAACGCGCCGCCAGCAACCGCCTGCTCGAAAAAAACGTGCACATCAGGATGGATTTGCACGCGGGCCGCTCTTCCGCGCGCTATTGGACCTGCGATTTCACCGCCGAATACGTGCGCATCAACGCCAGCTATCGCACCTAGCCCCGATCTCTCATGAGATTCAATTCCGCTTGTTAGCAAATCTCAGAAACACTCGGTCATCCTGAGGGTGGCGTCGTTTGCCTGCCTACCCTGCCCACCTCAGGCAGGCGCAGGCGGGCGGCCCGAAGGATCTCAACGGAAAGATTGTGCTAGTTTTCATGGTTGAGATTCTTCGACGATCCTTATCGGATCGCCTCAGAATGACAGGCGCTTTTAGATATACGTAAGGGATAAATGAAAGCCTTGTACGGGATTCCGGCTAGTTTGTTGCAATTTTCGAAAAGTGAGCAGGCTCAATCCGAAAGATTCTCACGGAAAAACCTGAGTGCGTTTTCACCCATGACCGTGCGAATCTCGCTTTCCGTGAAGCCTTCTTGGAGGAGGGCATCCGTCAGTTCGGCGAGGTGCGCGGTGTCAAACGGAGCGACGATGCTCCCGTCGAAATCGGAGCCGAGCGCGACATGTTCGATGCCCGCAACCTGAACGGCATAGCGAATCGCTCTCGCGATAGCGCGTGGGTCATTTCCGCACACCGCCGTCGGCCAGTACCCGATGCCAATGAGCCCTCCGGTAGCTGCAATTCCCCGCGCTTCCTCGTCGCTTAGGTTTCTTCGATTGTTGCAGTTCCCCTGCAACCCTCCGTGAGAGAAGATCACTGGGCGTTTTGTCAACTGCACCACTTCACGAATCGTTTCCGGGGAAGCGTGCGCCAGGTCAATGATGATCTTGCGCTCGTTCATTCGATGAACTAACTCACGCCCCAGCGGCGTCAATCCCCCCTTTGCCACGCCCGCCGACGAACCAGCAAACTCATCATCGAAAAAGTGCGTCAGGGAAATATATCGATATCCCTCGTCATAGAGGCGATCCAAGTTTTCCAGTTTTCCGTCCAGAGCATGCGCGCCTTCGATGCCCAGCAGGCCCGCCGTCATGCCACGGTTTTTCTCCCGCCGGTCCAGGTAGGCCGTCAAATCATGTGAAGTGCGGATTGCGACTAAATTTCCACCAGAGTTTGCCGCTGTCGTTTGGAAGCGCTGCGCTAGAAAGAGGGCTCGTTCCGTCAGGCTGTTCCACGTGCGAGGGGGCCATCGTTGTGCCAAAGCCAGCCAGAAAATGTTGTCGGAGTTGGCGTCATTCCTCTCGTAATTCAAACCGCGCGGGGATTTCGTGACCGCCGTGAACACTTGCAGCGCCACATTCCCCTCGATCAGCCTGGGTACATCCATGTGACCTCGCGCGCCTTTTTCGAGCAGATTTCGACCCCAGAGGAGAGAGTCCGCGTGCAGGTCCACGATGCGCAGGCTGCCATGCAGTTCCTGGGCTTTTGTCGAAGGAGGAGTGATTATCGATGCTGAGACGCGATTGAGAGCGGAGTCAACGAGAGGAGGAACCGCCAGAAAGAAGGCCAGCACCAACACAAGAAAGAGAACCAGTGCGCCCCAGAGTGCTTTCTTCATGCCCGATTCTGCGCTCTTCTCAAGGCGGCAAGCAACTAATCCCATTTCCAATGGGCGAACTGTTCGCGCAGCGCAATCTTTTTGAACTTGCCCACGCTGGTGCGCGGAATCGCCTCGACAAACACAAACGCGTCCGGCAGTTGCCACTTGGCAAAATCCTTTGCCAGAAAATCCCGCAGTTCGTGCTCGTTGGCCTTGGCTCCCTCCCGCAACACGACTGCAGCGAGAGGCCTCTCTTGCCATTTCGGATGAGGGATGCCCACGACGCATGCTTCCCTTACCGCCGGGTGTCCCATCAGCGCATTTTCCAGGTCCACGGAACTGATCCATTCTCCGCCGGACTTCACCAGGTCTTTCGCACGGTCGACCACCTTCATGATTCCGTCCGCGTCGATGGTTCCCACGTCGCCGGTGCGGAACCATCCGTCCTCGCTCCATTTATGGGCTTGGTCTGGCGCTTTGTAGTATTGCCCAGCCACCCAGGGGCCCCGGATTTCCACTTCTCCCGGCGTTTCTCCATCCCAAGGCGCCTCGCCTTCCGGCCGCATTACCCGAATGTCGATGAGCGGCACCGGCCATCCCTGTTTTGCACGAATCGCATACTTTTTCTCTTCCGGCCAATTCTTCATCCGGGATTTCAGGTGCCCTGTTGTTGCCAACGGTGACGTCTCCGTCATTCCCCAAAGGTGAAGGATTCGAATGCCATGCCGGTCAAGTCTCCGCATCAATTCGATCGGTGGCGCGGTGCCGCCGCTCGGAACACGGATTGGGTGTTCGAACTTCCATCGCCCGGGGTGCTTCTCAAGCATGTCAAGCACGTTAATCCAGACGGTCGGGATAGCATTCGCGACAGTCACTCGCTCCGCGAGCAGGGTATCAAGCACCAATTCTGCGTCCACGTTCGGGCCCAGGAAGACCAGCTTCGTTCCCGTCATGACCGCGGTGTACGGCGCGCCCCAGGCGTTGGCGTGAAACATCGGCGCCAACGGCATGAGTATGTCCTGGTGGCTCAGTGCGAATGTATCTACCATCGCTTCGGCCATGGAATGCAGCACCAGCGAGCGATGCGTGTAAATCACACCCTGAGAGAAACCCGTTGTCCCGGAAGTAAAACACATGGACGCGCCGTCGTTCTCGTCAATCAGGGGATACTGAAATTCACCGTGCCCGCCTTCCAGTAGTTCCTCGTAATTCAGAAATCCTTCGGGAACACTCGCGAACCCATAAGGCACCACGATGACTTGTTCAAACTTCACATCCGCGCGGAATTTTTCATATAGCGGGAGTAACACGTCATCGACGATCAGAAACCGGTCTTCCGCATGGTTCACAATTTTGGCGATTTCGTGTGGATGCAAGCGGAGATTCAACGCGTGCATAATGGCTCCGGAACAGGGCACACCGAAGAAGGCTTCCAGATGCGTGCTGTGATTCCACATCATCGTGGCAACACGGTCACCGCGGCGGATTCCGAGATTCGTCAGGCCTTTTGAGAGCCTCCGTGCACGCCTGTAAAAATCAAGGAACGTCGAGTGCACCGCAGACTTGTCCGGGCGGTAGGAGACAATCTCAATGTCCTTGAATAGTTTTCCGGCGCGCTCGAGCAGCACCGGAAGCACCAGGGGAAAGTCCATCATTGTGCCGCGCATGTTCACCTCGTGGGAGGCCTTGGGCGCGAATCGTATCATTCTTTGCCCGCGCGGTGCGACTCCCCAGGGCGGTACTGGGCCGTACCCCCCGTTCCAGAATATTGGTTGCAAAACCAGTCAATTTTCGAGACCATTCACGGGACCACTGAACGACCCCCGCCCGCCGCGGTACGCTTTCAGGTTGACGTCCCGGCGGACAAGGCATCCTCAGTGCGCTCCGCAACTCGTTGTTTTAGGTTCCGGACAGAAGGAGTTCGCAGGTGAAGAAGCTTTACGTGGGTAATCTTCCATTCAACGCATCGGAAGAGCAGTTGCAAGAGTGGTTTGGACAGTTGGGAATCACCCCTTCGGCAATCAGTCTGATTCGCGACCGCTTTACGGGGCAGTCGCGCGGCTTCGCCTTCGTCGAAATCACCAACGATGAAGAGGCGGATCGCGCCGTCACCAGCCTCAACGGTCAAAACTTTGGTGGCCGGAACCTTGTGGTCAACGAAGCGCGCCCACAGACGGAACGCTCGGGCGGCGGTGGAGGTCGTGGCGGGTATGGCGGCGGCCGCGGTGGGGATCGCGGCGGTCGTGGCGGTGGCGGTGGCCGCGGCGGCGATCGCGGTGATCGTGGAGATCGTGGCAACCGCTGGTAACGCGCCTTTCTTCTAATCTCCTTTCCTGTTCCGTGCTTCGGGCTGATCGCCCATTCGCCCGAAGCACTACTTCCAGCCGATGAATCCCATGCTGGATAGGGGTGTGCCTGCCCCACTTGCGACCAGGCCCAAACCGCGTACTCCGAAATTCACAGCCCACTGAGAATTTGCTGGCTATGCCGGTGCCTTCCGTGTACTATCCCGCCGAAATGAAGTGATAGGGGCCCCACAGAAGTTCCGCCCTTCCCGCCTGGGCCTACGGGTTTCGGCACTTCGCTCCGAACCACAAATAGTGCCCGAAACATTGTTCAGGGTAACGTGTTTGAAACATTAGGCAAAGAATATTCCTTGCGCGCTCTCGCCTGGAGTATATGAGAAAGACAGTTGGCACCGGTCATCCGGTGTAACTGAAGCAAAAGAGATGCAGCCTTCCTACGGGTGGAACCCTGTCGCCCTTGGGCGCATCCAATGAAGGAAGCAGAAATAGAGCGATGCACACTTGGCACAAACGCGATTGGAAGCAATTCTACGAGATTGCGCGCCGTCCGTGGCAGCGCCACCGTCCGCCTCGGCCGGTCTTTCCTGCCGGGATGAACCGTGTGCAGCCAGCTGCGGGCTTCAGTCTTTCCGAGTTGGACGATGCCGGCGTGGATCTCGATCTCGCCGAGCGCCTGGGCCTGCCCGTTGACGCCGGCCGCATTGGCGCCTACGGCCCGAACGTCACAACCCTGCGCGATTTCGTGCGCTCCTCCCGCCAACCGCTGTAGTTTGACCGATTCCAGCTTTCCATTAGGATTTGTGGCAAACACCCAACTGCCCGTGGTGCAATTTCTTGAAGGGATGATAAAATAGTTTTATGGGTCGACAAAGAGTCTCGTTTGTATCTACTAAGACTGTGAAGAGGCCGGCGACCGTGAAGTTCAAGACCAAGACGGGCAAGACGGTTTCTTTCAAGGCGTTTAAGACTGCCGAAAAGAAGGTGGTTGTCCGTTTTCGCGCGAAGAAGAGATGAAGCGAATCTATTTGGACAGCAATATCCTTATTTCGTACTACTCAGTCGACAAAGCGGAAGAAACCAAGAACAGAATTGTCAGCGAGGCACTCACCGTTTTTGCTCAACTGAAGGATTTGCAACTTTGCACGTCAATTTGGGCAATCACCGAAATGGTGAACATCTTAGTTTCTCAGAAAAAGATGCCGTTAGGAGCGGTAGCAGAAATCGAAAGCCAGTTGATGAGTGAGAGACGCCTCAAGAGTCTTAAGATTCTGCTGGTAGAGGTTAGCCCCGACAAAGACTACGATTTTGCGGAATTTTTTTATCATGTGCGGCAAAGTATCTTGAAGTACCACTCCGGCGTTGGAGACACAATTCACAGTGTCATTATGAAGAATAACGGCATCACCGATATCTTGACATTTGACGAGAAGGATGATTTTAAGCAGATCCCTGGATTGACTGTTCTCCATCCAAAGGACATCAAGATTTAGAACCCATGGGCACGCCATTCAACATCATCTCTAACGGCGCTGCACCTCAGGTGCCCCCGCCCGACATTCACCCGCGCCCGGACTGGTTGCGCGTCAAATTCTTCGGCGGCGAACGCTATCAAAATGTGAAGCGCATCATGCGCACTCTTGATCTCCACACTGTCTGCGAGTCCGCGCGCTGCCCGAACATGGGCGAATGCTGGGAACATGGCACCGCCACCTTCATGATTCTTGGCGACATTTGTACACGCGCTTGCGGCTTCTGCGCGGTGCCTTCCGGCAAACCGGTGGGCCCACCCGATGAAGAAGAGCCCGTTCGCGTAGCCGAAGCCGCCGCCCGCATGGGCCTTCGCTATGCCGTGGTGACCAGCGTCAATCGCGACGACCAGCCCGATGGCGGCGCCCGCATCTTTGCCCGCACCATCCAGGAAATTCGCCGGCGCATTCCGGACTGCAAGATTGAAGTGCTCATCCCCGATTTCCGCGGGGACTGGAATGCCCTGGATACCGTCCTGGCGGTAAAGCCGGACATTCTCAACCACAACACAGAGACGGTTCCTCGCTTGTATCGTCAGGTGCGCAAAGGCGCGCTGTACGAACGTTCCCTGGAATTATTGCGCCGCGCCAAGGAGACTCATTCCGATGTCCCCACGAAAACAGGTCTGATGCTGGGCCTGGGTGAAGAGAGAGACGAAGTCCTAGCCACCATGCAGGATCTCGCCGCTCAAGGGACAAACATATTGACCCTAGGTCAGTATCTGCAGCCTACCCGCGAGCATCTCCCTGTGATTCGGTTTGTGCATCCTGATGAATTTGCCGAGTACAAACGCCTCGGCGAGCAAATGGGCTTCAAGCACGTCGAAGCCGGCCCGCTGGTGCGCTCCTCCTACCACGCCTTCGATCAGGCCGAAGCCGCCACTCGGTGATTTCTGTTGCAGGTTAAAGAAGCAGTTGATCTGAGTAAGTCACTTACTTTGCGGCGACAATCGTCCAGTCCGTAAACGGGACGGCTCTTCCGCCCCGGATGAGTGTTGGGATCACATGGTCAAACCCTTTGTGGTCCTTGGGCGAATAGTCCAGTATCAATTGCGGTCCAAGCCCCATATCCTCTTCATGAATTGACTCGATCGCGTGGATCAGTCCTTCGCGCGTCAGTTCCTTGCCGGCCTTCTTCAAGCCCTCGACCAGCACCATGGCATCCACAAATCCTTCCAAGCTCACAAAGTTGGGCCGCGCCGCGGGCATGTATTTCTGCAGCGTGCGGCGATACAGCGCGACAGTCTTCAAATCCGTCAGGAAATACGGTGGCACAACCTGGGTAATGACCACTCCTTCCGCATCGGCCCCTGCGTCTTGGATCAACTCGTCTGTACCCACAAACGAAACCGTCAAGAACAGCGGTTTCCAATCCCTAGCATGAGCCTGCTTCAGAATGGGCGCGACCGTGTTCGACGGTCCCACCACGACCACAGCATCAGGATTTACGGATTTGACCTTTTCGATTGCATCTCCCACCTGATTCGTCTGCCGAACATACGAAGCAGTTGCTGCGGGTGCCGCGCCGTTCGCCTTCAGGGCCGCTTCCACCCCTTGCAACACCGCTGAGCCAAAGGGATCGTCCGGGTAGATGACCCCGATTCTTCGGTAATGCAACTTGTTCCACAGCCCTTCGATTTGTTCACGGGTTTCGTCGAAATAAGAGGCCCGGACATTGATGACCCAGCGCCGCAGCGGAGAGTAGAGTGTTTGCGCTCCCGTAAATAGTCCAACCAGCGGAATCTCATGCGATTCCGCAAGGGGAACATATTTCACCGCAGTCGGTGTGCCGACGAAAAACCCCAGGGCAAAGACCTTTTGCGCCATCAATTTGTCCCAGCATGCTTGTGTCTTCGCCGGATCATAGCTGTCGTCAAACGAGACCAGGCGCAACTTGCGGCCGTTGACACCGCCTTCGTCATTCACCACATGAAAGTAGGCTTCCGCACCATTCACCGTCTCACGACCGAGAAAACTGGACGGTCCCTCCAATGCGGCACACGAGCCGATCACGATCTCTTTTTCCGTAACGCCCGTTGTTTGTGCGTTCGACTTGGCGAATCCGACGAACAACACAACGAGGAGTAAGCCCCATCTCTGGAGAGTTCGTTCCCTTAGATTTTTCATGTGCGGCTCCAGCTTTTGCGGAATGACTTGGCCCTGGTTTGCCCTTGTCAGCGGAGTCTATCTCGTTGGGCTCAAAAAAACACCCTCTACGTGCGCGGGGGAATTGTCGGTCACGGGCTTAGTGGCCTGTTTTCAGGAGAGGGATTCGAAGAGGAGGGATGATTAGACACACCCCTGCGCCATTTCTGGCGCTTACCTCGGGGTTGGGAACTTCGGACGGCTGATGCTTACTTCGCGGCTGCTAAGGCTTTCTTGGCAGCTTTGGCGGCTGAGGAAGCTTTCCGGCGGCGCTTGGTCTTGGGTGGGGTTGCGGGTGCTTCGCCGATCAGCTCAGCCGACAAAATGCTGGTGACGAACAGCTTGGGGCCATGGTCGTCGAAATCGATGGCGGTACGCTCGGGATCGGATGCCGTTACGATGCCAAGGCCGAAAAGGTCATGCTTGATGGTCTGCCCTTCTTGCATTACTTGCACAACTGCCTCCTTGGAACCACTCGCTTATTTTCTCGTTTTACTCTGCCTACTTGCTTTCCTGACTGAGAGGTCCCCGACCCCTCGGGGACCTCCTGAGTCCACA
>Ga0187803_10001132_pt1 | contig 10448 bp, 9 predicted proteins | sample NC_wetland_sal_i_2_FD_132425 | JGI IMG/M metagenome (GOLD analysis project Ga0187803, IMG submission 132425) | Wetland sediment microbial communities from Neuse River Estuary, North Carolina, USA - Control_3 | ecosystem: Environmental > Aquatic > Freshwater > Wetlands > Sediment | place: USA...
ATGCGCGAAGATTTGGGCACGTCTGCCATACTCCATAGCAGTAGGCGGCGTAGATTGCCGCGCTCAAAACCATCCAGATCGCAGCGGCCCAACCGTATGGCAACCGTGCCAGCGGCGCCCAGATCAACGAATATTGCGGGCCATACACGGGCAGAAAATAAACTCCCGCCGACTCGGGCAGTCGCTGTTCGCCGATCTCCCGTTGCACGCGCGCGTCATAGAGCGCGTCGCCGCGGTGCTCCAGCGCCAGCGTACCGAGCACGTAGGCATGAAGAAAGTCGGCGCCCTTTAAGTGACCGAACCGGTCGCGCATGCCGGGGGTGGCAATCGTCACCGCATAGCCGAGCCACAGCGCCGTCGCCAGCAGAAGGGCCTGCCGTCGTATGCGCACGGGATTGAGCCAGCCCGTCGTCGCGGTGGTTGTGCCTTGGTGGGTCATTTGGTTAATGGGCCGTTGGCGGTGATTTGAGCACGATCTAACGTTTTGAACGATAGCATCTCGGAGGGTTATCACGGCAGGGCCCGATGCTGGAATGCCATACGCAAGGGGAGAACGATTCTCTTGATGGTGTAGAGTGCTTGCCCTCAGCGGCTGAAGAGGCTGCGGAAAAAGTCAATCTCGCGACCTCGGCGGCTAAAGCCGGCGATGACAACGCGGCGCTTATCGCAGCGCTAAAGCAGCTGCGCCACCCAAAACCGAAGTTTTTCCGCAGCCTGTGGAGCCGCAAATTGGTTGCGGCATATGCGGCATCCTTCGTCTTCGCTCTCCAGAAACTTAACGCGCAGATGGTGCCCCGAGCCTAGTTGAAGGTGGAGGGCGGCGGATGTAAGCATTCTATGCCGCTGCCTGCTTCTGTTGCATATTTTTCTTACCACGCAAGATTGCCTTCAAAGCTTATGCTGACGGCAACGTTGCACCGCCGCCTTCGAGCCGAACACCGCGCTTATCGCGCTGCGCAGCGCCTTGGAGCCGTCGATGACAAACAAGCGTTCCAGTTCTGGATTCAACCCGCGTTCCACCAGGTTCTGCAACAGATCGCGGCAGGCCGCGCTGTTCTCCGTGGCTCCTTCCTGGAGGACCCGCTTGCGCCCTTCCGTGTCCACGCCCACCGCGCCGAGGACGCAGTGCTCGCCGCAGTGCAGTCCGTCGATATAAATAACAAGGAAATCTTTGTCGTCCAGACGCCGCTCCAACAGTTCTTTCAAAGCCGCTTCGGAGGCTTCGATGGTCTCTCGGCTCACGCTGGATTTCGAGATGCCCACGTTCTCGGCCATCTCCGGAATGACTGGCTGGTAGTGGCGCGTGGAAACGCTGTTCCTCACGATGTCCAGCATGCGCTTCTGCATCGACTCGCGATTCTGCAGGGCGGCATAAGCCGGCACCGCGACCTCCTTGTGGCGGCCTCGTCCGCGCCGCCTCAGCCGGGGTCGCTCCACCGCCAGCTTCCGATCCCCGAGATAGACGCGTCCTGGCTGCCGTCCGTACCACAACACCGATTCCGGCCGGGCTTTTCCTGGCTGTCGAGTTCCCGCGACTTGCTCGGCCGAAACCTCCAGCAGGGTTTCCAGCATCGCTGGCCCCACCAAATCAATCAGTTCGTTGATGGCGCAGGCCAGCCCATTTGGATTTCCGGTAGTGGGTAAGGATTTGCTTCCGGTTTGCCCGTGGTCCGGGCACGATCACCATAGATAACGCGTGCGCACTTTGGGATACTCAGCTCAATCGAACTTCTTCAACTTCGGCCAGAGGTCCTGCAGATTCTGATTCAAGCCGCGGCAGAGCCAAAGAGTGAAATGTTCATCACGCCGCGAGTAAAGATGGTCCACGCGCCCGACGGCCTCTACGCTCAGGAACGACTTACGATCGCCACGACCGTCACTCCCTACCACAATTACGATGTCACCAGTGTAGTTGCGTGGTCCCCAATACCAGTAATTGTTGTGCTTGCTGATCGCCCGCGGGAGGCCATACCTTGCCCCGAAGAAATCGATCGCCGCGGCTTCGCCCCAACTGTTGCAGAAAACGGCTGTTCGCGCGCGCTCCACCGGCGACAGACTGTTATAGACGCGCGCGACCTGCTGCACCATGTTCTCCCAGCCGAACTCATCGGCGAAGTATTGCGGCAGAGGACCGTTGTTCTGCCGCTCCGCCACTACTGGCTGAATGTGTAGTGCCGCCTGGTAGCGTAGGTAGTTCTCTGGCGAAAAGATGGGGCAAGAAATTGGCGCCAGCAGCGCACCAACGGTAACGATCGCCGCAACGTATGCGGGCTGTCCCCAGGTAAAACGGTGGCTCGTGATCCGCTCAAACCCCACTGCGCCTGCGGCAAAAAGTACAGGGTATATCGGCGCGACATAATAGTTCTTGCCCTTGAGGACAATGAACATCGTCACCACCACCACACTGGCCCAGCCGAGCGAGCGATACCGACGGCCGTCGCGCCCGAAAAAAAGCCAGAGCAACCCTCCCGCCCACAGCGGCAAGAGGATGGGATCCATGATGACCGTCTGGTCGGCAAGGAAGCTCAGCGGGCTCCGAACGATGTCGCGATTGTCCATGCGGATGTTGTGCAGGAGTTGCAAGAAAGGAAAGTCGTGTTGCAGTTGCCACACGAAGTTGGGAAGCGCGACGGCCGCCGCCAGCAGCATCCCCAACCACAACCAGCCGCTCGTGAGAAAACGACGCTCGGGACCGAGAAGGACTCCGACGAGTACCCCGAACACAAGAAAAGCGATGGAGTATTTGGTCTCAAGCCCAACCCCGGTGAGCACGCCGAACCAGAACCAGTATCGAGGCTCGCCGCGGTTGATCGCCCGCACCACGCACCACAGGCAGCCAATCCAGAGAAGCGGCTCAAAGGCGTTCATGGTCAGCCAGTGGTGCATGATCAGGTAGATCGGGACCGGGATCACGGCCAATGCGGCCAGCGATTGGGCAAAGCGGCCCCCACCCATCTCTCGCGCCGCCTGTCCCGCCATCCAGACGAGCCCCGCTCCCGCGAGGGCCGGCAAGAGGCGCAACCCCAGCAGTGAATCGCCGAACGCGTGCCGGGCGAACCATGCGATGAACACGTTCATCGGCGGATGGTCAACGTAGCCCCAAGCGAGGTGCTGAGAGCACGCCACGTAATACATCTCGTCGCGAAAGATGCCGTAACGTGTCGCGGTGAGCAGATGCAGCAGAAGCTTTGCCAGCGCCAAGTAAAGAACAATTACAGGGCCGGAGGTGAAGCGGCTATGAGGCTTCGGCGCTTCCGACTCAGGAAGCGCAACAGCAGAAACCATGGTCACCCCTTTGCCGACGTGCGTTTGAGAGCCACCATAAGTTATACGAAACAATCGCGGAACAGTTCCCGGGAACTGGGAATAATAGGCTAAGCGCCGCTCGGCGCCGGAGCCAGAATCCCCCGGCGCTGTGCGAACCGGCTTCAGTAGACAAGATCTGTTGAACTCGTGCTACGGTCGATGGCTGCCCGCACTTCCTCGGGCCGGTTTCCGGCGGATCGTCGGCGAACGGAAGCTATCGTTCACGACTTAGTTGCAAAGCGGGCTTGCGCGAAACCGACCACCATTAGATTTCTGGCGGTCTCGCTGACGCTGAGTTCCTGCAAATCCTACTTCTTACTCCAACCGCGACGGTCATTCCCCCAGCCAATCCGCATACGGCTTCCCAGCCTCCACGTGGTCACAGACAATCTTGATGGCGCCGGTAATGGGAATGGCGAGCACCAATCCGATGCCTCCCCAAATTGCTCCCCAGAAAAGCAATGCAATCGTCACTGCCAGCGGGTTAAGCCGCAGGCGGCTGCCCAGCAGCTTGGGGTAAAGCACATTGAGCGCGATAAAATGCATCGCGATTACGCAGAGAGCGATGATCACCAGATCTCCCGGCTCCAGTTGTCCCAACCCAACCAGAATCGGCGGAATCATTGCCAGCACCACTCCCAGGTAAGGAACGAGGCTCAGAAAGCCGCTAAGGAATCCGACAAAGTAAAAGAAGGGAACGTGCAGGAGCCCAAAAATCCCCACGCTAACGCCGGAGATGAGCAAGCCGATCAACAGGTTCCCGACGATGAACGACTGCAGCATCTTGCCGATCAGCCCCAGCGTGACGAACGCTGTGTTTCGGTGGTGCAGCGGAAACAGCATAACCGTTGCGGAGCGCGCGTGGTGCTGCCAAGTCAACAGGAAATAGGCGAGAAACGGCACGAACGACGTCGCCAACAGAATGTCGGTGAAGGTGCCGGCGCCATGGGTCAGCACGTCGGACCAACTGGTGACCTGCCGCACCGGAACGACGTTGCCTGGCGGCTCATCGCCGATCACCTCGCCCGTCTTGCGAATTTTTTCCGCCTGCTGCCGGAAGGGCTGGAGGACAGACCGGATCTTCTGCGCGTACTTGGGCAGGTTGTCGGCAAAAATCAGCGCCTCGGTGTACGACGCGGCCGTAATCCCGTATATCAGGGCTAACAGCAAGACCATACTGATCAGCGCCGCCAGGGCTCGTGGCAGGTGCAAGCGCTCCAGCGCCTGCACAACCGGAGACAGCATAAAGCTAAGCAGAACGGCAAAAAACATTACCGCCAGCACCGATTCGCCAAAGTAGGCAAACAGAACGATCAGCCCAATGCCAAGCAGCGTCAGCGACCAGTGATGCTTACGGGATGTTTCCGCCGTCTCCATGAAGTGGCTGGCCAATCATTCTGCATCAGCGGGAGAAGATTTGCACGAGAGATTAGAGAGGTCAGAGGTTAGAGGTCAGATTGCAGAGGTGAACGCTTGGGGGTTCCAGAGTCTTCCACCTCTGCAATCTGACCTCTAACCTCTGCAATCCCTTGACTCTCCCGCTACCCCGCGTCCATCATCCTCCCATGCCTGAGTCCGAAGCCCCGGCGCACCGCCGCGTCCTCGCGCTCGACGTCGGCTCGAAACGGATCGGCGTTGCCATCTCCGACCCCCTCGGCATCACCGCGCAGGGCCTTGAGACCATCCAGCGCCAGAATAAACGCCGTGATTTGGAGGTGTTGGGCGCAGTCCTGAAGAAGTACGACGTAGGCGAGATCGTAGTCGGGCTACCCCTGCGCCTAAGCGGCGCCGAGGGAACCCAGTCGGAGAAAATGCGCCTCTTCGCCGACGAACTCCGCGCGAAGTTCTGCTTGCCCGTCCATCTCTGGGACGAGCGCTGGACCTCCACCGAAGCCAACCGCCTGCTGCGCGAAACCAATCTCTCCATCGAAAAGCGCAGCAAGGCCGTAGACCGCGTGGCCGCGGTGCTGATTCTGCAGTCTTGGCTGGAAGCACAGAGGACGAGGGGTGAGTCGGTTAAAGCATGACGGCTAAGGCGGGCGGTTTTGAGTGTAATTATCTGATTTCAACAATTGACTTCCGAATGCCCGTAATTCGCTGCCCACTGCGGGAGCAAAGCACTACTCCGGCGGGATGATGCTGTTGTTATATCCCGGCACGTCGCATCCGTTGTCTACGCGGAAGAGTTGGAATTGCCAAAGAATGCGTGGGCTGGGCATGGAAGGATCGAGCCGCGCAAGTTGGTCGCACATTCTTGCGATACGAATGTGAGTCTTTGATGTCGCTTTAGAAGAGACGACAGTGATGTCCAGAAAACCAGAGTCTCTGCGCTTGAGGCCATTAATGAAGCCTTCACGGCCTCTGGAATCCACCCAGCTGAGGTCAAGAGCCTTCAATCCATCGATGAGACCTTGCATGTCCGGGGCGCTGATGAAGGCATTCCATTGGTGATCCGCCTCTTCCACTGAAACGGTGTGAAATCTGCGATCAGTATGGGCCACGACATAGAAGTTGATGGGATCTCTGAAGTGACTATCCATGTCGCCAATCCAGAAGAAGCTGACGGCTGTGCTTTCGGTGATTGGGGAATCCAGCACGGCACTTTGGGTGGACCTTTGTTCAGTGGAGGTGGCCGCCACAAGCGACACCAAGCTAATCAGAAGGAGTTGTCGTCTACGGAACTTGAGCATGGAGAGACCTTATAGTACCTCCGAGAGACTACAACATTTCCATCTCCAAAAGCGGTGACGTATCCGTCTTGTCGGTAAGTCGGAAACTATTCTCAGTTGGCGTAACATCCCGATAGCGCTCAAAACCCAAGACGGATCAAGGCGATTCAGAGAGGGCGGGTCTATGACGCCAGTTCCCCAATTTCCGGGAACCGCAGATGGCACTTCGTCAGCGCTTTGGTGAGGGCCTGTTCGATGAGGTTTTCGGGGCAGTTGCGCGAGATGGCCATTTCGCTGACCAGCAGGTAGCGGGCGCGTTCCAGCATTTTCTTTTCGCGGAACGAGAGCGACTTGTCCTGGGCGAGCATCAGCAGGCTCTTCAGCACAACCGCCACGTCGGAAAGCGACCCCGTCCGCATGCGGTCGGAATTCTCCCGAAACCGGTCTTTCCAGTCGGCCGGGCTGATGCACTCGCCGGAAGACAGGTAGTCCACGATTCTCTGCACTTCGCCGTTTCGCACCACCGGGCGCATGCCCACTCTGCCCACATTATGGAAGGGCACGCTCACGGTCAGGCTGCTGGCCGCGATTTTCAGCAGGTAGAACTTTTCCACCGAGGACCCGACGGTCCGGCTGCTGATTTGCTCGATGATTCCGACGCCGTGGTTGGGGTAGACGACTTTCTCGCCGATATGGAAGACGTGGTCACTGTTCATTCGGGGAGCCCTCGCCCTGGGGCTTAAACGAACTGTTATTAGTTTAGCAGACGAACTGTTACTAGTTTAGCCGAGGCGTGCGCCCGGAAGCAATCAGGGAAACCGAATGGTACCAGGCGCTCCCTTTCGCCTCCACTCCTCAGTTGCCAGCAATCGTGGGTCTATGCAGATTCAGAGACAGATTTCTAAGAAATCTGTCCAAGAGCTGCGTTTCCTAGTAAGCATATGTTTACTACTTAGTACTGTATACCCCCCCCCGGGTCTTTTGGAATCATAGGCTTAGCGGATGTTTCCCGCCAAAATCCTGAGCCGCAGGGACTTAGAGGCAAAATCTTGAGCGCGTTGGACTTAATACCGATTCTCCCCTGATTTTCTTCCGCCTTGGCCCGCAAGATCTTGATTCTAAAGGACAGAGTTTGCAAAATATTCCGAACAAGGGAGTTATCTGTTCCGCTCCCTGATTGTTGCGTTCGGCTATTCCAAGCGGATCCGACCTCCCGATGCCTTGGTCGCAGGGGACGGGCGAGGACGCCCGTCCTCCAGCTGCCAAAGCCGGGCATGACCGGCCGGGAGGCTTCTACAAGAATGAGTGCCGACTGCACCCCAATAACTCTATCTTACACCGAGCTGTCAAGAGCATAAGTTTATGGACGGGTTGTAAGGGCCGAGATTCCAAAAGCCAGTCGCGGAACGCGAGCGTCAGATCCAAGGCGCAGCTTGGGGGCGCAGAGCGTTATAATAATCGACGCACCTCTCACGATTTCATGACCGAACACATCAGGAAAAAGCTCCAGGAAGAGCTGAATACGCTCGAACGCGAACTGGCGCACGACATTCCGAAGGAGCTCAAAAAGGCCATTGCCATGGGCGACCTGAGCGAGAACGCGGAATATCACATGGCCAAGCAGCGCCAGGCGTACCTGAAGGCGCGCGTTCGCCAACTCGGCAAGCGTCTGGCCGACCTGTCCCTGATCAACATGGCTAACATCCCAAAGGACAAAGTGGGCCTGGGTTCGACCGTGAAGATCTACGACAGCGCCAAGGACGAGGAAGTGGAATACCAACTGGTGACCAGCGAAGAGTCCGACGTGGCGGCCGGAAAGATCTCGACTACCTCTCCGATCGGCCGGGCCTTGCTGAACAAGAAAGTCGGCGACACGGCCATGGTAGTTACGCCCGCCGGCAATCGCGAAATGGAAGTCCTGAAGCTGACGACAATCCACGACGAGGCAGATCTCGGCCCGGAAGCGGAAGCAAAGTGAGCCGCGCTGTGCGCGCGATAGGCAACGCCAGTTCTCAGTTCCCAGTTCTCAGTTCTCAGAAGACCACAGGGCCGGTGGGCTTGGGTTTTTCTGCGAATGGCGGAGCTGGAAACTGAGAGCTGGAAACTGAGAGCTGGAACTGAGACTGGGAACTGAGAACTGGGAACTGAGGGTTTAATGAGTTGGACTAACGCAGTTGGTCGCGCCTGCGGCGCTCTGCTGGATGCCATCGTGCGCCTGCTGGCCCTCTCGAAAATCAATCCCAATCTGCTGACCGTTATGGGCCTGGTGGTCAACACCTGGGCAGCGTTTTTGTTCGGTTATGCCAACGGCGACAACCAGAAGCGCCTATTCTTCTACGCGGGCCTGGTCATCATCGGCAGCGGGTTCTTCGACCTGGTGGATGGCCGCGTCGCGCGCGCCTTAAATCGGGTGACGATTTTCGGAGGGTGTTTCGATTCCGTCGTCGACCGCTACAGCGACGCCTCGTTGTTCCTGGGGTTGGTGGTTTTTTACGGTCGTGGAAACCGCTTCTTCTACGTGGTGCTGGCCGCGGTGGCGATGATCAGCGCCATCATGGTGAGTTATGCCAGAGCCCGCGCCGAGTCGCTGATCGGCACCTGCCGCGTCGGTTTCCTCGAGCGTCCGGAACGTTTAGTGCTGCTCATCATCGGCGCGCTGTTCAACGTGATGGCGCCCGCCTTGTGGGTCATCGCCGTGCTCTCGACCATCACTGTGGTCCACCGCGTTGTCTACACCTGGCAGCGTACGCGAGAAATGGACGCTCCCGCGACCGGTCGTGCCGCCTGAGTCCAGCCTCCGAGCACGCGCCTTCCGCTATAATCCGTAATTCGCAGGGCTTCCATTTCCCCACAATGTCTCCGAGGTCACGATGACACGCATTGGCTCTATCGGCGTCGCACGGGCGCACCGCGTCAGCGTTCTACGCATTCTTGCCTTCTTTCTCGCTGCCCTGCACTGCCTCATCCTGACCCCCCGCGCCACTGCCGAGGCAGCAGCACCGGCCCCGATTCGTCCCCAGCTCAAGTTTGAGAAGTACCGCCTGAAGAACGGACTCGACGTCATCCTCTCCGAAGACCATCGGGTTCCGCTGGTGGCGGTCAATCTCTGGTATCACGTGGGGCCGGCCAACGAGCGTCCGGGGCGAACTGGCTTTGCCCACCTGTTCGAGCACATGATGTTCGAGGGCTCAAAGCACGTCGGCTCCAAAGCGCATTTTCGCTATCTCGAAGCCGCCGGCGCCAGCGACATCAACGGCACCACTGAGTTCGATCGCACCAACTACTTTGAGACCCTTCCCTCTAACCAATTGGAATTGGCGCTCTGGCTGGAAAGCGACCGCATGGGCTTTTTGCTGAGCACCCTTGACCGGGAGAAGCTTGCTAACCAGCGCGACGTGGTTCGCAACGAGCGGCGACAGAGCACCGAAGGCCAGCCCTATGGACTGGTTGAAGAAGATCTCTTCCACCAGCTTTTCCCGAAGAGCCATCCTTACTATGCTTCGGTCATTGGGTCCCATCGTGATGTCGAAGCCGCAAGGCTCAATGATGTTCGCGAGTTTTTCCGCCAGTACTACACTCCCAACAACGCCAGCCTGGCCATCGTCGGCGACTTCGATCCTGCCCGCACTAAGGCCCTCGTCGAAAAATACTTCGGCCCCCTGCCCGCAGGTCCGCCCGTACCCAAAATTACCGCTACCACTCCGGCCATCACCGCCGAGCGTCGTTCCACCGTCACCGACCAGGTCGAACTGCCGCGCCTCTACATGGGATGGATCACCCCGCCCATCTTTTCCAAGGACGATGCCGAGGCCGATCTGCTCGCCCAGATTCTGGGAGGCGGCAAGTCCAGCCGGCTTTACAAGGAGCTGGTTTACAAGAAACAGATTGCGCAGGACGTTGATGTGCAGAACCAAAGTATGCTGCTCGGCTCGGTTTTTGAGCTTCAGGCTACGGCCAAGCCCGGCGTGAAACTTGAAGCCATCGAGCAGGCCGTCGAGGAGGAGCTCAGCCGGGTGCGCAGCGGGGGGCCGACGCAGGCGGAGCTGGACCGGGCTCGCAACGTCACCGAAGCGCGGATCATTCAGCGGCTCGAGATCTTGGGTGGCTTCGGCGGCAAAGCCGACCGCCTCAACATGTACAACCATTACCTTGGCGACCCGGGATACCTTCCGAAAGATCTGGCACGATATGACAACGTCACGACTGAATCCTTGAAACGCGTGGCGCAGGAGCAGCTCAAGGCAAGCGCTCGCGTCGTCGTTTACGGCATTCCGGGTAAGAAGGTCATTGACGATCCGCCGCGTACCAAGGAAGAAGAGGAAAAAGAAGCCACGGAGAAGAGCACAGTGGCCAATGAGAGCGACGAGCCCTGGCGTGCCAATCCGCCTCCGCCCGGCCCTCCTTCCCAGCTCCAGTTGCCGCTACCTACCAGCTTTAAGCTCGAGAACGGGCTCACGGTCCTGCTGGTGGAGC
>Ga0187803_10001133_pt1 | contig 10446 bp, 10 predicted proteins | sample NC_wetland_sal_i_2_FD_132425 | JGI IMG/M metagenome (GOLD analysis project Ga0187803, IMG submission 132425) | Wetland sediment microbial communities from Neuse River Estuary, North Carolina, USA - Control_3 | ecosystem: Environmental > Aquatic > Freshwater > Wetlands > Sediment | place: USA...
GCGGGTCACCTATTGCCAGTCGCTCCAGGGACAGGGGTTCGCGCTGGGATTGCAGTTTCTCGAGAAAACGCATGGATGGGTGATTGAAGTCCCTCCGGTGAGCGAAGCGAAGCTCTCGGCGTAGCTAATCGCACGCCAAATTTCCAACATCATCAGCTTCAGGGGTAATCCCTCCAATAGGTCAGAGTGCAGGCTGCACAGAACCCCGCTCTGCCGCTGCACATTGAACTGCGCGTGGCGAGCCGGGTCCGCGCCACCCGTGCGGCTATTCGAGGGCGAGGTCGAACATGAACATGCCGGGGGCGCGGCGGCCTTCGAAATGCGTCTGAACGCGCAGGGTGCGCGTCTGCCCGGAGCTGAAGTCGCCGGTAATCTCGTGTTTCACACCTTTGTTGGCTTTGCGGTTTCCGAGGAACACCGTAATGGTGTGGGTGCCGGGCGGGATGGCCTCGATGCGGGAAATTGACTCGGCGCCGCCCTCCATGACCCCGGGGCGCTCGAACAACAGTTGGCCATCCACCATGACTGCGAAATCGCCGAATTTGGGAAGATTGGTGACTTCGACGTCCACCTGGGTTCTCTTTGACGCGGCGGGGCGCGCGGAAGCCTCGCCGCTCTGCTGCGCGGTGGTCGGGTGCGCGGCGGCGAGATTTCTTGCCGTGTACCGCACGGTGCGCGGCGAGCCGACCGGACCGAGTTCGGGCATGTCCTGATCGTTCAATTTCAGATGCAGCGCGCCGGCGTTGTCGGTGCGGACCTGGAGAATCTTGTTGGCGCCGGCCCTCCAGTTTTCTCCTGCTCGCAGCGAATGCATCTCCGCCGGGTTGTCGTCCGATGTGAGTTCCACGTTCGTGGGCGCGCTCGCATAGACTTCGAGCCGCAGTGGAAAGCCGCTGACGTCGGGTAGAGGCTCGGGCCTCGGCGGCTTTTCGGTTTTCGCGGAAGCAGCGGGCTTGGGCGGTGTGGGTTTGGTTTCCACGGGCTTCGATGGAGCCGCGGCGGGGGTGTCCGTTGGTGTGGCCGCCGGTGGCGGAATTGCGGTGGTCGCGTCGGCCGGGGGAGCGGAGTGCGGCTGGGCGGCAGCCGGCGGCTGGGAAGAAGGAGCCTGCTGCTGGCGGGCCACGAGTTCCGCAGCTTCACGATCTTTCTTTTGCTTCAACATCCAGGCGCCGCCGGCCAGCCCGAAAATCAGCAGAGCGGCCAGCACACCGATCCACATTTTTGCGCTGGAGCGCGGCGGCTCGGGAGTAGGCATCACGCGACGCGGAATCTCGGGCGCGGGAGGCCGCGGCGCGGCAGGCGGCTGCGGGGGCTGCGGCACCTGCATTCCGGAGCGGCGGATTTGGGCGCTCGCGCCAAGGGGAACGGTGACAGCAGTCGAGATCGTGCCGCCGGAACTCGTCCCTGCAGGCTGCGGCGCCCGAACGCCGGAAGCAGTGGCTCCGGGCTGGCCGGTGCGGAGAGCGGCGAGATCAGCGGCCAGTTCGTCGCCGGTCTGATGACGCGCCGCGGGATCTTTGGCCAGGCACTTGAGGATGATGGCTTCCAGGGCCTCGGGAACGCCGGGATTCAACTGGCGCGGCGCGATGGGCTCGGTGTGGACGATTTTGTAGGAGACGGCGGTAATCGTGTCGCCCGTGAAGGGTTTGTCGCCGGTGGCCATCCAATAGAGGATGACGCCGAGGGAGAAAAGGTCCGAGCGGCCGTCCAGGGGCATTCCGGTGAACTGTTCAGGCGCCATGTAGGCAGGAGTGCCGAGGAGCGTGCCGGTGGAGGTGACCTGCGCCTGCGTCAGCTTTGCGACGCCGAAATCCATGATCTTGGCGCGTTCGGGCGTGCCGGTGAGCTGGATGTTGGCGGGTTTGATGTCGCGGTGGATGACGCCGTTCGCGTGCGCGTAAGCGAGCGCTTCGGCGAGTTGCTGGCCGATTTCATAGACTCTGTCGAGAGAGTAGTGCTCGCCGGAGTTGAGCACGTCCTCCAGCGTGCGGCCGGGAACGAACTCCATCACCAGGTAGGGCGTGTCGCCTTCGACTCCGGCGTCGAAGACGGTGACAATGCCGGGATGGGCGAGGCGTCCTGCGGCACGCGCCTCGCGCGTAAAGCGTTCGCGATACTGCTCCGCCATGGGGCCGACCAGCGCGGAGGCGTGGATGGTCTTGACGGCCACGACGCGGTCCATCATCGGGTCGCGGGCCTTGTAGACCGCGCCCATGGCGCCGCTGCCGATATCCTCGACGACCTCGTAGCGACCGTACTGCTTCATGGCAATTTTCGACGTACTCTACCACACCCTAACCCACGGGACGGCTGGTGGTTGCGCGGCGGAGGGCGAAACGGTAAAAGGAGTGCGACCATGGGCGCGCCCCCATTCCCCAGCCGCACGTACGATCCCCGTGATCTCGAACTTCCGCAGATGGCGCGTTGGGCGCGGGCGCTGCGCGCGTTCGGAGTGCGGCTCGGAATTGGGAACACGCCATTTGCGGTGAATGGCGTGCTTCGCCGAAGGCTGTATGTGCGGCGGCATAAATTGTGGGAGTACGCGGCGAGCGCGGCTTGCCTGACGCCCGGCGCCGAAAAGCGGTTGCGCATTCTCGATTTCGGGGGCGCGGCCACGCTGCCGATTTATTTTTTCGCGTCGCGAGGGTGCGAGGTCGCGTGCCTGGACATTGACGAGCGACTGTGCGAAGCGACGCGACACGCGGCGGCGCGGCATGGGTGGCCCTTGCAGGTGTCGGCCGTAAACCTGCTGGAGTCACCGCTTCCGGCGGAAATGGCAGCGCCGTTCGACGCCGTGATTTCCTCGAGCGTGCTGGAACACATTCCCAAGGATCAGCAGGCGAAAGCGGTCGCGCGGCTGGCGGGGCTGCTACGGCCCGGCGGAGCGTTCGTGATGACGTTTGATTTTGGGCCGGATGCCCCGCAGCCGGGCGCGGTGCGCACCGTGGAAGAAGTAGAACAGCTCGTGGCGGCGAGCGAGCTCGGCTGGATGGGCGGGCAGGCGTTCCGCGATATGGGAGCGCGATTTGCGCTCGACAGGCGGCATCCGGATCGCAAATTCACGTTTGGTGCGGTGTTTCTTGAGCGGCGGGCCTGAACTCTTCAGTGCACGAAGCCCACTTTGGGTTCGGGGGTGGCTCCGGAAGCTTCTGGGATGGTGCCGAATTGGGATTCGTAGCGGCTGATGTTCTCGGCGAGCGCCCGCAACAGGCGCTTGGCATGGGCAGGGCTGATGATGACGCTCGACATGAGTTTGCCCTGTGGCGCGTTGGGAAACACGTAGATGAAGTTGAGTGTGAACTCCTCCGCATTGTGATGAATCATGACCAGATTGGAATAGACGCCCTGTAGTTCCTTCTCGTCCGCTTTGATCTGAAGCTGCGGTTCCGGTTTCGGCTGATCGGTCATGGTACCCTCCTGCTTCCCAAGCCACTATAGCAGAGCCGGCCGGGGCGCGCCGCCCGGCACCGGTTGCGTGGAGGCACGTTCGTGGAAATCAATCTTGACTATCGGGGTGGATTAACGCTACTTTAGTTATTCTGTTAAGCTAGATTAACAGTCTTCAGGACCCGGAATGCAGGACGCATACGAAAACGTGCTTGACGTCGCCCCGCTTCCAGGCGTGGCGGACGGCGTAGCCGGCCGCGCAAGCATTCCCTCGCTTCCGGAGTCGTATCGAACGGTGCGTGTGCCCACGGCGCCGGGTTTTTTTCGCCGCATGCTGGCGTTTGCCGGGCCGGGATACCTGATCGCCGTCGGGTACATGGATCCGGGCAACTGGGCGACGGACGTAGCCGGAGGCTCGCAGTTCGGCTACAGGCTGCTTTCGGTGGTGCTCCTGAGCAGCTTGATGGCCATGTTTCTTCAGGCGCTGTGCGTGAAGCTGGGCGTGGCCACCGGCCGCGATCTGGCGCAGGCCTGCCGCGAGCACTATTCGAAGCGAACGGCGATCGCCCTTTGGCTGGGCGGCGAAATTGCCATCGCGGCGTGCGACTTGGCGGAGGTGCTGGGTTCGGCGGTCGCGCTGCAGCTGCTGTTCGGTATTCCGCTGCTCTGGGGCGTGCTGATCACCGCATTCGACGTTCTGCTCATCCTGCTGCTGCAAGGGCGCGGCTTCCGGTGGATTGAAGCGTTTGTAATTTCGCTCATTGGCCTGATCAGCGTGTGCTTCGCGTACGAGCTGCTGCTGGCACAGCCCATCTGGGGAGCGGCGATCGGCGGGCTAGCGCCGTCGACGGAGATTCTGCGCAATGGGACGATGCTGTACATTTCCGTGGGTATCCTGGGCGCCACAGTGATGCCCCACAACCTGTACCTGCATTCGAGCCTGGTGCAGACGCGGTCGTACCGCCTGGACGCGCCTGGAAAACGAGAAGCGATCCGGTTTGGAATCCTGGATTCGTCGCTGGCGCTGGGATTTTCTTTCTTTATCAACGCGGCGATTCTGGTGCTGGGCGCGGCCGCCTTCCACACGCGCGGGATGCACAATGTGGCGGAAATCGGCGACGCGTACAAACTGCTGAGTCCGGTGCTGGGCGCGAGCCTGGCGAGCACGCTCTTCGCCGTGGCGCTCCTGGCTTCCGGACAGAACTCGACGCTTACGGGCACGCTCGCGGGGCAGATTGTGATGGAAGGCTTCCTGCGGATCCGGCTGCGGCCGTGGCTGCGGCGTCTGGTGACGCGCCTGGCCGCTGTCGTGCCTGCGGCGCTCGTGATCGGGTTCATGGGGCCGAACCGGGTGACCAGCCTGCTGATTCTGAGCCAGGTGATTTTAAGTTTGCAGCTTCCGTTTGCGGTGGTGCCGCTGGTCCAGTTCACTTCAAACCGCAATAGGATGGGCGAATTTACGAACCGGCCGTGGACGGTGGCGCTGGCGTGGTTCACCGCGGCGGCGATTGTGGTGCTGAACGCGCTGCTGCTCTGGCAGATTTATCGCGGGGTCTAGTTTTCTCAATTCCCGTTCGTCAAGGGCGATGGGTCAGTGAATGGCGCCGAGCGCTTTGGCCACTTCGTCCACGTCGGGGACGACGGGAATGTCGTAATTCTTGGCCCAGGCGATTTTGCCGTCCTTGCCGACAATGAAAATGGCGCGGCCGGTGATGCCTTTTTCCGCGAGGTACACGCCGTACTGGCTGCCCACGGCGCCGCGGGGATGGAAATCGGCGAGCAGCGGGTATTGGATGTTCATTTTTTCGGCGTACGCTTTGTGCGACCAGGCGCTGTCCACGCTGATGCCCATCACCTGAGCGTTGAGCTGTTCGAACCGCTTCATTTCGTTGACCACGCAGGCGTGTTCCTTGGTGCAGGTGGGGCTCCAGTCCAGCGGGTAGAAGATGAGGACGACGTTCTTCTTTCCGCGGAAATCGGCGAGCTTCACTTCTTGCTGGGACTGGTCCTTTAACGTGAATTCAGGGGCCATCTGACCCGCGGCAACCGTCATGACTCCTCCTTTGGAGTGGGTGCGGAGGGATTGCTGGACTCAATTTCCGTGCGCAAATCCTCGCGGCGTCCGTATGATAGCGAAAGGGGCGGGCGGGTGGCAAATGCGCGGGGCGCGCCTTCGAGTGTGAGCGAACTGCGGCAAATCGTGGAACGGTACCTGGCGCTGGCCGGGGGATTCGGCGCGGCGGTGTCGCTCGCCTCGTTCGCATTCGGCGCGGATGAGACCGCGCGGCTGTTCAGCGCGTTTGATGAGGACTACCAGGTGAGCCGGTATATGAAATTCTCGCGGCAGTCGGGCGCGGAATTCTCGATCAACGGGTTTCCGCAGACACACGTGGCGCTGGATGAGGGGATACGGGCGCTGTTGTAAGCGGGCGACTGGCGACTGGCGGAAGACAGGCTGAAAGCCTGTTCCACTAAGACGCAGGGACCGTGACGCGGCCGAGGCGCTGGTGGAGTGCCTCGTGCTGCTTCCAAATCTCCTGCGGCAGCGCGGAGCCGAAGCGGCCGAAAAACTGGCGAGTCGAGTCGAGTTCGGCGTTCCAGTCGGCGGGATCCACGCGGAGCAGCTCTTCGATCGTGGACCGCTGGATGTTCAGGCCGTCGAGGGTCAGCGCTTCGGGCGTCGGCACGTATCCGATCGGCGTCTCCCGGGCGTCGGCTTTCCCCTCCACGCGCTCGACGATCCACTTCAGCACGCGCACGTTCTCTCCGTAGCCGGGCCACAAAAATTTTCCGTCGGCGCCTTTGCGGAACCAGTTCACATGGAAGATCCGCGGGAGTTTCGGGGTTTTCGGCCCCATCTCGAGCCAGTGGCCGAAATACCGAGCCATGTTGTAGCCGCAGAAGGGAAGCATGGCCATCGGGTCGCGGCGGGTGATGCCGGTCTGGCCGGTGATGGCGGCGGTGGTTTCCGACGCCATGGTGGCGGCCACGAAAACGCCATGCGGCCAATCGCGGGCTTCGTAGACGAGCGGGGCAACGCGCGCGCGGCGTCCGCCGAACAGGAACGCGGAGATGGGCACGCCTTCCGGGTCTTCAAAGCGGGGAGAGATCGACGGCGTCTGCTTGGCCGGAACGGTGTAGCGCGAATTCGCCTGGGCCACAAGCTCGCTGCCGCCCACGTGGGGACGTCCGCGCCAGTCAATCGTGCCGGCAGGCGGCGCGCCGTTGATGCCTTCCCACCAGGGCTCGCCGGAGGGGGTCAGTCCCACGTTGGTGAACACGGAATTGCTCGTAAGCGCGGCCATGACGTTGGGGTTCGTTTTGCGGTTCGTGCCCGGCGCGACCCCGAAAAATCCGGCCTCCGGGTTGATCGCCCGGAGCGTGCCGTCGGTGCCGATGTGCATCCAGGAAATGTCGTCGCCGATGGTGGTGACTTTGTAGCCTTCCTTTTCGAGCGCGGAGACCATCATGGCCAGATTCGTCTTGCCGCACGCAGAGGGAAATGCCGCGGCGATGTAATGCGTTTTGCCTGAGGGGCCGGTGAGCCCGACGATGAGCATGTGCTCCGCCATCCAGCCCTGCTCGCGGGCCATCCAGCTCGCGATGCGCAGCGCGAAGCATTTTTTCCCGAGCAGCGCGTTGCCGCCGTACCCGGAGCCGATGCTCCAGATGAGTTTTTCCTCGGGGAAGTGGAGCACGTAGCGGCGGTCGGGGCTCAGGTCGCCGAGCGAGTGCAGGCCGGGGACGAATTCTTCGGAGTTGCCGAGGCGGTCGAGCGCGACCCGCCCGATGCGCGCCATGATGTACATGCTGGCGACGACGTAGGGGCTGTCGGTGATCTCGACACCGACTTTGCTATAAGGCGAATTCGCAGGGCCCATCAAATACGGGACCACGTACATCGTGCGGTCCTTCATGGCCCAGCGGAACAGCCCCGAGACCTTTTCTTTCGCGTCCGCGGGCGACATCCAGTTGTTGGTGGGCCCGGCGTCGGACTGCAGCCGGGAACAGATGAACGTGATTTGCTCGGTGCGGGCCACGTCGCTCGGGTCGCTGCGGTGCAGGTGGCAGTTCGGATAAGTCTTGGGATTTAGGCCAATGAGTGTGCCGTCGGCCAGCATCTCGTCAATAAGCCGCTGGTGCTGGGCAGCGGAGCCGTCGCACCACACGATCTTCTTCGGAGTCGTGAGCCGGGCCGATTCTTCGACCCACTGCTCGATTGGAGAGGCCATCCGTCCTCCCTGAGCTGCGATCCGGGGAAAAGATCCGTGTGCGCGCGGAGCCCGGAGAAAGCCAAAAACACGCCAAGCAGATAAGCGCAAATCCCTTCGCGAATTCCTTAGACTATTCTGTGGAGGGGCGAATTGCAAGAATGAGCCGCGCGAAGCGCCGCCAACTACAAAACCAATTCTTCATTGGTCGGCTAAGCCGGAAGCAATGGCAGCAGGCGCCCGGCCGGGCGGCCGGGCGCCTGCCGCGCTCACGACTTGATCGTGAGCACCGGGCACTGGGCCCCGCGGACCACACCGTAGGCTTTGGTCCCGGGGATGTGGCCGGAGAGAGGGCCTCTCTTCTTCGCACCGATAACGATCAGATCCGCCTTGGTTTCGCGAGCCACCCGGAGGATTTCTGTGACGGGCTCGCCGTAAGCCACATCGAGCTCCGGCTTGCAGTGCAACTCTTTCGTCTGCGGGACGAGTTCCTGCAGTTGGCGGGTGATGAGTTCTCTTTCCGCAACCACGTCCCATTCGGGGTAGCCGGCCTTGAAGGGGGTGACGTTGAGCAACATGAGCCTCGCGCGATGCTCCTGGGCGATGGAAAATGCAAATGACGCCTCGCGTTCCGCCGCGGGACCGAAGTCCGTGGCGAACAGGATGGTCCGGAACTCGGCTTCGAATGGAGGTTCCTGCGTCACTGCCGGGCCCACGGTCAGGACGGGGATTCGCGCTTGCCGGAAGATCTCCTCGGCGGCGGACCCAAAGACGGCCTTCAGCGGGCCGCTCATTCCGTGGGTACCGAGGACCAGCAGGTCGATCTTGTGCTTCTCGAGCAGGATTTCGAGCGCAGGCCACAGGGATCCTTCTTCGATCACCGTCTCATGGGCCACGCCGAAAAAGCGTCCGGAATCCTCGATGGCTTTCACATTCTGCAGGGCGAGTTCGCGAAACCGTTCGCGGGCAGGTGTTCCGAGATCGGGTTCGAGCACTCCGTGGCCTTCGTAAGTGATTACATGGGTCAGGTAAACCCGGGAACCGAACCGGCGCGCCAGCGAGATGGCATAGTCGAGCGCCCGGTCCGCGTATGGAGAATAATCTGTGGCCACCATGATCCGCGCCAGCGAGATCTGCGGGATGACCGGTGCCTTCTGCTGCGGTTTCTCTTCGAGTTTCACTGTCTCGGTCATTGGAACCTCCTTTGCCACCCCGCCCTCGGTGCGTGGCTATGGCCGGGGGAGCGCCCGTAGGCGACACCCGTTCCTACTCTCTTCCATTGCGGGTCAGGCTTCCGTGACAAACGTCACCGCCGGATGCGCCGTGCGTCACAATCGCGGAGGCACTTCAGCGCGGAGCAACAGCAGGCGGCCGGGGCTCGTCCGCGGGGCCGGGTGATATAGTCAGACCATGTACGCGCGAAAGTGGATTGTGGAGATCGAAAGCGGGGGAGAGCGGCGGCCGTGTCCGCTGGACTGGCTCGATTCCTTCTGCATGCGCAATTTTACGAATGCGCCGGAATTCGACGATACGCTCCCGGCGGGCGAGGGAAGGTTGGAAGCGAGTTTCCGCGTGGACCCGGAACGGTTTGCCGCGGCCTTCGGCGAATGGCTCACGAAACGGGGGAAGGGAAACGGGCAAACGGTGCGTGTGGTGATGCGCGCCGGATAGGCGGCGCGGATTCAGGCGGGGCGGGGGACGCTGCGCTCGCGCGCGGGCACTGCCGAAGGCGGTTGCAACAGCTCGCGGATGCGGGGCAGAGCCTCGCGCGCGGCCGCTTCACCCGCGGTGATCAACTCATCGGTGCGCGAGAAATCGTCCCAGCCAAAGTCCCGCACGTCGGGGCAGATGAGCATGTCGGCGGAGCGGTCGCGGCGCTGCAGGGCCTGCTGTTGCATGATGGCGAACGAGCGCCAGAGGACCTCCCCCATATGCTTCGGCCGGGGCGCGGGTCCGGACATGCCGAGATACACTCCGATCACAAATTCGGCGCCGATCGTGCGCGCGGCTTCCACGGGGACCGGGCCGATCAGAAAACCGTCAACGAGAAGGCGTCCCTCGAACTCGACGGGCTGGAAGAGGCCCGGATAGGCGCACGAGGCGCGGAGGGCGATGCCGAGGTCGCCTTTTGTGAAGTAGTACGGCTCGCCGGAGAGCAGGTCCGCCGCGCAGATGGCCAACGGGCGCTTCATTTCCTCCATGCGCTGCACGCCGCAGAACTCGTACACGTAGCGCCCCATGCGTTCGTTGGAAGCCAGGCCGAAGCGCGAAAGACTCCAGCGCGCGAAATCGCGGAACGAAGTGGAGACCGCGCGGCGGGAGATGGCATCGAGAGGCGCGCCGCTGGCGTAGGACGCGGCAATCAGTCCGCCCACGCTGGTGCCCGCCAGGCAATCCACGTGGATGCCCGCTTCTTCCAGAACGCGCAGCACGCCCAGATGGGCGATTCCGCGGGCAAAGCCTCCGCCCAGTGCCAGCCCGATGCGGGGCGGGCGCGCGGGTTCCGGTTGCGGGCCGCGCGCGAACTCACGAATTCGGCGGAGGCCGCCTTGGAAAAATTCTTTCAGGTTGTGTTTCGCCATCGCCGTCCTTGCCAGGGTCGCAGGAACCAGCCGTTCCACCGAGAGACTTTCGACTTCGGATCCTGCTGCTTGGATGCTACCGCACCGGGTACGGGCTGCCAACCGGGCTTGTCGGGTCTATAATCCTGCGGCAGCGGCAGGCACTAGGCCGTATTCAGTGAGCGAGCGGCCCACACTCTCATGCTAGCCTCGGCTTTGGATCGGGGGAATTAAGTGAACTACGTAATTCGGCATCCGGGGAAGGCCGCTGTTCTTGGCGCGGGAAC
>Ga0187803_10001134_pt1 | contig 10443 bp, 6 predicted proteins | sample NC_wetland_sal_i_2_FD_132425 | JGI IMG/M metagenome (GOLD analysis project Ga0187803, IMG submission 132425) | Wetland sediment microbial communities from Neuse River Estuary, North Carolina, USA - Control_3 | ecosystem: Environmental > Aquatic > Freshwater > Wetlands > Sediment | place: USA...
CCGAACGCGGCCATATTCGGCGGAGCGTTGGAGATGGCGCAGCCGATGCAGTTTCGCGCGATGGCCTTCTCCACGTAGAACGCGGCCGCGCCGAAGTGGTTGCTGTGGCGTACGCCCACGAAGCCGATTCCGCACTTCTCGGCCAGCCGGATGGCTTCCTCCATCGCGCGCGCGCCCACCGCCGGACCCAGGCCGTTGTCCCCGTCCACCAGTGCGACCGATGGGTAGCGCGATTCCACCACGATCGACGGTCTTGCCTTGACCACCTTCGCTTGAATCCGCTTGGTGTAGACCGGCAACCGGATCATGCCGTGCGAGTCCACGCCCCGCAGTTCCGCTTTGACCAGGCACTCCGCCACCTGCCGGGCGTCGTCCGCCGGCACGTCGAGGCGCTCCAGCACGGCACAGGAGTACGCGACCAGGTCCTCCGGTGAGAAACGCCGGCCACCCTCGGGCCCGGCTGTCTTGGCTTCTCCTGAGGGACTGTTCACTTCCCGGCCTTCAGTTGCTCCATGCCGGGCAGCCCCAGCAGTTCGAGAGTCGTCTTACCCCGGCGCAACTGTTCCATCAATTCCGCCTCCCGGTCGCGGCGCACCAGGGCTGCTTCATAGACCTCGTCCGCGCGGTCCTTCTCGATAATGACGATTCCGTCCGCGTTCCCTACGACAACGTCCCCCGGACGCACGGTTACGCCGCCGAACTGGATGGGAACATTCAGTCTCCCCGGACGTTCCTTGGTGCAAGCGCCGATGGCCAGGCCGCGGCTGAAGACCGGAAATGCGTGTTCTGCTATGGCCTCGATATCGCGCACGGCGCCGTCCACAGCGAGGCCGATCACGCCCCGGGCTTGGGCAGCCACGGTCAGGATCTCGCCCCAGGCTCCCGTCAGGAGATAGCCGCCCAGGTTGGCCACAATCACCACCCCGGGGACCGCTGCGGCCACTGCGTGGTGCAGCATGAGGTTGTCGGCCGGAGGGCACTCGACGGTGGCGGCCACGCCGCAGAGTTGCGCTCCCGCCCAAGCCGGCCGGATCGCCGGATCCACCATTCCCTGGCGTCCCGCGGCCTCATAGAGCGTCGCCGGATCGAAGCCCAGAAAACGGTCAACCGCACTTTCACATTTGGTGTTCATTTAGGTGCTCACAGTCCTGCTTGCCGGCTTCACGCCGCCGGCCCGGCTCAGGTCGACCCCAGCCATATCCGCCACCAACTGCGCCGCGGCGGAAAAATCCGCGCTGCCATTCCCCGCCGTACTGGCCGCGGCAAACAGTTGGGCCACCGCGGAAGTCAGTAACAGCGGAACACCTTGAGCGCGGGCTGAATCGAGCGCGAGATTCACGTCTTTCTTCATCAAGTCCAGTTTGAATCCGGGCTGGAAAGAGCCGGAGAGGAGAAAACCCTGCAAACGCAGATCCATCATCTTCGAGTAGCCTGACGATTCCTTAATAACACTGTACAACGTGGCAGGGTCCGCGCCACATCTGACTCCCAGCGCGAAGGCTTCTCCGATGGCCAGAAGGTGAGTGGCCGCGAGCATCTGGTTGACCATTTTGACCACCTTGCCTTGTCCCAAGGGGCCGACGTGGATGATGCGGGTTCCCATGGTGGCGAGCAGGGGACGGCACTCTTCCAACAGTGCGGGGTCGCCGGCCACCATGATGGTCAGCGTCCCCTGCGCGGCCGCGGTAGTCCCGCCGCTCACAGGCGCGTCTAAGACGCGCCCGCCCACCGCACTAAGGGCCCGCTCTACTTCCAGCAGGCTGATCGCGGTCGCCGTGGTCATGTCGATGAGTATCTTGCCCGGCGAGAAGCCCGCGACCAGCCCGTGAGTTCCCAAGACAGTCTCGTGGAGTTCCGCGTCCGCCGGCACAATGGTGATGATAGCGTCCGATGCTCGTGCCACCTCCTCCGCTGTGGACAGCACGCGGGCGCCGAGCGAAACCAGCGCATCGGCTGGTTCGCGGCGCTTGTGGAAGGTCGTGAAGACAGGATACCCGGCCTTCACGACACATTCCGCCATGGGGGCGCCCATGGCGCCTAAACCGATAAATCCGATATTCACTTAGATCCCTTCATACTATCCTTCGCCGGGCGCCCCAATGTTCAGAACGACAACTTGATGCCGAATTGGATGATCCGCTGCCAGTTGTAAGCACCAGTCAGTTGACCGAAAGCGGAGCTGGTCGGCGTGGTGTTTGGCGCCACGAACTGCGGGTGGTTCAGCGCGTTAATGAACGCCGCGGTGAACTGGACCTGCAATCGCTCTTTGATTCGAGTGTTCTTGATCGCCGAAAAGTCGAAGTTATTTACGGGTGGGGCGCGCACGCCGCTAAACGCCGATGACAGGTTGATGATGTTGGACGCGAGTTGCTGGCTGGTGACGCGGTTGAAGGCGCTCACGTTGAACCATTCCGAGACACTGCGCTGGCTCGCGGGCAAAACTACATCGGCCATGGTCTCTCCGGGGTTCAGAAGGGCGTCTCCAAAGCCCAGCGCCTGGCCTGTTTGGTGCGTGAAGACACCCTGCACCTGCCATCCGCCGGCGAGACCGGTGATGACCTTGTTTGAGAAACTGAGCAGGGGTTTGTTTCGGCCGAACGGCAACTCGTAGATCGCGGTCAGCACATGCCGGAAAGGCCGGTCCAGATCGGAAATGACCTTTTCCGGAATACGATCGGTCGGGTTCAGATAGGAGGTCGCCTGCATCCACTTCGCCCACGTAAACGAATACTGAGCGGCAAGCCCCTGGGAGAAACGCTTCTCGATACGTCCCTGAAAGCTGTGAAACCAGGAGAAGCCCGAATTCTCAAACGCCGTGATGCCCGAGAATTGCGGATACGGCCTCAACAACTGGGAAAGTGCAACCGTGGTGGAGGCCAGGTTCGTCCTGGGCAACAAGGGATAGAACGGGTTGGGAACCTGCGAGTTCAGCAGATTGATGGTGGTCTGATCGCGGGTCGGCAGAGTACTCAGATCCTGCCGTGGAATGGGGTCGAGATCCTGTGTCGCCAGCAGCCTGGTGGAACGATTTCCAACGTAGGACAGCTCGACCAGGGATGTGAACGGCAACTGCTGCTGCACGGCAAACTGCCAGCGCTGCATGTACGGGTTCCTCAGATTCTTAGTGTAAAAGCTGATGGTCTGGCCCTGGAACGTGGACACACCGGCCGAGGATCCAGTGGGGGCTATGAAGCCGCTTGGAAACGGGTTGGCCAGGTTGGCGATGTAAGTCTGTCCAGTGTCGGTGGAACCTACGAAAGATGTCGTGGAGCCGAACCCGGACTGATTTAAGGTTCCGCCGCCGCCGCCGCCCGCTCCCGAGCCGGCCACATTCACTATGCCCAGTTGCTGGAAGTAGATTCCATAGCCGGTGCGGATAACGGTCTTGGGAGTAACGCTGTATGCCAGGCCGATGCGCGGCATAAACTGCTTCGGGTAGTAATCCCACAGATTCCGCGATGCCCCGCCGACGCCTGCAAAAGTCAGCCCTCCGAGCACGTTGAACTGGCTTGGAGGAACCTGTGGAATCGGATTCTGCGCGTAGTTCTGCTGAACCTGGTTGACAATCGGGCTCGCCCCCGTCGGATTGAAGCCGGCGACGCTGCGGTTGTACCGCTCCGTCAGTGGCGTCGGCAGTTCATATCGCAGACCCACGCTCAGGGTCAGCTTGGGGCTCAGCTTCCAATCGTCCTGAACGTAGAAAGCCCAGTATTTGTCTTCTATCGCGAAATTGGTCGGCGAAATCGGGAAACTGCTGCTGGGCGAGAGAATGCCATACAGGAAACTGGCCATGCCCTGTCCGATCGGAGCCGCGGCGGAGTTGTTGAAAGGGCCGTTCGTGTAGGTGGAATCAGCCGCCAGGTTGCCCGAGGAATTCCCCAGATCCAACCCATTTAGCTGGTATATACGGTAGGCTGCCCCATAACGCACCGTGTGGCGTCCGACCAGGCTTGTGAAGTTCAGTGCGAACTCGTAATTGTTGAACCACTGTTCGTTGTAGGTATTGACGCCTCCCAAAGCCGATTGACCACTTACGTTGATGTTGGGAAACTTCAGGGCGCGGGAATCCAGCGCTTTGATGTCGTTGATGTAAGTAGAGGAGAAGCCCAGAGACGCCAGGTCCCACCCCTCCTGATACGGGGTATATCCGGTGTAGAAGCGCGTCAGGGTGAAGCGCGAATCCACGAAGAACTTGGGTGAGAAGATGTAAACATTATCGAAGGAGACGCCTCGGTTGAAACGATAGAAGTTGTCACCGTCGGTCAGGCTCTGGCGCACGTTTTCCGGCCGCTCCAGCTTCGTGAAGTTCGTGCGGAAATAGAACCGCTCCTTATCGGACACGTTGTGGTCGAGACGGACCAACTCGTTGTTGTACGTGTCCTGCGCGTTCTTGCCCATAGTGTAGTTATTCGTCCCGTCCGCCGTGCCCTGCTGGTTGGAAGGATCCCACAACTTGGCAATATTCGCGGCCACCGGGTTAATCTGGCTTGGGGGAATCACATTGTTCGGCAGGGGGGTACGGCTGAATTGACCGTTCCCCACTGGCGTGGTGGAAAACGGATTGTAAATCTGGTAGTTCGCACCGAGTTTCAGAAGGCTGGAAAAGTCACCAGCCCGCTCTGCCTGAGTCGGCACCGATTCCACCACCCACGGTGAGGGATCGAAGCTGTAGATCCACTCGAAGGCCGCCGTGAAGAAGGTCTTGTTGTGGCCGTTGTAGACCTTGGGAATGTAAACCGGGCCGGTCAAGCTGGCGCTCATCCGGTGGATGCGCATATCGGGTTTTCCGGTGGCCACCCGAAAGTAGTTATTGGCGTTGAGCGCCGGATTCTGTATGAAGTAATTCACCTGGCCGTGCAGTTGGTTGGTGCCCGACTTCAACGTCATGTTGACCGCCGCTCCCGGCATGAACCCGAAGGCGGCGTCGAAGGTGGCTGTCTGCACCTTAAACTCTTCCACCACGGCCTGCGGCGGCGAATAGGCGATCTGTCCGCCCTGCGTGTTGTTGGCGCCATCCACCATGAATTCGTTGTTTAGTTGGCGAACCCCGTTGACCGACATGGTGGATGGCGAGCCCGTATCGAACGGGCGGATATAGGCGGCGGTCTGCGGCGTGAATGTCACACCCGGCACCAAAGTGGCCATCACCAGCACCATGCTGTCTTTCGTCGGCAGATCGAGGATGGTCCGGCTCTCGACAACCTGCCCCATGGACGCCGTAGACGTGTCTACCAGGGGCGTCTCCGCAGTCACCCGGATACTCTCCGATGCCTGCCCGACCTCCATAGCGACATCGATGGTGATGCGGTCGCTCTCCCGAACCGCGATCCCCGAGCGCGTGTATGTCTTGAAACCCTGCATTTCCGCTCTAATGTTGTATGGACCGGGAATCAGGAAGGGTAAGATGTAATCTCCGCTCCCATTCGTGGTCGCACTATAGTGGACCGCGGTCGCGGTATTCGTGACATCGACCTTGGCGCCGACCATCACCGCGCCTGTAGGGTCCGTGAGCCGTCCCAGAAGTGTACCTCGTGCTTCCTGCCCAGCCAAGGGCAACGCGGTGCAGACAAGCACAACCATGACTAACCAAATCGCTGTGCAAAATCTCATTTAGACTCCTTTGCAGTCGCGCTAACCTCGCGATCCCCACCCATATCGAACGGTGAGCACTCCTTCGAGCGAAGGCTGCAAAGGCACGACGAAGTGCTCGATCGTTATCGAAACCGTTTGGTCCACATGGCCAAACACCCAGTGCCGCCGGCCAACTGTCCAGCCGAGGCCGGGTAACTACGGGGACTGACACCCCGAAAGCTGTTATTTCTTGATTGGCTTGTCGCTGGCCGGCGCCGGTTCCGTGTGCCCGGTCACCGTCCAATCCCGAGGCCTGCCGACACGGTCATAGATATTCCCGCGCTTCACTTCGTCGTCTTCGAAGATCCAGCGGGCGATCTCGGCCACCTGCTCGGCTTTCGCTCGCGGCACCACCGCCACGCCGTCGTTGTCCGCCACGATGATGTCGCCGGGCATGACCAGCACGCCCCCGACCACGACAGGTTCGTTATAAGACTCCACCCACATCCGGCCCTGATTGATGCCGCGCGGCGCCTGCATCGGATCCTGGTAGACCGGGATTCTGGTAAGAGTCAACTCGTCGGTGTCGCGGCACACCGCATTACCTACCAGGCCGCGCAAGCCGAGGCCCGTCATCGAGAGCGCATTGTTGGAGCCGCAGAAGCCGTTGTCGTGCGCCTGCCCGTCCACCACAAGAATGGTCCCCGGGTGGATCAGCCCCATGTAGCTCGGCCCTCTGCCGCCGCCGCTTTCCGCGCGCATTTCCTGTGGCGGGCCCCAGCCACCGGCTTCCCACTTCCGCTCTTCCGCATGCGATGTGAACTTCGGCCACGTGTCCTGCGCGGGCACCAGACGGACGGTGAGCGCCACGCCGTGAATGCGATGGGTGATCTTCTGCTCATCGCGCCACAGTGGCCGGATGTGCTTGTCCATCATCGTGACCTCCGGCAGGCCCACGGCGTCCAAGCCGTCAATGACATCCGCCACGCGCAGCCCGTCGTAGAGCTTGAGCATCTGCGAGTCTTGCTCCGGGGTGTAAGTCTGGATTTTCAGGTACTGGTGGGAGGGCGGCGGGGCCGGCCTAGTCTGCTGGTTGGCCTGTCCCCAGGCCATCGCGGCGCCCAACACAAGCAAAACGATCTTCTTCATACCAATTGATCCTTATTCTTCGGGCAGGTCGGAGGACTGCCTCCGGTGCGTTGAGGTTTTCGAGCCGCTTCCGCGCGAACAGGCGGGTGGCCCGGCCTTGTCGGCATCTTGAATCCCCAATGCGGTGGCCGCACATCGCCGCGTTGGACAATTTCGGTGGTTGGGGGTAGAATATCCTACATTCTATATCGTGTCAAGCTGAACTTATTCGCCGGCTCCTGCGCCGGAGCGGCTGAATTCTGCTATGTAGGAGTACTGGAGAACCGCCATGGAAAAGATGTGCGCCGCGGCTTGGCTCTGGTTGCCGCTGGCTTCGGCCGCCCTTGCGGTCCCCGCCTCTGCCGCCGTGCATGTGTGGGAAAAACGGGAACTGACCCTGACTTCGGCCCGTTCCTTCCCCAACCCGTATACGGACGTGACTGTCTGGGTCGATCTTACCGGGCCAAACTTCAAGAAAAGGGTCTACGGCTTCTGGGATGGCCAACAGACCTTTCGCGTCCGGGTGCTGGCTACCGCGCCCGGTAACTGGTCTTGGCGCAGCGGATCCAATCCGCCCGACCAGGGTCTGGCAAGCAAGAGCGGCTCGTTCACCGCTGTCGCCTGGAGCGAGGAAGACAAGGAAAAGAATCCGCTGCGCAGGGGTTTTCTCCGTCCTACCGCCAACCACCACGCCCTGGAGCAGGCCGACGGCACGCCCTTCTTCGTGATCGGCGACACCTGGTACGCGGCGGGCGCCAACCGCTTCAAATGGTACGACGACGATCAGGAGCGCCCCATGGGAGCGGGCGCCGGCTTTAAGGACTACGTCCGCTACCGCAAACAGCAGGGCTACAACTGGGTCAACATCATCGCGGCCTTCCCCAACTGGATGACCGATGGGCAGCCTTGGAACGTGGTCATGAACAATCCAGAGCGGACTACTGTGCGGTCGGCGTGGCTCGAATTCGGCACCGGCAGCGCCAAGAACATGGACAACGAGGGAGGCCGGCCCTTCATCTTCCCCGGTAAAGTGCCCGGCTACGAGAACATGTTTCCCGATGTGGACCGCGTCAACCCCAAGTACTTCCAGTATGTCGACCGTAAGATCGATTACCTCAACGACCAGGGGTTCGTGCCCTTCATCGAGGTCTCGCGCCGCGACGCCAGCCTCTTGTGGATGAAGTACTACAAGTGGCCCGACTCCTACGCCCGCTTCATCCAATACATCTGGTCGCGCTATCAGGCCAACAATACGGTGTTGAGCCCGATTCACCTCGATATCATCAGCCAATCGGTATCCCCCGACGACTTCCTGCAAGCCATCAATGCGGTTCTGGAGACGTACGGGCCCCCGCCGTTTGGTACCCTCCTCTCCGCCAACGCCAATCCCTCCACGCTGGAGAATTGGGGCGACGACTCCTGGGTCACCTTACACCAGACGGGCAATATGCGGGAGCACAACAACTATTGGTATTTGACCGAGATCTTCCAGCAGCCGAATCCCAAGCCGGCGCTGAACGGCGAACCGTATTATTCGGGTTACGTGGACGCACGCGGTCTGAACGGCGGATACAAGTTCGGTGCCCCCGGCGGCACGGAGAAAGACGACCAGTTCGTGCGATCGTCCATGTACGGCAACTTTCTGTCCGGCGGCTTGGCCGGCCACGTGTACGGAGCGGAAGGCATCTGGGGCGCGGACATCGAACCCGTGGCTCCCATCAAGATGTGGGATGCGTTCCAATGGAACTCGGCCGCCCAGATGCGCCACCTGCGCACGTTTGCCTTATCTATCGGCAAACGCTACCAGGAACTGGTGCCCAACGCCGACCTGGTTTCCCCCAATAAGGACCCCAACATTCGCGCGTACGAAGGTTGGGCCTACTGTGCCCGCACGCCTGACAAGAACATCTTCCTCGCGTATTTCGAGAAGGGATGCCCGCGCAGCCAGATCCGCGGGGCTAAACTGACCAGCTCGTACAAAGCCGAGTGGTTCGACCCCCGCAACGGAACATGGCAGGACGCGGGCAATGGGACGGTGCGTTCCAGCGTCATCGGAATCATCATGCTGCCCGATTTTCTCGCGGATAACGACTGGGGGCTGCGCCTGACGTATTCCGGTCTGGCGCCGCCGCCCCAGGGAGGACGCCGTGGCGGAGAATAACATGAAGCTGCTATCGCTGGCCGTGGGCGGTGACCACGCCGGATTCCCGATGAAGGGTCCGATCGTCGAGTTCCTGCGCAGCCAGGGTCACGCGGTCGAAGACTGCGGATCCTACGATCCGGCGCCCGTAGACTTTCCGGATATCGCCAGGTCTGTTTGCGACCTGGTCCGCACCGGCCGCGCAGATCGAGGCATTCTGGTTTGCGGTACCGGCGTCGGCGCGTGCATTGCCGCCAACAAGATCCCCGGCATTCGCGCTTCCCTGTGTCACGACGTTTACTCGGCTCATCAATGCGTCGAGCACGATGACGTCAACGTGGTCTGCATCGGCGCGCAGATCATCGGAGCCAAAGTGGCTGAGGATTGCCTCCGGGCCTTTCTCGCCGCGGAGTTCAGCACCGAAGAGCAGTTCCGGCGCCGCGTCGCCAAACTCGGCGACCTGGAACGGCAGGCGGCCAGGGAGTTGACGGGCACTCCCTGAACAGGTCGCGATGACAGCCTCGGTCACAGCTCGCGAGCGGCACCCGTGGCGTCTGGTTCTGCTCCTCGTCGCGGCCATGATCATCAGCTTCTTCGATCGTGGCAATCTCGCCGTCGCCGCACCGGTTCTCGCTCCTCAGTTGGGCCTCCCTCCCTGGGACCTGGGACTGCTCCTGTCGGCGTTCTTCTGGACTTACGCCGTCTCTCAGATCGTGTCCGGATGGCTGGTGGATCGCGTGGAGGTCCGTTGGGTTTACGCCGGAGGTTTCCTCCTCTGGTCGCTGGCCACACTGTCGACGGCTGCCGTTGGCACGTTCGCCGGCCTGCTCTCGATGCGGCTGTTGCTGGGACTCGGGGAATCCGTCACGTACCCCGCGAGTTCGCGCATCCTGGCCGCAGTCATACCGGAGGAACACCGCGGCTTGGCAAACTCCCTGGTCGATTTGGGCGCCCGGTTCGGCCCGGCTCTGGGGACCATGTGCGGCGCCCTGCTGGTCGCCCGGTTCGGTTGGCGCGCTCTCTTTGCCGTCACCGGCGGGGTGGCGCTGCTCTGGCTGATTCCATGGCTCACATGGGCGCCGCGCAAGTTGGCCCGCGCGGGAGGCGCTCCGGGCCAGGTGGGACCCAACTGGTCGCAACTGCTGCGGCGGCGATCGGTCTGGGGTTCGTGCGGCGGGCTGTGCGGGGCCAACTACGCGTGGTACTTCCTGCTGAGTTGGCTGCCTTCCTATCTGGTCCGCGAGCGCCATTTCTCGCTGAACTCGGTGGCCCTGTGGGGCGCTATGCCGTATGTCTTCATGGCCGTCTCCTCGGTCAGTTGCGGACTTCTCGCGGATCGCTGGATCTCTCGCGGCGCATCCCCGGTCGGGGTGCGCCGCGGGTTTCTGGTGACCGGCCTCATCATGACCGCCGTGCTGCTGCCTTCCACCCTGTTGCCCCGCATTGAATTCGCCGTTGCCGGATTGTTCATGGCCTGCTTGTCTTTCGGCATATACGCCTCGAACCTCTTTTCTTTGACCCAGACGCTGGCCGGGCCCGAGGCTGCCGGGCGCTGGACCGGACTGCAGAACGCCTGTGGTAACCTGGCCGGGATTGTCAGTCCG
>Ga0187803_10001135_pt1 | contig 10442 bp, 6 predicted proteins | sample NC_wetland_sal_i_2_FD_132425 | JGI IMG/M metagenome (GOLD analysis project Ga0187803, IMG submission 132425) | Wetland sediment microbial communities from Neuse River Estuary, North Carolina, USA - Control_3 | ecosystem: Environmental > Aquatic > Freshwater > Wetlands > Sediment | place: USA...
GGTCTTCGAGCCTTTGAAGCACCTCGCGCGCGGGCTCTTGGCCGACTGGGGAATACGGATCTCGGATGCAAACGGCTCGCTGTATGTCTCAATTGGACCTGGGAAAATAGTTCTCCCAGAGCATGCTCGTCACCGGCCTGCACGCGAGCCATGAGAGCCGTACCTTCGAATTGTGAGAGCGGCACAGACGTGTCTATGTTTTCGTGAGCTCGCACCTATCCGTCAGCAAACACACCGGTCACAACCCATTCGGCTGTTGTACCGGAGTGTTCCCATGCCTGTTCAAAAGCTGCTTGCGTCTCTTTGAACCGTTCCAACTCCGAAGCGTAGATCTCGGCACGCCCGTATGCACTCTTTCATTCGAGAGTAGAAATTAATGGTTTACTGCTACCTGTTTTTGCTTAGCTGGACTGAGCTTTTCGGAGTACTGCTAAACTTGCATCCTGGTTTCGCTTGCAAGCGGTTCTTCAAGACTCAAAACAAAGTAGGCACGCGCCGACCAAGCACAACTTGGAGGAAACCAAACAAAGTTGCAAGGCTTTTGGACTAGCACTCCGCGGTGTCGCCAAGCTGGGTAGAAAATTTGCGGTCAGGAATTGAGCCGAAGGCTAAACCCGCCGATAGATTAAAATGACTTGTTCCAGAGCGCCTGCTTGGCAGGCAGTTGATCTACCTGCGCAACGGTTTCAAACACCGTTGTACGAAACTCGGCTTCGAGAGCGCCCGCTTTGCAAGGACCATAATTCGTTCCAGGCCCTCCATTTCCTGCCTGCGTTTTTATTCTCTTCAACAACTTGGGGAATCCGCCTCAACCTGAACCACAAATGCGCGGTCCGCGCACGGTAGCACACTTACCTTTGTCAGTTTTATCGACTGATGGAAGACAATCTTCTTGCTGAGGAATTGCTTCTCGCGACCGCTATCTGATATTTATGGTCATTTAACTGCTAAGTGGTTTTCGAAAGAACGGGCCCAGCAACCCCAAAACTGCGGATGCCACTAAAACGGAGATCCCTGCTAGGCTCGAAGAATACCACTGGTAAACAGTGAATGGGGAATTTGGCAACGCAAACGCCCAAGCGCAATAGGCTATGGTTGCTGCGAACATTCCCCATAATGGCCATCCCTTCGGGTGCCATGGAAGTGGTTTCCCAGCGCTCACGATCTTTGCCCCAAAAACGAGCCATACGATAAGAGGCGTCGCTGCTAGGAATATCCAGAAGGTTATCCAATCAGCTTTCGTGACCTGGCCGGGTTTTTGTATCGCCGCCAAGATTGCTACATAGAGGGTCAACACTTCAGTCGGTATGTAGCCGAATAGAACATTCAAAGCCGTATTGACGGAGTTTCCAGTGTCGCCGGTACCAGCTGCTACTTGGTCTTTCGAACGCGGAGTAGCGCTAGCGTTCATTGCAATGTGATTTAGTTTTTCCGGTACAGAGACTCGTGGCACAAAATCCGAGCGGCGTGCTATTGCCTCATTAGTAAGCGTATTGATGCTCATATCAACTCCTTAGTTCTTGCGGCCAGCTATTTCTAGCCTTTGGGTTGCTAATTCGTTATGTAAATTACCAATGGTCGCAAATCACTGTTTCGGTCCGGACGGGGTTGTTGGGGAGGATGGTTGTGTTGTCGGTTTTTGAGAGCCGCCCGTTCCTAATAAGCTACTAGGGTTACTGCCTCGGAATGTGATGGCAAATGCGAAACGCGCTGTGTAGCGATTCGATGGAGCGAGAGCTCCAAAGTTGGCTGGAATCGTTTGTCCAGCGTGGGTGAATCCCTGGGGGAAATCAGCAAACTCACCGACATGCACGCCAGGGGTTAGGAATAGCTGTTTCCACAGATGGATTGACACGCCTCCAAAAAAGCCCAACTTCGATGTATCGGCTTGACCATTTGCGACCTCAATAACGGGACCAGCGGAAATAGCAAGACCAAAATTGGGTTTGTTCAATGCCCATTGAAAAGGATCGTGAAAATTCAAAAGCGCAGTCAAAGCCGGACGCACGCTTGAATTGCCGTTCACGCCAAGGACGGTCGTCGTGGAGCCTGTTGATGTAGCTGGCGGCTGATTCACGCTGGAATATGATCGCGCTGGTAAAGTCGTCAATAGGAAACCGCCAGACGCGGTCACGACGCTGTAAGTCGCTTCCAAGGGGAATGTTCGTGGGCTCGCGGCTGTATCTGTTCCTGCGTAGAGCTCCCTGACCACCACGGAGCCTCCCCGCGTGCGGTCGAGAAAACCTTCTCCGTGAAGCGTATGATCGGCGTTGGCAACAGTATCGATCGACTCAAGCTTGGGTTTGACAGTCCCGCTATAATCGACGATCAACTGCGCGGCCTTTCCTACCAAATCGGGCGCGACGTCGCTCGTGCAGTTGTTGTTCGCCAATTCACCTTTCAGGGCAGCGAGGGAGGCAACGTACGCGGGAACTTTGGACTTCACATCATCCCACTGATTAAGCGTCTGATTTAGGGGAACACTCGGATACTTGCCGTCTGCCTGTTTCGTCGGCAGCAAACCGGCAAGTCCGGTCTGAATTGGGCTGGCTTTGTTATTGGCGTCATCAAAATCAGTTTGTAGAGTAGCGCACGCAGTGGGCCTGCCTCCCTCAGGAGTCGGGGCAGCTACGCCCTTCATTACATTGGCCAGTGCTGCAATGTTATCCGCCGAATAAGCTGGATTAAGTGTCACGGTAAGTTCGTACTGGTAGACGATATCGTTCACTCCAACCACATCAAATACATATTCCCCAGTTTTGAACACCTCGTGTGTGGATACTGCCTGCCAGTCAAGGCTCATCGTAGTTCCGCCCCCCGATTTTGCGGAAGGCGCTACGGGCCGTCCAGATCCGGGCGGAGTTAGATTTGGAGCCGCTACACTAGAACCTATTGCGGCTTTTCTTGTCGCCTCGGCAGTCTGCGGATTTGTAGGGGTCTGTGGTGTTGTTCCGTTGTTTCCGGGATTTTGTACATTCACTGCCGCGATCGTGTAACTAGCAGAATTCACGCTACTTGTAGAAAATCCCGTCGCAACAGCAATGGCACTGATAGTTACGGTTGCGCTCACATTTATCGGACTGTTGTACTTGCTAGACCCAGGAGTTGGGGTTGAGCCATCAGTGGTGTAGTAGATCGCTGCGCCAGGCGTGCTATCGGTTATAGTGACAGATTGTGCAGATGGATAGGTTCCAGACCCGGGCGCCAAGACTGGAGTAGCAGCTTGCGGCGGAGTGCTCGAGCCGGGGGTCGGCGGTGGTGGCTCTCCCTTCGTGCGAGCGCCATTCCTAAGCGCTGAATCAAACATCGCTCGGATGACGGTTGTCGAAATGCCAGCACTAACAAGCGCCGACATCGACTTCTTATCGAAATCAAACACAGTCTCATGTCTATTTATGTTGGATATTATCTCAGAATCGGAGTCGCCTACTTCTGCTTGACGAATAATGTCTGCATTTGTCAGCGCATGCCTCGACTTGGCATTTTGCTGTCCAACAATAATAATGGGAAAAGAGAACAAAATACCGACAAGTACTAATGACAACATCGCTGTTCGACTATGCATTCGCGGCCTCTTCCCGGGTCTTCGTGACCCTCACACGAGCTCCGTTCCGAATTAATTGGGTCTCCTGGTATTCTCCGTGGTAGGCCTTTTAGCCTATGAAACACTCATCTTCCATTAATGTCAAGCATGGCAAAGGGATTGGAACTAATTAGCATAAAAAGTGATTGTCATATGTATACAGAAGTGCTAAAGAGTGGTGTCAAGAGCAGTACAGGTTCATCGTCTGTTTCAGCGACATTCCTTCACTTTGATTGGAGGCCCAAATGACGGGTGCTCTTGAAAGGTTAATGTTAATAATGGTGTTTCTGCTGTTTGCCAGTTCGGTAGTGTACTGCCAACAGATCGCGTCGCCGCCGTTGCCAGATCACCCACGGCCCTACACACCCCCAAAACCTACAATAGCAGTCGCCGCTCGTCCTCCGGTCCCGCGACCGGCAGGCCGTACCAATAAATCCGATTTGGAACGATTCCGTGCATCGCGTTTGCGGGACCAGTTACTTGCATCGACTATTGATTCCGATCACGAAGACGCCGGAGTTGAGACGACTAACTCCGACCTTTCTTCAAACAGTCCGTACACTGGTGTTTGTGCCGTCCACGCGGTCTACCCAACCGGGAAAATCCAGCTCAAATTACCTGACAACGCTACACGCACGCAGATACTCTACGCCGCAACTACTCGACCGCCCAATGGGGCTTGCATCGAGGTGGGGACGGCCTACACGACGGATGTTAACACCAACAAAACTACAGCAGGCGTTTACGTATTTGATTTCTGCAAACCGGGCGGAGGAGACGTTGCCATACCCCCGATGCCAGTCAATGGGAAGCAACCGATCGCAGTCGACCAGAGCTTCATGGAGACGTATGCGGGAGCATCGACGCAAGGTATTCCGGCCTATGCGATTTCTATTTTCACCCCTGACTCTACCATTTCAAGTAACTCAAAGTGGTATGCCCAACTTTATAACTACAAAACACAACAATGGGACACGATATATTCGACACAAGGTTTTTTTTGGTACGACACGAGAGGGTGGAGCATCTTCGAAACGTATTTCCAAGCTGGGTTATGCTCTGAGTCTTTGCCTCCTTTAGGGGCAGACCAATTGTCGTTCTTTAATTCCATAAGTCAGACATGGGAGAGTGTCGCACCACAAATGACACAAATGGGGGTCCATATAAGTTATGGAGGTTCGCACAACAACAATTGCTTTGTAGCCGACGCTACGGGGCCAGCGAGCTATTCGGTCATGCCGAGTCCACCTGTTTTCTACTGGTGGCAAGTGGTCTCAAAGTAGCTTTCAAGAAGTCAGGCGCAGTGAGTCTCGCCCGGGCTAAGAAAGACATACCGAGGTGATGAGCATGATCGTAAAGCGCCTTGCTTTGGCCTTCATTTTATTCTTGATGACGATTTCTTTGTGCTTGTCTGCACAAGAAAGGGAGCATCCAGTTCTTGGCTCATTGTCGGGTCAAGTACAAGACGCGAGCGGTGCAGCGGTGGCCCATGCGTCTTTAGAACTAATAAATAGCGGGGGATTAGTAGTTGCCACTGCCCAAACGAATGAATCAGGTTCCTATGTCTTCGTTGCAGTGCCTATCGGAAAATACAAGCTAAAAGCTAATGTGACTGGCTTCAAGACCTTTCAAGACTCGGTTGAGATTGGCGTCGGCCAAACCTCGCGAAAGGATGTGATACTTGATATAGGCAGCTGCACCATGACAGTGACAGTCTGCGCTTCGCTGCCTGAGCCCGTGTACAACGCAGTGTTTTCTCCGACGGCGAAAAATGATAATTCCCATCTTATCGATGGTCAGCTCACGAAACTCAAATTCTTTATTGGACTCCATGACACGAAGAGCGCCCTGAAACTACCCTTATGGACTGTAAATCCCAAGATTTTAGAACAAAAGCAAAATGTCCCACTGACAATCACGATGACTTGCCTTGCATGCGCGGTGGACAGTGTTCAATCGCAGGTGATGACATATTCCAATCAGCAAAGAAGGTCCTCACAAGCAGAATTTCAGTTTGTCCCTTTGCGCTCACGAGCTGATGCCCAGACGGGCGCGAGCAACATTCTTATCGACGTGGTCAACGGGGGCGTTCGATACGATCACTTGGTGATCGATATTTTTGTCGAAAAGGTCGATCAGGCTACTCAAAGAGCAAAGAACAAGAACAAGATAATTTTGGCGGATTTTCCTCAAGCTGGTCCGGAAGTGCCAGAACCTGCTCCCGATTTGATCATTACAGTGCGCCCCCAGACACTTGGTCCACTTGAACTCCAGCTCGACCCGATTAATCCGGAGTTGAGGAAGCGTTTCAGCTCACTCTACTTGAAAAAGGGAGAATTGCGCTGGTTCCAAACCGAGGATCTAACGACGGACGAACTTGCGACTGTAGAAGCTCAGGCCGCTCTGACACTCCGAGGCATCGCGGACAAAAAGGACCTAGCATTGCAGCAAGCCCTTGCTCAATCCCCTGCGGGATCTATTAACCTCGATACTACCGACTATGTGACACTTAGCAATTCGGACAGAGAGGCAATCCTCAAAAGCTTCCTTTCTATCGGTCAATACTTCTATTCCCGTCTTTTTCAAGATGCAGAACCTGACTTAAAGGAGATGATCAAGAGACTTGAAGGCTTCTCTTTCCCTGATAATCACAACCTCCGTATTTTAGTCCGCACAAACGGCGTTTCATTTCCGTGGCAACTGCTACATGAACCAAGTCAAGCCAACGAAGAGGGATTTTGGGGCTTCCGATATGAATTAATAGTGGACTCTCTGGCTAAGACCTATCCAGGACTGGCTCCAAGCACGTTCACTCCCGCCGATGTCGGCACCTCAGTTTTGGGAGTGTATAAAGCTGTAGAGGGTGAGTCAGTCGTTGTAAGTACTCTTGCGCATAAGCAGGCCAACTATTTCAAAAGCAAAATGGCGTCGCACGACTCCTATATCGCCGACTCGAACATATCGTTCCTCGACATTCTCAAAGCAAACAGTGGGCAGCTCGGTTTCGTCCTGGTGTACACGCACGGATCAAGTGGGGTTATTGTCGAGGAAACGGCCGACGGTCACCTGGTCGTGCAGCACGAACTTCAGGGACCGCGACTTATATTCTCCCAAACGGGCTATGTTGGACCGATTGATTTGATGAAACTGGCTGTCGGAACGGACACGAGAAAGAAGCCATTTTTACAGAAGTACCCAGTAGTTTTGCTCAATGCCTGTGAGACCGGAACGAGTAGCATTTCACCTGGGGTCGGTTTAACGTTACCAGTTGCATTGCTCCACCTTGGCGCACGCGGCGTGATAACAACTGAATCGCCTGTTTCAGACGTATTTGCATATAACTTTGGTAACGATCTGATCGATAAGTTTGCTGAAGGGAAAGACATAGCACAGGGGCTACTTGAGGTCCGGAAGAAATACTCCTCTTTGGGCAACCCTTTAGGCCTTCTTTATTCCTTCTACGGCGGCTCTGAAATCACTGGATCACCCAATCCACGCAGATAGTGATGCTGCTATCTGTATTTAGGTGCGCTTCACCAGTGTTGTCGAAACTCATGAATCTCGAACAATGGAATTCCGGCGATTTGCTGCCCGAATTTGAGGAACTTAGCAACGCCCGATTTCAAGGTACTGTCGAACATCGATGTTCGTGGGCTACTGAACTGAAGATCACCTATTTGAAAGGCAGTTGCTCTCCGTGCAACGGTTTTCAACACCGTTGTAGGCCCACAAACCAACTCATTGATGTCCCTCAGCCCAACTGAGACAAAACCTGCGTCCTTCTACATAGACTCCATGAGAGCCATTTACTTGCTGCGGAAGACGCTCGATGCTTCCGCAGCACAGGAAAGGGGGTTCTCAAATTGCACAAGCGGAAAGGAGGAATTGGAGCTTCGCATGAGGGACGCCCTGCACCTGTCGGTAAAATCCAGAACAACAACAAAAAACTCAAAAACCGTTGATTCGGCGTCGCTCGACAGGCACAAGGTCGTTCCGATGAAATGCGAGTCGCCAGTTTCTCCTTCTTCCGTCTCTCCAGTATTGCAGCGCTGAACTGAAACCGCCGACGAACTTCCTTCGAATGTTTCCCAGGCCGCCCAATTTCTCGGAGTCAGGCTGCAGACCGCTGTACCTGCCTTGAAGCGTATCGCTCTTGAAACACACGGCAGCAATGGACGGCCTGGCCGCCGGCGGGAGCCCTCAGGGATCCAGGAAACTTGATGCTTTCTTAGAGAAGTTACGAAGAAGAATTTCAGGTTCGCTGGTAGGGTCAATGTGGTTGGCGTATTCCGAGCACCATTCAAGCAACTCCCGCATTTGGGTGAGGGACTCATTGTCCAGCTTGTTCAGATGAGCCGAGTTTCCTAGGCAGACCGCGAGACGCCTTACCAACTGACTCTGATGCAGGGCTTGTGCCGCCTTCGAAATCACCTCACCCCTGCGGGAGAATTCTCGCGCTCTCTCTTCTTCCTCGCGCTGCCTTTTCTGTCTCGCTTCGTATTCCTCGTGCCAGCGCTGGCGGTCTGCCTTCACCTTCTTGATTGCTTCGACGAGCACGCCAATACCGACAATTACGCCTCCCAGGCATTCCTCTATCCTCCGCTTTTTCCCCTCGGACCAGGTCTTCCGCGTGGAGGTCGTCTCACCGCAAAGAAGAGAGATTCGTAGAAGCCCCGTGGGTTGATAGTCCCATTTCGGTGCAGACCACCAGTAGTCGCGTTTCTTCCGTTCGGTCTCCTCTTTCGAAGCCACGTGTGGTCTACATTCGAGAATCTCCGACAAACAGAAGCCTATCGTTTCCGATTCGTGCATAAGGGTCAGATTCGCCTTGTCCTCCTTGGGCCAAAGGACCTGAACATTATGTTGTTCGAAGCTTTGAAAAAGTGCATCGAGAATTTGTAGGGCCCTGGGGAATGTCCCTTCGGTAACCGTCAGATGTGGCGCCGCTCCGGTTCGCGGCACCAGGAGTGTCTTCTCGTCCTTCTTGGCATTTTTGAACAAGCGTTCAAGGCGCACCACGAGTGGATGGGAAACCGAGCTCTCAGACATAACGGAAATGATCGGAACCTCGCGCCTTTCCGACATCTTCTGATCGACAGTGCGTTCGCGGATCGTCAACTCAATCCGGTACGGTGATGGTTGCTCAATCGCAGGTAGTGGAATACGAGGTGGTTTGTGCCCCGCTTGCAGTTTTTGCCAGTAGCCGACCTCGGGGGTCGGAATCTCATGTTTCCGGCAGAGTTTCGCCAGCCCGACGTCTGAATATCCGAACTCCTTCGCCAGCCGATGGACCGGCGTCGTCCACACCCGCTCGTACAGTTCCTCACGCAGAAATACTTTTTTCGTTTCGAGCATTGATGCCTCCAACGAAGGTGTAGACTCTGGCACTTCTCGCGGCACGGGCCGCCGCGCTTCAAGAAATTGGTTCTTCAAAAGGGAGACGTCGTACCGACATTTTCGGAATTCGCGATTGGCCATACCCGTGCTCCGCTCCGCGTCGCCCAACGTCCCACATCGTTGAATCGCCCGGACGACGAGAAGCAGCTTGGAATCCTGCTGTCCCACAAATCTCTCGAACTCACCGACGAATGCTTTTAGAACGGGGTGCTCTGCCTGTGCCCTTCGACGAGACTCCACGGCAAACGTGGCTGAATGATTGAGAAGAAAGGCTTCGTCAATCTCGCCGCTCGAATCCAGGCCGCTTCCGTTTTTCTGGGATACTTCGAAGGATGCGATGCTGAGGTTTCGAGGATCGCAGATTGGATTGTGCTTCTGCCTCGCCAAGATCGTGCTCAGGCGGTTTGCAAGGCAGAGTTTGATGAAGTTGTGGAATCGCCCTGCAGTCGCCCCATAGTGGCGAACGGGATCAAAGCATTGGATTACATCCGTGCACCCTTCTGGCCTTCCGTTGGTTCCCTCTTGACGAAAGCGGCTGCCCGGCGGCAGCGTGCAGAGATGCAGCAGGAGATCCTGTTCGAGGTCAAGGATCGTATCCTGGCCGAACCTTCGGTGCAGTTGCCTCGTCACCCAGCGGCGCACCCGCAACGGATCCCGCTCGAAGAACTCACCAAAATCCTTCGGGACAACGAAGCCGTCTTCCCCCACGTAGTGGCCATCTGCGCTTACGGTGAATAGTTCCCGTCCACCCGTGCGACCGTCCCACGCTCGGGCGATAGTCGTTGTAGCCAGAGTTGGGCGCCCCTTGAGGTCTATGCGACAGAGCCCGATTCTGTCTCACTCTCCCACGATTGAAGTACAGCATTCCTCCTGACCTTCCATCCGTTTTCCTTGTTCGCCTTCGCTTGCACACTGCCGCGCCACTCGCGGACTCGTGTCACGGCCGTTGCCATGCGCTCTGGCTCGCATTCGATCCCTTCCGTTCTCCTCCGAACGCGGTCCTTTGGTTCCCCTGCCTCAAGTGAGGGAACCAAATCCCCGCACAGGAGAACGAAAGATGAAATCAGAACAAATCAAGGAAATCACGGAAAGGGCCACGGAACAGCTTGTCGCTGCGCTCAACGCGGGACGCAGTGAGGCACTTGCGGGCTATCTTCAGGCCATTGGGCGCTTTCACCGCTACAGCCTGCACAACGTGATGCTGATCGCTTCTCAGTGCCCCAACGCCAGCTACGTCGCGGGCTTTCGTACTTGGAACGAACTCGGCCGATTCGTCAAGAAGGGCGAAAAGGGCATCCTGATTCTTGCGCCCATCGTTCGCCGCAGCCCGGCGAAAGAAAAGGACGAAGCGGAACTCTCATCCTTGATTCTTGGTTTTCGCGCCGCCTACGTGTTTGATTTTAGTCAGACTGATGGCAAGGAAATGCCGCACATCGGTACGGTGCAGGGTGACCCGAGCCAC
>Ga0187803_10001136_pt1 | contig 10441 bp, 7 predicted proteins | sample NC_wetland_sal_i_2_FD_132425 | JGI IMG/M metagenome (GOLD analysis project Ga0187803, IMG submission 132425) | Wetland sediment microbial communities from Neuse River Estuary, North Carolina, USA - Control_3 | ecosystem: Environmental > Aquatic > Freshwater > Wetlands > Sediment | place: USA...
ATGCCGCCAGAGCGACGTGTCACAGCCCCAGCCAGAAAGGAAGACAATAGCCGTGTTGCCTGTTCCAGCGCTCAGATAGCGGATGGCGTGACCGTCAAGCCGAGCGAAATGTTCTTGGAGGGTTGGCGCCGCGACTGATGAGCCTGAAGAACCAGAATTCCTTCCTGTTATCATAACCCGATTATACTGCGCCCGAGCGCCGACACTGTGGGCGCGGCGAGAATACTTGACGGGCGCCGCCCGAGCTTGAACTGGAAGACCAAGGGCGTGTACTATGGTTCTTCCCGGACAATCATGGAAAAAGCACTTTCAGACGCAGTCCAGCGGCCGACCAATCCAAACATAGAGAGGGTGGGGAAAGGCGACCGAGTAGCCGTCGTGCTGATGCAGCTTGGTGGGCCCGACTCGCTGGCAGCGGTTGAGCCGTTTCTATACAACTTATTCTCCGACCCGGACATCATCGATTTTCCTTTTGCGCGGCTGGCGCGGCCCACACTGGCGCGGTTGATCGCTTCCCGGCGAGCCCGCAAAGTACAGGAGCATTACGCGAGCATTGGCGGAAAGTCCCCGCTGCGCGATCTGACGGAACGTCAGGCGGCGGCGCTGGAAGCCGAACTGCGAAGGTCGCACGAGGCGCGAGTCTTTGTGGCCATGCGCTACTGGCATCCCCTCACGGAAGAGGTGATCCATCAAATCTTGTCGCAACATTTCCGCGAGGCCGTACTCCTTCCGCTCTATCCCCAATATTCGAAAACCACCACCGGCAGCAGTCTGAACGAATGGCATCGACAGTATGCGGCCGCCCACAGGAATGGCCTGGTGACCAAAGTGGTTAAAGAATTCTACGACCATCCGGTCTACGTTGACGCCGTGGTGGAGAAAATCAATGAAGGCCTCGAGAGATTTGCGGCTGCCGAGTCCCGAGCCGCGATCAAACCGCGCGAAATTTATCTCGTGTTCAGCGCGCACGGAGTGCCGATGAGCGTGATCGAAGCCGGCGATCCCTACGAAGAGCAAGTTGAAGCGACGATGAAATTGGTCATGGCGCGCGGCGGCTGGCGAAATCCGCACATACTCTGTTACCAGAGCCGCGTCGGCCCAGGCCGCTGGCTGCGGCCGTCACTGGACGAAACACTCCACCAACTGTCCGCCGAGGGCGCGACAAAAGTTTTGGTCATCCCCATCGCCTTCGTTTCCGACCACGTCGAGACCCTCAGCGAAATCGACATCGAAGCCCGCGCGCTGGCCGCAAGCCTCGGCATCATCCAATTCGAGGTGATGCCGGCCTTGAACGACTCGCCCAAATTCATTCAGGCGTTGGCGGACCTCGTTCTCCGAGAAGTGGGGACGAGGAACCCGAATGAGATTCCGTGATAGGTCGTTCAGTAGCAATTTCGAGTTGCGACATCGCCCTGAGGCGGGAGATTTCATTTAACTACATATGTAGTATTACGGCGACCACACCTCCCGGCAGTTTGTCCTGAGCACACAGGCGCCCTATTCGACCGCAGTCGTACGATTTGGCTTAGGCGGCGCTCATTCTGAAACACCAGGCCCAGTTTCAGGCAACTTTTCGCGTGTTGATTCCGTGCCACGGCGATATATAATCGTGGCCCACCAACGGGAGCCAGCGTGGCCGCAAACGCAGCACCTCACAGCGCGAAGACTCTAAGAGCCCTTCATACGGTCGGGCATTCCAACTGGGATTTCGAGCCTTTCGCGGCACTGCTGAAAAATTTTCAAGTGGATGTGGTGGTGGATGTCCGCAGCAGCCCGCACAGCGCGCGCTTCCCGCAGTTCAGCCAGCCTGGCCTGGAGAAGCTGCTTGAGGCCCAAGGCCTCGCGTACCTACACCTTGGTGAAGAGTTGGGCGGCCGCCCCGACGATCCCGAGGCCTATCAGTCCAACGGAATCGTGAACTACCGGGCGCGCCGCAAATCGTATGCGTTCCGCTCAGGCATCGAGCGGCTGGTCAAAGAACTCGAGCAGCGGCGCGTCGCGCTGATGTGCGCGGAAGAAGACCCGCTGGAGTGTCATCGTTTCCTGATGATTTGTCCTGAGCTGGTGACGCGCGGCATTCATCCTTTGCACATTCGTCGGGGCTCTCCGCCGGAAACCCAGGAAGCGGCGGAAAACCGGCTTTTGGTCTCAACCGGTTTCGACTCGGTAGCCGAGAATACGTTGTTTCCGGAGCTGCGCGCTGAAGCCCTGGAAAAAGCCTACGCGCTGCAAGCGGAGAAGTTCGCATTTCGAGTGGACCCATCGGCCGTAGAGCGCTGGTGATTGCACGTGAACTCCACAATCTTCACTATCGGATTCACCAAGAAAACTGCGGAAGAATTCTTTCGCCTTCTCGAAGACGCAGGCGTTCAGAAGGTGATCGACGTTCGCGAGAATCGAGTCGGACAGCTCGCGGGGTTCGCAAAACACCCGGACCTCGAGTTCTTCCTCGATCGAATGCTTCACATTCGATACATCCACGAGCCGCTATTCGCTCCCAGCCCTGAAATACGCCAGGTCTATCGAAAAACCAAGGACTGGTCAGCATACGAGAAGTCATTTCTGGAGCTGATGGAGCAACGAAAGATTCTCAAGCAGACAGACCCGGCGCTGTTTGAAGGGAAGGTAGCCTTGCTTTGCTCCGAGGCCGGACCGGAGAAATGTCACCGGCGGCTGCTTGCAGAACGCTTGGCAGAACATTGGGGAGGCCAAGGTCACAGCGTCGAAGTCAAGCATTTGGTCGTTGATCGGCCAGCGGCTCAGCGAAAGCGGCGAAGCAAAAAACGTGACGGAAATAATCCTCTCTGACATCACGATCATGGGCGAAGGTTATTGCGTTATTGGCCTGGAGCAGGTCTCCCCGAACTCATTTCGCTCCACCCGCCCGTTTCCGCGCAACGCCTTTGCTTGGCGAGAGCCGTTCCCCTTCAGGCGCGGCGACGCGGTTTCCTTCGAGCCAATCGCAACGGTGGCGAAGTGTCCGCACATCGAGGACCAGCAGAGCAACGGCCTCCGCAACGCAGACCGGGCCCTGAGTGAGGCAGATTTGGTTGAATCCCTGCGCAAGGCCGAAGTTGCCGCCGACCTCGTCCACTTGTTTGAATGCCAACCACAAACCAGCACGCAAGGCGGGCGCGCCCTTTGGGTGAATCCCCAAGAGGCGAGGCGGTCCATTTGTGGCTGCGAATATGAGAACTTGCGCTTTCGCCTCTTCCCCGAGCCGCAAGGATTCAATCTTCGCGCGGAGCTGCTGCTTGCCTCTAACGAGCGGCTGAGCAGCATTCCGATTGTCGACCGCGAGTGGCGGCGTTTCGTCAAAGCGCTCGTCGGCCGCATCAAGAGGTCGAATCCATTGCCGTTGGCGGAGAGATTTCTGAATCAGAAGATTTCCAATCGCCTCTGCTTCGCGAACAAAAGATTTGCCAGGATCGGCCTTCCCCGTCCCAGGGCCGATCAGCATTGCTGGCTGATGTTGGATTCGCTGTTCCCGCAGCCGCAAGATGCTTGGGCAGACGAGCTGTGAACCGCCGCAGCGAGGCCGCGCGAAGGCGGACGAAAACTGCCATGAGCCAATTTGGTGACGAGGCGTCGGCGCGTGCTTCCGATCTGGTCCGAAGGCTTGTCACTCACGAAATGCAGCCCGGCTCGGAGCTCCCTGACAATGAACTCGACCTGGTTAAGGAGGGTCTGATTGACTCCATGGGCTGGGTGGGAATTCTCACCGCACTTGAGGGCGCGACGCGGGTCCGGAATTTTGGCAATCCTTGGCCCGACGAGCGCCCACAAAGCATTCGGTCGCTGGTTGAGGCGGTGCTGAGCGCTAATCCCGACGAAACCGGTGATGCTCCGAAGAAAGAAGATCGTGCCTCAGCGACCCGTGAGGTCGGCTCTCCCATCACGCTTTCGGGCTGGGGTTACGCTCTGGGCTCCCTCCGCATCGATGCCGCGACCATGGAAAGCGAGTGTGACCTTGAGACCGGGACCATTCGCGAGCGCGCGGGAATCCAGTGCGTGAGCCGCGCCGATCAACATGAGACCGAGTTGACGCTCGCCCAACGCGCGGCGGAAGAAGCCGTCGCTGGCGCGCAGGTTGAATTCGAAAATGTGGGACTGCTCATCACCACCAGCGCGACATTTCTGGGTTACCCCTCTTTGTCCGCGACATTGCATAACCGGCTGCTATTGCCGGAGCCTTGCCTGGCTCTCGATGTGGGCGGTGCATGTGTGGGCTTGATTTATGGCTTCCAAACCGCAAAGGCACTGCTCGCGGCGTCGCATCGAAGAGTTGCCCTGGTGGTGGCCGCTGAGGTGAACAGCAGGCAGTTATCCTCGCCAAGCGTTCCCGGTGAATTTGGCGGATTATTTGGCGACGGCGCGTGCGCGTTCGTACTGGAGCGCTCGGATGCTTCCGCCGACGGCGACAACTTGTGCCTTGGCGACTTCGTTTTCGGTTGCTCGGGTGCATTTGCCTCAGCTCTGCAAGTGCGGCTCGGTGAGACACGTCATCTCGAAGTCCATTTCCAAGGCGAGCAGCTCGCCAAGGCCGCTGTGACACAACTCGATCAGATCATAGCCGCGCTCGAAACCTTGAGCGGAAAACCGAGGGATTCGGTCGATTACTTCGCCATTCATGAGCCGAACCCGCGCTTGGTCTCCGTTTTCGCCCAAAAGGCGGGAATCCCGCTGGATAAAATCCCCCAAATTGCCAAGACGCACGGCAACCTTGGTTCCGCCACCTGCGGCGTGAGCCTGTGTACCGCCTTGACGAATCTTCGCGCAAATCCCAACCGGTCGCGAGAGCCGCTCATTTTCCTCGCCGCGGTCGGGCCCGGGCTGCTGTGGGGCGGGACGTACCTTCACTGAACAGGGATTCACCCTCTTCATATTCGTCGGGGCTCTCCCTCCGAGTCCCAGGAAGCGGCAGAAAACCGGCTGTTGCTCTCGAACGCTTTCGGCTCGGTGGCCGAGAATACGTTGTTTCCGGAGCTGCGCGCCGAAGCCCTGGAAAAGGCCTACGCCCTGCAAGCAGAGAGGTTCGCATTTCTTCTAGTGTAGTGTCCACGAAATAGATAGACAATCGCCGCGCCGTAGCGCCGGGCTTTAGCCCGGCAATGCCGCCCTGAAGGGCGGCGCCACGTCGTCTAGCCAATTAGTGGACACTACACTAGCTAGGGCACTCCCACTCGTGCTGCACCTTGGATGCGGACGACCCGCTGACTATGCCGAAGCGCTCACGCCCCACGAAACGCTGGCAGCCCACGCCAGCGTGTTCCATCACGTTACAGGTGTAACGCGACGACACACACTACAACAGCGTGCTCATTTCCCATTTCTCCGTTAATTCGTTGACATGTAAATGCTTACTAAGAAGCACCGATTTGGAATGCCGAGTGCTTCCGACCATGGCGTGTTACGCGTAAAGACTGCGTAGGAGGTACTAAACTTGAGAGACTTCATTCGGATGTTCCTGGCAGCGTTCTTCTGGCCGTGGGGCACATAAGGGGAAAATGCATCACTTACGGATTAGCGCGCGAAGCGTTCACCTCGACGGAAAAAACGATAACCCACCATTACGACGCGGCGGGCTACAGAGCACACTCAGGACAACCCACATAGCTGGCGATGCCAGCGAGAAACCTCATCGAAACGGAGAATTTTCAATGTCAAGGAAAGTCAGTAGCCTTTTGTTCGGAATCACAGTTGTCGTGTTGCTGGCAGGTTTGCCGCTTGCCGCGCAAACGCGGACTGTTCCTGAATCTGGATTGGCTGGTCATCCAGAGAAGTTCTCTCGTGACCTTCGGGAATCCAGACCGGCGGACGGAGCCTCTCTGATTGATGTGATCGTGCAGTACAAACATGTCCCGACGGAGGCACACCATCAGAGAGTCGTGGAACGGGGAGGACGGGTCAAGGCCAGACTGCACTTTATCAAGACCGCTGCGTATTCCGTTCCAGCAAGTGCCCTGGCGGACTTGGCTAACGACCCCGAGGTGGCATATGTCTCCCCGGACCGCAAGCTGAATGGTTTACTGGACAACACAGCGGCCGCAGTGAACGCCGCCGCGGCTTGGCAGTCGCATTACGACGGAAAAGGCATCGGAGTGGCCGTGATTGACAGCGGCATGTCCGACACCTCGGATCTCCCTAGAAATACCCGGGTCGTGTATACCCAGGATTTCACCGGTGAGGGCATCGACGACCTATACGGACACGGCCAGCATGTAGCAGGCATCATTGGAGGCAATGGCTCCAAGTCTAAGGGTTCGGGCTATACGAGAACGTTTATGGGGATCGCGCCCAAAGCGAACCTGATCAACCTCCATGTTCTGAATCACAATGGTCAAGGAACCGACAGCAGCGTGATCGCGGCGATCGATAAGGCGATTCAGCTCAAATCGCAATACAACATTCGCGTGATCAACCTTTCGCTGGGCCGGCCGGTGTTTGAAAGCTACACGCAGGACCCTTTGTGCCAGGCGGTGGAGGCGGCATGGAAGGCGGGCATCGTTGTGGTCGTGGCAGCCGGCAACAGTGGACGTGACAACTCATTCGGCACTGGAGGCTACGGCACGATCGCTGCTCCTGGCAACGACCCCTACGTGATTACGGTCGGTGCCATGAAAACTATGGGCACGCCGCAGCGGTCCGACGATCTGATTGCCAGTTACAGTTCCAAGGGCCCCACGATGATCGATCACGTGGTCAAACCCGACATCGTAGCGCCCGGCAACCGTGTGGCATCCGTCGAGCCACCGGCTTCCTCGATCGCGTCCACATATCCACAGGTCATCGTGCCCCTCGCTTATTACATGACGAACCCTGGCGGTAAGAACTCGAGGTCTTGGGATTACATGGTGTTCAGCGGAACCAGCATGGCGACGCCGGTGGTGAGCGGTGCGGTGGCTGACCTGCTCGAGGCGCAACCCCTGCTGACGCCTGACCAGGTAAAGGTGCGCTTGATGGAAACGGCCTATAAGGCGTTTCCGTCAACCAGCTCGGTGGTCGATCCGGCGACCGGCACTGTCTACGTCGATCAGTACGACATTTTCACCATCGGCGCCGGCTACCTCGACATTCAGGCAGCCTTGGCCAGATCAGACGCGGCTCCAGGCGTGGCCCTCTCCCCGACAGTTTCCTTCGATTCGGCCACGGGAAACGTAGACATCGTGACTGCCGCGAACTCAACCTGGGCACAGAACTCCGTATGGGGAGTGAAGTCCGTATGGGGTTCTGCGGTGTTCTTGACCGGCACGAATTCGGTCTGGGGCTCCAATTCCGTTTGGGGAAGCAGCACGACACAGGGCTTTAACGCCGTCTGGGGTCAGAAATCTGTATGGGGCAGCACCAGCAACGACGCCACTGAAACCACGTCGATCTTGATTGGCGGCGAGAATTGAGTCTTTAGCTGCAATGAGACGCGATATATCGGGAAGTGCTGCAAACGGGCAGACTCGGCCTTCGGAAGAGTGCGTGGATGCGAATCAATCGACCCGCACTCTTCCTTCCTTTCGTCCACTGGTGTGTCCGCTTCTCTCTCACCTATTAAGGATTTCAAATTATAGTGACAGCCATTCGTTGTAGCGGCGCTCTGTGAGCGCCGAAAACACGGCGGTCAGAGACCGCCGCGACAAACGCGTTTATCGCCATAATTTGAAATCCTCAGTAATTGCGACCCGGAGGAGTTCATGGCGGAACGAACTCTGAGTGCGGATCACACCACGGTTCGGCGACGGGAACCACAAGGGACGGGTATCTTCCCTCATGCAAAATGAAACTCTTGCCGATAGATAATTGGCGAGTTGAGAAGCGAGAAAGAGCGAGGGCGGAGCGCTTCGTGCTCAGAGCATCGGTCGGCAAATGGGGTCGGACAGGCTCATTAGCCATTTTGATATCATTCACCTGCTTGCAGGTCGCCAACGGCCAGCCTGGCCTGGATCCGGCGAGGGCGATCACCCAGTACGCCCATGACGTTTGGCAAACCAACGAAGGGCTGCCCCAAAACACAGTGCAAGCGATTGTGCAGACCCGAGACGGTTACCTCTGGCTGGGCACTGAAGAGGGTTTAGCGCGCTTCGATTCCATGGGTTTCGCCGTTTTTGATCGACGGAATACCGCGGAGATGAAGAGCCATGTCATTTCAGCGCTGGCGGAAGACCGGCGAGGAAACCTCTGGATTGGCACCAACGGGGGCGGGCTTATCCGGTACGCTGGCGGAAAGTTCACAGCCTACACCACCCGAGAGGGCCTCTCCAACAACGTTGTTCTGTCCATTTACGAGGACCGAGAAGGAAGCCTCTGGGTGGGGACGGGCGGCGGGCTGAACCGATTCGCGGAAAGTCGCTTCACCATTTACACCGGCAAGCAAGGCCTGCCTAACGATACGATTTTCTCAATCTGTGAGGACCGCGAAGGGAGCCTGTGGCTCGGCACACATGCCGGTCTAGCTCGGTTGAAAAATGGGCAATTCAAGGCTTATACCACCAAAGACGGCTTACCCAATGATGATATAAGAACTACATATATGGACCATGAGGGTAATCTCTGGATCGGCACAAACGGCGGCGGCCTGGCGCGATGGTTACGAGGAAGTTTTGTCACCTATACGACCAGAGACGGCCTGAGCAGCAACACCATTTGGTCGATCCACAAAGACCGACAAGGGAGTCTTTGGGTAGGGACAGGTGGCGGCGGCCTGAACAGGCTGAGCAACGGAAAATTTACGGCGTACACCTCGAAACAGGGACTTTCCAATGACGATGTTCTGTCCATCTTTGAAGACCGGGACGGAAGCCTGTGGGTCGGCACTGCCGGCGGGGGCTTAAACCAGCTCAGAAACGGCAAGCTGACGACCTACGATTCTGAGGAAGGCCTTTCGAATGACGTGGTACTCCCGATCTACGAGGACCACGAGGGAACCCTCTGGGTCGGCACCGAGCACGGCGGATTGAATCGATTTGCCAATGGCGTTTTTACTGCCTACACCTCTAAGAACGGCCTCGCGGACAACCTGGTTTTCTCGATCTCTGAGGATGGGCAAGGCAGCCTGTGGATCGGCACCCGCCGCGGGCTGAACCGGTTCAGAAACGGAAAGTTCACGACCTACCGCACCAAGGACGGGTTGGCGAACGACACGGTTGTCGTGACCTACGCGGATCGAGAGGGCAATCTCTGGGCAGGCACGCGCGGAGGACTTAGCCGTTTCAAAGACGGTCAGTTTACCAACTTCACCACGAAAGACGGTTTATCGAACAACTATATTTTGTCTCTCCATGAAGATCGGGAAGGTGCCCTTTGGATTGGAACGGGCGGCGGAGGGTTGAACCGATTGAAGGATGGGCACTTCACCGCTTACACTTCGAAAGACGGCCTATCCAATGAGGTCGTATGGTCAATCTATGAGGACGCGGAAGGCAGTCTCTGGCTCGGCACGAACGGTGGTGGTGTCGACTTGTTCAGAAAAGGGTCCTTCACAGTCTACACTACCAAGGAAGGCCTGTTTGACGACTCCGTGTTCGAGATTCTCGAAGATAACAACGGAAACTTGTGGATGACCAGCAACAAGGGCATCTTCCGTGTAAGCAAGAACAGATTGTACGACTATGCCGCGGGGAAAACGGCGTCCATTACCTCAATCTCATACGGCACTTCCGAGGGTATGAAGAGCAGGGAATGCAACGGTGGTTTTCAGCCTGCAGGGTGGAAAACGAGGCAAGGGAAGCTATGTTTCCCGACCATGAAGGGCGTGGTCGTTGCGGATCCAAAGAGCCTGAAGCTCAATACTTCGCCGCCACCCGTTGTGATCGAGCGAGTCCTGGCCGACGAAAGACCGCTCGATTCTGGGCAGAGCCATCGAGTTCCTCCCGGAAGGGGAGAGCTTGAGTTTCATTATGCCGGTCTGAGTTTCTCGCCTCCTCGAGGCGTTCAGTTCAAGTACAAACTGGAAGGGTTTGACAAAGACTGGGTTGACGCCGGCCGTCGCCAGGTAGCGTACTACACCAACATTCCAGCCGGACAGTACCGTTTCCGTGTAGCCGCTTGCAATGGCGACGGGGTTTGGAACGAAGACGGCGCTACGTTCGACCTGACCTTACAACCGCACTTCTATCAATCCGATGGGTTTTACCTTTTGTGTGGTTTAGGCATAATCCTAGTGGGGTTGGGGTCGCACCGACTTCGGTCAGTCCACATGAAGAGGCGGGAAGAGCACCTTCTCACGCTGGTGGCTGAGCGTACTAGGGAGCTTCAGGAGGCCAAAGAGGCCGCCGAGGGCGCTAACCGCGCCAAAAGCGAGTTTCTCGCCAACATGAGCCACGAGATTCGGACGCCCATGAACGGTGTTTTGGGTATGACCGAATTGGCATTGGACACGGAACTCACAGCCGAGCAGCGCGAGCACCTGGGGATGGCGCATGCCTCAGCAGAAAATCTGCTCACCGTCATC
>Ga0187803_10001137_pt1 | contig 10433 bp, 6 predicted proteins | sample NC_wetland_sal_i_2_FD_132425 | JGI IMG/M metagenome (GOLD analysis project Ga0187803, IMG submission 132425) | Wetland sediment microbial communities from Neuse River Estuary, North Carolina, USA - Control_3 | ecosystem: Environmental > Aquatic > Freshwater > Wetlands > Sediment | place: USA...
CGAGGTAGGGATCCCCTTCCTCGACGTACCGGCGGGGAATGGAGTGCGCGCTGTAAATAATGTAAGTCGCCTTTGGATCCTGGTCTGGAAACCGGGAGATTTCCTCGCGAATCAGTTCCGTCAGGGCTTCGATATAAAGCGGTTCATCGAACCACCGTGTCACATAGCCCACCCGAATGTTCCCAGCGCCCTGGTTCTGACGCAGTCGCGCATTGAAATAATTGATACACGACCCGCTGGTCGCCACCGAAAATTGAGGAAACAGCGGGAGCACCACGAGATGGGTAATGCCATCCCGCACGATGGCTTCCAGGGCCTCATCAATCGTGGGTCGCCAGCACCGCATGCCCACGTAAGCCTTCACCTCGAAGCCGTCTCCCGCCAATCGCTTTTCCAATGCAGCCGCCTGATCCTCGGTGATTCGACGGAGCGGGGACCCCCCGCCGATTTGAGCGTAATATCCGCACGATTTCTTTCTTCGCGTCGTGGCAATTAACCACGCCAGCGATTTCCGCAGCCAGTCACTCTTGATTCGAATGATGTCCGGATCTGAAAAGAGGTTATACAAGAATGGCTTGACGTCTTCCAGGGACTCCGGACCACCCAAATTGAATAGGAGGACGCCGATATGGGGAGGTTTCATCGATGAGATCGTTTGTCCGACGATGGCTGGTCCCGTCGCGAGGCCATCCGCCGCGGCGGGAGACCCTACAGGGTTTTAGAAAACAGCGGCTTGGACGAATCCTTCCTTTCGCGCAAATAGCGATCGAAAACCATGCCGACGACCCGGATGAAGATTCGTCCAATCAGCGTCACCGAAATCGTGTCACCGTCCAGTTCCAGCAATCCGTCTTTCGCCAGCTCGCGCAAGCGCGGTTGCTCATCTGCAAAGTACTTGTCAAACTCCACATCGAATTCGGACTCGATCTCGGGCTTGTGAAGTACGCAGTGACACAGAATCTTGCTGATCACGGTCCGGCGGATCACATCGTCATCGGTCAATCGCATGCCACGCATAGTGGCCAGGTGTTTCTGATCGATGGCCGATGCGTAAGACTCGACATCCCGATAGTTCTGCGCATAGACGCGATCCACGCCGCTAATCGAGCTGACCCCCAGCCCGAACAGGTCGGCGCCCGCCTTGGTGGTGTAACCCTGGAAATTCCGGTGCAGGGTGCGGTCGCGTTGGGCGATACAAAGCTCGTCATTGGGCCGGGCGAAGTGGTCAAAACCGATGTAATCGTAGCCGGCGGCAGTGAAGCGCTCCACCCCGCTCCGAAAAATCTTGAACTTGTCGCTGCCGTCGGGGATGAACCGGGCAAAAGACCCTTGTTGCTTTTTTAACCAGGGGACGTGCGCGTAACTGAACATGGCAATCCGATCGGGATTGATTTCGACCACTCGGTCGACCGTCTCCGCGAATGAGTCTCCCGTCTGATGAGGCAACCCGTAAATCAGATCGATGTTGATGGATTCATATCCGGCGGCCCGGCACTGATCGACAAGCTGCTTCGTGAGTTCGTACGACTGAATCCGGTGAATGGTCTTCTGGACCAGCGGATTGAAATCCTGCACGCCCATCGAAATGCGATTGAAGCCCAGGTTTCGCAGCACGCCGACGTGCTCTCCGGTCGTGACCCGGGGATCTACCTCGACCCCGATTTCCGGATGCGCAGCAAACCGGAACCGCTCCCGCGTGAACAGGAACAAATCCTCGAGTTGCGCCGCTGAAAGGTAGGTGGGCGTCCCTCCGCCCCAGTGAAACTGAATCACTTCCCGCCGCGGATCGATATGCCGGGAGACCGAATCGATTTCCTGTTTCAAGCGATCAAGATAAGGGACAGCCCGATCATGGTTTTTCTGAATAACCACATTGCAGCCGCAAAACAGGCACAACGAATCGCAGAATGGCAGGTGCATGTACAAGGAGACCGGACGCGGGTGGGCGCCAAGATTGGACTCGTCCAGGGTCTTTTCCATGTCGCCCGGACCGAAATCGTCCTTCCACTCAGGGGCCGTGGGATAGCTGGTATAGCGCGGCCCAGCGACATTATATTTTTCCAGCAGTGTCACGGGAAAGGTGACATGGTGGTCCCGAAATCGAATTTCCAAATTCTCTCCTGACGGCATAATCCCTATTTTCTTTACAAATCCTCGACACCGTTTTTGTCTCGGCGCCCTCGTCGAGACGACCCCCCGGTGACATCGCGACCGGGCAGGTTCATTTGGCTTCAAGGCGCCTTTTCGCTCCCGGCCATATGGATCATCCGCACGTTCTTTGCCGCTTCCACGAAAGCGGCAACATTTTCTTCAGGCGTAAGGGGCAGGATCCCGTGTCCAAGATTGAGAATATGTCCGCGCCCGCCGCCTTTCAAAATGGTATTTCGGACTTCCCCCTCAATGGCTTCACGGGTCGACAGCAAGACACACGGATCCACGTTGCCCTGCACGGCAATCCCGGAGTCGAGCCGTTGCCGCACTTCGCCGAGGTCCACACGCCAATCCACGCTCAAGACATCCGCCCCGGACTCTGCCATGGCCTCCAGCAAGGCCGCGCAGCCGTTCACAAAAAGAATTCGCGGAACTCCAAGGCTCGCGATTGACTCAAATATCCTCTGCGTGTAAGGCAGCGCGAACTCACGATATTGCGCAGCCGACAGTTCACCCGCCCAAGTATCGAAGAGTTGAATTGCTTCAGCGCCGGCTTCGATCTGCGCCTGGACATAAAGCGAGACGGTCTCAGCGGTCTTGCCGAGCAGAGCGTGCAGGGTCGCCGGATCTCCGTAAAGCATGGCCTTGATCACGGAGAAGTTCCGGGATCCCCCGCCCTCAATCATGTAACTCGCGAGTGTGAAAGGCGCCCCGGCAAAACCGATCAGTGGCACTTCGTCGCGAAGTTCCTGACGAAGCTTCTTCAAAATATCCAGCACAAACCTTGTCTCAGCTACTGGATCCGGGATCCGCAGGTTCTTGACGTCGTTCTGGCTTCGTACCGGATTCTCAATTTTCGGGCCCCCTTCCGGGATGGAAACGTCCAACCCCATGGCCTGAACCGGCACGAGGATGTCAGAAAAGAGGATGACCGCATCCATGTGGAAACGCCGGTAGGGTTGCAGTGAGATTTCCGTGGCGCGATCCACATCCTTGACCAGCTCCATGAAGAGGAGGTTTCGCCGGACAGCTCGATACTCACGCATGTACCGACCCGCCTGGCGCATCAGCCAAACCGGAACCCGGTCCACCGGCTCCCGCCTGCAGGCGCGAAGGAACAGATCATTCTTCATCAGAGTGGTCACCCCACCACGTCTCATTGCGCTCGGCATCGCCACTGGGCGAATCGGATGCCTCGCAGAGAATTGCGTATAATATCAGATTCACCGGACCTCGAAAAGCGGTTTGCCTTGGGGCGTCTAGCGAACACCACGCGTCCACTTTCGCTGGAAGTTCTGGTCGCGGCCTTGCCGGCCTGATCGCTCAGAAGGGCGGCACCACCGCAAGTTTATTGAACCTTTAATAAATTATACCCGTACCACCTGCCAGGGAGGGGGCCTTGAATCCCATTTCATCCGTGTGGGGGCGCTTGCCCGTTATTCTCCGCGCGATCATTGCCGGGGCGCTTATCTCTCTCGTTGGTTATCTTCCACGGAACTTCCTGATCCTGACGAACCTTAAGGTGTCTCCAACGGTCCCCTGGGCCGTGCTAATGATGAGTCTCTATCTTTGGGTCTTCTGGCGGTACCTCGGGGGAAGCGGATGGCCGCAAACCACAGCAGAGGCCAGGCGGAGCAATCTTCGAGGAAGGATTCCAACCGGGCGCCTCTGGCGGTGGTCGTTGCTTGCGGGCGGATTGGCGAGTGTCGCTTTGCGGGCAACCCTCGACGTCGTCAGGCGTCTCTCCACGCGACCCAGTCAGGACCTTATCGCGCCGGAGCAGCTCAACAAGTATCCCTTCCACACCGTCCTGCTCTTCATGCTGATGACCGCCGCGATTGCCGGGATCGTGGAAGAGGCCGCTTTCCGCGGCTACATGCAAAAACCGATCGAAAAGCGTTATGGGACGACACGCGCGATTCTAATAGTAGCCATCATTTTTTGCCTGGCACATTATCGGTTTGGAGTGCAGGATCCATGGCCGTGGTTGATATTCACTCCTGCTTATTTTGCGGTCGCGGTAGCGCTGGGCCTGCTCGCTCACATCACGGATTCCATCGTGCCGGGAGTGATCTGCCATGCAGTGATAGACGCCGCAGCCTTCCTTCGGTATTGGTGGTTGGGCATTCCCCAATCAGTTTGGGTTGCAGGATTTGACACCTGGTTCTGGTTAGAGTGTATGATCACTGTTTTATTCGCCGTTGCGGCAACCTGGGCTTTCTCGCAACTGGCGCAAGTGGCACGCTCCGCTAAGAGCAATGACTCCGCAGAAATAATTCCAACTCCTTGATTGGGCCTCCACTGGAGAGGCGACCGGATTATTTCTCTTGCGACCCATCCCGGCATGTCGGTTCATCCCTTTCTGGATGCTTGCCTCTGCTGACGCACCGTTCTGTTCGCAGGCCAGAGCGCCCCTCTTCCGCTCCTCCCCGGCGCCACTGATTGGTCCACGCCGCGCGCCTACTTTTTGTCCGCGTCCGGGGGTCCACGCCTGGGCTCATGACACCCCTGGCGTAGACACTTTTCTTCAATAAAATCATTCATTTTTTGTCGAAAGATTCGTTGCGACACCCTATCCGGTATGGTATAATTTTTTGAACTTTTTGAGGCCCTGCGCAAGACATACCGAGCGTGCACCGCCGACAGCAGTTTTCCACAGGCTGTGGAAATTTTTGTGAAAAACAAAACAGCTAAGTCCTTATATATGAATGTGTGGCAAAAGATCCTTTCATCCCTCGAAGAAAATGTAGATCCCCAGAACTTTGACACATGGCTCAAACCAACACGCCTGAGTCATGTAAAAGACTCCGTCGCTTTCGTGGATGTTCCAAACGAGATTTTCAAGGAATGGATTCTCGAAAACATCATGGACGAAATCAACCGCTCGGTGGTCGAAACGGGCGAGGATATTGCGCGGTTTGAGTTCCAGGTTCAACCTCCCGCCGGGGGATCCGAGGCGGTCGGAAAGTCCTCCCGCTCCTTTCGTGTCCCACAGCAGGTCGCCCTTGACTTTGACTCCATCGACCATCAACTCAATCAGAAATACACCTTCGATACGTTCGTGGTCGGCTCCAGTAACCAGTTTGCTCATGCTGCGGCGCGGGCCGTTGCCGAGTCTCCTTCAAAGGCATACAACCCGTTGTTCATCTATGGCGGTGTGGGATTGGGCAAGACGCATCTGATGCATGCCATCGGCCACACGATCAAACGGCACAACAGCAAATCGCGGCTCACTTACGTGTCGACCGAAAAGTTCACGAACGACGTCATCTCCTCCCTGCGCTACGACAAGATGGTGTCGTTCCGCGAAAAATACCGTAACGTCGATACGCTGCTGATTGATGACATCCAGTTCATTGCCGGCAAGGAGCGGACACAGGAAGAGTTCTTCCATTTGTTTAACGCCCTGTACGACAATCAAAAGCAGATCGTCATCTCCAGCGATTGTCCGCCGAAGGACATTCCCACCATTGAAGAGCGGCTGAAATCGCGCTTTGAATGGGGGTTGATTGCCGACATCCAGCCGCCCGATCTCGAGACGAAAATCGCCATTTTGCAGAAAAAGGCGGAATCGGAGAAAGTGAAGATTCCCGATAACGTCGCCATGTTCATTGCCGGCAAGATCAAATCAAATATTCGGGAGTTGGAGGGCTCCTTGATCCGTCTGGTCGCGTACTGCCAGCTCAAAGATCTGGAGATCAATGTCGAGGTGGCGCAGCAGGTCTTGAGGAGCATCCTGGACTCCCAGGAAAAACGCATCACGATTGAGATGATTCAGAAGGCTGTTTCCGAGCAGTTCGGTTTGAAGGTGTTGGACTTGAAATCGAAAAATAACTCAAAAAGCATTTCATATCCGCGGCAGATCGCCATGTACCTGGCCAAGCAGTTGACCACCGCCTCACTGCCCGAAATTGGCCGTGAATTCAATGGAAAGCACCACACCACCGTGCTTCATTCCATTCATAAAATTGAGGAATTACGCAAGGCGGACAAGGATTTAAACAGACTGATTAACAAGCTAACAGCCTCGTTCCAATAGGGAAGGCTTCCTTTGTCACAGGCCTGAATGAGAAATCCTGTTGAAAAAGTCGGCCCTGAGAAGGATCAAAGGTTAACCACAGCCCGGCACACAGAAGTCACAGGCTTTGAGATTGAAAAAGGTCAGAAAAATTCAGGGGGGCGCGTTCAGTAGAAGATTTTCAGTTTTCAACAGGCGTTATTATCATCATCAGAAACATTACTCTTGTTATTGCTTTTAGAGCAACTTGAAACCGGATTAACCACCGAGGAAACCTTCATGATCGAATTCACGGTTAAGAAATTTGATTTGCTCAAAGAGCTGACCTTTACTCAAGGCGTCGTGGAAAGGAAGGCGACGATTCCTATTCTGCAAAATGTTCTGCTGGAGGCGGAGGGTGACAGGCTATCCATCGTTGCGACGGATCTTGAGATTGGAATAAAAACGAGCTGTGAAGGCAAACTGAAGTCCACGGGCGCCATCACCGTCCCCGCCAAGCGGTTTTTCGATATTGTCCGGGCGATGCCCGATGCTGAAATCAAGTTCAAAGCACAGGAAAACAACTGGGTGACCGTGACGTGCCAGAAATCCTCGTTTAAATTGGTGGGGACAGCGACCGACAATTATCCAGCGATGGCGGAGTTCAAGCATCCCCTGGTGACGATCCCGGCGCGAATGCTGGGGCGAATGATTGATCGGACGATTTTCGCCATTAGCGCGGAAGAATCCCGGTATACCCTCAATGGCGCCTTGCTCCTGTTGAAACCGAACAGCATGACGATGGTTTCGACCGACGGCCACCGGCTGGCGCACATTGAACAGTCATTTGAATTTACGGGGCTCAACACGGAATTGCGCGCGTTGATCCCCAAGAAAGCCATGGGAGAACTCACCCGGCTGCTGGGCGAAGCGGACGACAAGGCCGCGGTCGAAATGGGAAAGGATGAAAATCATCTCTTCTTCAAGCTGGGGAGTCGGTTGCTGGTGTCCCGGATGTTGTCGGGGCAGTTTCCGAACTATGAAGCCGTGTTGCCGCGGGATAACGAGAAGAGTTTTTCGGTGGGGCGCGAGGAGTTTCTGTCCGCCCTCAAGCGCGTCTCCCTGCTGTCGGATGAACGGTCACATGCGGTCAAGCTGAATATTGGGCCGCAAAAGCTGGAGATTTCATCCAGCAACGCCGACTACGGTGAGGCGCATGACGAACTGGATGTCGAATATGCCGGCGATGTACTCGAGGTCGGATTCAACGGACAGTACCTGCTTGAATTTCTTTCAGTCATCACCGAGGACCGGGTCAGCTTTGAATTCAAGGACGAACAGAGCGCGGGGCTGCTGAAACCGCTCAGCGAAGACGGGATCAACTACCGCTACATCGTGATGCCCATGAGGATTTGAGGACGCCGGGGAGGCTGGAGGAAATCATTTGGGTGTGATGAGCGCGACCGGAGCGAAGCACGAGAGAAATTGGGATTTGGTGGGCCAGAAAAAAATCCAGGAAATAGACCGACCCCCGCGGGGATCGGTTTTTCTTTTTTTGACAAAAAATAAAAGGCAAAGATCGGATGCTTCATGACCAAAGGCAGCAATCATGAAAACGTAACAGCGGAACGGCGATCCAACGGCGCTCCGAGCCATTACGACGCCGACAGCATCAAGGTGCTCGAGGGCCTGGAAGCGGTCCGGCTGCGTCCAGCCATGTATATCGGCTCAACGGGCGAGATGCGCCTGCACCATCTGGCGTACGAAGTCATCGACAATTCAATCGATGAGGCGCTCGCCGGCTTTTGCACGCGCGTCGACGTCACCATTCACGTCGACAACTCCGTGACGGTGGTTGATAACGGGCGCGGCATCCCGGTCGACGAGCATCCGACTGAGAAGGTCTCGGCCGCGGAAGTGGTGATGACCAAACTCCACGCCGGAGGCAAATTTGATTCCAACAGCTATAAAGTCTCCGGAGGGCTGCACGGGGTCGGCGTTTCTGTGGTCAACGCTTTGAGCGAGATGCTCGACCTGGAAATCTGGCGCGATGGATTTGTCTATCAGCAGTCGTACGAGCGGGGCAAGCCGCAGGCGCAGCTCAAGAAGATGGGCAAATCCCAGAAACAAGGCACGCGCGTCACCTTCCATCCGGATCCCGAGATCTTCGACACCATCGAGTTCAATTTCGATACCCTGTCACAGCGTCTGCGCGAGCTCGCCTTCTTGAACAAAGGCCTGGTCATCACCATCACCGACGAGCGCAGCGACAAGAAGCACGAGTTCAAGTTCACGGGCGGGATTGCGGAATTCGTGAAGCAGCTCAATAAGAACAAGTCGGTCCTGCACGACAAGGTCATTTACTTCGAAGCGGAGCGCGAATTTGGCGGTGAGAAGGAGGACGGAAGCAAGGACAAGGTTGACATCGAGGTGGCGATTCAATACAACGACGGCTATGCCGAGAATGTGTATTCCTTTGCCAACAATATCAACACGATTGATGGCGGGACGCACCTCTCCGGATTCCGCTCCGCCCTCACCAAAGCGATCAACAACCATGGGAGTTCGAGCGGCCTGTTCAAGGAAGTGAAGGAGGGCGTGCAGGGCGACGATGTGCGCGAGGGCCTGGTCGGAGTGATCAGCGTGAAGTTGCCGCAGCCGCAGTTTGAAGGACAGACCAAGGGCAAGCTCAACAGCGATATCAAGGGCGTGATCGACTCGTTCTTGTACGAGCGCCTGATGGATTATTTTGATAAGAACCCTCCCGTGGCGCGAAAAGTAGTCGGCAAGGCCATTGATGCTGCGCGCGCCCGCGAGGCCGCCCGCAAGGCACGAGACCTGACCCGGCGCAAAGGAGCGCTGGACAGCGGCTCGCTGCCCGGCAAGCTCGCAGATTGCCAGGAGCGCAATCCGGAGTTTTGCGAGTTGTTCGTGGTCGAGGGGGACTCGGCCGGCGGCAGCGCCAAGCAGGGCCGTGACCGCGCTACCCAGGCGGTGCTTCCCCTGAAAGGCAAGATCCTGAATGTTGAAAAAGCGCGCTACGACAAGATGCTGGCGCATGAGGAAATCCGGGCCATGATTACGGCACTGGGCACCGGGATCGGCAAAGGCGATGGGGACGAATCGGGGTTTGATGTCTCGAGGCTGCGATACCACAAGGTCATCATCATGACCGACGCCGACGTGGACGGCTCGCATATCCGGACTCTGTTGCTGACCTTCTTCTTCCGCCAAATGCCGGAATTGATCAAGCGGGGCCATGTGTACATTGCGCAGCCACCCTTGTTCAAAATCAAGAAGGGGAAAACGGAGCAGTATATCAAGGACGAGAAGGAGCTCACCCGGGTGATCATGAAACATGCGGTCGAAAACAAAAAGGTGATCATCCCCGGAACCGGGAAAGAACTCGACGGGCGCACCTTGACCACGTTTCTCAGCAACCTGGCGGAGTACTATCGCTTCATGGAAAAAATTGCGAAGCGCGTCCGCGACACGCGGGTGGTCGAACTGCTGGTGGGAAACCAGTTGGATTCGCGGCAGGCCCTCTCCGATGAAAAGCGGTTGGAAAAACTCTCGCAGAAGCTTTCCAGGATGGGTTATGAGAGCAGCGTGGGACGCGATGAGGAGCACGACTTGTTCGAGCTGGTCGTTTCGAACCTTAATGGCAGTGAGGCGCAGCACATCGGATGGGATTTCATTTCACTTCCGGAATACCGGCGCATCGTCCAGCTCACCAAGTTGATTTCCGACTATAACACTCCGCCGTTCCTGGTGCAGGAAGAGAAACAAAAAACAGAGATTGCCACGACGAAAGAGCTGCTCGATTTCATCCTGATTCAGGGCAAAAAGGAATTCAGCATCCAGCGCTATAAAGGGTTGGGCGAAATGAACCCGGAGCAACTGTGGGAAACCACCATCAATCCGGAAACCCGGACGCTGCTCCAGGTGCGCATCGAGGACGAGCCCGAGTGCGACGAGATGTTCACGATCCTGATGGGCGACGAAGTGGAGCCCCGGCGGCTGTTCATCGAGCAGAACGCGCTGGATGTGAAGAATTTGGATATCTAGGGGCTGGGTAGCCCCGTCAAGCCGCTGCCGGGACAAAAAATCTTAAGAAAGACAGTTCTTATTCATGTCCACGGATCAACCTCCGAAAGATCCAGGCAAGTCACCACCACCGGCCCAACAGCCGCTCAATTTGAGCAACCGCGTTCCCGTCAACATTGAAGACGAGATGCGGCGCAGCTACCTGGACTACGCCATGTCCGTCATCATCGGCCGTGCG
>Ga0187803_10001138_pt1 | contig 10429 bp, 14 predicted proteins | sample NC_wetland_sal_i_2_FD_132425 | JGI IMG/M metagenome (GOLD analysis project Ga0187803, IMG submission 132425) | Wetland sediment microbial communities from Neuse River Estuary, North Carolina, USA - Control_3 | ecosystem: Environmental > Aquatic > Freshwater > Wetlands > Sediment | place: USA...
GACCTCACCCGGCCCACTCCGGCTCCCGGCGACGGTTGCCCGAATTCCAGCAGCACGAATTTCCTCTTTCACGGCCACACGGACGTCAAGGAGCTTGCTCTTTACGCCGAGGATGACATCACCAAAGGGAGTTGGTCCTTCAATCTTGGACTCCGCGGGGACCTCTATCGGGCCATCTCCAAGTCTCAACAGCTCGAGCCCCGGTTGGGCATCGCTTAAAGGATTCCGTCCAGCGCGACGGTGCTTCGAGTTTCCTACGCTCGTGTTTTGGAGACTCCGTTCAACGAGAACCTGGTGATTGCAAGCACCGGCTGTAGTATTCCTGTGATCGCCGCCATTGTGCCGCCGCCCGGCGTCACATGCCAGGCGGGGCCCATTACTCCCGGCTTTCGCAATGAATTCCACGCCGGCTTGGAGCAGGCCTTCGGCAAATATGTGGTGGTGGACGGGGAATATGTCTGGAAGTACACCCACAACGGTTACGATTTCGGTGTGGTGGGCGCTACTCCCATTGCCTTCCCCATCGAGTGGACCAGATCCAAGATCCCCGGGTTTGACGGCCGGATCAGCGTTCCGAACTTCCACGGTTTCTCGGCGTACGTCGTGATGTCCAGCGTCGCCGCGCGGTTCTTCCTGCCGCAGAAGGCCGGCTTACCCATCATCGGTCCGGGCGTTGGCGTCTTCCGTATCGACCACGACGAGCACTTCAACCAGACGACACACGTGCAGTATCAGTTGAAGAAAGGACCGTGGGTGGGGCTCAACTGGAGATACGACAGCGGCCTGGTTGCCGGGGCGACGCCATGTTATAACCCCTTCACGGCTACCTGTTTCGGTGCATCGACGATGTTGGGTGGCATGCCGGCGGTAAATCTGATCAACACCATCAGCGGGCTGCCTCTGACTGCGGACCAGGAGTTTCAGGGCGGGTTCACGTGCAACGGCGTAAGCGCTACGCCGTTTCAAGCTCTGCCCAGTCCGTGCCCGGCGTCACAGCTCGGGTCCACGCTGCTAAAGATACCGGCGCCAGGAACGGAAAACGACGACCACAATCCGCAGCGAACTCAGGCGCGCCACTTGTTTGATCTCGCTGTGGGCGATGACAACTTGTTCCGGGGCGATCGTTACAAGTGGAGCCTCCAGGTTACGGCGGTCAACTTGTTCAACAAGGTCACGCTCTACAACTTCCTGTCCACGTTCAGCGGCACGCACTACGTCACGCCGCGAGCGCTGACCGCTGAGATCGGATTTCACTTCTAGTGGTGCGATGCGAAGGCGGCTCGTACTCTTGAGCCGCCCGCGGTCGCCATTTTCTCCATACGTACGCACGACAGCCTGGCACCCCAAGCAGCGAGGTGTTTCTGGCCGAATCCCGCCACAATTCGCTTACAATGAACGGCTGCGGACTACGGCCTGAATGTGGAGCGCTGCTTCGGCGGCTCCGAGCTGCTCGAGTCGGAGGTTGAGATGAAATACCTCGTTGCAGAAAGTGCGCGCCTTCATGCCACCCGCGCGTGGTGGGCAAGCGTCGCGATAATCGCCTGTGTGATGGCCGCGACATTACGTGCGCCATTTTCGGCTGCTCAGGCGCCGGCAAGATCTTCAGGAGGATTTAAGCTCGAAACCACCGCGTTCAAACCGGGCGGCGACATTCCGACAAAATTCACTTGTGACGGTCAAGACGTCTCGCCCGCACTTCGTTGGACGAATCCGCCGGAGCCGCCTGAGAATTCCCGAAGGCTCGCGAAGAGTTTCGCCCTGATTGTCGAGGATCCTGACGCCCCGTCAGGGACCTTTATCCACTGGTTGGTTTTCAATATCCCTGAGGAAACGCGCGAACTGCCGGAGGGGATCAGCAGAAGCCGCGACATCATTGACAAGAACGGAAAGAAGGGAGGCATTCAAGGTCAAAATGACTTTGAGCGGACCGGATATAACGGACCTTGCCCGCCACCCGGGAAAGCTCATCGTTACCTCTACAGACTGTACGAACTCAACTCACTCACTGTTTTTAATGCCAGTTACACTCCAACTAAAAAGGACTTCGATGCAGCGATCGAGGGCCACATCCTTGCGAAGGCCGGAGTGATGGGGAAGTATCAAAGGAAATGACCGAAGAACAACGGCAAGCGGCCTGGGGCAAGCGCAAGCCTGGTGTGACCAAAAGTGAAAACGACGAGGTACTTCGAAGAGCAGGTTCTGCGCAAGCGGCCATATATCTAGGGATGGTGTGAACGCATTCTGAATAGTCCTTTGCGCCGAGAAGTGCAGCCGAACGGCAGGGTACGTTATTAGGGCATAGTCGCCGAATTGGGCGGAAGGGCACTTCGGGTCGTGACGCTGGACGATGGCGAAACGGTTCTGAACGCTTTCCCTGATCGAAATTTCAAGCTACCATAGCAGCGTCATGAAACTTCACTATTACCCTGAAACCGATTCGCTTTACATCGACCTCAACTCGAAGCCGAGCGCCGATTCGAGGGAGATTGCCGAGGGGCTCGTAATTGACTTCGACACGCAGGGAAACATCGTAGGGATAGACATCGACCACGCTTCAGAGAAGCTCGATCTTAAGACCCTGGAAGCCATCTCGCTGCCAGCGCTTGCCACCAAACTCGGCTGACAGATTTGGAACCCATGAAACCGAAGGTTTTCGTCACGCGCCCATTACCCGCCCAGGCAATAGAGCTGCTAGCCGCGCACGCCGAGGTTGAGGTCTATCCGCACGATTCACCCATATCGCGGGAGCAACTTGCGAACGTGTGTCGCGATGTAGAGGGACTGCTGGTTGCGGGGACGCGCGTCACTGAAGAGATTCTGGATGCCGCGCCCAGATTGCGCGCCATCGCCACCGCCTCAGTCGGCTACGACAACATTGACGTGGCCGCCTGCACTGCGCGCCACATTCCGGTGACTAACGCGCCGGGCGTGCTGGAAGAAACGACGGCTGACTTGACGTTTGCGCTTCTGCTCGCCGTCGCTAGGCGCGTGACCGAAGGAGACCGCTATGTCCGCGAGGGCCGCTGGACGGAATGGCAATGGGGATTGCTGCACGGCGCGGACATACATCACAAGACGCTGGGCCTGTATGGCTTCGGTAACATCGGTCGCGGGGTGGCGCGGCGAGGTCGCGGATTCTCCATGCGGGTTTTATATTACGCGCGGCATCGCGTGTCGGAGGCGATCGAACGCCATCTCGAAGCACAGTACGTGGACCGCGAGACATTGCTGCGCGAGTCGGATTTTGTCAGCCTCCACATTCCGCTTAGCCCGGAGACCACACATGCAATTCGGGCTTTGGAGTTCAGCCTGATGAAGGCTAGCGCCTTCCTGATTAACGCCTCGCGTGGAAAAGTTGTCGACGAAGAGGCGCTGGTACAGGCGCTGGAGAAAAAGCAGATTGCAGGAGCGGGCTTGGACGTCTTCGAGCAGGAGCCGAAAGTGCATCCGAAGCTCTTGACCATGTCCAACGTTGTACTCTTGCCCCACGTGGGCAGTGCGACCACCGAGACTCGACTCAAAATGGCCATGCTGGCAGCGGAAAGCTTGATCGCACTGCTCGAAGGCCGCCGCCCGCCCAACGTCGTCAATCCTCAGGCATTCGAGTGAAGACTCGCCACTCTTGCCTTTCCGCTCGGCCTCACCAATAATGAGCGTATGCTAACGCGCAACAATCTTCGACTGACGTTGGAAGGCGGTCGCCTGATTTTGGCGGCGACCGCGATGAAGGCAGGCGAGATCTCCGTCCCGATGAACATTGCCGTCGTCGACGACGGCGGGCACTTGCTGGTTTTCGAGCGCATGGATGGCGCAAAGTTATCTTCCATCGAAGTCGCCATCACCAAGGCTAAGGCCGCCGCCTTGCGTCGCGCGCCGTCGGGTCCCTCGCCGGGATCGGGCGAGCCCAGCGCCGTGCTCTCGCTCGGGCTGTCGCTCGCGACCGATCTGAAGCTGACTCCTATTCGCGGTGGGTTGCCCTTGATGGTGGGAGGCCAATGCGTGGGCGGCATCGGAGTGAGCGCCGGCTCTGAGGACGAAGACGTCCAGGTGGCGCAGGCGGGCGTGGACGCGCTGGCCAAACATGCCTGATGGGAACTCAAGCACCATCGCTCGGCGCGGCGAAGCCGCTCTATTCAGACGGGAAACACCTGGCTCATCAGATTCTGCTGGAGACCATGGCTGCGATTGATCTCCGCCGCGCCATGCTGGCCAAACTCAAACGGCGGAATGGCACGCTGCTCGCCGGGGACATTGAAGTTCATCTCTCCGCCATGCGGCGAACCCGCGTGGTGGCATTCGGGAAAGCGGCCAGTCGCATGGCGCTCGCGCTCGATGAGATTTTGGGTGGACAAATCGAGGCGGGTATTATCGTCGCGCCGAGCGAAGCAGCAAGGAAATCGGATCGCTTCCGATATTTTGTTGGTGGTCATCCTTACCCAAATGCGGGCAGTGTGGAAGGGGCGCGCGCCGCGTTGGACTTGGTCTCCAACCTCACTGCGGACGATACCGTGATTTTCCTGGTTTCTGGCGGCGGGTCATCGCTCTTCGAGTGGCCGCTGAATCCCGAACTCAGGCTGGGCGAACTTCTCGAATTCAACCGAATCCTGGTGACCAGCGCTTTGCCCATCGAACAAATCAACGCATTGCGCAAGCACCTCTCAGCGGTGAAGGGAGGCCGGCTGGGGGTGCGCGCCTACCCCGCCCAGCAATTCACGATCTATGTTTCCGATGTTCCAGACCAGTATCCCTCCATGGTCGCGTCGGGGCCGACGATGGCGGACGAGTCCACGGTCGATGAGTGTTATTCGCTCGCCGAGCAGCACCAATTGGCGGCAAAGTTTCCGCCCGAGATTCGCAAGCACTTCGAGCAGCGCACGCTCGAGGAAACTCCGAAGCCTAGCGATCCGCGATTTTCGAACTCGCGCTATTTCTGCGTGCTCTCGAACCACGACGCGGTTGCAGCAGCCAAGTCCGCTGCCGAGAAGTTGGGATTTGTGTGTGAAATAGATTCCAACGCCTGGGATGGTGATTTCCGCCAAGTCGCGGATACGAACCTGGCTGCCCTCGATGCGTTGAAGAACCGGCATCCGGATTCTCCCGTGGCGCTTGTGGTGGGCGGCGAAGTGACGTGCCCGGTTACGGGACCTGGCGTGGGCGGGCGCAATCAGGCATTCGCCTTGTACGCGGCGCAACGCATTGCCGGCCAGCAGCGAGTGGTGCTGAGCGCCGGAACGGACGGGCGCGATGGCAACAGTCCTTCCGCCGGCGCCGTCGCTGATGGTCATACCATCGCCCGCGCTCGCGACCGGGGATTCGATCCCGCAGAGTACCTTGCCCAGAGCGATTCGTATCATTTTTTCTGCTCGCTTGGTGATAATGTGGAGATCGGGTTTACGGACAATAATGTTAGAGATGTGAGGGTGTGGCTTAATTTTTAAAGAGAAGTTGTCAGTAGTCAGTTTTCAGTTGTCAGTAAAAAATCTTCGGTGTTTTCGCGATTGAGGATCTTTGGATTCGACTGATAACTGAGGACTGAGAACTGAGAACCGTAAAGGAGAAATCTTTTATGACGCAGAGCATTGCTTTTCTCGGTCTCGGAATCATGGGCCAACCGATGGCACTGAATCTGGTGAAGGCGGGCTACAGCGTCACGGTCTTCAACCGCACGGCGGAGAAGACGAAGGCGCTGGCGCAAGCGGGGGCGCGTGTGGCGGCCAATCCGGCGGAAGCGGCGCGCGAGGCCGAGATTATCTGGACCATCGTAAGCGATACGGCGGCGATGGAAGAGGTGGTGCTCGGCAAGGGAGGCATCGTCGAGGGCATCCGCGAAGGCGCAGTGCTAATCGATTCGAGCACCATCAGCCCGACGGTGAGCCGGAGATTCGCATGCCACCTGGCGGGGAAGGGAGCCAAGATGCTCGACGCCCCGGTGACGGGCAGCAAACACGGCGCCGAAAAAGGCGAGTTGACTTTCATGATCGGTGGCGACCGCGACGTTTTTGAGCGTATGATTCCCGTGCTGACAGTGCAGGGAAAAAAACACATCTATTGCGGCGCGAACGGATCGGGCTTGGCGGCGAAACTCGCGCAGAACGCCATCCAGGCAACCATGGTGGAAGTTTTCTGTGAAGGCTTTGTGCTGGCCACCAAGGCCGGAGTGCGGCCCGAAACGATGCTCGAAATCATTCAGTCGAGCATGGCGCGCGCGAACCTGACAGACTTCAAAGCGCCATTCATTTTCAAGGGCGATTTCACTCCCTACTTCCCGCTGAAACTTATGCACAAAGATCTGGAGCTAGCCATGGAAGCTGCTTACGCGCAGAATGTCCCCATGCCAACGACCGCCGCAGTGAAAGAGACCTACGCCGCTGCCAAAGCGCAGGGCAAAGGAAATTTGGATTATGCGGCCGTGGTGACGTTCCTGGAAGAATTGGCGGGGGTCAAAGTGCGAGCTGCAACAGACGAAAAGGATTTAGGCGGATAAGGCCGAGCATCGGCGGCCGGCTCTCGCTTTACTGGGACCTCGACCTCCGCATTTGTCTCTCGGAGCGAATGTCCTTCCGAAGCCAGTCATTGACTACAGTTCCCATATCGACGTCCTGTTTGTTCGCCCGCTCTCGGACGACTGCAGCAACGTCAGGCTCCAGGTAAATCGGGATATTCAATTCCGCGTCGGGGTGATAGAACTTCCCGCGTTCACCCTTCGAGAAATCATATTCCTTTTTCATCGCTCAGTTTCCTCGTGTTGTGCCGATTCGCGCTTCGTGGCTTTACGGGCCGATATAATACGGATTCTGCTCTCTTCCGGTGAGACCTGGGAATACGTATGGACCAGAACTAGGAGCCTTCTAAGGCGGTCCTTGCCAATGGTCACCCATCGCTCTTCCGTTTCGGAGTGCTCTTCATCAAAGGTCGAAACAGCCATCGCATCGAGAAAGACCTCAGCAGCGCGCTGAAATCTCACTCGATGCTTGCGTAAATTCTCCCTGGCCTTGACGACATCCCAGTCAAAAGTATACCGCAGGACTCACCTTCTGTCTGTGGGCGCCCAGCGAAGCAGGGGCCGTGGCACCAGACCCTCGCTCACCCGCGGTGCGTCAGTATACTCCCTCCACTGACGGTCCATCGGAAGTAGGACGGGCACTATTGTCTGTGCTACTATCTTGGCCGATGCCGCGCCAGTTTCTGATTGATACCGACACCGCCTCTGACGATGCAGTCGCGCTCATCATGGCGATTCGCGCTCCGGACGTTCAAGTTATGGCCATCACAACGGTGGCTGGCAACGTGAGCGTCGAGCAGGGAACCCGAAACGCTCTTTACACGGTCGAGCTTTGTGGCGCCGACGTTCCTGTGTACACGGGCGCGGCAAAGCCGCTGGTGCGCGCCTATCAAAACGCCACGTGGTTTCATGGCCGCGACGGCCTGGGCGATCACGACTACGCGCCGGCTCGTCATTCAGCCGAGAGGCGCCACGCCGTGGAGGCGATGATCGAAATCATCGAAGCCCATCCGGGCCTCGTGCTGGTCACACTCGGTCCCCTGACCAATGTCGCGCTGGCGCTGGCGCGCAAGCCCGAGATCGCCCGACAAGTCAGCCGATGCGTGGTGATGGGAGGCGCTCCGTGCTGTGAAGGCAACGTGACGCCGGCCGCTGAATACAATATCTGGGTCGATCCCGAAGCAGCTCGAATGGTTCTGCGCAGCGGCCTGCCGGTGGAACTGATCGGCTGGCATTTGTGCCGCGGCGATGCCGCCTTGAGCGCCGCTGACATTGACTTTCTGTTGGGATTGAAAACCGAGCGGGCGCGGTTTGCCATCGAGTGCAACAGTCACGCTCGCGAGGCATACTTCAGGCAGACCGGCGAGCACGGCATCTGCCTGCCCGACCCGGTGGCGATGGCCATCGCGCTCGATCCCAACATCGGCAAGAGCTGGAGCGAACACTACGTGGATATCGAGACTTCCAGCGAGTTGACACGCGGCATGACCGTGGTGGATCGACTTAACGTCGCCGGTGACGAGCGCAATTGCCTGATTTGGGCTGATCTGTTGTCCAACACGCTCAACGCCAAGATCTGCTGGACCATTGATATTCAACGATGGAAGGAATCGCTGTTTTCGGCACTGCGATAAGCAGCGGCACAGGCTCGCCGCAGCCAGTGCCTGCGCTGCAACAAAAAGGGCTCGCCGCGGCGAGCCCTCTGAACCGATCAGCGCGTAGTCTCAAAACCGGTACGCAAAGCTTAGCTCTTACGGATCCTTCGGCGAACAAATGCCGCTACGCCAGTCAAACCGCTACCCAGAAGCATCAGGGACGCCGGCTCGGGAACGATGGGAGTCACCACCATGTTGTCCATCGAAAAGATGTCACCGGCGCCGCCTGAAGTTCCTGGTGCCGCCGAGCAAGTAAGAATGGGGCAGGACGGTGTGAAGTCGATCCGAACGACCTTACTCCAACTAAAGGTCTCCAGAACACCAGCGCAGCCAGCGGCAAACACCGGGTTCCCATGCGAGTCCACACCGCATGTAGGCACCCAAGCGTTCAACGCTGTGGCTCCACTCAGATCCATAACGTCGAGGGGATTAGCAACGGGGTTCCCTGAATGGTCCAAGGTGTATCCTTGGATTTTCACTTCAAGGCCGATATCCCACGCTGCGTCCATGAAAACACTAGTGAAGTTAAAGGGAACCCAATTACCGGTTGTGGGGGTGCCGTTGAACGAGAAGATCGAGGCATGTTCGTCGCCGACGAGGGCGCTGTTATTGAAGGCCACGTTTGGCCGCGATTGCATCCCCGTGAAATATCCATTGTTCCCCGGCGTACAGCCTGAGCCCGTCGGTCCATTCTCTCTCTTGACCGCATTGAGAAAATTAAAGCCATGGCCAGCCCCACCCCAATGCAACGAAGCCAAGCCATAGCCATTGGCTATGGGAGTTCCGCATCCGTCATCATTGTGCTGATCGAAAGTGAGGGTATTTGCCGACAGGGAAACCGGAATCAAGATAAAGACCAGTGCCACCAAACTGCGTTTTCCGAAGTATTTCATCTATTCCTCCAAAGCATCCTAGAAACTAAGTTCGCCTTGCTTGGCACGGAAGTTAGCTGGTATGCACGCCATTTGCCAATGCCCCAAAAAAACGATTTGGAGGGCGCTCGTATTCCACCCCTGGACGCAAGTTACAGATTATAAAAGCCGCACGCAGCAGCCGAAGTTTCATGAGGTCGCGCACCGGGTTGGGAAGCCCTTAAAATGTCACGCTGGAAGTGAAGAGACTTGCAACTAAACGGTAATTCGTTATCCCCGGGGACTTGAAAAGCCCGAGGAAGCGAGAGACTGAACGATCGAGGCTCGTTGGAGATGGTTGCAAACTATTGCACAGAAAGGGCTGAAGTCGCCGCAACGGGAATGGCAATTTAACTGCTTTCCGCGGCAGAGGTTGATGTAATGCGAGGGGCGGTAGTGATGCAGTCTGGGCAACGTAGCGGCGGGTTATGGGCGTCCGAGATCCCGCTCTGGAGCAAATGTGCCACAATCGTGTCGGCGGTGCGCACGAGCGGGACGCGCGTGCCACGTGTGGGTCGCGGCGGAAGGCCGCGCTAGACCACTACTCTTTGGGCGTGGCACTTGATTCTTGGAACCACTTGTGGCTATACTCGCTCAATGGATCCACGGGGGTTCAGCATGCCAAAAAGGGCAGGAGATGGTTTCTCGTTGTTGGAGTTGATCGTCGTCCTGGCCATTGCCATGATCATCTCCGCCATGGCCATGCCTATGGTCCTCAGCACCATCCGCCACTACCAATTGGAGACTACAACGCGGAACGTGCAAAACACGCTGATGCAAGCTCGGTATGCGGCCGTGGGCCAGAATACAAGAATCTGCACCATCTACGTCGACCAGACAGTAGGCACGCCGGTCGGCCCGGCGCTTCCGCATCCGCCCCTGTTTGGGTTGGACATAAACTGTAATGGCCAGCTCGATGCGGGTGAATCCTTCTTGCCTCTCTCCACCTATTCCCAGATCGTGACCTCCTCCACCAACGTGCCTGACATGGCGAGCATGGGGGCGAGTTACGCCTCGGCTGTGGGCTCCCCGCTCCACGGTATGACCCTGGTCGGCACCGCATGCTCGACTTCGCCTCAGTCGCCCGTTTTCGGTCCACTTGGAACCGTTGTGCAATACAAAGGGTCCGGGACCGGATGCGCGACAGTTACCACGGGGGGTGGTTCCTGGATCGAGGCGACCAGCGTGTACGTCATCCTCGTTCAGCACACCGTGACCCAACAGTGGTCAGCAATCACCGTCACTCCCGCAGGCCGTTTCCGGGTGTGGTACTGGAACGGCAACGCATGGACGTCATAGGGGGCACTCATGAAGCCAGTGGCATGTGATTTTCGATTGCCGATTTTCGATTGCCGATTGCC
>Ga0187803_10001139_pt1 | contig 10428 bp, 6 predicted proteins | sample NC_wetland_sal_i_2_FD_132425 | JGI IMG/M metagenome (GOLD analysis project Ga0187803, IMG submission 132425) | Wetland sediment microbial communities from Neuse River Estuary, North Carolina, USA - Control_3 | ecosystem: Environmental > Aquatic > Freshwater > Wetlands > Sediment | place: USA...
CGTTGAGACTTATCAACGCCGGGCGAGCGCACTCCCTCGACGGCAATGACGTCTTGAATCGTCACCTTGGTCCTTTCCGCCTTGAAAATCGGATGCCCGTTCGCGTCTTTGCCGGCGGGGGCAAGGTTGCGGAGAATGAAAAAGTCGGGCACTTCGGCTGGAGAAACCAGGCCCATCAGGTAGAGGTCGAGGTAGGAATATCCGGTGGCGGGCACATAATAGTCGTCGTCGAGTTGGGTATAGGTGCCATCAAAGTTGTCCTGCCACACGCCGCCGCCCATGATGGAAGCCTCGGTGGGCCGCCGGTACGGGAACGGTACGGGGGCCTGTAGGCCCCGGGCCCAGTGCACGGGACCCAGTGGAATCGTCTCGCTGCCCACCTTTGCCGAAACGAATGCTGCCCAGCGGTGGCCCATTTCGTGTCCGATTTGCGACATCGCGTACATGTAAGGAGGCATCTTGCCGTCTTGCGAAATCTCGGCGAGTTGCTGCTGATAGAACGTGATGTCGTGATCGGTGCCCACGGGCGCGTCTTTGGGTGGCCGCTCCTGCATCTGGTTGGAACCGACGTACACGGGTTGGATGTATTGCCACTGGAACCTGCCGGGCGTGCAGTAGGATTCGAGGCCGCGCTGCGTGGCGCCGATTCCCGTGACGGCGCCTCCCACCGCTCCCAGTGGACCGTCACTCGGAGTGCCCGCTTCCTGGTTGTCGACGCGAAAGTCCGAGTAGTACGCGATGAAGTCGAACTTGTCACCGAGGCCCTTGATCACCGTGCAAGTCAGATCGCGGGGATTCGGCAGAGCGTAATAATGGAAGGCTTCGTAGACGACCGAAAAGGGGCCGTCCTGCGGCTTGAGAGACGACAGATGCACTTCAGGATTGCGGATGCCGCTCAACGCTACCGGCCTGCCGGAGATCTGCGAAATCGGCTTTTCTGAGCGAGCAGCAGAAGCATCGGCAGAAACGTCGATCTGCGTGGCGCCGCGCAGCACCGGTGGCAGGAGTCCCTGAATTGAAATCGTGCTGCCGCTCGTCTCCACGCGGCGAGAGACGCCGGGACCGAACGCAAAGTATCGGGATGTGCGACCGTTTGCGCCGTTCCGGGGCGCAAAGCCGGCAATGGTCCAGACCGCGCCGGCATGGGCAGCGCTGGCAGGCTGGGGAGAAGGCTTGTGGGTGTCAAAGTAAACGCGATAGGTGATGCCTGAAAGCCCCGGGTCTCCTTCGGGCAATACGGGACCGGAAGTTTCAAATGTGACCTTCAAGAACAGCCCGTCAACTACCGAAAGCTCGACGCTTTCGAGGTCGAGATGCGCGGCGACGGAGGGATTTTTCTGACCTGGGAGCGCGGCGAGCGGTTTTTCTGCACCGCCGGAGACCAGGGGATAGATACCAATGATTGCGTCTTTCGCCGCGAGCTGCTGGTAGGACATCTCGATCGTGCCGTCCTTGTGCGGCACAGCCTGGAACCGGTTGACCGTCTTGGTCCATGTAAAGTCCTGGATGTTGCCATACGGTTCGGTAACGTCCCAGGTCACCACCACGCGGTCTTCGAGTTCCTTTGCGTAGCGATTGCCGGACATGCGCGGCTTGAAAAACACGCAGATCGCCGGGACGGTGTTCACCAGGCTCGCCGCCCCTTCGCTCAACGGGTCGAAGCGGCCAATCGAAACGCCACCCTGGCCACCACGTCCGAAGCCGGGGCCGGGACCAAAGCCAGGCGCGTTGGTTGCTTCGCCGAATCGAATCGATCCGGTCACGCCGACGGAAAACGAATCCCACGTCTTGCCGGAAAACGGAAATGAGAAGTTGTGCAGCGTGACCTGAGGGCCGCTTAGCTTCTGGCCGAAGTCCGCATCCCAGCGCAGCGGAAGATCTTCGACGTGGTATCCCGCGCCTTCCGGTGTGAAGCGGAGTGTGCGCTGGCCAAGATCGAAGAGGTTCTGCTGGCCGAGCGCGCTCTTGTCCAACTCCATCAGAATCAGGTTTCCCAAGACGGATACCTTGCCAATGGACTTGCCCGGTTCCCCCCGTCCTTGGGCATGCACCACGGTTGCCCACGACAGGACGACACAGAGAACCAACAGGATTGGAAAGGTAGGGCGATTGTGTCTGGTCACGCAGCCTCCTTAGGGTAAGGGCGTCAAACGTCGAATTAGGCTTTTTCGCTGTAATCGTATCCGATTTATCGATTGTCGATTCGAAGGCCAAAATAGTGTGCGATGTCGTATACTATTGTCAAGCTTGAGATCGCGGGCCTTAAGATTCATGATGTCCTTCGGGGCGTGAGGGTTACGATGTCAATTGAACCAACGTCGATAGCTCCGTCAGTTCGTGTGAGCCGAACGAGATCTGACGAAACGCAGAATATCAGTGAGGCGACGTTCAAGCAGGTTCGAGAGTTGATAGTTCACGGGAAACTGGCACCCGGAAGCCGAGTGGTGGAAGCGGAACTGGCCAAGCGTCTTGAGGTGAGCCGCACACCCGTGCGCGCTGCCCTCCATCGCCTACAGCAAGAAGGCTACATTAGAGGCAGCGGCGACGGCGGCAGCAAAGCGAAACTCTCCGTCACCCCACTGACACAGGAAGACTCCAGGGAACTTTACGATATTGTCGGGCACATTGAGGGACTTGCTTCCAGAGCCGCCGCGCAAATCGAGAGGCAGGCACGCGATCCCCTAGTGACTCGTCTTCGGGAGCTGAACGCCCAGCTCAGAGAGTTAGCGGCGGCAGGACGGGGCGATGCAAATGTCATCTTCGAGCTAGACATCAATTTTCACCAAGCGATTGTCGATACTGGCGCAGGACCCCGCCTGCGTGCTCTCCATGCGGCGATCAAGCCACAGACCGAGCGCTACTGGCGCCTGTATGCGAGCTCTATACTTGACCAACTCGGGCTGTCCGTGAGCGAGCACGTATTGATCATCGAGAGCATCGCGAGCGGAAACGCCGATGCCGCCGAACACGCCATTCAAGCCAACTGGCAGAACGGCGCCGAGCGACTCTCGCGGGTCATCGCCACGCTGGGCGAACGCGGAAGCTGGTAGAAGAGGCTACACCACAGTCTGCGAATTCAGAATCGCCTCGACGAATTGGAAGGTGTATGAGGATCTGCGGACTCGCGACGGCTCCATTGCTTTCGTCTCCGCCCGAGGCAGCAGAGTGCTGGCCAAGAGTGCGGAGGCCTCGTTCACCGAGGCCAACCCCCCCTTACCTGGGTTTGAGTTTGAAAGACATCGGATTGACCGGACGAGACCTGCTCGCCGAGCGCCTTCTTGCGAACGGCGACCCCGATCCTGAGATGGTGAAGTCGGCGGCGCCGCCTCATGGCTCCGCGACGGGCGACAACCGGCCTTTTCGGCGATTCCAATGGGACACCTTTGTTGGAACCAAAGAATGCTCTGACACCATGCCGGTCTACCCGCCGGGAAACACTCGAACCTACCATCCGATACAGTACTTCCCCGACCTCAACTTTCAGTTGGTCCCAAAACGTTTCGATGGCCTCGTTGGAGGCTGGATGCCCGCGGTCCGCAAGGTCTTTCCGGTTTCGGACTCGGCTTATTACGAAGTGCTGGTGAAATCTCCGAAAAACAACTTGACAAGGGCATATGGGCTATGTTAATGTCAGGCTGGTATAGGACAACTGTAGTGGTAGTTTCCGCCAGATCGGTCAGAACTGGCAGCACCGTAACAGGCCACCCCGCCGAGACCAGCAAAAAACGAAGCCAAACGAAGCCATTGAGGTTAAGTCTTTCAGATACAGCGAGATACATCATTCTAGAACAAAACGAAGCCATTGATGTTAACTGTCTTTATACCAATCACTTACAGAGAAAAAAGGCCTCATTTTCGCAAAATATGAATGGAGCACTACTCCCGATTTGCAAGAGCGAGACCCGAAAATGGCGATTGGAAAATGACGTTCAAAGCGGTAATGTCGTTTAGATTGAGCAGATACATGACACGGATCCTGCCACTATTCCCGAATTGCTGCGAGCCGTCGGTTGTCCGTTGTCGGTGGCCCCCCGGGGAACTGGAAGGAACCGGATTCCCGCTTTCGCGGGAATGACTATGGGGAGGCGGGAATGCCCGAGGAGAGGCGGGAATGACTGAGGAGAGCAGGGGACGGACTGTGGAGAGCGCACTTGACATGTATGCGATTCTGTATACGAATTTGCCAAACTAAGTTACAGAGAGAGGACCCAGCGATGCGAAGCGGAAGCCGAGTGTGGATGATCGGGATTGCGGCGGCGATTGGATTTTCGAGCTGCCTGGCGCCGGCGATGGTAGCTCAGGGTATGGGCCTCGCGCAGACACCGCCGATGGGGTGGAACAGTTGGAACCATTTTGCGTGCCGGGTGACGGCAGCGGATGTGCGCTCCGCAGCCGACGCCATCGCCACGAACGGAATGAAAGACGCAGGCTACGTTTACGTGAACATCGACGATTGCTGGCAGGGTCAGCGAGATAAAGACGGGCGGATTCAAGCGAATGAGAAGTTCGGAGACATGAAGGCTCTGGTGGACTACATCCACAGCAAAGGCCTGAAGGCCGGCATTTATTCTTCGCCCGGCCCGCAGACCTGCGCCCGATACGAAGGCAGTTATGGACACGAAGAGCAGGACGCCAGGCAATACGCGGACTGGGGATTCGATTATCTCAAGTACGACTGGTGCAGCGCGTCGCGCGTCTATCAGCCAGACCAGATGCAGGCCGTCTACACGAAAATGCACGACGCGCTGGCAAAGACTGGCCGCCCCATCGTGTACAGCCTATGTCAATACGGCCTCTATCGCGTCTGGGCTTGGGGCGCGTCGGTGGGCGGAAATCTGTGGAGGACGACGGAAGACATCAGCGACAACTATGACCGCATGTCGGTGATCGGCTTCGATCAAAACGGGCTGGAAAAGTCCGCGGGCGCGGGGCACTGGAATGATCCGGACATGCTCGAGGTCGGAAACGGTCGGATGAATGCTGACGAGAACCTGACGCACATGAGCCTATGGTGCCTTCTGGCCGCGCCGCTGATCGCCGGAAACGACCTCTCCAAGATGAATCCCTACACGCTGGCCGTGCTCACGAATAAAGAAGTCATTGCCGTCGATCAAGACGCGAAAGGAATCCAGGGGCGGCGTGTGGCGGAGGAAGGGCCTCTGGAAGTTTGGGCGAAACCTCTGGCGGATGGTTCCGTAGCGGTGGGATTGTTCAATCGGGGAGAGTCGCAGAATCCCGTGTCCGTAAATTTCAGCGACCTTGGTGTAGAGGGAAGCGCGCGTGTACGCGATCTCTGGAACCACAAAGATCGTGGCGAACTGGATGGCCATTACACCGCAGAAGTCCCGAGGCATGGTGTAGTGCTGGTAAAAGTCTCGAGATAGTGGCACGGCCACTCTTGGCCGTGCTTTGGAAAAGGCAAGAACACAGGCAAGAGTGCCTGTGCCACCGCAGTCAGGGGAAATCACATGAATACGACTCTACGAACCACAGCCCTTATCGCGATGAACTGCCTCTTGCTCGCCGAGGCGGCTTACGCCCAGGGGACGCGCGCGGACTACGAGCGAGCCCAGCAATTCCTCGGGGGAAATCTGGAGAAGCTCGTCCTGACGGCGGACATTTTCCCGCACTGGGTCGAGGAGACGGACCAATTCTGGTATCGCAAGCCCGGTATCGACAAGGAGTTCGTCCTGATTGACGCTGCAAAGAACACGCGCGGGCCCGCCTTCGACCACGCCAAGTTGGCCGAAGCGCTTTCGAAATCGGCGGGGAAGGAATTTCATCCCAACCGCTTGCCTTTCGACAGTTTCGAGTTCGTGGAGAAGGGCACGGCGATTCGCTTTGACGCGGAAGAGCAGCGTTGGACATGCGACCTCACGTCGTACAAATGCACAGCGGCGAAGCTGCCGCCGGCCGGCGAATCGATTTCCCCGGACGGCAAGTGGGCAGCGTTTGTGGACCATTACAATCTGTTCGTCCGGAACCTCTTCACGGGTGCCGTCGCGCAGTTGACCCATGATGGCGAGAAGTCGTGGGACTATGCAACGCCGCTACCATCCTCCGATCTGATGATCAGGCAAGGCACCGAAGATGTGAAGGAGCGTGCCGCGGTCTTTTGGTCGCCGGATTCGACCAAGCTGATCACCTATCGAATCGACTCTCGGAATGCAGGCCGATTCACCACCCTTCAGTTTGTGCCTCCTGACCAGCTCCGGCCGAAGGCCTATACGTACGTTTACCCTCTTCCCGGCGAGATCGTTTCCGTCGCCGCGCCCATCGTCTTCGATCTTCTCTCCGGCAAGCGGACCGACGTCCAGACGGATCCCATCGAGATTTATTTTCAGGGGGGACCCGGCTTCGGCTGGTTCAAAGACGGCAAGAGGTTTCACTATCGGTTCGAGTCGCGAGGTTACAAGCGCGCGGAGTTTCGCGAGGTCGATGCAGAGACCGGCAAGGTGCGCACAGTTGTCGGAGAGGCATCTGATAATTACGTCGATCCGGGAGAGACTTTTGAGGAGACTGTCAAGGAGGGCGCGGAAATCTTGTGGACGTCCGAGCGCGACGGCTGGAACCACATTTACCTTTATAACGGAGAGACGGGTCAACTCGAGAATCAAGTGACCAAGGGTGCGTGGCCGGTGCGCAGAATTGTCCACGTTGATGAGAAAGCCCGACAGATATATTTTCTCGCGGGAGGGCGTGAAGCCGGCGAGGATCCTTGCCTAACCCACTTATACCGAATCAACTTTGACGGAACAGGTCTCAAATTGCTTACTCCTGAGAGCGCGAATCACACCGCCAGTGTCTCGCCGGACGGAAAGTATTTCGTGGACAACTTTTCCCGGCCTGACCTGCCCGGCGAGTCCATACTGTGCAGAACATCTGATGCGTCGGTCATGCAGACACTGGAAAAGCCGGAGCTCGATGCGCTCCAGAAGATGGGCTGGAAGTTCCCAGAGCCGTTCCAGGGCAAAGCGGCCGATGGGAAAACGGAAATCTATGGGCTGATTTGGCGGCCAACGAACTTCGACCCATCCAAGAAATACCCGGTCATCGAACAAATCTATACGGGACCGCAGGGATTCTTCGTTCCGAAAACCTTTGGCAGTGCGGTTTCTGGCGGGCGCGGGCTGCAAGCCATGGCCGAGTTGGGCTTCATCGTGGTCATGGTTGACGGACGCGGGACAACAGGACGCTCGCGCGCTTTTCATGAATACTCCTACCACAACCTGGGCGGAGTATTCGACGACCACGTGGCGCTGATTCAGCAGATGGGCGCCCGGTATCCGTACATGGACCTGAACCGTGTGGGCATTTATGGAACTTCCGCCGGTGCCTACGCCGCCGCGCACGCGATGCTTGTCCATCCGGAATTCTACAAAGTCTGTGTCTCCATCTCGGGCGATCACGATGCGCGCCTCGACAAGGCCTGGTGGAATGAGCTTTATCAAGGCTATCCCGTAGGCAAGGACTACGCGGAGCAATCCAACGTCACCATGGCTGACCGCTTGCAAGGGCACCTTCTTCTGGTTCACGGAGACGTGGACAATAACGTGAACCCGGTAGAGACCATGCGATTTGCCGATGCCCTGATTAAAGCCAACAAGGATTTTGACATGCTCTTCGTCCCCAACATGTTTCACGGTGAGGGACAGAATCTTTATCTCGTACGCCGCAGGTGGGACTACTTCGTGAAGAACCTCCTGGGCGTCGAACCACCGAAGGATTTTGAAATCAAGGCGAGGCCGATGACCTTCGCAGGGGGTCGAGGGCCCGCGGAGGACTGAGCGAGGACTTGAAGCCTATGTCCAAAAAGATCTCACGTCGAAGTTTTGCAGAAAAAACTGCGGCGATAACCCTGGCCTCGCTTCTGCCGCGGAGTGTGTTTGCGGACTCCTCTTCTCCGCAGCGAGTGGTCGTTCACGGCGACTCCGAGCTGGGAGTCGTTCGGCCTGAATTCCATGGACATTTCGCCGAGCATTTGGGGTCTTGCGTTTATGGCGGACTCTGGGTAGGCAAAGGTTCACCGGTCCCCAATGTCGAGGGATACCGCAAAGCGGCCGTGGAATACCTTGCCACGCTTGGCGTTCCTGTTCTGCGGTGGCCGGGCGGCTGTTTCGCCGACGACTACCATTGGCGGGATGGAATCGGTCCCGCCTCCAAGCGTCCCCGACGGGTGAACATCCATTGGGGAGGCTACGTTGAAGACAACAGCTTCGGCACGCACGAATTCATCGGCTTGTGCCGGAAAATCGGTGCGGAGCCTTATTTCGCTGGCAATGTTGGGAGCGGCTCGCCGGAAGAACTCCGCGACTGGATCGAATACTGCAACTTTCCTTCCGGCAGCACACTCGCTGACGAGCGCGCCGCCAACGGTTCGCCGGAGCCCTTTTGCGTTCGCTACTGGGGCGTCGGCAACGAGAGCTGGGGCTGCGGCGGCGCCATGCGCCCGGAAGAATATGCCGAGGCTTACCGGCGTTTCAGCGTTTACTTGCGGGAATTTGGGGGGACTAAGCCCTTCCTTGTAGCGAGCGGTCCGAACGGCAATGACGAGCGCTGGACGCGCCCGTTCATGGAGGGTCTCCGCTGGGAGCGGCCGGACGGCATTTCCATGCACTACTATTCCGGCGGCGGCACACGGTCCACGCAGTTCACGGTAGAGGAGATGAAGAAGCAGTTGTCCTCGTTCGCGCTGGTGGAGAAGGCGGTCGTTCAGCAGCGCGCGCTGCTGGATGGTTTTCAAAGGGGCTCCGAGGTCGGCTTGATTGTTGACGAGTGGGGTGTGTGGGATCAAATGGTCGAAGAGGAAGAAAAGCGCTTCGGCCGGCTGTGGCAGCAGAGTACGATGCGCAGCGCCGTGGCCGCGGGACTCGGCCTCAATCTCTTTAACCGCCAAGCTGACAAAATCTATATGTGTAATATAGCCCAGATGGTGAACGTTCTTCAGTCCCTACTCCTTACCGACGGTCCCGAGGGCCAGCATTGCGTCCGAACCACAACCTACTACGCCTACGAGCTTTTCAAGCCTCACCGTTCGAAAACTGCACTTCGCGTGGAGACCTCGGATACCTCGCCACTGGGTCTCTCGGTTTCCGCTTCGAAAAGCGATCAAGATTTGGTGCTGAGCTTCGTGAATCCGCAGCATGACGCGGATATGCAAGTGGACTGCTCTTTAAGAAATCTTTCGGTCACCGAGGGATCAGCGCGAATCCTTCATGACAACGACTTGAACGCGTACAACGGATTCGACAATCCGGATCGCGTCACGCCAAAGCAACACCCGGTGACAGTCGAGGGATCGAGGATACGGCTGGAACTTCCAAGCCTGTCCGTGGCCACGGTGACGCTTCGACGAAAAACGTAACGAAAGGAGGCCCCGAGTTCGCCGAACTTGCGCCCGGCACTGACTTCGACAACGACAGAGACTTGGATATTCTCGTTGATCATAGCAGTGGGCGCCGCAACCGCTCCGCAACGACGTATGGGTCAGAAGCCCAGAGGGGAGCGGATTCCGGGTCGAGGGGCTGGCGGGACGTATAGCCGCCCAAAAGGAGACGTTCAAAAAAGTGCTTGACAGCCAGTTGAAGCCGGTGGTAGTTTTCGCCCAGCGCGGTATACGACTTCGTATACCGCAGTTTTGTGCGGTGGAAGTTAAGCGGTTTACCCGTCCCTGCTCTGATATTTCTGGCGTCGCGTACGGGTCTGCTGTAGTCGCTGTCCGTGGAATGGTGAGGTGATGGCGCGGTGATTGTTCGGTCTCGCATAGCGTCGCGTCTACCTCATCGCCACGACAGCCTTCGTTCTCTGCCTGCCGACTCGGCATTACTCAAAGGCAGGCTGAGTGGAACCAAGAGCGCAGGTGTGGTCCTCGGCCACGAAGCACATCCCGAGGCGCCGCAAGGGCCCAAGGTCATACAAGTCAGAGATTATTTGCTTAATTTGGCGGCTCAAGGCTCTGCGGCTCGAGTCCCGGCGCCTATGATTACAGGTGGGGCAGGATCGACGCAGGGTGCGAATCGCGATTGACGGATGCAAGGAAGATTTGAGCGTCCCGATAAACACACGACAAAGGAGGCGAAATGCTGAAGCTTAGATTTACAAACCTGCTTATGGTTCTAGCTGTGCTGATGGCCTTCGCGGCCTTGCCGTCATACGCGCAGTTCAACAGCACCATCGAGGGTACGGTTGCGGATTCGTCGGGTGCGATCGTTCCGTCGGCCGAGGTTTCGCTGACCAATGTGGACAAGGGCGTAACACAAACCGCCCGGAGCAATGAAGCGGGCTACTTCCGCTTTCCTGCGCTCGGACCCGGCAACTATAAATTGTCAGCGAGCAAGGAAGGCTTTGGGACGATCACGCAGGAAAACATTACGCTGCTCGCTTCAGAAGTTCGCACGGTGCCGATGGTTTTGAAGGTGGGTCAGATCA
>Ga0187803_10001140_pt1 | contig 10424 bp, 11 predicted proteins | sample NC_wetland_sal_i_2_FD_132425 | JGI IMG/M metagenome (GOLD analysis project Ga0187803, IMG submission 132425) | Wetland sediment microbial communities from Neuse River Estuary, North Carolina, USA - Control_3 | ecosystem: Environmental > Aquatic > Freshwater > Wetlands > Sediment | place: USA...
AGTGGCATTGACTCCGGAAGAAGCCGCGATGTCGCTGGAGGAGGAAATGTTCCGCACTTTTGCGGCGGCACCGGGTGGAGGACTCGAATCGCCGCCGGTTACGAGCCCGGTATCGGCGATTACGGCTGCGGTGGAAGCCCGGCCCGCGGAGCCCGATCTGACCGCATGCGGGACTGCTGGCGTTGCTGAGTTGGTTGCGGAATCGGCGCCAGGGGCTTCTGCGCAATCGGAAGTGTCTGCGGAAAAAGAGCCGCCAGACGCGGCCGCTCACGAAACCACGATTGCGGCCATCGGGCAAGACGTGGAACAGAACGCTTCGCCGGCGAATGTTGGGATGGAAGCGCCCGAAGAAAAGGCGCCGCTTGCGACCTTTGCGGATGCGATGGCTCAGCTTGAGGCGGGAACATTCTCGGGCGGACCGGCTGCGCCCGAACGCCCAGAAGCGCCGCCCAGTGAAACGACGGTGACGGCGGCGAGCGAGCAACCGGCTCCGAATCTTGAGTTTGGGGGACCGGAAGACATGGCTAAGGATGGCAAGGAGAAGTCGACCAAGTCGAAGGGGCGCCACAGCCATACGCGGGCGAGCGCTGGCGCGGAGGATGCTGTCGAAGCCACAGGTCATGGGGCGCTAGTAGCGGAAGAAGCTCCCAAGGCGATGGCTGCAGCGGCAACGGCAGAGGGTACCGCGCCTTCGACGCCCGATGCCAACACGATTGCCAGCATCGTAGACAGCGTGCTCGCCGATCTTCGCCCGAAGATCGTGGAAGAGATTGCGAAGAAGCTGGCAGGGAAGTAGAAGAGCAGTTCTCAGTTCCTGGTTCTCAGTTCTCAGCTTTCAGTTTCCGGCTCTCATTTGACAAATTCCTGTACCATGCCTTGGGTCGGGCCTGGCAGTGGGCGGCCGCCATTGCAGAGGTCAGAGGTCAGATTGCAGAAGTAAATGCCCAGGTGTTCAGCCCGTCTGTTGCTTCTCGGAGGCTTTCGCCTCTGCAATCTGACCCCTGACCTCTGCAATCGTCAAAGCCAGCGGGCTCCATTACGGAGGCAGGCGGTGCGGATGAGTTTGGCTGTTGGAATTGTGACCATCGCAACTGTGGCGGCATGCGGAAGGGGATTCGCGCAGAAGGCTGCGGACACGCGGGTGGCGCGAACGCAGGTAGTGGTGCTGGGGACTGGGAATCCGAGCGCGGATCCGGAACGGTGGGGACCGGCAGTGGCGGTGGTCGTGAATGGGCGAGCGTATCTGGTGGACTGTGGGCCGGGAGTGGTACGGCGCGCGGCAGCGGCGGAAAGGAACGGGATCGGGGCGCTGAAGGCGAAGGAGTTGAAGATCGTGTTCATCACCCATCTGCATTCCGACCATACGCTCGGTTATCCGGATCTAGTTTTTTCGCCGTGGGTGCTGGGGAGGGCGGAGCCGCTGGAAGCGTACGGGCCGCATGGGTTGAAGAGCATGACGAATCATGTGGAGAAGGCCTGGAAAGAAGATGTCGACGTGCGGCGGCGCGGACTCGAACAGGCCAATGCCTCGGGATACAAGGTGAATGTGCATGAGATTCGGCCGGGCGTGGTGTATCGGGATGACAACGTGATAGTGACGGCGTTTCCGGTTAAGCATGGGACATGGAAGGAAGCGTATGGATATAAGTTCGAGACGAAGGACCGGAAGATAGTTATTTCGGGCGACACGGCGCCAACGGACGAGGTAGTTAGAGCGTGCGATGGATGCGACGCGCTGCTGCACGAGGTCTATAACCCGCACGGGGAGGAGTTACAGCAGGAACATTGGAAGGAATATTTTCGTACGTTTCATACGTCGCCGGCGGAGTTGGGAGAAATTGCGCGGCGGGCGCATCCCAAGCTGCTCGTGGTCTATCACCAGTCGCTGGAGAAGCTGCCGGAGGACGATCTGCTAGAGCAGATCAGGAAAGAGTATGCGGGGAAGTGGGTGTCGGCCAAGGATTTGGAAGTGTATTGAGGCCGGAGAGCGGAAAGGTCAGAAGTCAAATTGAAGAAGTGAGAAGGCAAAAATCTTCAACCACAGGGGACACAGAGGAACACGGGGGTTGCAGCCCTCCACGGCGAATGCGCGGGGCGTGCAGGATGCGAATGCTTAGAACGCGATTCAAGCGGGACATTGTTACTGAGTTTCTGGCTCCGGCGCGAGCTAGAAAGAAGCAGCGAGTCATCGTGCTGTGCGATGGGATGCCTTCGATTCCGCGCAAGCGAGCGCTGGCGGAGTTTTTGGCAGCGAAGGGATATTGGGTGTTTTATCCGCGCTATCGTGGGTCGTGGGAGAGCGGCGGCGAGTTCCTGGAGAGGTCGCCACACGAAGACATTCTCGACGTGATTGACGGACTGGGGAAGGAAATTCGCGAGGCGGCATTTGGACAGCGATTTCGAGTACAGGCGGACGAAATCTTTGTGATCGGCGGGAGTTTCGGCGGGGCGGCGGCAATCCTGGTTTCGCTGCATGAGCGGGTGAAGAAGGTGATTGCTAATTGTCCCGTGGTCGATTGGGAAATTCTGCGGGGTGCAGAGAAAGTGGAGACATCGAACCCCAGTTATGCGGCGTATATTCGAGAGTCATTCGGGCAGAGTTACAGGCTGTCGGTAAAGAACTGGCGAAAGCTCTACAGCGGGACCTTCTATAACCCTGCGCATCATGTGGACGAAATCGACGCCTCGAAGATCATGATGTTTCATGCGCAGGATGATCCCTCGATTCCGTATCAGTCCGTGGTGAAGTTCGCGAAACACACCGGGGTCAGGTTGATGTTGTTGCGGCGGGGCGGGCATTTGAGTACGGAGATGATTGTGCGGAGGTATTGGCCGCAGATAAGTGGGTTTTTCGAGACTTGATCCGGCACTACTTTGTGCTGGCAACGATATACACGTAGCGCAGCGTTTCCGTGCCGGTGTTCTTCACGTCGTGCTCGGTTTCGGGCGGGCAGTAGACGGCATGGTTGGCGGCGAGTTCGAGTTTCGAACCATCCTTGAAGCTCATTTCGCCGTGCCCGGCGAGAATCACCAACATTTCTTCGTGTGGCCCGGTGCTGTGCTCGCCGACGGACTTGCCGGGGGCGAGCGTCACCAGGCCGGACTTCATCGTGACAGTTTCAGGTGGACCGTCCAGCAACTGCTGAATAACTTTGTCCCCGCGGTTGAATGAAACAACCTTGGCATGAGGTTTCGCGGCTTCCGCTGAAGCCGACCATGAGTGAAAAACAAGAACTTGAATGCAGAGCAGAGCTGCGCCTGCAATCACGAGGCAAACGAACCAGACGTTGCGCATGAAGATCGCTTCCTGCTGTGGATTGTAGATGGGTAAGATCGCAATTTCCAGGAGGACAGCGCCGATCACCTGGGGAACAACGGCGCGGGCGGGGCCCCTTCGACTTCGCTCAGGGCAGGTCCGCGCCACACAGACATGGTTACTTCTTAGAGGCTTGGTAGCGTTTGTTGATTTCTTCCCAGTTGACTACGTTCCACCAGGCTTGCAGGTATTCGGGGCGGCGGTTGTTGTACTTCAAATAGTAGGCGTGCTCCCAGACGTCGTTGCCGAAAATTGGAAACAGTCCCTGCGATAGCGGGTTGTCCTGGTTGGGCGTGGAGATCACCTTCACTTCGCCCTTGGAGTCGCCAGCCAGCCAGACCCATCCGCTGCCGAACTGGGCGGCGCCGGCGGCGTTGAATTTTTCCTGGAAGGCTTTAAAGTCGCCGAAGGTCTTCTTGATCACGTCGGCGATGGGGCCGGTGGGGTCGCCTCCGCCATGGGGCTTCATAATCTGCCAGAACATGCTGTGGTTGACGTGGCCTCCGCCGTTGTTGCGGACCGTGGTGCGGATGTCTTCGGGGACGGCGTTCAGGTTGCGGAGCAGATCCTCTGCGCTTTTCTTGTGGAACTCCGGGTGCTTGTCGAGCGCCGCGTTCAGGTTCTTGACGTAGGCGGCGTGGTGCATGTCGTGGTGCAAGTGCATGGTTTTTTCGTCAATGGTGGGTTCGAGAGCCGTGTACGCATACGGCAAAGGGGGTAGTTCATGTGCCATTCAGTATTCTCCTCCAACAGTCTGTTCTTAAAGATGACGGGGTAGTCGCGAAAGATTCAGGCTGTGGCGAACGAATCGAGAGTGCCGCAGCTTCTATATTTGTAACATTTTTGGGGGCGGAGCGGGGTCGAGGGAAACATGCGCTGTTCAGAGGCGGCGACTCTTTCGCCGAAACGTCGTGACTTTTCACTGAGTCATCCTGAGCGAAGCGAAGGATCTGTGTAGTCTGACGCACTGCCTGGCGAGGCGAACAAAATGCATGGATCCTTCGCTTCGCTCAGGATGACTCACAATAAAGTCAGGGGCGCTTCGTCGAAAATCCCCACCCTAACGTCGCAAAAAGCGCGACGTTAGGGTGGGGCACGCGCGCAGATTGTGCAGCGGGTTTGCGATTTGCACACTAGGATTTCAGCAGAGTGGCTAGCTTTTGCAGGTCGTCGGCGCTCACGTCGCCGATCACGAAATAACACAGGCCATTCTTGGACCAGTTTCGTAGATGGAAATTGAGTTCGCTGGTGGCGGTATTCTCGGCGCAGCCAGTTTCCACGGCGCGTTTCTGGAAGATGAACACCGAAATATTGTGTTGACGCAGGCGGAAGATGAGTTCTGCACCGACGGACTGATTGAGGTAACTGGTCCGGCCGCCGACGAGCGAAAACTGCGAGCCCTGCAGGTCGGGCAGATCGAAGGTAAAAGGGAGCTTGCCTTCAAACCAGGGCTTCACGGTATGGCGGTCGGAGGAGACAACGTCTACCGGTGTGGAACTGGCGAGCGTGGAGACGTGGAGGTCAACCAGTTCGCTGACGAGGTGCTGTTCGCGCGCGCGGTTCTGGAGGTGGGTGATCCAGAGAGCGGCGATGAGCACCACGCAGGCCGCCGAGAGCGCGAGAAGAGGTGGCCAGTTCCATTTCCAGGCGCGGCGCGCGGGGGGAGCGGCCACGCTTTGCCGGATGCGGGCGCGGAAGGCAGGGTCGGGCTGAAAGCGCATGGCGGCGGCCTGGATAGACCGCTTGGTCTGGATGCGATCGAGGGCCTGTGAGGCGCAGCCGGGACAGGTGCGCAAGTGCTCACGCAGCGCCAGTTCTTCTTCGCGCGGCAATTCTCCGTCGAGATAGGTATCGAGTTTTGCGGTCCAGAGTTCGCAGGCCATCGGCTATCCCTCTTGCAGCCTCCGCGCAGTTTCTCGCAGGGCGCGGCGCGCCCGGGACAGACGTGACATCACCGTTCCCACGGGCACGCCCAGAGTGGCAGATATCTCCTGGTACGACATTTCTTCAAACTCGCAGAGCAGGAGCGCTTCGCGGTACACCACCGGCAACTGGTCCAAGGCTTTGTGCACAAGCTGCTGATCCATACGTTCGAGCAGGATGCTCTCGGGCGTTTTCCGGTCAGCAGGGAGATTTGCTTCCTTGGCCTCGTCATCGTCTTGGTCGAGCGACTGCTCTTTCAGCCCCGTGCGCGACGTGAGAAAGACGTTGCGCAGGATGCGGTAGATCCAGGCGCGGAAGTTAGTGCCTGGCTGGAACGAAGAGAATCCCTTGAGCGCCTTGGCATAGGTCTCCTGCACCAGGTCTTCGGCTTCCTCGCGGTTTTGCGTCAGCCAGTGCGCAAAGTTGTAGAGGCGGTCGAGGAGCGGGAGGGCTAGCTCCTCGAACGACTCCGACACCGCGCGCGGTTCCGGCACGGCCACTAGAGTAAACCAGTGAGGGGAGTTTTTATTCCCGCAGGACGGCGAAATTTTTGTGGGAATAAATCAGACAGTTCTCAGTTTTACACCATGTTCGAACGTGGCGGCTTATTTTCGTGCCGCGGTTCGACCCTTGTTCCGAAGAGGAAAGACTCGCAGAGCAAAAGAGTACATAGGTCCCCTCGGCTTCGCTCGGGGCAGGCTCTTCGCTTCACTCAGGATGACTCATTAAGTGATTGATGTGGCGAATTTGCGGGATGGCGCGCTAGACGCGGATTCCGAATAGGGCTTCTGGAGGAAAGAATGGCAGCAAGAACTGGCGATCGCATTTTGTTCGATCACAACCATGATGGAATTGACCGGCGGGGATTTTTGAAATGTATGGCCTGGGCGGGGACGGGCGCGTTGTGCGTGGTCGAGGGCGGAGTTCTGAAGTCTTACGCTCTGAGCGGCCCCGGCGCCAAGCACGCTAAGGGCGATCTGAGTTTTGTGCAGATCAGCGACAGTCACATGGGCTTCAACAAACCGGCGAACCCGGATGTAGTCGCCACGCTGAAAGCAGCTGTGGACAAGATCGATGCGCTTCCGGTTGCACCCGAATTCATTCTGCACACGGGGGATATCAGCCATCTCTCGAAGCCGGAAGAGTTCGACAACGTGGACCAGATTCTGAAGGAGGCGCGGCCGCAGGAGGTGTTTTTCGTTCCCGGCGAACACGATGTGCTTGACGACGAAGGCAAGCAGTATCGGGAACGATACGGCAAGAACACAAAAGGCGCAGGCTGGTACAGCTTCGACAAGAAGGGAGTGCACTTCATTGGGCTGGTGAATGTGCTGAACCTAAAGGCGGGCGGGTTGGGAACGCTTGGCGCAGAGCAGCTTGAGTGGCTGGAGGATGACGTCAAACATCTTTCCCAGAGCACGCCGATCATCGTCTTTGCACATATTCCGCTGTGGACGGTGTATGCGGATTGGGGGTGGGGGACCAGCGACAGCGCGCAGGCTCTTTCTTACTTGAAGCGCTTTGGCTCGGTCACAGTGCTGAACGGGCACATTCATCAGACGATGCAGAAAGTCGAGGGCAACGTCACGTTCCACACCGCGGCGTCGACGGCATTCCCGCAACCAAAGCCGGGTTCAGCGCCGTCGCCGGGGCCGATGAAAGTCGCGGCGGAACAGTTGCGAGGCCTGCTGGGGATCAGCGATGTGAACGTCGCGCATGGACGTCGTGCGTTGGCTGTGACCGATTCGACGTTGGAGTAGGCGGTGGTGGGCCCGCTGTTCGCTATTCGCTGATCGCCGTTCACAAAACCTGCCCACGCTCGAAGGGCATTGGTTGAACTTAGGAGGCTGAGGAATGCGCAGACATCATTGGAAATTTGCTGTGTTATTGCTTTTGGCGCTATTGGTCGCCCCGGGTTCGGGAAAGCTCAGCAATTTCTCCGCCCGAGCCGAGACTGCTCCATCTGTCGCCGAAGTGAAAATTGATAACTTCACCTTTGAGCCACAAGCGCTCAAGGTCAAAGCCGGAACGACTATTACCTGGACGAACCGCGACGATATTCCGCACACTGTGGTCAGCAGCGACTTTCTGTTCAAGTCCAAAGCGCTCGACACTGACGACAAGTTCACCTTTGCGCCGACGAAACCGGGCACCTATTCTTACTTTTGTTCGATCCACCCCAAGATGACCGGAAAGGTGATCGTCGAATAGTCGAAGATCGTTGATGTTGTCAGGCTGCGATACCCAGTACCGAGCCCACCGATTTTTCACTCCACAGCGATGATGGACCCAGCCTGGGTTCACGAAGGCTCGATGATAATCAGTATCGTCGTTTGGCGAGCTGGAAATGCTACGATTCGCACAGGCGTCAGCTTTGCGAGGGAAGGCCCGGCACGGTACAAGGAGAGGTTCCATGAAAGCGCTGGCAGTGTTGCTTGTCCTTATTTCAGCCTTAATTACAGGTAGCGCTCAAACCGGGGACGCGGAACAGAGCAAGATCCTGGCTCTGGAGAATGCGTGGAATTTGGCGGAACAGCGGAAAGATGTCAAAGCGCTGGACCAGTTGCTAGGCAGCAATCTTGTTTACATCGATTATGACGGCAGCATCATGACGAAAGGGCAGTTCCTGGCTAGCGTGCAGAGACCGTCGTTGCACCCAGAACAAATCGTCAATGAATCGGCTAGCGTGCACATGTATGGCACGACGGCGGTCGTGACCGGGGTGTATCGGGACAAAGGCCGCGAGAACGGAAAAGCCTATCTGCGACGGGGACGTTTCACCGATACTTGGATCTATGTGAATGGCCTGTGGCAATGCGTAGCCAGCCAATCCACCTTAATCGCCCACTGAGAGCCAGCTCTCGATGGCAGCGAAGCACCCCCTTCACAGGATCAGAGGACGAGTTCCATGTAGAGAGCGCCGGCCATTGGATTTCTGCGATATGGCGGAATCTCGCGAAAGCCCAACCTGCGATACATGGCGACGGCGTCTTTCATCACGGGCTCGACGGTATCGAGCCGCATGCGTTCATAGCCCATCTGGCGTGCCTCCGCGATGAGATGCTCGGCCAGTGCTCGGCCCAGGCCCTTACCTCGAAACTGCGGACGCAGATAGAGGCGCTTCATCTCGCAAATACCAGGTTCAAGCTTATGGAGCGCGACGCAACCCGCAAGCCGGCCTTCGTACTCGGCAAGCAGAAGGCGGCCTTCGGGCGGTGCATAATCGCCGGGCAAGGTTGCGAGCTCCTGGTCGAAATTTTGAAAGCACAGGCTAAAGCCGAGCGAAGCGGCATATTCGAGGAACAATTCACGAGCCTGCGCGATCTGCGCTGGAGACGTAGCCGGGATGATCGAAAGGCTGGTCACACCGACATTATCGTTGGCGTGGGCCGGATCGCAAAAGCCGACCTTTATAATTTGCAGAGAGTACATCCTTAACGTACAGCAGCAAGGCGCTGGTGGACTCGGGGGCTAAAGCCCTCAAAATTTGTTCGGCCGAGTACGGCGCGGCTAAAAGCCGCGCCCCTTCAAAGCAGTTTGTGAAACACGCTACAAATTGAGTCGAGTTCGGGGAGGGTGCTTGAAGGTTCTATTGCTGGAAAACATCAGCGGGGTCGCGGCCTCGCAGTTCAAAGAAGCGGGCTTTGAGGTCGAGTCGCTGAAGGGAACGCTGGGCGAAGGCGACCTCGTGAAGAGGGTGCGCGAGATTTCCGTGTTGGGCGTGCGCTCGAAGACGCGAGTGACAGCGGCCGTTCTGGATGCGGCGCCGGAACTGGTGTCGGTGGGGGCGTTCTGCATTGGCGTGGACAAGATCGATCGCGCGGCGGCGAGCGACCGCGGGATCGCGGTGTTCAACGATCCGCACTCGAACAGCAGGTCGGTGGCCGAGCTGGCACTGGGAGAAATCATTCTGCTGATGCGGCGCACATTTGAGTCGAGCACGCGGCTGCATGGCGGAGTGTGGAACAAGTCGGCGGCGGGATCGCACGAGGTCCGCGGGCTGACGCTGGGGATTGTAGGGTATGGAAAGATCGGGTCGCAGGTCTCGGACCTGGCCGAAGCGATGGGCATGCGCGTCGTTTTTCACGACGTGGCGCATGTGCTGGCGCGCGGGAATGCGCGGCCGGTGAGTTTTCGCGAGCTGCTGGAGACCTCGGACGTGATCACGTTGCACGTGGACGGGAAACCTCAGAACCAGAACCTGTTTGGCGAAGAAGAGTTCCGCGCGATGAAAGATGGCGCCTGTTTGATCAATCTCAGCCGCGGCTTCGTGGTGGATCACGAGGCGCTGGCGCGGCATTTGAAAAGCCGCAAGCTGGCGGGAGCGGCGATTGACGTGTTCCCTAAGGAGCCAGACAACGGCGGCGCCTTTTCCAGCCCGCTGCAGGGGTTGCCGAACGTGATCCTGACCCCGCATCTGGGTGGGAGCACGGAAGAGGCACAGGAGAACATCGGACAGTTTGTTTCCACCAAGATGATCGATTACTACCGAAGCGGGAATTCGCTGATGAGCGTGAACCTGCCGCAGTGTCATCTGGATTACGAACCGGGATCGCACCGGCTGACCCACATCCACCAGAATGTGCCGGGAATCCTGCGTGCGATTAACGATATTCTGGCCGATCGTGGAATCAATATTGAAAGGCAGGTGCTGGATACGCGCGGGACGGTGGGATATGCGATTTATGACATCAATCGCTCGTGCGACGACGAGCTGATGAATCAGCTGCGCGCGGTGCCGCACACCATTCGGGTGAGAGCAGCGGGAGAAAGCGACGGCCAGTAGTGAACGGTGGTTCTAGAGTTTGCCATAGCCGAAGCACAGCAAGAAGTTGACAACTGGCGCGTGGCACACCGAAACAGCGGTCGCTGAAAGCTCGAACTTTGACGCACTAATTCTAATAAGCCCCAGAGCTATTTCGCTGTGAAGACTTCCTTGGCTGCCACGACCGTGTTGCAGTGGATGGTGATCGTGTCTTCCAGCTTTAGGGCGTAGCCGCCGGCGATGGTGACCATGACCGGAATGCCGCGCGCTTTGGCGACGCGGAAGACCAACTCGTCGCGCTTCTTCAGGCCTTCGATAGTGAGCCCAAGACCCCCGAGCTGGTCCTCGCGGTAGGGATCGGCGCCGGCGACGTAGCAGATCAAGTCGGGCTTGAACTGGCGCAGGCCGGAACTGATAGCG
>Ga0187803_10001141_pt1 | contig 10423 bp, 4 predicted proteins | sample NC_wetland_sal_i_2_FD_132425 | JGI IMG/M metagenome (GOLD analysis project Ga0187803, IMG submission 132425) | Wetland sediment microbial communities from Neuse River Estuary, North Carolina, USA - Control_3 | ecosystem: Environmental > Aquatic > Freshwater > Wetlands > Sediment | place: USA...
CTAACCAGGCGCTAAAACCAGCGCCCCAGCGCGCCGCTGTCCTTGCGCTGTAGCGGCGGCCGCGCCCATCGACGCCCCCCAACGCCCAGCGGCCTCTTTAGTCGCTCAACCGCGATTCTTGGGCCCTGACTTGACATTGAAAAACGCCGCGCTGGGGAATACAATAGGCACAATCTAACTTAACGCCCGCGAATGAGACTGAACGGAGAGCGAGGTCAATCTCGCCAAGCTTGCGTGTGAATAACGGGCTTCGCTTGGACAATATTCTCGACCAGCCCAAGGGCGACTCTCATTCGGTCGAGGACCCTCGGAAGCGGGCGTTTCTGCGCGCGGCGGGACTGCTGGTGGCAGACTTGATGTTCCCTCAGGTCCGCGCTGCGACGAGTCCACACCCCGCAGTGGGCTCAGGCCACAAGGTCCTCGTCATCATCTTCGGAGGCGTGCGGCGCGCTGAGACATTTTCCGCGGAAGGGCTGGTAAACATTCCCCACCTCTCTGGCGACCTCTTCCTCAAGGCGCTTTTCTACTCCAGCATTCGCAACGAGGGCGTGACGGCGCATTTCAATGCCACGGCCAGCATTCTGACTGGCAACTGGCAGCGCGTGGACGACTGGGGAAAGCTGGCTCCGACCACGCCGACCGTGTTTGAGCATTTCCGCAAGCGCCTCGGCGCATCTCAGGATGATACTTGGGTGGTGGCCAGCAACAAGGCCCTGACCAACCTCCTCGGCGCCAGTTCGGCCTCGGGGTATGGCCCCCAGTATGGCGCCAACGTTGTGTTCCCCAAGCAGCTCATGATTACGGCGGTGGCTGACGCGCTCCGCCGAGGACGGACCGGGGACATGGCAGACCGCACGAAAGTCGAGGCCCAGTTCGAGAGCGCGCTCGAAGGCAGCAACTACGAAGGTTTGGGTTGGACCGTGTTCGATGCCGCCGACCGCCTTGATCCGCGCGTTCGCCATCCGATCCAGGACGCCATCAGCACCTTTGTGCACGGCGGACCCACTTCCGGCGATGAGCTCACCTTCCTTGTCAGCCGCGAGGTAATGCGACGGTTTTCGCCGAGCTTGTTGGTGACCGTCTTTTCAGACGTAGAAGTGGCCCATTTCGGCTCCTATGCCCTCCATCTGGCCGGCATACGGACAGGAGACCGACTGGTGTACCAACTGTGGCAAGAAGTGGAAGCAAACCCCGAATACCGGGGCAAGACCACCATGCTGGTTCTCCCTGAATTTGGACGCGATCCGGACGGCTCAACGACTAACGGCTTTTTCAATCACCGCGCCAACGAAGAGTCGACTCGGAGCACGTGGATGATGGTCCTGGGAGCGGCAGTGGGCAAACCGGACGTCATCGAGCGTCCTATTCGACACATCGATGTTTGCCCGACGCTCGCCGGCCTGTTGGGCTGTCCGACCATGGATTCCGAAGGCGAGCGGCTCGCTGAGTTGCTCGTGTAGCCGGCGATCGGTACGCCGTTGTAGCGGCGGTCTCTGACCGCCGTTCGGCGCTCGGAGAGCGCCGCTACAATTTGAGCAGCACGGTGTAAACAAGCTTATGGCATCCGCAGAAACTCTACCACCCGAGCTCCAAGACGCGCTGAGGGACGGCCTCCTTAAACGCTTGCCTGTTACCTTTCTCCCCTTTGTCAATCAGCAGCTCCGCGAATGGAACAACATGTTTCCGTACGAGCGGCAGTCGATTTCACGCTTTCTCGTCTACGTCGGCGGCCTGAGCGAGGAACAGCGTTCTTCCCTCTTCCGGGACGTCGTGTCGTTCGAAGGCAAGATGGAAGTGCGACGGTGGGCTCAGTTCTCGACCGGCGAACAGACCATCGAAAATGCCTCGCTGCTCGCCCGCTCGCCATACTATCAGGCGTGGCGCCAAGCCGTTCAGGCCGTCTTCGACAAGGTTGAGCAGCACGCGTCTCCCCTTGGCGCCGCCTCGCGCAACTCGCGACGACTGGTCCTGGTGGTGATTCCTCAACCACTTCCGCTCGATCGCGCAACGGTCTGGCGCAGGTGGCAGGGCATTGGCCGACCAGTGAAACTCGACCTCGCCTCGGTGGGCAAGAACCAGAAGCCGTCACAGTTCCTCCTGCGCGGCGCAGCCGGCGCGGACGGAAAGCTTTCCGGAGGGCTCCTGGACGCTCGGTTGCGAGGCGCCGATGCCTCATCCGCTGACACTTGGATCTGTGATGCGGGTAGCAATCTGGTTGATGGTCTATTGCATCAAGGACCTGCTGACGCCGGCCTGGCGCCCGCCGTGCTGTTAAGTTACGCCAGGCTGGATCCGTTCCGCGAGAGGTTCGCGCACGAAATGAACACTATGCGCAAAGACCTTGCCGACGCCGATGCGGTGTACGATCATCTTCGTAAAGTCGAAATCACGGCCTGGTGTCCTGCGGAGGTGGCGTCGGACCCCGCGCCTCGCGAATTTGTGCGCTCGCTTTATCTCAGCGGCAACGGGGCTCTTATCTACGGCAATTCGTTCGTCGAGTGGGCAGCCTCGGAAGCATTCCGTCGCGCCCGTCCTTCGTTCCTTGTGGCACACTTCGGAGCTCGCAGCAAGCCCAAGCCCTTCACCAGTGTCGTGCTTTTTGAGAATCCAGACCGGCTTAATCCCCTCCCTTCGGTTGACGACTTGGCGGGTAGCGCGGTGGACGCCGAGATGTTGGCGCTCTACGTGTGGCTCGCCGCTATCCGTTACGCGGAATACCAACACTCGACCGTGTGCGTCTGTCTCGCCGAGAGCTTGTCCGAAGCTTACCTTGTCGCTCCACCGGAGTTTGGCCTCACGCGCGACCCGGGGCCGGTTGCGATCGACCGGCTTGCTGCCGCACTTCGCGCCTGGATCGCTTAAGCGCCGAGAAGAAACAAAAAGGGCGCCCCGACGGTATCGGGGCGCCCTTGAAATGGTTCGCTCAGTTCGCCTAGAAAACAAGCCTTAGGGCAAACTGGATTTGACGCGAGTCCTGGTTCGGGAAGCGCGTCGCGCCACTCTTTCCGAAGTTCGAGCTAAGCCAATCCCCGGAACCCGAGAGGGCGACAACGCCATTCCCGCCGAGGTTGGGCGGCATGAACGTGGGGTGGTTGAGGATGTTGAAGAGTTCGCTCCGGAACTCGAGCCTGGCCTGTTCGGTCAACTGGAAGTCCTTGAACAGCGAGTAGTCCAGCCGGCCGATGCCCGGAGCACGGAGCTGGGTAGGCGCCCCGCCCAAGAGGCCAAGCCCCGTCTCGGTGACGCAGGCAGCGGGCTTGCCGGTGTCGGGGTTGCATGGCTGAGTAAAGACGGCCGGGTTCCACATGCCGTTTGGCGGCTCTTTACCCGTATACCGGTCCCCGGGAAGGAGGAGCGCGGTACACCCGAAGCCGTTGGTCGTTCCGGTGTCACAGTTAATGGTTACAGGTTGACCGCCCTCCAGCGTGGCAACCCAATTCATGGCCCAGCCGGCGACAATCTGCTTCTCAACTCCGGTGGCGCTAGAGAGGAATTGCTTCCCTGGGCCGAAGGGAAGTTCATATCCACCGCTCAAATGGACGACGTGTCGAATGTCAAAGTTCGCGTCGCGGTAATCGAACTGAATTCCGCAGCCGGGCAGGCTCGGACAGCGATACTGTTCACCAACCCCTCCATTCAGAAGGTCTCCGGCATCACTCCGTGTCCTTGAGAATGTGTACGTCCCCAGCAGATTAAAGCCCCTCGCATAGTGCTTTTCGAGCGAGACCTGGAGACTGTGATAGTAACTTGAGCCCTCCGTCGCCGCGTAGCTCTTGCCGACGCCAAAGTCGGGGAACGGAACAACCGTAGTGATGCTACCGGACGGCGGGATAATGGCCGTCGCGTTGTTGGAGCCAGGGAACACCTCAATGTGGTGAGCGCTGTTCCCGACGTAACCAACCGACAGCGTGGTGGAGGGCGTCAGTTCGTACTGGAACGTCATGTTCCAGCCCTCAGTGTAAGGTGTGATGTAGTTGTACTGGATACCCAACAGGCCTAGCCCTGACGCACCGACTTGATCCGGAGTCAGGGGCGTGCAACTGAAGCCGGCCTCAAAGGTGTAGTTATTGGCGCAAGGAGTTCCGGCGAAGGTCGCATACCGCGTCGCGTTTGGCGGGGTCTGATCGCCGTTGTTGGTGAATTGGAACTGGAACTGGAATGGGTAGTTCTCGCCGATGTTGGGCGAGTAGCCGCGGTTTTCAAACCCGTTGTAGAATAGGCCAAATCCCGAGCGCATGACCAGCTTCGGAGTGATCTGATAAGCGAGCCCGATACGCGGCCCGAAATTGGTTTTCTGAGAGAGACCCAAGCTCAGGTTGTTGGAGGGGACGATCTTAATGCCGTCCTTGTTGGTTAGGCTAATGAAGCTCGCGGAGAGGCCCGTATCCCGGTTGGTAGGGATCAAGTATTCAGCGCCGTTCCCTGGCGGGCCCGGGATAAAGTTAGCCTGGGCGCCGAAGTGCTCGAACGTCTGGCCGAAGAACTCCCAGCGAAGCCCCAGGTTCACAGTTAGTTTGGGATTCACCTTCCAGTCGTCTTCGAAGTAAGTGCCCCAATAATTCTTTCCATCATCTGTCTGGGCAATGTTGGACACGAAGACGTCATCTGAACCGTAGTTGTAGGGAATGCAATTAGTAACTGTTGGCGCGCAGGTCGCCTGGGAGGCCAAGAGGATTTGAGCTCGTCCGGCGTTGTCGGATGAGCCGCCCGGATCTCGGGTGTAGTTGCCGTCGAAATTGAACTGTCCGTGCGACCAGGGCGGCTGTAGGGTCGAGTACTTCACCCGCTGGTACTCGATGCCGCCCTTGAAGGTGTGCTTACCATAAATCTTGGTGAAGTTGTCCGTCACCTGGTTGGTCTGAGTCACCTCATCCGACGGCAGAAAGGCGTTGCTCCCCAGTGTGTTCAGACCGTTGATTCCGAAGGCGGGAAGCCCGCCGTTGAGGCTGACTTGGGGAATGGCCGCGATCCCATATTGAGCGGGTACTCCCAGTTGGCTGGGAACGGGCCCGGTGCGCGAAGTTCCGATGCGGTTGACCCCAATCCGTGCCTCGTTCACCGTGGTCGGCGACAACGTGTGCGTCCAGGACAAGGCCCCCAGGATGGTAGCTGCGGTCTGATCGCCTTGCTGGAAAGCCCCGCCATCGGCGATTCCCGCGAACGGACCCGGGATGAGCTGGGGATCGTTAACCCAACTGAATGTGGCGAAGATCTGGTCCGAGTCGCCCTTGTTGAGGTCAACCCGGGTGTCAAAGGCATTGCGGTTGTTGATCAGTCGCGGGTCGGTGACATTGTTGTTGAAGAGACTGCCGTTGGTTGGCGAGGGGAAGAGGTTCAGGAGCTTGATCGCGTTCGCGTCGAGCCGACCAGCAGGAAGCTGGTTCAAGCCGCAGGCCGCGAGCGTGAAGTTCACGGTGCTGGCCGCACACGTTCCGAACGGATCGCGCACGTACTTAGTCACAGGCGTGCCGACCGCACTGCCCGAAGGGCAATTAAACGGGCCAAATGGGAGGAGCGATACCGAATCTACCCCGGTTGCACCTCCGCAGCCCACGGTCAGAGCGCGGGTGGTCGCAGGATCAAAAATGGTTCCAAACGGTACCGTGCGGCCGAGCAGGTCCGAGTGCGGTTGGTTGGAGCTGCCACTCGGCGGCTGGCCGCTTATCAGATCCGACAAATCGGTGTAGCCGCTGTTGCGCTCGGCGTTAGTTGGAACACTGTTGGTGAATACCGTCCCTTGCCGCACGCGCAACCCTTCGTAGTCGCCGAAAAAGAACACCTTGTTCTTACCGTTGTAGACGTGCGGAATCACGACAGGGCCGCCAATGCTGAAGCCAAACTGGTTCTGCCGATATTCGCCCTTTTGTATACCACCGGCGTCTTCAAACCAGTCGGCGGCGTCGAGCTTATCGTTGCGGAGATACTCCCAGGCGCTTCCGTGGAGGGTGTTTGTCCCAGACTTGATCGTGGCGTTCAAGATCGCACCGCCGGCGCGGCCAAATTGGGCGCTGTAATCCGAGGTTTGCACCTTGAATTCCTGAATCGCATCCGGCGGCGGGAGAACTACGAAATTCGTCCCGTTCAGGAAGTCGACGGTGTCCGAGTTGTTGTCGATACCGTTCAGCAGGTAGTTGTTCTGAGCGGGCCTCATGCCATTCGCGGAGAAGGCTCCACTTTGCGCGTTGCCGCGGGTGTCGGCTTCCGGCGTGTTGACCCCTGCCGACAGTTGAGCGAGGAAGGTGAAATTCCTTCCGTTCAGCGGCAAGTCGTTTACGGCACGTGCATTCACCACCTGACCCACTGAGGCGTTTTGGGTTTGCAGGGCCGGAGGCGCTGCCGTTACCTCAATCGTTTGGGTAACCACGCCAGGCGTCAGCGTCAGGTCAACCACCTGTTGCTGCTGAATATTTATTGTGACGTGAGGCTGAACAGCCTTGGCGAATCCAGCAGCTTCAGCGGCTACGGAGTAAACGCCGATCCTGAGCGGCGTAAAATTATACCCGCCGTCAGGTCCCGTGGTGGTGGAGAGGGAAAGAGATGTGCCCTCATTCGTGACCGTGACCTTCGCCCCCGGAATCACCGCGCCGGACTGGTCCTTGACGGTTCCCAGGATGGCGCCGGTGTCCACTTGGGCCACGAGCAGTCCCGGTATCAACAGGGCGAACAGAGCGATGGGTAGCAGAGTTGCGAACTTGCGGAGAAAACTGCGTGCGCGATGCATACGTGCTCTCCTTTTCCAGCAACCGTGGCTGGAGAAAAATCCAGAAATCTCTCTTCACTCGAATCTGGCCATAACTTGCAAACGGGAACCCCGACTCCCGACCAAGGACAGCGCTTGCGCAATCGATCTTGAAACTTCCATAACTTCAAGCATGCTGAACCTAGACTGCGTAACCGTCTAGCCGTCGCCCCAGGTTTTCAGCACCGCCTATGGGCCTTGTCACGCGAAGTTTTTTCGCCCCCCAACTAGTGTTTCTTAGACCTCCTGGGAATCCATCCATGCCGGCTTCTCTAAAGAGTTGAAGCTCCGGGACCGAGCGCGCCATGCGAACGGTTTTGACTGCTCCCCAGCCTGGAACATCCTGCCCGGAACCGTACTTTTGTATGGTGCTTTTCATGGATGTTGAGTTGAGACTCTCGGTGACCATGCAACGGCCCCGAGCCACGACGCAATATAAGCGTTTGCGCAATCGCTTGCGTAAACGTCTTGCAATTTCGCATAAGTGGGTTTAGCTTGTCAAGAGGAAATTTTCAAAAAATGAAGGGAAAATTTTCAAGCACTAATATGAGAACCGGGAACGCCTAATGGAAATCAATTGCCTGATGCCGGTCGTCGCTTTCGGAATCGAGAAACGCAGCGCCGAAAGCGCCCCTGGAAAACCGTCAGGGTGGTTGTACGGCCCGGTATCTACGGAATTGCAGCGCGCTTTTAATACATGAATGTGAGGATCAGAAAGCATGGCACCTCAAATGAAAGACGTGGCCGGCAAAGCTGGCGTTTCTGTGACCACCGTTTCCCACGTGATGAACAAGACGCGCTTCGTCGCCCCTCAGACCCGACAGCGCGTCGTCGAAGCCATTCGCGAGCTCAACTATCATAAGGACGCACACGCCAGACGCCTGGCCCGCGGCAGCAGCGACTTTCTGGGCCTGATTGTCTCCGACATCGAGAATCCTTTTTTCCCGGAAATCGTCAAAAGTTTCGAGTCCGCGGCGCTGGAGCGCGGACTTGATCTGTTGTTGTCCAACACCAACTACGATCCCAAGCGCGCCGAAGCTTCGGTCCACAAGATGATCGAGAACAAGGTGCGGGGTGTCGCCATCATGACTTCGGAACTGGCTCCGGCGCTGGCAGAGGAGCTGACCGCCAACCAAGTGGCCGTCGTGTTCCTGGACGTGGGGGAGGCGGGGTCTTTCAAGAGCAACATTCGCGTCGACTACTCTACCGGGATTTTCCAGGCCATCGAGCACCTGCATCAACTCGGGCACAAAGCGATGGCCTTCATTTCCGGCCCCCTGACGCTTCGTTCCGCAGTCACGCGGCGACAGGCCTTCATCAGCGCCCTCAAGCGGCATAAGTTGCCCTCGGACTGCGTGCTGGAAGGAAATCACAAAGTGGACGGAGGCATCGCCGCCGCGCGCGCTCTCTTGCAGCACGAGCCCCTCCCCACCGCCCTGCTTTGCAGCAACGATTTGACAGCGATTGGTGTGATGAGCGAACTCCGGGAAGCCGGGCTTCGCGTGCCCGAGGACATTTCGGTGGTTGGATTCGACGACATCGCGCTGGCCCGAATCGCCTATCCTCCTCTGACCACCGTTAATCTCTCCCGCGAACGTCTGGGGACCCTGGCGTTCGAGGCTCTTCAGCACATTCTTCGCACTAAGAAGAGAATCGGCGTCGATTATTCCGTGAGAACCCAACTCGTGATACGTAAGTCCTCCGGCCCGGCGCGCAATCCCCTCGCTCCCGTTCGATTCAACAACCTCCAACCGGCTTCGGAATTGCTTTTGACGGAGGGCTGAGGAAAATCAGAAATCAGAAGCAACGAAGCGCGCAAGGGAGGTCTACTTCCGACTCCCGCCTTCCACTCTCTGATTTCTGATTTCTAATTTCTGATTTCTGATTTGTGTCACTGCCTATGGATTCACCTGCTCGAGCAAACGACGCGCTTCGGCGTCTTCAGGATGTCGAGCGAGCCACTGCTGCAAAATGTCCCGGGCCTGAGCTTTTTTTGCCTCCGCCATGTAAAGTCTCGCCAGGTTCAGATAGGGCTGATCGAAATCCGTGGCCAGACGAAGAGCCTTCTTGAACTCCTCCTCAGCCTCGGTCAGCCGCCCCTGGCGCAGATAGACCACGCCGAGATTATTAAGAGCCTCCGCGTATTCCGGGCGAAGTTGTATAGCCCTTTGCCAGTACTTGAGCGCTCCGTCCAGATCGTTCAGCTCCGCATAGAGCCTTCCAAGACCGTAGTTCAGCTCGGGGTCGTCTGGTGCTAAGGCGGCAGCGCGCTCCAACGCCTGCTTCGCCGCTTCGTATCGTTGCTCCCGACGATATACATTGCCCAGGTTGAAATAGGCGATGGAGTAATCGGGATTCTGTTCGATTGCCTGCTGAAAACAACGAATCGCCTCGCGCATATCGCCGGCCTGAGCTGCGACCATTCCCAGATTGTTAAGCGCATCCGGATAATTGTGGCGCAATTCCAGCGCTCGCTGAAGGTGGCGGCGGGCTTCGTCTGGCTTTCCTTGCTTCATGTAGAGTGTTCCCAAACTGTATTGCGCCTCGGCGTAGTCGGGATTCGTCTCGAGTGCCAAAGTGAATTCTTGGATGGCTTGGTCGTAGTATCCGGCCTGGGAAAAAGCTGCGCCGTAAGTGAAGGAATTGCGCCGGAATTCCCCTAAGTGAAGCGTGCCGGGGAATGGCAGTGCCAAACCCGCTCGATCTTCAAAGGATTGCGCGATGCGGTCACGGTCCTCCCTTATACGATCGCCCTCGACCGTCCCCTGATAGACCTTCACAATGAATCCCTTCCTGTCGATGAGAAACGTGGTGGGCAAGCCAAGATTTCGGCGCCGATCAAACATGAAGTGGTAAACCAGGTTGTAAATTCCGGCCACGTCATCACTGACTAACAAGACGGGAACCCGCAGTGAATTGGCGCGCACGAACGCGCGAGCCTGCGCCTGGTCTTCCGGCTTGTCAAAATTGACGGCCAGCACCTGGAGAGGCGCGAACCTCACCAACCCCAGCGAACGGTCAAGAGCCCTCAGGGCCTCGAGGCTGGGCGGAGCCGAGACGGCCCAGAAATTCAAAACCACTTCCTTGTCTCGCAAATCCGTCAGGCGGTGCTTTTGCCCCGTGAGATCAGGCAGTTCGAAATCTGGTGCGAGAATTGGATCGATCAACCAGGTTTCGCAGGCTGCGGGCGGCGGCTCGGCCACGGGCGGCGCCGGAATCACGGAGAGAGGTTGATAAGGCCGAAACGGCACGGCTCGCAACTGGTCCGAGCCCTCTTCAATCTCGACGCGGTGATTCGCGGGCAGGGATTCAAAATGCTGAACGGCGCCGCTGGGCCAACGGATTTCGGCGCGGGCGGTGGCAGCTTTACCTATTCCGAAGAAGATTTCCTTGGAGTGCTGCGAGGGAAAGCCTGTTCCGGCTTGCAGCACTTTCATCTGTCGCCCCTCGGTCGTCTCGAGCATGACGACTGTGCCGATTGCGTCACGGTTGCTTTTCGTCCCTCGCAGCCGAAGGGCGAGCGAGTGGCCGACCTCGGCCGCTGCGCACCGTAGGATGCGCAACTGCGGTCCCGTCCGATTCTTCAGAGCGATCTCCAGCCGCCCGTCGTGATCAAAATCGGCGAGGGCGAAGGCCCGGCTGTCGTCCGAGAAATCCAGGCCAACCGCGCCGGAGATGCTGGAA
>Ga0187803_10001142_pt1 | contig 10422 bp, 7 predicted proteins | sample NC_wetland_sal_i_2_FD_132425 | JGI IMG/M metagenome (GOLD analysis project Ga0187803, IMG submission 132425) | Wetland sediment microbial communities from Neuse River Estuary, North Carolina, USA - Control_3 | ecosystem: Environmental > Aquatic > Freshwater > Wetlands > Sediment | place: USA...
AGCACATTGGCGCGCACCGCAGCGGTGGTCGAAAAGGTCCGGCCGACCACATCGGGAACGCCCACGATTCCGGGCCCGCCGACGCTGATCAGAGCGACATCGCTCATCGCGGTGAGCGCTTTCACACCGCCCCCGTTGGTGCGGCCCCGCGGCGTGATTTTCGTACCGGGGCGCTCCGGGGCGAAGCTGTTTCGGATCCAGACCGGAATGTCTGCTTCCATAACGGCGCGGAGAGTTTTCGGGTGCAAGACTTTCGCACCGAAGTAAGCGAGTTCCGCCGCTTCGCGGTAAGAGATTTCGGGTAACGTGCGAGCATCCGGAACGAGGCGCGGATCTGCCGTGAGGACTCCATCGACATCGGTCCAGATGATGACTTCGTCGGCACCAAGTGCTGCGCCGAGGATGGTGGCGGAATAATCGGAACCGCCGCGGCCGAGCGTTGTGGGGACGCCTTCCGGCGTCGCACCGATGAAACCTGTAACCACGGGAACGATTCCTTCTTGCAAGAGAGGGCGGAGACGAGATTCGGAGCGCGCACGAGTCATGTCCCGGAGAGGATCGGCGCCACCATGGTGGGAATCGGTGACGATTAACTCGGCGGCATCAATGGCCTCGGCCCGCACACCGAGTTCGGTGAGGGCTCCGGCGACGAGCGGGGCGGAAAGGCGTTCACCGAGGCTCGAGATCGAGTCGAGGGAGCGCGGCGTGAGTTCCCGCAGCAGCGCCGTGCCTTCGCAAAGGCGCTGGGCTTCGGCGAGAACTTCGTTGAGCCGGGACATGACCGGTGTGCGGCGTTCATGCGCTTGGATCAGGGATTTGAGAGCGAGTTCGTGCTGATTGCGTAACTCGCCCGCGAGTTTCGCGCCTTCTTCACGGTCGCCTGTCTCTGCGCGATTGGCGGCTGCGACAAGGCGGTCGGTGACGCCGATCATGGCGGAGACGACCACGATGAGCGAGGCTTCGCGGCTCGCCTGGGAGACAATTTGCGCCGCGCGGGCGATGCAAGAGGCGTCGCCCACGGAAGTGCCGCCGAATTTCATCACCCGGAGGGGCCTGCTCATTTCAAGCCGCTCCGGAGCGGCGCGAACCGAGGTAGCCCTTTGCGACGAGCAATTCGGCGTTGAGGATCGCCGCGCCGGCGGCGCCCCGGATGGTATTGTGGCTCAGCGCGACAAAACGAAAATCGAGAACACGGTCGGGCATGACGCTCTTGCATTTCCTTTCTCTCCGGGCATTGCGGTAGCAACCGGAGCGGCCCGCCAGCGGGGAGGAATCAATAAACTATACACCACCGTGGGCCGGAACCGGTGGTGTGCGCGTGCCGCGGGTCAGTTGTTCTTCGCGGACTGCGCGAGCAATTTCCTGATTTCGTCGGCGTGTGGGTAATTGGGGTTGAGCTTCAAGACCAGTTCGAGCTCCTGTTTGGCCTTTGGGGAGTTGGACGCTTTTTGATAAGCCATGCCGAGGTGATAGTGATAGGTGGGGTTGTCTGGACTTCCCTTGGCAGCTTCCTGCAACAAATCAATCGCCGAATTGTAGACGCCCTGAGAGTAGTATGCCCAGCCGAGCGTGTCAGCGGAATTGGGAAGATCGGGCAGGCCTTTGCGGCCAGTCTGCGCGAAGGTGAAGGCGGTGTTGATATCGCCGCCGTGCTCGAGGAGGAGATAGGCAAAATTGTTTGCTGCCACCGGGTAATCGGGCTGAACTTGCAGCGCCTGTTGATACTGGTTTTCCGCCTGCTGCCATTCGCCGCGTGTTTCGAACAAGCTACCAAGGGAGATGTACAGCCGTAGATCGCGGGGATTGTTTTGCAGAGCGCGCTGATATTCACCGATGGCCTGGTCCACCGAGCCGCGGGCGACTTGAGCGCTGGCGAGGAGGAGGAAGGCAGGGACGTTGTTTTTGTCGATTTCGGTAGCCTTTGCAAAGGCTTCTTCCGCCCTGATTGCATTTTGATTCCGGAGCTGAACCTGGCCGAGGAGGACGTAGAAAACGCTGTTGTTGGGCACGAGAGCAATCTGATTCTGCACGCGGCTGAGGGCCTTGGCCGGCTGTTTGCGGACTAGATCAATATTGACGAGGCCAGTGAGCGCGTCCGCGGCTGCCGGATTCCGCTTGAGCGCTTCTGCGAAGGATTTTTCAGCTTCATCATATCGTTTCTGAGCCATGCGAAGGTCGCCCATGCGGGCGTAGCCGGCGGAATTTTCCGGAGCCATGGCAATGGCCTTCTTCAGGTCCGCTTCTGCTCCAGCCTGATTTCCCTGCTGGAAGAGAGATTGCGCATGAAACACGTATCCTTCGGGAGCATTGGGTTCGATTTTCATCAACTGAGCGCCGGCATCGGACAGCAAGGTCATGTCCCCTCGGCGCAAGGAGAGATTTGCCAAGGCCCGCTGCGGCTCGACCATTCCGGGCCGCAAGCGCGCGGCCTGCTTCCATTCCGTGACGGCTTGAGCGAAGTTCCAGTTGGCGGCATAGGCGACGCCGAGATAGTAGTGGGCCGCTGGATTGTCCGGGGCATCCTTGACGGCCTTCTCCAGGACATGAAGAGCCTCACCGGAATGTCCCTGACGCGTGAGAATATCTCCATGGATGATTTCTGCATCAGGGTCCGCGGGGGAAATCTTGAGAACGGCGTCAACTACCTTCGCGGCCTCGTCGAGGCGGTTGAATTGAGTGAGGAGCTGCGCATAAGTCTTGGCGGTTGCAGCATCCTTCGGATGCTCCGAATAGAGCGATGAAAATTCCGCGAGAGCTTTGTCGGCTTGCCCTTGCGTGAGATAGAACTCGCCGAGCAAGCGGTAGCCGGCGGGATTGTTTTTGATGGCGTTTTTGGCGTCGCGCATCACCTGCTCGGCCATATCCTTCTGCCCTTCGTTCATGTACAGGCCGGCAAGATTTACCCGGGCCATGGGGTTCTGCGGCTCGAGGGTGATGGCGGCCTGGAATTGCTTTCCCGCATCCGGCCAGCGTTTCTGGCGCTGGTAAAACCTGCCGAGCGCCGTGAGAGCAGGAACAGACTTGGGGTCGAGAGAAACCGCCTTTAGATAATTCTGCTCTGCTCCGGCCGGATCATTGTTTCGGTCCTGAAGGAGGGCAAGGTTCATGTACGACTGAGAGCGATTCGGATCGATGCGGACAGCTTCTTTCGCTTCTTGGACCGCGGCGGGGAGATTGCCCTGCCCTGCGTCCACGTTCGCAAGGAGCAATTGAGCCGCCGCATTCTGCGGATCGGATTTTAGAATCGTCTCGGCGCGGTCCCGAGCATCGGAAAGCTTGCCGGCTACAAGATAGAGATTGCCCAGGTCAAGCTGTGCCTTCCAGTTCGTGGGTTCGAGTTCGACCGTGCGCATGAGTTCCTGGTAAGCATGGTTGAAATCGGATTGTTTCATCAGGCACTGCGCGAGCCCGTAGTGGGCAGCAGCGAATCGCGGATCGACCTGGATGGCGTTCTCGTACATGATGATGGCTTCGCGGTATTTTCCCTGCTGGAAGAAAGCCGCGGCTTTATCAAAATACTTTCGTTTCTCTGTTTCGGGGTTTCGATGGCATCCAGCAAAGAGAAAAAAAGCAGAAAGCAGGACCACCCAGAACGACAACCTGCGGCGAGAGTTCATCTTTAATCCTTCCGGTGATTCGAGCTTACTTCCCAGGGGATTGAGGGTATGGTACCGGTTTAGCAATGCAATCCGAAGTCCGGGCTACGGGCGCGCCAGTGGCTGGGTTTGATCATCGCAAGTCAGGGAATCCAGTCGATTTACGAATAGGATTGTCTCATTTGTTGGGTCGCTCTGTAAAGGCTTGAATCGAAGTGGGATAGCAAGGCAGGGTCCAAATTAAGGGAATAAAGTTTCCACGTGCTCCACTCATCCAAAGCAGGGGTGAAACGAATAGGGAGCCCAAATCCAGCAGAATTCCATGGATGTCAATTACATGAGGGGATGAGAAAAATATCTCTCCGCATGAGGACAAAGGGAAAGATTCTTTCCTATTGGTGGAATATGGTTGGGATTTCCAAAAATGGAAAGTCCAACCTATTGCCCATCAAGAGTTTTTTTATGTAATTGTTTATATAGGACTTACATCAAATTCTTAGTCTTTTCCAGACTGACCGATAGCTGGCATTCGCCGTGCACTCTTCTGTAAAGGAATGAGAGGCCTATAGGTCTAGGCACAGGCGATACCCTTGACGAAGTTATCTGTCTGAAGGGCTCATTGCGTAGAACATTATGACGACGAACACCATATTGGGGATTGGGCTTGAGGATAGGCGGGGCTTCGTACCCGGTATGAGCGCGGCGATGCGAACCCTGGAAGGGGTTCTGACGGAAATCGCAACAACCAACATCCCGGTTCTCTTGATCGGCGAGAGTGGCACGGGCAAGGAAATGTTTGCGCACCGCGTTCATCAGCTTTCGCAGAGGAACAGCGAGCCGATGACGAGAATCGCGTGCGCGTCCATGAATTCCGCCACGTTTTCAGCTGAATTGGGGCTGAACGCGAAAGGCCGCGGCGAAATGCCGAGAGAAGGCGCCGGAACGGTCTTTTTCGACGAGATCAGCGAACTGGATGCGGCTTGCCAGAGGATCCTGCTTTATGCGCTCCCGGACGGGATCGAAGAACCGCGCCAGGGGTTGCTGAGCGCACGAGTGATATCAGCGACCAGCCGAAATCTCGATGAAGAGCTGCGCGCGGGCCGCTTTCGGAGTGAGTTGTATTATCGCATCAATGGGGTGTGCCTGCGGTTGCCGCCGCTGCGGGAACGCAAGGACGATATTCCGCTGCTGGCGGAATCCATGCTCACGAAGCACGCGGCGCAATTGGGACGCCCGCGCCCGGTGCTCGGCCCTCGAACGCTGCACATGTTTCTGGATTATTCTTGGCCGGGCAATATCAGGGAGCTGGAAAACGTTGTGAAAAAAATCGTCGCGCTGGGCGACGAACGGCTTGCCGTGGCGGAATTGGACGCCCCGCCGCGCGAAGCAACGGCAGCGGCGAGCGCGCCTGAGGTCCGCGGATACTCGCTGAAAGCTGCGGCGCGAGCTGCTTCTCGAGAAGCCGAGCGGGAAATGATTCTGAAAGCATTGGAGCGCACGCGCTGGAACCGGAAACGGGCGGCACAGGAGCTGCAAATCAGCTACAAGTCGCTGCTCTACAAATTGAAACAAATCGGCGTGCAGGACACGGAAGCGAATTAGGAGCAAGGAGAAAAGGATGTTCAGGCGATTACAACTTGTGATGGGCCTTTTGCTGATCGCGGCGGCGATTCCCGCGCGAGCACAGGAGAGTACGGCGAATCAGAAGCCGGCGAAGGCAGCCGCGGCTGGCGTGACAGCGAAACCGGCCACCGATGATCCGAACTACGTCATCGGGGCGCAGGATGTGTTGGACATCAGCGTGTGGAAGGAGCCGGAAGTGTCACGGGTAGTCCCGGTGCGGCCGGACGGAAAGATATCGTTGCCTTTATTGAACGACGTGCAGGCCGCGGGCCTGACCCCCTCACAACTGGCGGCACAGCTCACCGACAGCCTGAAGAGGTTCGTGGCGAATCCACAAGTGACCGTGATAGTGACGACCATCAACAGCCAGCGAATCTACCTGATGGGCGAGGTGACACGTGCAGGCGCCTATCCACTGCTGCCGGGGATGACAGTCTTGCAGGCCCTTTCCAGCGGGGGCGGTTTCACGCAGTTTGCAAACACAAAAAAGATCTACCTGCTGCGCCAAGAGAATGGCAAGCAAGTGAAATTGCCGTTCAATTACAAAGAAGTGATTGGCGGGAAGAATCCGGAGCAGAACATTCCGTTGAAGGCGGGCGACACGATCGTCGTGCCTTAGAGGCAAAGATGCGCAGCATACACAGAACAATCTGGGCGGCCGTTTGTTTGATGGGAATGATTGCGCCCCTGGCCCGAGCACAACAGCAGAACCAGCAAGCGCCGGCGGATCAATCTGCTCCCCCGATCCCGGCCTATCGATCACCACTTGCTTTGGCAGCGGATAATGGTGACGACGAAGGCCTAATTGCCGATCCGCAAAAACTGATTCCGGACAGCCGCTCACTAACGGGGGCGCAGCAATTTTCGCTGGGAGAACTGGCGACCAAGCACAGCTACTGGCAACCGCACGTTGATTTCACTTCCACCGCCGATTCGAACGGGCTGAGTTCAACCGGCAAGACCGGATGGACGACCTGGAGCACATTTAACGGCGGGATTGATCTACACCGGATTGCGGGCAACTCGGATTTGAGCGTGCTTTATTCGGGCGGTGCGTCGGTTTCAAATGATGGGAGCTCCAATAACGGAATCATACAAAACATGCAATTTGCGGAAAAGCTGGCCTACCGCCGAGCCACCATATCGCTTCTGGACCAGTTGAGCTATCTACCCGAAACGGGCTTCGGGTCTCAGTTCGGTGGCGCTGGTGTACTTCCGGGGTCGGGGGCGATTGGATTGCAGCCCGGACTTCTGCCGGGCCAATCGATTCTGACAACTCGCGGGCAGCGACTGAGCAATTCATTTGCGCCGGAATTGGACGTGAAACTCACGGGGTGGACATCGCTGACATTCGTGGGGAACTATTCGCTGCTGCACTACTTCGACAACGATCTGCTCAATTACTACTCTGCGGGGATCCAAGCGGGCTACAACCACCAGATGACCCGCAAGGACACGATCGCGGTGTCATACAGCTTCAACGCGTACCGCTACTCGAATTTCAATCAATCCATTGACGATCACGTTGTGCATCTCTCATATGGGCGGCGTGTGACCGGGAAACTGGCTTTTCAAATTGCGGCGGGTCCGGAGTACACCTCATCTAAGATGCCCATCACCGGTACTAGCAACACGGGGACAGGAACGCTATCGGGTTCCAGCTCACATGTATATTGGTCTCTAAATACGTCGCTAACATACCAGTTGCAACGGACAGGGCTGGGGCTGACCTACGCGCATGGGGTGAGCGGCGGCTCGGGCGTGCAGGCCGGCTCAGTGGCGGACACGGTGTCCGGGTCCGTCACGCGGCAACTTTCGCGGACTTTTTCTGGAAGCTGGAACGTGTCGTACGGGCGGAACAACGGGCTGACCGTCAATGGGCCGGGCACCACTACAGCGAACCAGACTTTCGACTATTGGTCAAGCAATGTCGGGCTGAGCCATCCGATGGGCCGGACGATGAATCTCGGGTTGGATTATCTATTACAGTATCAGAACTCAAATTCCGCGTTCTGCGTGGGGCCAACGTGCGCATCGAGCCTTGTGCGCCACCAAATATCATTTTCATTCGGATGGCATGATCATCCCATTCCATTCTGAGGACCACAATGAATAGGAAGCATGGAGAAGTCGAAAAGGGGAAGGAATGACGCAACGTGAACTGACACCGACAGATTATTTGGCGATGCTTCGCCGACGGTGGGCGTTGATTGTCGTCTTGACACTGCTGGGCGGGCCGCTAGCCTATGGAGTTTCGCGATTCCTGCCCAATCAATATAAATCAACGACGCTGGTCCTCGTGCAACAACCATCCATTCCATCGGAGATCGTGAAGCCCGTGGATACGACGGATATCGGTCAGCGTTTGGCCAGCATGCAGCAGCAAATCCTGAGCCGGACGCGGCTGGAGCCGATTATTCGCCAGTTTGGGCTGTACGCGGCCGACGTGAATCGCGTCTCGATGGAGGATTTGGTCGGACGTCTCCAGAAAGCGATCGAAGTGACGCCTATTTTACCGATGGCCGAAACGCGTGCTCGTGAATTGCCCGGATTTTATGTTGCCGTAACCCTGGATGACCCCCGGGCAGCTCAGGGGGTGTGCACGGCTATCACCTCGATGTTTATCGAAGAAAACCTCCGGCAGCACCAGCAGCATGGTAAAGACACCACGCAATTTCTCGTACAGCAATTGGCAGATGCCAAAACAAAACTGGATGAACAGGACAGCAAGCTGGCGACGTTCAAGAGCCGCTACCTCGGCTCGCTACCGGATGAAGAGAAGACCAATCTGAACCTGCTGATGGGACTGACGTCGCAACTCGATGCGGCCACACAGGCACTGGCGCGCGCGCAACAGGACAAGACGTTTGCCGAGTCCATGCTGACGCAACAGATTGGAGCGTGGCAGGCGGCGCAGAGCGGGCGTAGCCCCGAAACGCTGGATCAGCAACTGGCCGCGCTGCAAATCCAACTGGCCGGCTTGCAATCACGCTATACGGACGACTATCCGGACGTGATCAAGGCAAAAAATGACATTGCGGTGCTGAAGAAGAAGATTGCAGAAAATGAGGAGCAGAAGAAGCAGGCGGTTCCGGACAAGAGCCCGAAAAGCACGGTCGAACCACAGCAAGTTGCCCAATTGAGGGCCCAGATACACAACTATGATCAGGTGATCACGGAGAAGGCGCGTGAGCAGGATCAGATCAAGCAACAAATCAAGGTTTACCAGGATCGCGTCCAATCGAGTCCGATCATCGAGCAACAATTCAAGGAACTCACCCGAGACCACCAAACAGCGCTCGATTTTTATAACGACCTTCTAAAAAAGCGTGACCAATCGGCGATGGCGACGGACCTGGACCTTCGCCAGGAAGGTGAGCAATTCCGCGTGCTGGATCCCGCGAACTTGCCGGACAAACCCTCATTTCCGAATCGCCCGCTATTCGCGCTCGGCGGTTTCGGCGGAGGGTTGGGCCTGGGCCTGGCGATCGCCTTCCTGCTGGAAATGAAGGACAGTTCAATGCGGAGCGAGCGCGACGTTGAATTTATCCTGCATTTGCCCGTGCTCGCCATGGTTCCCGCAATCGAACCTTTGTCGGAGAAGAAGCCGGACGCGCCGGCCGAGCCTGTGCGGGCTGAAGCGGGCGTCGGAGCAGGCGGGAGAGCCTAAGGACACTATGTACCAGAAATTTTTTGGACTGCGCGAAAGCCCGTTCAACGTCAATCCCGATCCTCGCTATCTCTTCCTGACCAAACAAATTCAGGAGGCGCTGGCAGGGCTGACCTACGGGATACAAAACCGGAAGGGCTTCATCCTGTTGACGGGCGAAGTGGGAACCGGCAAGACCACGCTGCTCAACCGGTTGCTTGATTGGTTGCACGGACAGCGGGTAGCGACTGCGTTCATTTTCAATTCGCAGTTGGATGTCAGCCAGCTTTTCGATTTTATTATGGCTGATTTCGAAATTCCGTCGGACACGCGCGAGAAGAGCCAGGTGCTGCTGCGGCTGAACCAATGGTTGCTCGAGCGGTATCGCGCAGGAGAAACAGCTGTCTTGATCGTGGACGAAGCTCAAAATCTTTCTCTCCAGGTGCTCGAAGAGATCCGCTTGCTCACCAATCTGGAGACTTCGACCGAAAAACTGCTCCAGATTGTCCTGACGGGCCAGCCCGAGTTGGAAGAAAAGCTGAAGCTGCCGCAACTGCGACAGCTTCGCCAGCGCATCACGCTACGATGCCGCACAGCGCCATTGACGCTGGAAGAAACATTTGGCTACATCGCTGAGCGATTGCGAATCGCGGGAGCCAACAGCGAGCCCATCTTCTCGAAGGAATCGATTCAAACCATGCACATGTATTCGCGTGGGATTCCACGCGTTGTCAATCTGCTTTGTGAGCACTCGCTCATCAATGCGTATGTGGATCACCTGCGGCCCGTTCCCGCGTACTTGGTGGAAGAAGTGGCGCGGGAATTTCAACTGGATGAAATTGAACCCACAACCTCCGCGGGATCACTGCCACGGGCTACCCAGGTAGCAGATACGCAGGCGTTGTTGCAAAACCTCGACGAACTGCTCGGGCGGTTGCGACAGTCAAATGTTGTGCTCTCCCCCTCGCGGGAAAGGAAACCATGAGTCGTATTCACGAAGCTCTCAAGAAGGCTGAACAGGAACGAGCCGCTGTCCAGACAGGGGACCGCATGGTGTTGCCGGCAGACCCGACCGGCGCACCCGCTTCGCCGCCCGTTAGCGCGCCGGCCAATGGGGCCGAGACATTTATGCGCACCAGCGCGATGGCTCCTCTGTCAGGCAACTACTTGCGCTTCGATGATTTGCGGACACATTGTGCGCACCCGCACTGGCGCCTGGACCCGAACGTCAACGTATTTTTCAATTCTTCTCTGAGCGAGCACGGCGCGGAACAATTCCGGACCTTGCGCTCGCGGCTGTATCAACTCCGCGGGACGCAAACGCTCCGCACCGTGCTGGTGACGAGCCCGGTGCCGGGCGAAGGCAAGACTTTTGTCACGAGCAATCTCGCTCAAGCCATCGTGCGACAGCCGGACCGCCGCGTGCTGATGATCGATGCGGATCTCCGCTGCTCGCGTTTGCACATACCGCTCGGCGCGCCTTCGAATCCCGGTCTGACGGACTATCTTCGAGGGGAAGTCGATGAGATGGCCATTATCCAACACGGGCAGGAA
>Ga0187803_10001143_pt1 | contig 10418 bp, 8 predicted proteins | sample NC_wetland_sal_i_2_FD_132425 | JGI IMG/M metagenome (GOLD analysis project Ga0187803, IMG submission 132425) | Wetland sediment microbial communities from Neuse River Estuary, North Carolina, USA - Control_3 | ecosystem: Environmental > Aquatic > Freshwater > Wetlands > Sediment | place: USA...
CCTGCCGAATTTCCAGCCCCGCAGGCGTGATGAGCACTCGCTCTTTTCGCCTGACCTCGAATGGCTGATCTCAATGACCGAGGAGGAATTTCGCGCTCTGTTTCGCGGAAGCCCGGTGAAGCGAACGAAGTGGCGCGGCCTCACGCGCAATGCGTGCGTCGCGATCGGAAATTCCGGCCTTCGTCCAGTCGACCCGCGCTTCGCAGAAATTTGCGCGCGGCTTTCGGAAATCGCCGTTTGCGAGGACAACATTCTCGTCGAACACGCGCAATGGGCGCTCGGACGGCTCGGATTGACTGCCAAGCTTCCAAAGCCTGCGGCGCGAAGTGGGCCGCCCTCGTTGTAAAATCAGTGTGAATTTCCCTGCCGGTATAGAGCGCCGAGTTCCTCGGGAGTTGTTTTGGCTGTGCATGGCATAAATTTCAATTACGCCGCAACTCCCGATGATAACGTTGTCGCTGGACCCGAAGCGACGTTTATGCTCGCGCTGGGGACACATTTCCCAAGTTCGCAATTTTAATAATGGCAGCCAAGCTGCGTTCAACGTCTTCTTCGGTCGTCGCCCAGCTCGAAACGCTAATGCGCATCGCGGTGCGTCCATGCCACTGCGTGCCGCCGCACCAGCAAGTGCCTTCCTTCTGTACTGCGGCAATGACTCGTTGAGTCGTGTCGGCGCCACCAAATGACACCAGCACTTGATTGAGTACGACGTCATTCAATATCTCGAACCCCGCCTTCCGAAGACGGTCGGCGAATAGCCTCGCCAGCTGGCAACTTCTTTCGATCAGATCCCTTAGCCCCTCGCGCCCCAGGGACCGCAGAGCGGCCCACAATTCGATTCCTCGCGCTCGCCGCGAAGCTTCCGGGGTGTAGTAGCAAGGTTCGCGCACCGTTCCCGCCTGCAGATAGGCCGCGCTAAGTGCGAATGCGCGCCGAAGATGCTCGGGCTCCCTAACCACGGCAATTCCTGAATCGTAGGGCACGTTCAGCCACTTGTGACAGTCAATGGCCCAGGAATCCGCAGCAGCATAACCTTCCAATAGGTGCGCGTAACGCGAAGAGGCTGCTGCCCACAATCCAAATGCTCCATCCACGTGCACCCAGGCTCCGGCTTCCTTTGCTCGTGAACATATTTCCTTGACCGGATCGAAGGCCCCAGTGTTCACATTCCCAAGCTGCACACAGACTACGGTCCGCTCATCGAGTTGCGGCAATTCCTCGGGCTTCATCCGACCTTCGTTATCCGTCGGCACCCGGAACACACGCGAACGGCCAAGCCCCAGCATCGATAACGCCTTCAGCAGTGAGACGTGAACCTCCTCTCCCACCACTACTTGTATTGACGGCGCAGCGAATATCCCGTCTTCTTCGACATCCCATCCGACGCGCTGAAGCAATGCTGTTCGCGCTGCCGCCAAAGCCGAGAAGTTTGCCATAGTAGTGCCGGTAACGAAGCCTGCGCCACAAGTCGATGGAAGATCGAGCAGCTCCACGATCCAAGACAGCACGATTTCTTCGATCTTGGCGGCGACGGGCGACATGACGGAGAGGGCGGCGTTCTGGTCCCAGGCTCCGGCAAGCCAGTTTGCTGCCAGCGCGGCAGGCACTGCGCCTCCGATAACAAATCCGAAATAGCATCCCCCCGCAGTCGTCACTGTGGCGGGCGATCCAAAATCATCGAGCAAAGCGAGAACTTCGGCAGGGTCAGAACCGGCTTGGGGCAAAACGCCGCCAAGAGCATCTAGCCGCGCGACATCTTCAGCGCGCGGTGCGACTCGCCGGTTACCGGCGCCAGCGAGGTAATTCGCCGCTCGCACTGCTGTCTCAGCCAGCAACTCTTTCATGAGTCCTCCTGTCTGTGGAAGCGAGGCCTTAACCGCTTGCTCGCGGTCGCCGAATTCGAACGCCATGTTATCTCAATGAAATCATCTCTGCTCCTTCTTGGGATTGGAGGGTCTCCATTTTCCGTAGGGCCCCGGGTTGTGCCGCCCGGTGCTCAGAGTTAGAATGCGACTGCCCAGTGACACTGAGCTATCATCCAAGTCTAGTAAGGAGGTATCCATGTCACAGCAGGCTGCAACGTCACAAAAGGAGGGTCCTTTGGCCCACGTTCTTCCACCGCTCCCCTACGCCACCGACGCGCTGGAGCCCTACATCGATAAGATGACGATGGAAATTCACCACGGCAAACACCACAACGCATATGTCACGAACTTGAATAAGGCCCTCGAAGGAAACGCTGATCTACAGGCATTGTCGATCGATCAGCTCCTCAAGAGCCTTGACCGAGTTCCCGAAAATATTCGTACGGCCGTCCGGAACAACGGCGGCGGCCACTGGAATCACTCGATGTTTTGGAAGCTGATGAAGAAGGGCGGAGGCGGCGAACCTGCAGGCGCGCTGGCGGACGCGATCAAGTCTTCTTTCGGCTCATTTGCCGATTTCAAGACGAAATTCGCGGCGGCTGGGGTGGGCCGGTTCGGCTCGGGCTGGGCATGGCTTGTCGTCAAGCCCGGCAAACTGGAAATCGAATCCACCCCCAACCAGGACAATCCGCTGATGGCCGGCGGAAAGGCGATCCTCGGGTTGGACGTCTGGGAACATGCCTACTACCTCAAATATCAAAACCGCCGCCCGGATTACATTGAGGCGTGGTGGAATGTGGTCAACTGGGACGAAGTCGCGAGCCATTACTCGGCAGCGAAATAGGCGTTCCGGGTGGAAATCGCGTCGGCGAATTGAGCCGTATCCCGCGCCGGTGTGATTTTCAAATTATGACCGGAAGAAATCAGCGGCCCATCCGAAGTTCGATCCGGATGGGCCGTTTGTGTTTCTCAAAATGGGGCGCCTGGCTTACGTGGCAAATCGCTCGAGCAATTTTGGCATGAGGCGATTGCGGGTCCGGGGAGCTTCGCGCGGCGGAGCGCATGTACTCTCGGGCATACTGGATGCCGGCAATTCCTCCGGCGTGGTTTGTTGCCCGCGCACCGAGAAGCCAAACAAAGTTTCCGGGGTGAGTGGGTTGGCCGCGGAATGTGACGGCATGCGTGCGAGCGACGCTTCCCGGCTGAGGGCCACGCGATCTGTGACTCCAAACTTTGCCAGCAAGGAAGAAACGTGGAATTTCACCGTGCGTTCCGCGACGTTGAGTTTTGCGGCGATTTCCTTGTTCGTGAAACCCTGAAGAATGCAGTCCAGCACTTCCTGCTCGCGACGGCTTACCTTCACCCCCGCTCCAAGTGCGCGCCCCGCGGCCAGAAGTTCCTGCGCGCGCTCCGCAGCTGCGTCCAGGAGAGATTCCCGGGGAGCAACCAACAGTTCGTAATCTTCTGGGGCCTGGCCTCGCACGAGGCAATGCACGGCGAGCAGCCCGGCGATCTTTTCCACCGGCATGCCGCCATCCGGATCTGCCTCAACGCGGAAACGCACCGCACCCGAGGAACGCTCGCACAGGACAAAACTCTGCATAAGGAACGGTGATTGTTGATTTGGGGCTTCGATGGACTGCTTTCGTCTGGGTATCAGGGTAGCCTCACAGTTTTCAGTCCAAGCCGGGCAAAGGGACCAATTTTAGTTTGATAAATTCAAAGCCATTCAATTCTGGTATTCAACGAAGTATTGCCACACCCTCCGAGCAAGACCACGATCAGCCGGGAAACGGACCGTCTCTGGGGACGTATTTGGGTCCCAGGCCTCTCCTCGGAAACACGCCAGCCACGCCACTCGGCATGACCAACATTGGCGCAAGGTTCAAAAGGACACAAACACTCTGCAAGCCGCCTACCATCTTGCACGGAAAGTATTTGCACACAATCGGAAGGAGTTGGCCCAAGATTCACCATTGCGCACTGCGGGCACCCGGTAGAGATTTCCTTGTACCAGAAAAATTTTCACTCCCTGACGGAAGAATTCTCCGCAGGCGGCCCGCCTGTCATACAATGCCGGGCCTGATCACCATTGTGGAAAAGGGAGGTGTTATGTCCTTTTCGATTGGATGGCCTGTAGAGTTGTTCTCGTTTATGTTCTGGAAACTTGACGTAATGTTTCCCGTTAGCCCGGCAAGTATTGAACAGATCTCCTTGCGGTGGATGCACATTGTGGCGGGGTTTCTCTGGTTGGGTTTTCTGTACTTTTTCGTGCTGGCGGTGGCCCCTGCGCTAAAAGTCCTCGATCCCGCAACCCGCGGAAAAGTGTTCCCGGAGATCGCCTCCCGGGGGCTTTGGTGGCTGCGGTGGAGCGCCCTGGTCGGATGGCTGGCGGGGTTCCGCTATTTCATGATCCTTGCCAAGACCGACGCGGTCAACGCCGGGCGGCCCCACGCTTGGGGCACGTGGATTGGAATTTGGCTGGGATGTTGGCTCGCGGCGTTTGCCATCGAGATGGCGCTGCTCCAGGCCGGGGGTCCGCTGGGCAATCCATTCGTAGCGGGCGCACTGGTGCTTTTCGTCATGGCGGCGGTTTCGTGGCTCGTCGTATCGCTTTTGGCGCAGCCCGGAGCGGGCAACCGCACGCTCTGCATTTCGATCGGCGGCGGACTGGGAACCATCCTGTTCCTGAACGTGTGGGGAATTTCCTGGCGCTGCCAGAAGCGATTGATTGCCTGGACTCGCGCAGCGTCGGCGCAAGGAACGCCCATGCCACCTGAAGCGGCGAATCTTGTGCGCATGGCCACGCTCAGCATGCAAATCAATTTCTGGCTGAGTTTTCCGATGATTTTTTTCATGGCCGCGTCGGCTCACTTCCCATTCTTGTCAGGCGGCTGAAGATTTCGCGTTTGGAATACGCGCCTTCTCAACGCATCAGGATGCGCGTTTGTCCCGGCGATAGAAGTTCGTAACGTATGCCGCGCCAGCGGATTCGCCGGCTGAACAAGGCCACCAGTGTGTTCCACAAAGCCAGGAACGGGACGACCGCCGCAAGGAAGGTCCAGATCCAGCCGTCAGCCAGCAACTTCGTCTTCCATTCCGGCAGTACTTACATGATCGCGGCCAGGCGGAGCACTCCGCGTCCCATGGAAAACACCGGCGGTGCAAGCGCCAGCATCAACAGCTGAATGGCGGGCGCGCCCGTAACCAGATTACTGACGAACAATCCGACGCCCAGCAGCACAGCGCCGCAGTACAGCGCATGGGCGAAGCCGCCTCGGATCCACAATCTCGATTGGTACACGCGAGTGATGATGATCTGGCGGTTGGTGAATTCGAAGAGACTTGCCGCGTCACAATCGAAGATCGTGGGGACGATGCACTCCGGCGCGAATTGGATGGGAAGTCCGTATTGGCGCAACGCCAGGGTGAGCGAAAAATCATCGCTGACGGAACCGTTCCAAAATTCAAACACGTTGCACTGCTCGAAGCGCTCCCGTCGGATCGCCGTCCCGCCTCCCCAGCAGAAATTTCCGTGGTGCTCGCCGAGATAGGTCACGGCGGGCGCATTCCAGGCCGACGCCAGGGCGCTCCAGAATCCGCCGGTTTGCGGGAAAAACCAGCGAAACGTGGTCACTGCGCCGAGATTCGGATCCGAGAGCGGCGCCACGAGCCGCGAGAGCCAGCTCCGGCCGGGACGCCCGTCGGAATCGGCAAATGCGTATACGTCGAAGCCTTCTGTGGCCTGCAATATTGCCGCGCGGAGGTTGTTCACTTTCTCTCCGCAACCGTTCGGCCGTCCGGCAATCACGATGTGGATTTTGTGTTTGCTGGCCGCCGTGGTGCGTTCGATGATTTTGCGCGCGGGGTCGTCGCCGCTTGCCATCGCGAAGAAAATCTCGTAGTCAGGGTAATCAAAAGAAACGAGCGCCGAGATGTTTTGTTCGAGGCCCGGTTCGGCGCCCTTCACCGGGCAAAATAGAGCGACGCGCGGCGCGTAAAATCCCGAATGAGTGCCGGCACGCCGCTGCGCCAGTCGAAGCCAGCCCAGCCCGTCCCAAAGGTTGTACAGGCCCTGCAAAATCTGTTCGAGGACGAGCAAGTAGAACAGTGTGAGCATCGCCTGCCCCGTAACCGAGAGGTACAGGCCGGAGCATAACAGATAAATTTCGCCGCGTGTCCGATAGACGAGCCAGTTACTATCGCTATGAAGCGAATCCGTACACAAGGAGAAACTGCCATGCCCGTGCGCATCGAGACCATGATGGTAACGACTTCCCAGGAATTACCTGGCTACCGCATCGTGCGGAATTACGGGATTGTGCGCGGCATCATTGTCCGCTCCCGGAGCCTGCTCGGTTCCATTGGAGCGGGACTTCAGACCATCATCGGTGGAAACATCACGATACTTACCGAACTTTGCGAGAACACCCGTGAAGAGGCCTACGAATTGATGATGCAGCACGCCGCTGAACATGGCGCCAACGCCGTAGTTGCGATGCGCTATGACGCCACCGAAATAATGCAGGGCGTCACGGAAGTGCTCGCCTACGGCACTGCCGTGCAAGTCGAGCGGATTTCCTAGCCTATCCTACGCGGTTCGCGGCAACTATCTACGGCCCGGGCTTAAAGTGTGCCGGAGAAGTTTCCGAGCCAGCAGTCCCACGCCGCCATGGAATTTTCGCGCCGCACCACGGGCCTGTTCCAGCATAGAAGGATCGAGCAATAATGCCACGCGCGCAATGAAGGGAGACTCCTCTTCCATCTCTTTCCTCTTCTTGCGAGTGTTCGCCGTGATTTCCTGTCTTGCGCTGAAATCCGAATACAAAGAGAGATCGCGCCGAAACTGCCTGCGATCTTCTCCATTCCAATTTTGCGCGCGCGCCAGTGCGGCCAGCAGCTCGCGAGAAAAAGCGTCGATCGCTTCCACCTCTTCGCTCTTCAGTTTGTTTTTCTGCTTCTTGCCGAAAAAAGCAGGCAAGGCCTCGCGCACTTCCACAATCATGGCCAGCAAGATTTCGCGGCCTATCGTTTCGGCCAGTTCCCGTTCGCGCGCGGGCCCGCCCAGAATTCCCTGGCGGTCATGCTGAGACACATAAGCGGTTACAAAGCGATCGACCACACCATCACGGTCGATCGCCGCGAGCATGTTATTCGCGAGCGCGCTTCCGTAGATCGGAAACAGTTTGCGTGCGCGTGCCACGGCCAAATCTTAGCAGCAGGGAACAACCTAGTGGCGGGCGACTGCCTTGGAGGTTTCGTAAGCGGGGACTTAAAACGAAAAGCCCGGCTCTCGTTCGGAGAGCCGGGCTTTTCATACTTTTTCAGGCTTTGCTCGATCAGTGCACTGGAGGCACCACAGGCGCGGGCCCAACTGGCGGCAACTGACCCTTCTTGAGCACTGGCGCGACCGGCACGGGCTTCGAGAGCGCGATTTCAAGGGCCTCGTCTACCGTGTGCACGAAGTGAATTTGCATTCCTTCGAGCATGGTCGGCTGCAGGTCCTCTTTCACGTTCGGCTCGTTCTCCGCGGGCAAAATCACCTCGCGGATTCCGGCGCGTTTCGCTCCGAGCACCTTCTCCTTGATCCCGCCAACCGGCAGAACCACGCCGGAGAGCGAAATCTCGCCCGTCATGGCCACGCGCGGGCGGATGGGCCGGCTGGAGAGCAGGCTCACCAACGCGTTGACCATCGCGACGCCGGCCGAAGGACCATCTTTCGGCACCGCGCCGGACGGCACGTGGATGTGGATGTCCTGCTTCCGGAAGAAGTCGGGATCGATGCCGTAGCGTTCGGCGTTGGCGCGAACCCACGTCAGCGCTGCCGTCATCGACTCCTGCATCACTTCGCCCAGATGCCCGGTCATGGTGAACTGCTTTCCACCACGCATGCGGCTCGCTTCGATGAAGACAATGTCGCCGCCTGAGGGCGTCCAGACGAGTCCCACCGAAACACCGGGAGTCTTGACGCGTTCCTCGACTTCCCGTTCGGCGCGATACTTCGGCACGCCAAGCGCTTCGTGCACAACCTCGGGCGTGACCACGAGTTTCTCGGTCTTGCCCTCGGCGATGCGCCGCGCCTGCTTTCGGATCAACGTGGCGATTTCGCGTTCGAGATTCCGCACGCCGGCTTCGCGCGTGTAGCTGTGAATGATCTCGCGCAAGCCGTCGTCGGTGAATTCGATCTGTTCGCCCACCTTGAGCCCGTGCTCGTCCGCTTGCTTTGGAACCAGGTATTTGTTGGCGATCTGGATCTTCTCGATTTCGATGTAGCCGGCGAGCTCGATGATTTCCATACGATCTCGCAGCGGTTCCGGAATCGGGTCGATCATGTTCGCCGTGGCGATGAAAAGCACCTTGGACAAATCGAACGGCACGTCCAAGTAGTGATCGCGGAACGAGGCGTTTTGTTCCGGATCGAGAACTTCCATCAGCGCCGCCGATGGATCGCCCCGGAAATCGCGCCCGAGCTTGTCCACCTCGTCCAGCATGAAAACCGGATCGTTGGTTTCGGCGCGGCGAATTCCCTGGATGATTTGTCCGGGCAACGCGCCGATGTACGTCCGGCGGTGGCCGCGGATCTCCGCTTCATCGTGCATCCCTCCCATCGAGATGCGCACGAATTTGCGGCCCAGCGCCCGCGCAATGGATTTCCCCAGCGAAGTTTTCCCCACGCCTGGAGGTCCAAGGAAGCACAGGATCGGACCCTTCATACCGGGCTTGAGTTTCTTCACGGCCAGATAGTCGAGAATCCGTTGTTTCACCTTTTCCAGGTCGTAGTGGTCCTCGTCCAGGATGGCCTGGCCCTTCGGGATGTCGATCTCCTCGAGCCCCGAGGATTTCGCCCAGGGAAGCGAGATCATCCATTCCAGATGCGTGCGGGCGACCATGTACTCGGCCGAAGCCGGAGTCATCTTCGCGAGCCGCTTCAACTCGCGGTCGCACTCCTTTCGCGCCTCGGCGGACATGCCGGATTTCTCGAGCTTTTCGCGCAGCTCGTCGATCTCCGCCTGGCCGTCGTCGGATTCACCGAGTTCCTTGTGAATCGCCTTGAGCTGTTCACGCAACAGATACTCGCGCTGGCTCTGGCTGACCTGCTCCTGCACCTGTTCCTGAATTTTGTTCCGAAGCTCCAGGACTTCCAGCTCCTTGGAGAGTTCACGAATCAGTGTTTCGAGCCGGCGTCGCACATCGGCCGTCTCCAGCAGCTCCTGACGCAGCAAAGTTGGAAGAGAAGGCAGGTTCGCGGCAATGAAATCGGCCAAACGAACCGGGTCTTCGATATTGAGCGCAGCGGTCTGCAAATCATCCGAAAGTTGCGGAGAACGCGCCACCACGTCGCGGAACAGTTCGCGGGCGTTGCGCTCCAGCGCCATCAATTCCGCATCCTGCTCGCCGACGAGATCCGGCTGGATTTCCACGCGCGCCGTCAGAAATGGCCGGAAGCTGACCAGTTCGACGACACGAATCCGTTGCAGCCCCTCCAGGAAAACAACCACGTTCCCGTTGGGCATCTTCACTAATTTGTGGATTTTGGCGGCCGTGCCGACCAGATGCAAATCTGCCGCGGCGGGCTCCTCAACTCGGGGATCGTGTTGCGCCACAATTCCGAGAAGCTTTTCATCCCCGTGTAGGGAGTTCAAAAGGGCCAACGACCCCTCGCGCCCGACGGTCAGGGGCTGAACGCCTCCCGGAAACAATACCGTATCCCGTACGGGCAGGATCGGAAGCTCATTTGGAATTGGAATCGACTTATCGGTCATTGGGTCCCCCTTAAATTCCTAAAGCATACAATGTCGGTATGGCTCGACATTTAGGTTAGATGCAGGCCAAGCCCAAAAGATACCAAAAAGAAACACAACAATTAGCAACAAGCTTTAGTGTATGCCACTAAAGAATTAGAAGCTGGCGCGTAAAGGTAATGATCCTAGGTAATACAATAAAAATAAAGCCTTTAATAGCAGCGCGGCCCAAATTACACATTCCCGGCGTCCCCCTTAATCCCTATAGGTATAGCTCACATCGGCAAGATTAGAAAGCTCGTGAGCCCGTTGGAATCGGGAGCTGGATGGTAGAAAATCCGCCCGAATAAGGAATCCCGGCCTTGCTCAAGATTGGCTAATAGAGCGCGCAAATTGAAGGGCGCTTTCGCGGTCCTGGAGCCGCCCTTCGAGCTGGGCCTCCTCAACGGCCAGCAGGATTTCCCGGAATCGGGGTCCCGGCACAAGGCCCATGCCCTTCAGATCATCGCCTGTGACTAACTTAGGGGGATACACCTTTTCGGGGGGAGTTTCCACAAGAAACCGCTGGACGAAGTTGTACGCTTCGAGACTCCCGTGGCTCGCGAGGCAATCCAGGCGGTGCAGTTCCAGGTGTTCCGAAAATCGCGGCAGGCGCACAAATCGCTTGAGCGTCGCGGTGCGCATCTCCTTGACGTCCTTGAAGCGCAGGTGATTCGCCACCAGCGTTTCGATCTGATCGGTGTCTTCGTTTGAGAAGCGCAGCTCGCGGCAAATGTGTTCGGCCATGCGCGCGCCGACCTCCACGTGGCCA